>Ga0196970_1000017_pt1 | contig 327559 bp, 283 predicted proteins | sample S1v_513CmetaG_FD_148672 | JGI IMG/M metagenome (GOLD analysis project Ga0196970, IMG submission 148672) | Soil microbial communities from Anza Borrego desert, Southern California, United States - S1+v_5-13C | ecosystem: Environmental > Terrestrial > Soil > Desert | place: USA: California...
AAAGATACTTTAACATATAAAGGTAATTGATAAAAAATCCAATGCATAATCATTCAACCCGAAGAAAAATCTTATTTTTTATAGCCGTTTTTCAGCGGTTTCCCAGGCACGTTAGTTAGGCAGTTATCTTTACTTTTTTCATCAATAACTGCTTAACTGTCGTACCTGGCACTAAAATATTTAAAGAAAGTGCAATAATCAATAGTTTGTGGGATCATAGCAAAAAGAGTTTCAGCTTAGATATAGCTGAAACTCTCAAATTTTATTGCCTATGTAAGTGCCTTTTCTATATCATCAAGTATATGCATTACTCCTTCAACATCCTTCTTGCTAAACTTATAGCACTCATATCGTGCACGAATACTTTGATTATAAAGTGCTTGGTATTTTGCTGCTATGGTTTTCAACTTTTTCTCTCTTAATATAGCTTTCTCTCTATACGTATGACTTCCTGAATGATATGGGGTAGTAATTTTTGCCAGTTCCCGTTCAATCAAATGAACTGCGTTATAAAATGTAATAGTTACTACCCAGTCTTTATAAGTAGTATTGTTTATGTCGAATACTGTATTACTCAATAAACTCTTATTATGATTATATTGGTTAACATGTTCATTCAAAGTAGGCATAGCTTACTCCTTAACAATTATAGTGTATGTATCAGCTGGTAAGGAGAACTGATTGGACTCATCTTTCCCAAATACCATAAAATCGCAATTAGCATCTGGGTAGTTCTCTATTACATCTATATACAACTCAGAATACTCTAAAATTACATCTGTAGAAGGGTCATCTACTATAACCCATAAACTATCAAAGCCTAGACTATTAAATATATATACTTTTAAAGTGTGTGCTTTACGGTATACAGCACTAATTAATTCCTGTTGCCAAATGTCTAAGAGTGAAATTTGCATAAAATTACTCCTAATCATACTTATTACTTTGGCAAAAGAATTCTCATCAACCTTGTTGTCACTGCCCCAGTCTATGACTGTTCTTGTGATGCTCCCTAAATAATCATAGCCTTCCATAGTTGACTTTAAAGCGGACTTATACATTTTACTGCATAAGCCTTTCCATTGTTTGGAGTCTATATCAGTTATATTGGTGCTTAAAATATATTGTGCTCTTTGAACATTTGGAACTTGCTGAACATGGGAGCTTGGTCTTATGAAACTTTCGCCATTATTCATATCTTTATGTTGAGTGTTTCCAAAATATGTAATCATAATACCATCCCTTCTAAGTTTATTTTTTTATTCCACCAAATCCTAAATCCTGTTCAAATTGTTTCTCATAACTTTGTGCTGTCATAAAAAGTGTAACAACGAACTTTTTCATTACTGAAGTAGGTATTGTTATTCGCGAGACAACATTAAGCGTATCTTCTCCAGCTACTTGATGTCCAAAATCAATTTGGAAATCAGTTTCGTTAAAGCTTGTCCTAAAACTGTTTGAATATTTAGGATCACCTATACCTTCAGGTATAATAACGTTGATATTTGTATCTGTATTCATTTTTTTACCCCTTTACAAGATAATAGTATGCTTAACATTTAATACACAACAAAAAAAGAGTATGGCTTATTCAGTATATTCACACTAATTGATAGACTCTTAATAACATTTTATAGTATATTTTACCATTTGTAAACTACTACATATTGATTTGAGTCCCTCCGTTTGTATATTATATAGTAAATTAAAGTTTTGTTGCTTTAGTAAAATCTAGTGCCAGGCACGACTGATAGACAATTATTATTAGCTTTTTCTTATATAACTGACTAAACGTCGTGACTGGGAAACCTCCAAAAAACTCGTGAGATATTGAAAAGTCTCACTTATAAGGAATGGTAAATCATTATATCTAGTAGAAAAGTGCCTTAGAAATGATTTTAGAGCTCAGCAATTTCAGATATTTGATTTTATTTTTTTCATATGGAATTTTTCGAAGCCTTCCCTGGCACCTACACCCTTATCATCTATATTGCTATTCCATATTCCCCACATATATCTTCACAAAAAAGCTTAAATGCTATATCCTTATGAAATCCTGTTATATTATAACAATGATTTCTCAATTCGAGTAAAGTATCAACATAACTATTTAATATCTTACTATTATCACATAAATCGTTAGCTCCAAAAATTGGTACCATTTTTCTATCGCCCACATTATTTATGAATAAATGGAGTGGTATTCTATCTGAATATTTTTTCCCATTTACTCCGCTATAGGACATCCCTAAATCATTTGTGGGTAATCCTAAATATGCAGTTATAAAGTTATTCTTTTGGAAGGCCAAGGCACTATCAATTATCTCATCATCTAAAAAATACAAATATCTATTTAGTGTCACATCGATTCGCTTCACAAAATCATCTAGATCATTTTGTAATTTTTCATCCCAAGTAATAATATCGAATGGTTCTTCTTTCTGACACAAAAGTGTATCTGCTGTTTTGTACACATCAAAGCGCTGCATTCTATTATAAAAATTTTTATCAAAGAACACTTTATCATCTGTTAAATGTTTATAATTCCATTCAGATTTCAAAGAAACATTTTTATATATCAAAATAATTAATATCATTGCATCTGTACAAACAGTTGAGAATTCTGCTAAAGCAACTTTTGTAACTTTATTCTTTCGTACCTTTTCAGGATAAAATACAATCATTAAATAAAATATAGCACTAACAATATATCCGATTGATAAGTCTATAAAAATACCATCTGAATTTGTTGGTTTAATAAAAATACTTTCTATATTAAAAGGTAAGTCTATTACAGTTAGATTAGAATACCTTACTAATCCATAAATACTGATAATCATAAAAATCCAAAATAGATAATTACATACTTTTCTTAACATATTAATACCATCCACCTCTTATTAACATTTTAGTATCACGCCAAATAGATTATACGTCCAATATCATAACCGCCACAGGACGTGGCGACCATGCCTCCTCTTTCCGATAACTACTGTATTTACGAACCAAAGATTCGTGAATACCTAAAATTTGGGATGCATTCACGAACTTGTTTCGTATATCTCCACTATATCAGTTATTTGACATAGCTAATATAATCATTGCCTCCACTTTTTCCCATAACCCAACTTCCCATTATAACCATACTTATCCTAACTCTATGGATTAAGGAATACCAATATATTTAGATAATCGCAAAATTATTACAGTCACTGGGCTTGAACATTTTTTAAGAAACTGTACTACAATAATTTTAACATTCCACCCTTAAATATGCAATTTTATCCAGCTATGGTTTAGATTATGTATCCTAGATACTCCTGAAATTTTGATATATACATATACCACTTCGTTCAAGGTTTATGTTTACATATCTATTATTAATTTAAGTCTTAGGTGCCAGGTACAAAGGTTGTTAGGTTATTGAAATATGTAAACCCTTTTCCATTTTATAATTCAAGATGCTATCATAATAAAACAAAAACTCCTTATTCTTCAATGAATAAGGAGTTAATATTCTTAATGGTGGGTAGTACTGGGCTCGAACCAGCGACCCCTACGATGTCAACGTAGTGCTCATACCAACTGAGCTAACCACCCATGTTACTTTGATATTATAACATTTTTAAAATGTGTGTTCAATACTATTATTTACCTATAGTTGCAGAATAATTCAGTAAAGAAACAAAGCCCTATTCAATCTGATAATGGTTTTTCTTCAAACTGATACCAAAGCCCAAATAATCTGAATAACGATTCAGTACAGCAGTAACCTTGTATATCAGCGAACACTTATAAGTCTTTGGGTAACAGAATAGAGCTTGATACGTAGAAAAATCCGTAAGGTTTACGTGATGTAAACCTAGCGCATACCGGTAGGACGCCGGGTTTATGCGCGTTAGGGTTTTACTTCGTATCAGGCTCTAATTCTGTCCAAAGCTTATATTGTGTGAATCGATATACAAGGCTATTGCTTCTTTGTAGCTATACATTACTGTGGTGATTTGGGATTTGTCATCAAACTAAAAGCCCAATATCAAAACGATATCGGGCCTCATGCTCTTTCCACTATTCGCTCTTGTCTTCTGCGCAGCAGCCTTTGTCTTCCTTCCTGAGCTTTATCTTCTTTACTATCTCAGGAACCATGCTCACGAGCTTTTCAATGTTTGATCTGCTCTTTACCGGAAGCATTGTAACTGCATCTTCTCTGATAACTATTACAGCATCAGGAGATATCTTGGCACCAACTCCTACACCTGTTCCCATGCCGTCGTTGCCCTTTTCGTCCTTGCCGCCGCCGCCACCGCCGCCGCAGCCGAATGCTACTGTGATAATAGGAATAAGTGTTGTTTCACCTACAACTATTGGCTCCCCTATGACTGTTTCAGTCTTCAGGAATCTTTCCAGATGGGTGAACAGGGTTTCCAAGCTTTCATTTACTGGTGTTTTTCCTTCCATGAACTATATCCTCCTCTAATTATATTCAAAATTGTTTTACATATAATAATTACACTGATAGTGTAAAAAAGTTTCAACTTTTTCTCTTTCTGAACAAAATTTTCCTGATCGGCTTTTTAAATACTGTCCTGATTGTCTGGTATGCCAAGCTTCCGACTACCATACTTCCCTCAGCACGCAAGTCCAAATCCATTATCTCTTGAGTAAAATCCGGGTTTAGGTGAAGTCTTGCATGGGGGATAATGCTGCTAATTATTCCAGAGACACCGCACGCCATTCCCGTCAAGGATGGATCTTCGAAGCCATAAGTCCCATATAAATGAAAATACTTTGGCTTTGCAATATCTAGTACTCTTTTGAGATACTCAAGGATTTCATTTATAAATTCCCTATTGACAATATCCTTTAAGCTAAACCCTTTTCTTGTCTTTTTTTCTTTTTTCTTTTCTTCAGGCTTGTGTTCCGGCTTTTCCTCTTTTGTACCAGCTTCCCTGCCCTTCAGCTTGTATACTCTCTTATCCAGTATGCGTAAGGTTATATCCACAGATTCCCCTTCTATCTCTGCACTTATTCCAAGCATTCTCCATGCCCAGCCCAAAGCAATCTGTGCCCTGAGTCCATCAGAAGCAAGTACCTGGCCTGAGTAATTAAAGGGTATAATCAGCAAAAGCAGCACCAGCCCTACCAGGAAAAACAGCAAATAGAGCAATATTTTCAGAATTATAAGCACTAATAACATCGGGTTTATCCTCCAAAATACAATAAACTATATGATGCCTCCCCAGAGCTTTACTACTTCTCTTTTTACAAGAGTTTTCAGCATGTCTCTGGTGAATGAAGCAGTCTTTTTTACACCTTTGCTCATTCTTTTGCTTCCGGGAATATATTCTACGAAGCGTGTTGAATTGTCCACAATACAGCTTCCTAACTCTATTCCCCTATTTATTGCATACTTAAGCTTTTTATTTTTTTCAACCTCATCCATGCAGTCGTAAACTAGCTTGGTTATCAGCAAATCAAGCTCCTTTGCCTCACTGTCATCATCGAAAAACTTGCTCAATTGGTTCTCCAGGGTCATTACAAGGTCAAGCTCCCGTCTGCACTCACCGCAGTAGTTCATATGCTCCTTCAGAAAAATAAATTCCAACGGGTCAATGGTGTTGTCAACATATTTCTGTATGATTTCTTTGTCAAAGCAGCAGCTCATATCAGCGCCTCCAATATGTTTCGCACTAAATCCTTTTCATAATTGTTCAATAGTTCGAAACGTTTCATTGATGTTATAAATCGCAGCTATTCGACGTAACCTACTTTGTACGATTTATATCGTTTTGATTTATCAAAACATTCCTTAGCTTTTCCTTCAAAATATTTCTCGCCCTGTATATATCCGTTTTAACAGTGCCAAGGGGTTCCTTTAGCACTACCGAGATTTCCTCATAGCTCAATCCTTCGTAGTATCTAAGAACCAATACCATTCTATGCTTAGGTTTGAGGCCTTCAAGGTTTTCTCTTATCAGTCGCCCCAATTCCTTATCCAATACCTCATTTTCCACATCATTTTGTGCTGGGATTACCTCTTCAAGGGATTTGTCATCTTCATCCTTTGAATTGAGCGACACTGAATCATATCTGCATACCCTTTTGAAGTTAATGCACGTATTGACTGTAACAGCTCTAAACCAGGGATGGAATGGCATTTTTTCATCAAATTTCGATATATTTTTGAATACTTTTATGTAGACCTCCTGAGTTATATCCAGGGCGTCCTGCTGATTCTGCACATAGCTGTAACACAGCTTAAACAGATATCTTTCATACATTTTGAAAAGCTCGACGAAAGCAGCCTTATCATGCTTCTTGCACCGAGCAATAATGCTGGCTTCAACGTGCACAGCACCACCCCCAGGTTATATAGTATATTACACTAAAAATTAGAAATTGTTTCATATTTTTCTGTTTTTTTTGACTTCTAAAAAAATATAAAGAGGTAAAGCTATATATAGACTTAATTGCATTCTAACCAGCTGTTTTTTTTGAAAAAATAATACAATTCATGCGCCAAAATCCATCCATACTTTTATATGAAAGGATGATGCTTGTGAAGGTTAAGCAGATTATGACCACAAACGTCAGTACAGTAGCATCAAATGATACAGTCACAAAGGCAGCTTCGATTATGGGGCAGCTGGATATTGGCTCTGTACCGGTAATTGACAACAACAAAGTTGTAGGTATTGTTACCGATAGAGATATAATTCTCAGAGGAGTTGCAAAAGGTGAAGGTGCCAATCAGAAGATTTCTGAAGTAATGACTACCAACGTCAAATTCGCTACTCCTGAGATGGATGTTCACACTGTCGCCGACATCATGGCAGAGAACCAAGTGAGAAGACTGCCGGTTGTAGAAAATGATAAACTCGTTGGCATCGTTGCAATAGGCGACCTGGCTGTAGAAAACATATTTGAGAACGAAGCAGGCGAAGCACTCCATACTATTTCAATGGGTGTAAGACATTAAGTGCTTTTTAAAATCTCCGGATTTCCGGAGATTTTTTTAAATTCTCCGTAGGCGGAATTTTTATATAAGATATTCTCCTTGGGAATATTTTACCACTAAATCGGCTGCTATTAAATCTTCCACACGTCAAATTTAATATTTTTTTGCAGATGGGGAATTATATAAAAGACTTCTATTGAAGAATTTAAAAACCGAGGTGCGCCTATTGCTTATCGCATTCGTAAGAACACTAATTCTTTATATCTTAATTGTAATTGTACTAAGGCTGTTAGGAAAAAGGCAGATAGGACAACTCCAGCCTTCTGAGCTTGTTGTTGCCCTCATTATTGCAGATTTGGCAGCAGTCCCTATGGCTAATGTGGGTATTCCTCTAATCAGCGGTATAATCCCCATAATCACACTTTTCATCATGGAAGAGCTTCTTTCCTATATATCAATGAAGAGCGAACGTGCCAGAGGCATCATTTGCGGCAAGCCCAGCATCCTCATCGAGCGGGGAGTAATTCTGGAGAAAGAGCTTAGAAGGATAAGATACAATATCAATGACCTGTTGGAGCAAATGAGGCTCAAGAATTTCCCCAACCTGGAGGACATAGACTATGCCATTCTTGAGACCAGCGGGCAATTAAGCGTGATTCCCAAGCCCGAAGTCAAGCCCGCCACTATAAAAGACCTGAACATTAAGCCAACGGCACAGAATCTGCCTGTCACGATAATAATCGACGGGAGAGTAATTTCAGATAACCTTTATAAAGTTGGTTTGAGTAATGATTGGCTTTCAAATGAGCTTAAAACAAATAAAATCAAGTCAGCAAAAGATGTGTTCTTCGCTTATCTTAACCCCGAAAGTAAGCTCGTTTATCAGCTTAACGGAAATCTTCAAAAAAGGAAGTGAGTAAATTGAAACCCCTTATAATTATTATTATACTCACAATATTGCTGATAGTTGGAGGTTGTCTCACCCTTTATGCGCTGAATTCTGAATCCCAAGAGCTTAGCAGCAATCTTTCAACTCTTGAAGAAGATATAGAAAATCAGAATTGGAATGAGGCATCCAGAAAGCTTGAGGAATTTCACAACAAATGGGATAAGACAAGCAAAGTATGGTCTATGCTTATTGACCACTACGAAATTGATAATATAGAATTGGTTCTGTCGCAGCTTATTTCTTATGTAAAAACTGAGGATAAAAATGAAGCCCTGTCACAGATGTCATCTTTGAGAACGCTTATAAAACACATACCTGCCAAAGAATCCTTTAACCTTCAGAATGTTTTTTGATATGTGCCTGAACCAGTGGCGGTTTAGAACAACATGGCACAACATCAAGGAAGTGCATTATTAATACTCTTGAATAACTTTATAATTGTTGTATTAATAAGCACTGAAGCATGTCTTCTGGAAGTTCAGCAGTAAGGTTAAGATTACTATGTAAAATTGGATGAAGCATTTTGATGTTATAGGCATGCAATGCATGCCTTTTTATTTTTTCTTGACCGCCGCCATACAGGTCATCTCCAAGCAGTGGATGGCCTATATAAGCCATATGCACCCTTATCTGATGAGTTCGGCCTGTCTCCAGGAATATGCTGAGCAGAGTGTAGTCCTCATATCGTTCAAGTACATGGTAATGCGTAACTGCTCTGGCTCCATCTTCTCTTACCGTCCTTATTACAGAATGCTCTCGTTCCTTTGCTATAGGTGCGTCGACAGTGCCTGAGTCAGCTTCAACTCTGCCTTGTGCAATGGCCAGGTATTCTTTTGATATTTTGTGCTTATAGCTTTCCAAAGACATAAGATGCTGTATGTGGGAGCTCTTAGCAAATAAAACAAGTCCCGAGGTGTTCTTGTCAAGTCTGTTTACAGGTCTTATGGTTATATCCCTTCCCTCCTCCATCAAGTGATACATGAGACCGTTTGCCAACGTACCCATATAATGATTCTTAGACGGGTGGGTTGGGATACCCGCTTCTTTGTTAATTACAATCATATACTCATCTTCATATATTATAGCCAGTTCCATAAATTCAGGAAGAATGTTCTCGGAGTTCTGGTCGGTAAGCTCAAACTCAACTTTGTCCCCGGCTTTTAGTATAATATCAGTATGTACATTAAGCCCATTCACCTTCAATGAACCGGATTTCTTCACTTTTATCAGCCCGTTCCTTGACATCATCAGGTGTTCCCGCAGATAATCCCCTAGCTTCACACCATCATGCTGTTTTTCTATTTCATACACATTGTATTTTTTCAAATGTAAGTCACTCCAATTCCAGTTCAGCAGCGAGGCTGATGATATCAGCCGGCAGCTCAGCATGCAGCTTGATTATACCTTTCCCCAAGGGATGTGGAAGCTCCATGTCTGACGCATGCAAGGCCTGTCTTCCGATGAGTCTGCTTTCTTCTCCATACAATGTATCCCCTATTATTGGACATCCCAAATGGCTAAGATGCACCCTTATCTGATGCGTCCTCCCTGTCAAAAGCTCCAGACGCACCATTGAGCAGCCCTTGGATTTGCTTAGTGTCTCATATGCTGTAACTGCTGGCTGCCCATCGCTTGCAACTGTTCTCCTAATGGGGTCTTCTTCATTCTTTCCGATTGGTTTGTCTATTATCCCTTTTTCCGGCTTAATAACCCCTTGTATTATTGCTATATAATACTTTTTTATGCTGCCATCCTTCATCCTTTCATCAAGAGTCCGATGAACTGCTGCACTTTTAGGGATTACAACTATACCTGATGTATTCATATCCAGCCGGTTCAATAAGCGCAGCGATGCTTCCTTACCCTGCTTTCTGAAATGATTGGCAACTGCATTCAGCAGCGTCCCTGCAGGGTGGTTGGGTGTAGGGTGCACCAGCATGTAAGGCGGCTTATTAACTGCCAATATATAGTCGTCTTCATAAATTATCGACAGCTCTATATCTTCAGCTCTAATGTCCTCTCTGGACTCTTCCGCCAAATCGACTTCCAGAATATCTCCATTCTTAAGTCTGTTGTCCCTGTATGCTGCTTTTCCGTTTATGAGTACTTTCTTATCCTTTAGGAGTCTCTTTGCTTGTCTTGCTGAAAAGCCAAGAGTTCCCGACATATAATCAAGAATATATATTCTGTTTTCTCCACAGCTAATCTCATACTTGTTATGCATTTCAACGCCTCACTATGCTTTATTATGCGCTTGTGCTTTGTGCTCTATGATTCGCAACCAATTTATACCTTAATATTATTACCGCAAGCATGAACACAATACCTGCCATACCACTGACCTTGAAGGTAAAACCCGCACCGAATTTTTCCAACATAGTGCCTGCATACATGCTTCCGATAGGTATAGCTCCACCCGCCACCAAAGAGTATACACTCATAATCCTTCCCCTCATACCATCTGGAGAATTGGTCTGCACACAGGTGTTGGATGAGGACAACGCAGAGGTCATTGACCATCCTGCCAGCATGAACATCAAAAATGCATATATAAACTTTGTCTGATATCCTATTATGAAAACACAAACGCTCAAACTCAAGTAAGCTCCCATAAGCAGCTTCATCCTTAATCCCTTATAGCTTGTAACTGCCAATGAAAGTGCTCCTGTAAAAGCGCCCAGACCCAGTGCAGTCATTAAAAATCCATAAGCCCTTGAATCACCATTTAGGACCGTCTTTGCCATTACAGGTATCAGTATATTGAAATTCATAATAATAGTATTGCTGAAAGCCAGCATCAATATGGTTGTACTAATGACAGGATTGCCAGCTATATATTTTAGACCTTCCCTTATTTCATGGCTTATTTTTACCCCTTGCTTGCTATTTGAGCACTTTCCTTCTGTTTGGATTCTATAAATGTTGATTAAAACCGGAATAAATGATAAACCATTTATTAGAAAGCAGACAGTAGCTCCAAAAAAGCTAAAAGCCAGTCCTGCCACAGCAGGGCCTATAATCCTGGCGGCATTGAAAATGGTGGAATTCAGTGCAATCGCGTTCATAAGATGTTCCTTTGAAGCCAGCTCCGCCATATAAGACTGTCGTACAGGCATATCTACGCAGTTCAGGGTTCCAAGCAGTAAAGCCTGCAAGGCAATTGTCCCATAGGAAGCAATACCTTTCCATACTAGAAACGCAAGTAAAAAAGCATTTAGTGCCATAATTATCTGTACAATGAAAAGCACTCTCTTTTTAGAGTGCCTGTCGATTAAAGCTCCTATAGGCAGTGAGAAAAGCAGCATCGGAGTAAATTGAAGTGCACTTATTATACCGAGTTTGAGAGAAGAGTCGGTAATCTGATATACCAACCAAGACTGTCCCACAGTCTGCATCCATGTACCAATTAAAGAAATGCATTGTCCTGTCCAAAAAAGTCTATAATCTCTATGCGTTAAAGCCGGAAAATATTTGTTAACAATACTGTTTTGAGACATTCTATTACCCCACAAATAAAAATAATTATAAAATTATTATAACATATACAAACAAAAAAATGCGGCTTGCGCCGCATTCTTAAAGCTTAAATAATTGGGTTTGTTGCTGTATAACTTTCATTTTTTATATTATTGGCCTTTGCATCCTGTATCGTTTTATTATTAGCCAATTTTTCCTGAATCTTAACCAATCTCTCTATATTTGGATAGGTTTTCAGGTTTGAAAGCAATAATTTATTATTATCCATAGTTACACCTCTTTCCTTAAAATTTGGTTGTGATAATAATAAGTTTTTCCTTTCTCTCTTGATCAACACCTCCAAGTAATATATCAAGGGGACTGCAAACACAACCGAAATTTGTCACTTATTTTATAGTCAAAATATCGTCGACGTTTATCTTAATTCTATTATAACCTATCTGATTTACAATTTCTTGCTCGCCAACCCTGCCAAAACACGATTAATCATTCATAACCATATCTATCCGTTATTAGTCAAGATAGCCTATAGACTTTGCAGGAACTCCTCCGTATTCGGCTACTTTCCTTATGAGTTCATTTTATTCTGAACATTTTTACTTGTTTTCAGAGTACTACATTAAGGTAGTGCATTTTTAACATTTTGATTGACTAGAAATCTGTGATGTTAATAAGCACTTAATCTCCATGAAAAGTACGCACTCTTGGCCTGTCAATAGCAATACTCTGACCTAAAGCAGCCATGCTGAACATTTCCTCTGCTTGTATAAGCGATAAGCCCTTTATTATCATTTTGGTTGCATCTGCCTGACCCAAACCTCTTCTGTGCAGCTCAAAGAGATAGTGCACTGCTTGAGGAAGCAAGCCCAGCATTCTGGCAGCAACAGCGTCTGCCGCAACAGGATCCGTACCGGCTACAATAAGATTGGAGCTTACTGCCTTTCCATCACTGGGCCCTGTCCAAACCATTCCATTCATCCCCGAAAGTATTGTAATATCTATCGGAACCACCTCCCCCATTGCAGCAATGAAGTTATGCAGATCCTCATGTATGCCGAGTTTTTTCTTGGGCATTCCATGAATTTCAGCAGGGGGCCATGATAGCGCCATATTTTTTATACCCAGGGATGCAGTGGCCTCTTTATGCATTTTTATTGGAGTAAAGGATATATGTACGTCCATTTCCTCGCACAGCTTGTTTATTTTCGTTGAAGGTACAATATCATGATTCAGGCTGATTTCGGTATAAGGACCATAATTCAGGTCGATGAATTCTATCTCCTCATCCTTTATTACCTTGCTAAAGCCGATTTCTTCAAAGACCTGCATTGTCGGTGCACCGCCGGAGCCCGCTGCAACCACTATCCTTGAAGGCTTATAATTCTTAACATACTTTATTATTTTTCTCAATAAGTCAGGATGCACAACTGTGCCTGTGCTTGCAGCCTTATTGTCTACCATATTTGCAGTTATAACCACGCATGCTCCCTGTTTTATCATATTTGGAGCATTTATCATGTTTAGTGCATCTTCCACACAGTTATTTGATTTTGCAGCGTCGACAATTGCTACAACAGGGTCTTGAATTATTCTTTTACGCACAAAAAAACACCTCCGATATATTTTCCCTCGGAAGGTGTTTACTATGCACTATATATTCAGCAGCCTTGCCAATGCAGGGTTAATTCCAAGACTTTCCTTCAATCGCAGATACTCCTCATAAGCTTTCCTATTTCTGGCACTCTTTTTTACTGCCCTGATCATCAAGTTCTTTGGTGTATCCAATGGCGATATGTATTCAACAATTGAGGCTTCATAGCCCATTGCTTCCAGCAGAAGCCCCCTTATGCCGTCAGTCAGAGCATCGGCTATCCTCGCTTTAAGCACTCCATACTTGATTATTTCACTAAAGGGTTTGTACTCATACTGGCTGAGAAGCTCTCTGTGGCAGCATGGTATAACTATTATGCCTCCCGCCTCATATCTGACTCCGGCTGCTATTGCCATATCTGTAGCTACATCACAGCCATGCAGGCTTATGACTATATCAATCTTTTTTGTGGGTTGATAGTTTTGAATATCAATCTGATGAAACTCCATATTCTTATAGCCCAGGTTCTGTGCCATTTTCCTGGAGGAGCTTATAACCTGCTCAGATATATCAAGACCTATGAAATAGCAGTTCTTTTTCAGCTTCTCCTTTATATAAAAGTTAAGCACGAAGGAGAGATATGACTTCCCGCATGCGCAGTCAAGCACCGTAATATTCTCCTTGTCCCCTTGTTCCTTAATAAGCGCTTCAACAAGTTCGACAAAGTGGTCTATCTGGTTATACTTCCTAATCATATCATTTTTCACCTTGCCCTCTGCGGTGAGTATGCCGATTTCCCTCAGTACGGCATCAGCCTCTCCGGCCCTGACAAGATAAGTTCTGTTAGTTCTGGCAGAAACATCATCATGAAGATTTGCCATATCCTGTTCCTTGTTAGTATAATTTATCTTTACGTTGTTCTTTTCTGTGCTAATGACAATGCCGCTGCCTCTCTCAGAATAGTTTATGATGCAGTCTTCATATTCCTTTCCTGACCTTATTATCATTTCACTTAAATCAGAAGGGTTTATCGGGGTCTTTACCTTTTGAAAATCAAAGCTTAATTTGTCTCCGTTAATGTATACCTTGGCTTTTGCAGTCTTCCCGCTTCTTATATATTCTACGTCTATTCCCTTGAAAAACAATATATTTTCCTCAAGTCTGGATTCTATACTGCCTAGTATGTTTGCAAGCTTTTTTTCCAGTGATTCCAACATTTATATTCCCTCCATCCCAAACAGCTTGCCGGCTATCTTTGCATCATTCGCCGGCAGTCTGCATACGAAGCTTTTTCCCTTTAAGTAGCTTATATCCTGGTGTACCTCTTGAAATGCCACCTTATATGCATAAAGATACTGATATTTCAGTCCGTAATATTTTCTAAAGTATTCATTAATATACTTATCCCCATACTTCATATCACCTGCAAGGGGGTGCCCCAAGCTTGCGAAATGGGCTCTTATCTGATGGGACCTGCCTGTTACCAGCTCCACTTCCAAAAGAGAAAACCGCATTCCCAATTCCGTTATTGTATCTGATACTGCAAGAGTTTTGAAAATTGTATGTATTGCCTTACCTTCCCCTTCATCAGTATCCCGGATTGAAGAAATATTTCTTCCTTCATCCTTCTTAAGAAAGGCTTTTATTTCTCCGCTCTTTTCCATTTTCCCTGCCACTATGCACAGGTAGAGCTTTTGCATTCCTCTCTCTCTTATGGTGTGGTTCACAGCCTTTAAGGTCTTGTAGTTCTTAGCTACAATTACAATGCCTCCAGTGTTCCTGTCCAGTCTGTTGCATACAGCGGGAGAAAACGTCTCCGACTGCTCTGCTCCTTTTTTCTTGTATATATGGTATAATGCTCTGTCTATAAGTGTGTCAGTATCTCCCGGCTTATCAGGGTGAGTCAGCAATCCGGCAGGTTTATTGACAATTATTACATTCTTATCCTCGAATATTACGTCCAGGCTTTTAGCCGGTTTTGGCAAAGGCAAGTCCTCTTTTGCTTCGGTTTCCGGCTTTTCAATATATAGCTGCAGCACATCTCCCTCATTGAGCATCTGATTTTCTTTTGCTTTCTTGCCATTCAGCTTAATCTTATTCTTCCTGAAGAGCTTGTATATGTCCCCCAGCGTAGAGTCCTTCAAGTATTTTCTGAGAAACCGGTCTACCCTTTGACCTGATTCATTTTCAGTCATTTTGATTTCGAACATATTACACCTCTTTAGATTAATGCGAAGTAGTAAATGGGGAACGGGTACCACGGATTTCCTTCGGAAAAACACTGAAACCCACTGAATACACGGTGGAAAAATATTCTGAAGCATTAGTAATAATCGATAATGAAGTAGGTATCAAAATTTACTAACGTTGCAATATATTATATTAAATAACCGTGTTATTCCGTAGGAATCCGTGGAACATCCGTGTGTTCAGTGGTATCCGTTCCCCCGTTGCTTAAGACGCATTATTTATATTTTGCGCTATTTTGCTAAAATGTAATCCCAAAACAAAATCGGGCTATAAGCATAAGAACTTATGGCCCTCAGATTTATTATGCAATTCCGGGTGAGAATACACAATACATCACGATATCTGTGTCCCCGGTATTTAAAAATCCGTGCTCGCTTCCAACATTAGCAACTACTATTGTTCCCGGCTCCGCCTTCTTCCTCTCACCGTTAACCAATGCCGAGCCTTCGCCTTGTATTATATAAATCACCTCAAGTACTTCATGGATATGAGGAAGTATTTCTCCACCTGGCTTTATAGTAGTCAGGTGTGCAGAAAGCCTGCCATTCTCCTTTTCTCCAGAAAGTAATCTGCCGTACACGACCTTGTGTTTAGGGTTTTTTACAGGTTCAACATCCTTCTGATTCCTTATTACCGCTTGTTGAGTAGTCATATATATATTTCTTCCTTTCGTTATAAATATTCTTATTTTACAACGTGAGAGATTCATTACAACATATATATTATATGATATGGGGTGGACATTCAATGGTTTTTGGCTTTTACAAGTCCTTTAATGCATTCTTTATTTCTTCCGCAAGCTGCTCCACATGAGGATGCAGTAATATAGATTCATGCGTACCTGATATTTCTACCATTTTTACATCGTTTTTAACAATTTTGCGCCAATCCTTTTCGTTTAGCTTTGGATGTTCGGTTTCCTTCGCTTTTATGATGTATGTTTGTGCTTTTATCATTCCTTTTGGCCTGTAGGTTGTATTTATTACATTTTTCATATATTTTGTAATCTTATCCTTGTCTCCGACTAATTCCCTTTGGCCTTCAAGAACGGTTTTGTCTGCTGCAATTGCAACATCCTCAAGTGTTTTTTCCAACTTATTATGTTTAGACAGACTGTCCCATATTCTTTGAGCCTTTGAAATCCAAATTATACTATGGGAAAGAAATGCAAACTCATCAATATTAATATATCTTTCTACTTTTTTATTCTGTGCTTCCAATTCCCTTATGATTTCGTATCCCAGTATATTGCCCATGCAATAACCTACAATAATATATGGGTCTTCACTCTGTACCTGCTTAATCTCTTCCACATAATCCATTACCATCTCATCAATGCTTTTTGCCAGGCTGCAGCTTCCATCCAGCCCCTTTGCCTGTATACCATATATTTGAAAATCATTTTCCAGAAGCTTTGCCAGATCCTTGTAGCTGTATATACTGCCATTCAATCCATGTAATATGAATATGATTTTTCCGTTTTTGTTTTTGTTGATCTTTTGTACGCTTTTTAGATTATCTCCTGCCTTTTCCTCCTTTATATACTCCGATAACTCTTCAATGGTTTTATTAATAAACAGGTCTGCCATTCTCAGTTCAATGTCCATTTCATTACTGATTAAATTAATGACTTGAAGGATGTTTATGGAATTGCCGCCAATCTCAAAAAAATCATCTTTGATGCTTATCTTATTTAGCTTCAGCACTTTTTCCCATACTTCTACCAGTTTTTCTTCCAGGTAGTTTCTGGGGCCTACATATAAAGCCCCTGTATTTATGCCCCCATCCGATTCTTCCAGTTTGCTGGAATCAGCAAGTGTTTTCCTATCTACCTTTCCGTTGGGGGTCATGGGCATTTTGTCTAACTGTATGAAGTAGGCCGGTATCATGTATGTCGGCAGTTCTTTGTTCAGATGTTCTCTTAATTTTGCTACTGTATGTTCTTTTTCACTTACGAGATAGGCGGATAGATACTTATTCCCACTCTCATCGCCTTTTGCTACTACAACTGCCTCTTTTACTCCTTCATAAGTCAATAGCCGGTTCTCAATTTCCCCTAATTCTATTCTAAAGCCTCTTATCTTTACCTGATGATCCATTCTGCCAAGAAATTCTATATTGCCGTCGGCAAGCCACCTTGCAAGGTCTCCTGTACAATACATTTTTTCTCCCGGCTCGTATGGATTTGGTACAAATTTCTCTGCTGTCAGTTCTGGCCTGTTCAAATATCCTCTTGCAAGCCCATCTCCGCCGATACAAAGCTCGCCTGCCACACCGACAGGCTGCACTTTATTATTCTTATCCAGAATGTATATCCTTGTGTTTGCAATAGGTTTTCCTATATTAAGCACGTTGTCAGGATATAAAGCTTTTGTTGTTGACCAGATAGTCGTTTCTGTAGGACCGTATGCGTTATATATCTTTGCATTTGTTCTAGCGCTCAACTTTTCCAGTAATGGTTTGGGAAAAATCTCTCCACCTACTATTATTTCTTTCAAATTAGTCAGCCCCATATTATCCGTGGTGCTATCAAGCAGCATTTCCATTCTTGAAGGGGTTATTTGCAGTATATCAATAGAATGGTTGTTTATTAATCTGATTAACGCTTTGGGATCTTTCTGACTGCTTTCTTCCGCTATGATTATTTTCATTCCTCTTGTCAGAGGCAGCAAAGTCTCCAGCCCAAATATATCAAAAGATATCGTCGTCAGGGCTAATATTGATTCTTCCTCTCTGAATTCTATTTCTTGTGTCATTCCTTTTATAAAGTTGACTATGGATTTATGCTCGATCATTACCCCTTTTGGTTTTCCTGTTGAACCTGAGGTATATATCACATATGCTAAATCATCGGATCTATTGTTCTTTTGCAGGTTATTTGCATCACCTTCATACAGCCGATCTTCATCCAACATTAACGAATGCTTATTAAATTCAAAGGTTTTCGCAATACCGGACTTTGTAAGAAGCACTTCTGTTCCACTGTCCTCCAGCATATAAACTACCCTGTCTTTCGGATATTCAGGATCAATAGGAAGATAGGCACCTCCTGCTTTCAATATTCCCATGATTCCTATAATCATCTCCAGAGATCTTTCAACCATAATCCCAACGATACTATCCGGTCCTACACCTTTAGCCCGCAGCACGCTTGCCAGTTGATTGGCCTTTTCGTTTAATGCGCCATAGCTTAGCTGCTTATCTCCATACACTACCGCTATATTGTCCGGCGTTTTTGCTGCCTGAGCTTCAAACAATTCATGCACAGTTTTGTCTCCCAGATATTCCGCGTAGGTATTATTGAATTCATGCAATAGTTTTTGTTTTTCTTCCCCTGTTAGTATATCTATTTCACAAAGTGCGATATCTATATTCTCTATTGTCTTACTGAGTATTTTCTTTAGGTGCCCTGCCATCCGCTCTATCGTATCTTTGTGAAACAATTTCGTACAATACTCTATGCTTAAACTGATTTTTTCTCCTATTTCTACTGCTTCTATAGTTATATCAAGCTTTGCTATATTGTTTTCCCCTGAATATGGCAAAAAGCTTAATCCTTCTACCTCAGCTCCTTCCATTTTCATGTTTTGCAGGATGAGCATAACATCAAACAAAGGATTGCGGCTCATATCACGCTTGACATTCAACTTCTCTATCAGTGTATCAAATTGATAGTCCTGATTTTCATAGGCTCTTAAAGCATTTCTTTTTACTTCTTCCAAGAATGCCCTGAAGGTTTTTGTTCCTTCCGGATAGTTCCTCATCGCAAGCGTATTGACAAACATTCCAATGATATTTTCTAAATCTGCATGCGGCCTTCCGGCTATCGCACTCCCTATTATAATGTCTTCTTGTCCACTGTATTTTGAGAATAGAACATTAACAGAAGCCAGCAGCAGCATATACATGGTAGTACCTGTTTCTTTTACTGCCTTTCTTAACGCTTCCGTTATTTTTTCATCCAGTTCAAAGTATATACGGTTTCCTTCAAAGCTTTTTATCACTGGTCTTGGATAGTCCGTCGGCAGATTCAGTACTGGTATCTCCCCGTCAAATTCCTTCAACCAGTATGCTTCCTGCTGCTTCATTTCCTCTGAACTCAGCAGTTTATTTTGCCATGCGGCATAGTCTTTGTATTGTACCCTCAACTTGGGCAGTTCTTTCCCTTCATACAGCTCCACAAATTCTTCCACCAGTATCCCCATAGAGGTTCCATCGGATATGATATGATGCATGTCATACATCAGCAAGTGTCTTTCTTTCTGCACTATTGAACCAAAGGACAAGGCTATAAGCCCCACCCTCAAAAGCGGCGCTTTGCTTAAATCGAATGTCCTCACGAATCTCTTCAACGCCACTTTCACTTCTTTTTCCGATGACACTTTATCAAAATATTCTATTTCAAACGGGACTTCCTTGTGCACCTTCTGCAGTATATTCTCCCCATCCATCATAAAACTTGTTCTTAGTGCTTCATGCCGCTGTACTAGTTGGTTAAAGGCTTCTTTTAACCGCAATACATCCAGCTTGCCTTCTATTATCAGCGAGCCGGGCATATTATACCCGATTCCTTCCATCTCAAACTGCTGTAAGGTATACAACCTCTTTTGCCCCGATGTCAGTTCATAATATTCTGACTCATCCACTGGTTCTATGGATGCATATATGTTTTCTTTCAGACCCTTGATATATTCTGATAGTCCTTTGATTGTGGGTGTCTTAAACATCTCTCTTAAGGGTACTTCCACATTGAGTTCCTTGTGCATTCTGGCCACCAGACTTGTTGCTTTCAGGGAGTGTCCACCCAAGTCGAAGAAGTTATCGTTTATCCCTATCTGGTCTGCCTTCAAGACATCTTTCCATAGTTCTACCAGTTTTTCTTCTACTTCATTCCTTGCAGCTTCATACTCTGCTCCAGTATGAATGTTTCCGCCCGGCTCAGGTAGTGCCTTCCGGTCTACCTTTCCATTGGAATTCATAGGCATCTTATCCAACTGCACAAAGTAGGATGGGATCATATAGTCCGGCAGTTCCTTACCCATGTATTCCCTTAGCTCCGATATGGCCATTCTCCTATCTCCTGCCAGGTATGCACATAGGTACTTGCTTCCACCTTCCTCGTCCTTTGCGATTACTACCGCTTCTTTTATCTCCTCGTGACTTAACAGCCTGTTCTCTATTTCTCCCAGCTCGATACGGTAACCCCTTATCTTTATTTGGTGGTCCATTCTTCCTAAAAATTCGATATTGCCATCAGGCAGCCATTTTGCAAGGTCTCCTGTCCTGTACATCCTCGTTCCGAGCTCAAAGAGGTTTTCCACAAATTTCTCTGCTGTCAGTTCAGGCCTGTTAAGGTAGCCTCTGGCCACTCCCTCCCCAGCTATACATATTTCCCCTGCTATTCCTACCGCCTGTGCATTGTTGTTATTGTCCAATATATATATACGGGTATGCTTTAGGGGTCTTCCTATGGGTATACTGCCCGTTTCAGCGCCGGAATAGCTGTAACAGGTTGCACACACTGTGGCTTCGGAAGGACCATACATATTAAATATTTTGGCATATTGTATGATGTTATTAGTATATTCCTTTTTTAGTACATCGCTGCTGCTCAGGAAGGTATGTACCGAGTTCATGGGCTTCAGCTTGTTGAATTCACTCATAATCAACGGTGAACAACTTAGTATGGTTACTTTATTCTTTACGATTAATTCTCTTAAGGCCTTTGCATCCTTTACTTCTTCATTTTCAGGTATGATCACTTTCCCACCCTTTATCAGAATGGTATATACCTCTTCTACAAAGCCATCAAAGGTCATAGATGCCTGCTGTAGTGTCGCATCTTTTTCCTCAATCGAAAACATTTCATTGAATGTATTTACATAGGCTATGACATTTCTATGTTCCGTTAATATGCCTTTGGGCTTACCTGTGGTTCCTGATGTGTAGATGACATATATCAGGTCATTGAGGTTGTATCCCACGTTAAGGTTGCTGCTGTCTCCTTCATATAAATCCGGATCTTCCAAATTTATGATTTCACCCTGGAACCTGACTTTCCCTTTGAGATGCTTCTGGGTTAATAACAAATCGGTACCGCTGTCCTCCATCATAAAGTTTATTCTTTCTTCCGGGTATACAGGGTCTATGGGCAGATAGGCACCACCTGCCTTTAGTATCCCCATGATACCAATGAGCATCTCCAGAGACCGTTCTGCCATAATACCTACTATCTGATCTGCTCTTACCCCTTTACTCCTTAACCGCCTCGCTAACTGATTGGCACGCTCATTCAGCTCCGTATAGGTCAGCACTTTACCCTCTGAAGACTTCCCGTTATAGACAGCAGCTATATTATCTGGTGTTCTTTCCACTTGCGCTTCAAAAAGCTCCTGTATCGTCTTGTCTCCCGGATAATCTGCACCAACACCGTTAAATTCGCGCAGCAGCTTATGTCTTTCTTCTTCATCTGTCATTTCTACTTGACCAAGTTGTTTCTCCGGTTCTTGAAGAAGCTCATTACTTAAATTGATGAAGTGTTTCGCAAAATCCCTTATTGTTTCAGCCTTAAATAGTTTTGTGCTATACTGCAGTTTGAGCCTTAATTCTTCCGAGGTTTCATATACATACAAGCTCATATCATAATCCGAGGTGTTCTGTGCCATGGGGTATGGACTCATATTCAAACTGCTTGCTGCTATTTCTATGCCGTTCTGATCAAAATTTTGCAATATAATCATCACATCAAACAAAGCGTTTCTACTTATATCTTTTCTTATATCTAATCTTCTAATAAGCTCTTCAATGGGATAGTTTTGGTTTTCATATGCATTTAAGACTTCTGACTTGAGTTCATTTAAGTACTCTATAAAGGTCTTTTTCTTTCCGGGCATACATCTGAAGGCTATGTTATTTAGGAATAAGCCAATGAGGCTTTGCAAGTCAGAATCTGTTCTTCCTGCTGTCACAGTTCCTATAACCATATCCTCCTGCCCGCTGTATTTGGATAATTCAACACTGAACAGTCCCAGCAGCACCATAAACAGAGTTGTACTGCTTTGCTTAGCCAGTTCCTTTAACCGGCTGTACAAACTGCCTTTTATCGAAAATACATATTCCGCACCTTCAAGACTCTGTATAGCCGGTCTGGGATAGTCTGTTGGCAAGTTCAGCACCGGCAGTTCTCCTTCAAAGGTTTTCAGCCAGTAGTTTTCCTGCTGCTGCATTATTTCTGCCTTCACCAGCTTATTCTGCCAAGCTGCATAGTCCTTGTATTGTATCCTCAGCTCGGGCAGTTCCTTTCCTTCATATAGCTTCATAAACTCTTCCGCCAATATGCCCGTGGAGGTTCCATCCGATATAATGTGGTGCATGTCATACATCAAAATATATCTCAGCATGTCCTGTTGCGGCTGTATTTTAGCGAGCTTCACTCTCAGAAGCGGTACTTTACTGAGGTCAAAAGGTCTTATAAAACCCTTTACAATTTCTTCCGCATCTTCTTTGGATAACATATTATCCAAGTATTCTACTTCAAAAGTGACTTCGTTGTATACCTTCTGCAGAATTTCTTCCCCTACAAGTTCAAAGCCTGTGCGGAATGTTTCATGCCGCTGTATCAGCCGCTTAAAGGCCTCCTCCAGTTTCTTTATATCGAGCTTGCCTTCTATCAACAGCACCTTTGGCATATTGTAGCCTATGCCCTCCGGTTCAAGCTGCTGCAAGGTGTACAAACGTTTCTGTGCTGATGAAAGTTCGTAATAAGCACTCTCATCTACTGGTTCTATGAATGTATACTTGTGCTCTTCCAAGCTCTTGATATATTCGGATAATCCCTTAATAGTCGGTGCCTTGAATACTTCCCTCAAAGGCAATTCTACATTGAACGCCTTATGTACTTGAGATACCAGCGTTGTTGCCTTTAGCGAATGTCCTCCAAGATCAAAGAAATTGTCATTTATACCGATCCTATCTAATTTCAATACTTCCTGCCATATACTCACCAGAGTCTCTTCCATCTCATTTCTTGCTGCTTCATACTCTGTGGTCTGCGCAGTAATGCTCTCCATTTCCTGAAGGGCCAGCCTGTCTATTTTATTGGTGGGCGTTAGGGGCATTTTCTCCAATTGAATAAAATGAGCGGGTATCATATATTCAGGCAATTCTTTTGCCAGAAATGTCCTTAGTTCTACCCCCTCCACGGTTTTATCCGCTGTCACATACGCATACAGCGATAGCTCACTATCTCCATTAGACTTACCAATTACAGCAGCTTCCCTCAGCATCTCATATTTTAGCAAGCAATTTTCTATTTCCTCCGGCTCTATACGATAGCCTCTGATTTTCATTTGAAAGTCTTTTCTTCCCCGGTATTCAATGTCCCCATTTAGGTTTACCCACCCCAAATCTCCTGTCCTATATATCCGTCCAAACTCCGGGTGATTGACAAAAACCGCCTTTGTCTTTTCTTCCTGCTTCCAATAGCCAAGTGCTAGGTGATTACTGGCAATAACGATTTCTCCCAACCTTAATACAGGTACTTTTTTATCTTTTTCGTTCAACACAATGACTTGGGTTTCCGGCACTGCTTCTCCAATGTTTATGCCTGCAAACTCATCCGACCGTCTGATAAGCTGTGATGAATTATATGAGGATTCAGATTGTCCGTAAAGATTCATCAAGGTAACATTTCTAAGCAAATCGCGATGCTTTATCACATCATGCTCTAAAACATTTTCTCCGCCCAATACAGCAAACCTGAGCTTTGGGAATACTTCCGTTCCCAACAGGGTGTTCAAAAAATAGCGGTATAACGTAGGTACGGAATGCCATATGGTGATACCCTCTCGGAGCAGCCATTCCGGAAGCCTGCTTATATTGTCTTGTTCCTTCATGTTATATGGATATAGGCTTGCGCCGCTTAATACTCCGCTATATATATCAATGATGGCAGCATCATGGCTGAATACCGAAAACAGCGTCAGTCGGTCTGCCTCAGTTAGCCCCAAGGTGTTGATATAGCTTTTTGCAAAATGTAAAATATTGCTCTGGGTCTGTACTACTCCCTTAGGTTTACCTGTTGAACCGGAGGTGTACAAAATGTAGGCGGCACCATCGTGCTCTTCCTCTGGTACATCTATTTCTGGTTCCGTCAAATTACTGTTACTGATATTGAGTATATTCAGCCTGTTGTCTGCTTGAGAAACCAATCTAACCGCCAACGCATAGTTTTTTTCATTGGTTACAATCAGGCTTGCTTCGGAATCCATCAACATATAAAGCAGTCTGCTTTCCGGGTAAGACGGATCAAAAGGGACATAAATGCTTCTTGCTTTTAATGCTCCCAAGGAGCTGACGATCATATCCGTCCCATGTTCAAACAGCAAAGCTATAACAGGGGCTTTGCTGATATGGCGTAGGTCTCTGATTTCTGCCTTTATTTGCTTTGCAAGCTTTTGTACCCGTATATCCAATTCATTAAAGGTTAAAAAACCGTCATTTGTTTTTACTGCAATTTTATTTCCGCTTTTCTTTACCCTTTCATTAAATGCTTTTATTAACATGGTTATACCCCACCTTTCTATAATATAGGAGCAAAATTCTTATGGATTTCTTATTTTAATCGAAGTAATCTGCTACTTTCCTTGTAGCATCTTCGGAAATCTTGGATAGTAATCCGGCATATTCGCTAAGCATATGTTGAATGACCCCAGGATCAAAGAACTCCTCTGCATAAGTACATACGATTTCTATGCCATCTGCATATTCTATCAGATAAAACTCCAAATCAAATTTTACATGCTGTACATCCTTTAAATGGCGGGACTGCTTGTCTTCCAACCGTTGTCCACGGTGTTCAAACATATTTAACATATTAATAAATACATTGATTACTGGATATTTTATTCCTATCTCTTCTATGATCAACTCAAGAGGATAGTCTTGGTACTGCAGCGCCTTTAGAACACTATCGCTTATTCTGCTTAGAAAATCCAAATAATGTTCTTCCTTGCTTACCTGGTTCCGCAGCACCACCGTATTGACAAAGTAGCCGAAAATCTTTTCAAGTTCAGCGTCACCTCTTCCGGAGCCTGCAATTCCAAAAACCATATCTTCTTGTCGGGTTAATTCTGCAAAATAAACATAGAACCCTGAAAGCATTAATGAAAACAAGCTTGATTTTTGCTTTTCAGCAATTTTCTTTAGCTTTTCTTTAATATCTGCATCTATAACAGTTCTATAGGAAGCACCTTTTTTGACTGCTGCCTGCTTTTTGCTATTTTTCATAGGCAGGTTCAGCGGGTAGATATTTCCTCGCAATTGTTTTTCCCAGTATTCCTTTGCTTGCTTCATTTGGTCTGAGTCCTCTATCTGTTTGTTTTGCCACGCTGCAAAGTCTTTGTATTGTATACTTAGTGATTCCAGATATGGCTCCCTGTTGTTTTTATAGGCGTCATAAACAATTTCGAACTCTCTGTTTAACATTTCCAGGGACCATCCGTCGGATATGATGTGGTGCATAGAATATACCAATTCATATTTACTCTCACACAGCTTTACTAATTCACACAGTATAAGCGGTGCTTGTGACAAGTCAAATATATAGGCATTTTTTTCTTTAAATATGTTATCCAGCACTATTGCTTTTTCACTTTCATTCAGCTGGCTTATATCTTTTAACTCAATTTCAAACTCAATTTCCTTTTCAATCTTTTGCACATAACTGCCATGTATTTCCCTGATGCAGGTTCTCAGGCTTTCATGCCTGTTTATCAGGAAATCAAAGGTTTTCTGCACATGATCGGCATTAATATCCCCATTCATTCGTATATGTCCGTATATATTATATTCTGTGCCCTCCGGATGAAGCTGGTTTAGTATCAATAGCCTCTTCTGATTATAGGAAAGTGCATAATAATCCTGCTCCGCTTCTTTGCCAATGGCTGCATAATCTATTGCTTCATGGGCTCTGATATGATTGCTAAGTTCCGCAATGTTAGTACACTCAAAAATATCCCGCAGACTTATATCCACAGACAACCGATGTTTAATCAGATTGGCAAGCTTTACGGCTTTTAACGAATGTCCTCCAAGGTCAAAAAAGCTGTCGTATATGCCTACCTTTTCAATGCCAAGTACCTCTTGCCATATGACTGCCAATTTCTCTTCTATAACATTGCTCGGTGCTTCATATTTTACACCTGTTGCTATTTTGCCATCCGGTTCCGGAAGGCTCCTTCTGTCCAACTTTCCATTGGGCGTCAGCGGCATTTTATCCAGCTGTATAAAATACGAGGGAAGCATATAATCCGGTAATTCTTTGCCCAGGTAGTCTCTTAGCTCTGTTGTAGTTAACGCTCTATCGCCAACAATATATGCGCATAGAAACTTGTTGTTACCCGTGTCTTCTTTTGCGACGATAACGGCTTCCTTGATATTTCCATGGCCTAATAACTGATTTTCTATTTCCTCAAGTTCTATCCTATGCCCTCTAATCTTTACCTGGTGATCTATTCTGCCTAAAAATTCTATATTTCCGTCAGGCAGCCATCTTGCCAAGTCCCCTGTTCTATACATTCTTGTTCCCAGTTCGAAGGGGTTCGGTACAAATTTTTCTTCAGTTAGTTCTGGTTTATTCAAGTATCCTCTCGCCAGTCCGTCTCCCGATATGCATAGTTCTCCGGCTATTCCAATTGGTTGAAGCTTGTTGCTTATATCCACTATGTATATCTGTGTATTTGATATCGGCTTGCCTATGGGTATGTTGCTGTCATAGGTCTTCTCTATTGTAAAGCAAGTAGTAAAGGTTGTGTTTTCAGTCGGTCCGTAACCATTGATAATTCTGATTTTGCTATTGTTTTTTCTTAATATATTTACATGCTTGGGTGATAAAACATCTCCGCCTACAAGTAAGTTCCTGCATTCATCAAACACTTTCTGGTTCTGGTCTATTATTTGGTTGAACAAAGGTGCAGTTAACCATATGGTGGTTATTTTGTTTCTTTCAATTTCGTGTTTTAGCTTATCAGCATCTAATATTTTATCTTTTGATATTAAATAGAGGCTTGCACAATTTAACAATGCTCCCCATACTTCAAATGTCATTGCATCAAATACTATAGCTCCCGTCTGGAGTATCTTGTCATTTTCATTGAGTTCTATGTAATTTGCATTTTTCACCAATCTTAATACACTTTTATGCTCAATCATCACTCCCTTAGGCTTACCTGTTGACCCTGATGTATACATAACATATGCCAGATCATCAGAACTGCTAATTCCCTCAATATTACCTATCCCATCTTTATAGACATTCTCGTCATCAAGCTCTAAAATTTCTCCCCTAAAGAAAACGTTGTCCTTTAAGTGCTTCTGTGTCAATAGTATGCCTGCTCTGCTATCCTCCAGCATATATTCTATCCTGTCCTTCGGGTATTCAGGATCTATCGGCAGGTATGCTCCCCCCGCCTTCAATATTCCCATTATCCCTACTATCATCGCCATTGAGCGCTCGACCATTATGCCTATTATTCTATCCGGCCCCACTCCCTTATGTCTTAAGACCTGTGCTAACTGGTTTGCTTTCTCATTCAGTTCCTGATATGTCAGCTGCTTGTCCTCATACACTACCGCTATATTATCAGGTGACTTTTTCACTTGCTCCTCAAACAGTTCATGTATTGTCTTATCTTTCGGATATTTTGCATTTGTATTGTTGAACTCAACCAGCAGCTTATGTTTCTCTTCTTCGCTCATCATACCTATTTCAGATATCTTTACTTCTATAGTCTTTGTTATGTTTGCAAGTATGTTTGTCAGGTGTTTAGTTAACCCCTCTATTGTTTCTTTCCTGAATAGCTTTGTGCAGTATTCTATATTTAGTCCTAACTTTTCTCCTGCTTCCATTGCATTTAGAGTTATATCAAACTTGGATATCCTATGTCCGCTCTCATGGCTTCTAAACCTCAACCCTTCTATGTTCAATGCTTCCATCTCTGTGTTCTGTAATACAAACATCACACTAAACAATGGATTTCTGCTCATATCTCGACCTATGTCCAGTTTCTCTACCAGCTCTTCAAACTGGTAACTCTGGTTTTCATATGCCTTAAGACATTTTACCTTTACTTCTTCTAAAAACTCTCTGAATGTCTTATTTCCTTCAGGATAGTTCCTCATTGCCAGTGTGTTTACAAACATTCCAATGATGTTCTCCAGATCTGCATGGGGTCTTCCCGCTATCGGACTTCCTACTATTATGTCTTCTTGTCCGCTGTATTTTGACAATAGTATATTAAAGCCAGCCAATAGCACCATATACATTGTTGTTCCGATATCTTTTGCTATTTTTCTTAGTCCCTCTGTTATCTCGTTATTTAATTCAAAGTATACACTGTCTCCTTCAAAGCTTTGTACCACTGGTCTCGAATAATCCGTCGGCAGGCTTAGTACCGATATCTCTCCTTCAAAGGCTTTCAACCAGTGTTCTTCCTGCATCTTCATTGCCGCGCTGTTTAACATACTATTCTGCCATGCTGCATAATCTTTGTACTGCAGCCTGAGTGGTGACAGTTCCTGCCCTTCATACAGCTTCACAAACTCGTCCACCAGTATTCCCATTGATGTTCCATCTGATATGATATGGTGCATGTCATACATCAAGATATGTTTTTCCGGGCATACCTTAACAAGTCCCACCCTCAAAAGCGGCGCTTTGCTTAAATCAAAAGGCCTTATGAAGCTTCTTACTATCTCTTCAACATCTTCTTCTCTCGCTGACCTATGCTCTATCTCAAGCTCTGCTTCTTTATGTATCTTCTGTACTACCTCTTCCTCGATAAGCTCAAAGCTTGTCCTGAAGGCTTCATGCCTCTCAATTAGCTTCCCGAATACGACCTCCAGTCTCTCTGCATCCAGCTTCCCTTCTATCTCCATTACTCCTGATATGTTGTATCCGGTACTTTCCAGGTCAAACTGCTGCAGTGTATACAGCCTCTTCTGCGCTGATGACATCTCATAATATGGTCTCTCCTCTATACGCTCTATAGCTGCATATATGTTTTCTGCATGTCCTTTTATGTACTCTGACAATCCTTTGATTGTAGGTATCCTGAATATTTCTTTTAACGGTATTTCTACTCTGAGTTCCTTATGTATCTTCGACATCATGCTTGTTGCTTTCAGTGAATGCCCACCTAGATCAAAGAAGTTGTCACTTATCCCTATTTTCTTTACTCCAAGCACTTCTTTCCATATCTTGACCAGCTTCTCTTCTATTTCATTCCTTGCAGCTTCATATTCCACTCCCGTTGCTATGCTTCCATTAGGCTCTGGCAGTGCTTTCCTATCTATCTTCCCGTTTGGTGTTAGCGGTATCTTTTCTAGTTGTATGAAGTATGACGGTATCATATAGTCCGGTAATACCTTAGATAGATGTTCTCTTAGCTCTCCTACTGTCAGCTCTTTACCTGCTACTATGTATGCACATAGATATTTGCTTCCGCTCTCTTCTTCTCTTGCTACTGCTACTGCTTCCTTTATGTTTTCATGCAAAAGCAACTGACTTTCTATCTCTCCCAGTTCAATCCTGAATCCTCTTATCTTTGCCTGCTGATCTATCCTGCCCAGAAATTCTATATTTCCGTCAGGCAGCCATCTTGCCAAGTCCCCTGTTCTATACATCCTTGTTCCTGTTTCAAATGGGTTAGGCACAAACTTCTCTGCTGTCAGTTCCGGCCTGTTAAGGTACCCTCTTCCCAGCCCATCTCCGGATATGCATAGTTCCCCTGCGACTCCCATTGGTTGTAGATTGTTATGTTTGTCTAGTATGTAGATTTGTGTATTACTTATTGGTTTCCCTATATACGGTATATCAAGTATGTCCTCGCTTAGTGATATTACATAAGTTGTGACTACATGTGTTTCAGATGGTCCATAATGGTTATGTAAACATATATTGTTTTTTATTAAATACTTTTTCAATAAATTATTTACAACAAGTTGTTCTCCTGCTGCAATTATATGCTTAACTTTTGGTGATATCAGACTCAAATATTTTTCATCGTTTGCTAAGTATCTTAAAAATGCCGTTGGCAAAAACAATATTTCGATACATTTATATTCTATAAAATCTAATAATCTATCAACATCCAGCTTGGTTTCCCTATTTATTAAATATAGCTCTCCTCCCTTTAGCAATGTAGAAAATATCTCTTGATAACAAACATCAAAGCCCGTATTTGCAAACTGCAATACCTTCTTGGTGAAATCAACATTAAGATTTTGATACTCATAATTTATAAGGTTTACCAGGTTCTTATTTTCAAGTAATGTCCCCTTAGGTTTCCCGGTACTACCTGATGTATATATTAAATATATCAAACTATTTGGGCCTGAAATTACTTCTAAATTACTTTCTTCTCCTTCATATATCCTCTCATCATCCAGCTCTATTACTTCTCCATTAAATTCAGTATTGTCTCCTAGATGACTCTGGGTCAGTAATATACTTGTCCCGCTGTCTTCCAGCATATACCCTATCCTGTCTTTCGGATATTCCGGGTCTATCGGCAGATATGCTCCTCCTGCCTTCAATATACCCATTACCCCTATTATCATCTCCAGAGAACGCTCTGCCATTATGCCTACTATACTGTCAGATACTACTCCCTTTTCCCTCAACACCCTTGCAAGCTGATTAGCTTTTTCATTCAGCTCCCTGTACGTAAGCTGTTTGTCCTCATATACTACTGCTATATCATCCGGTGTTTTATCTGCCTGTTCCTCAAACAGCTCATGTATTGTCTTATTCTTCGGGTATTCAGCATAGGTGTCGTTAAATTCGTACAGCAGCTTATGTCTCTCTTCTTCGCCCAATAGCTCTATCTCACTTATCCATTTGTCCGTATTCTGTGTTATATCTCTTAACACATTTTCCAGGTGTCCTGCCATTCTTTCTATCGTTTCTTTACTAAATAGCTTTGTACTGTATTCTATTCTTATACCTAGCTTTTCTTCTGCTTCTACCGCCTCTATCATTATGTCAAATTTCGATATTCGGTTTTCAATATCCCAGGGCTTGACACTTATCCCTTCTATTGCTATTTCTCCTATATCCATATTCTGCATTGCAAACATCACATCAAATACCGGATTACGGCTCATATCACGCCTTACATTAAGCTTCTCCACCAGTTCCTCAAACTGGTAATACTGGTTCTCATACGCTCTCAACGCATTTGTCTTTACTTCTTCTATGAATTCCCTCATTGTCTTGCTGCCTTCCGGATAGTTTCTCATCGCCAGTGTGTTTACAAACATTCCTATGATATTTCCCAAGTCTGCATGGGGTCTCCCTGCTATGGGACTTCCCACTACTATGTCCTCCTGCCTGCTGTATTTGGACAATAGTATATTAAAACCGGCTAACAAAACCATATACATGGTTGCTCCTGTCTCTTTAGCTGTGTCCCTTAGCCCTTTTGTTATCTCTTCATCCAGTTCAAAGTGTATACTGTCTCCTTCAAAGCTATGTATTGCAGGCCTTTGATAATCGGTCGGCAAGCTCAGCACAGGTATCTCTCCTTCAAAGGCTTTCAACCAGTATTCTTCCAGCTTCTTCATTGCCGCGCTGTTTAACATACTATTCTGCCATGCTGCATAATCTTTGTACTGCAGCCTGAGTGGTGACAGTTCCTGCCCTTCATACAGCTTCACAAACTCGTCCACCAGTATTCCCATTGATGTTCCATCTGATATGATATGGTGCATGTCATACATCAAGATATGTTTTTCCGGGCATACCTTAACAAGTCCCACCCTCAAAAGCGGCGCTTTGCTTAAATCAAAAGGCCTTATGAAGCTTCTTACTATCTCTTCAACATCTTCTTCTCTCGCTGACCTATGCTCTATCTCAAGCTCTGCTTCTTTATGTATCTTCTGTACTACCTCTTCCTCGATAAGCTCAAAGCTTGTCCTGAAGGCTTCATGCCTCTCAATTAGCTTCCCGAATACGACCTCCAGTCTCTCTGCATCCAGCTTCCCTTCTATCTCCATTACTCCTGATATGTTGTATCCGGTACTTTCCAGGTCAAACTGCTGCAGTGTATACAGCCTCTTCTGCGCTGATGACATCTCATAATATGGTCTCTCCTCTATACGCTCTATAGCTGCATATATGTTTTCTGCATGTCCTTTTATGTACTCTGACAATCCTTTGATTGTAGGTATCCTGAATATTTCTTTTAATGGTACTTCTACACTGAGTTCCTTATGTATCTTTGACATCATGCTTGTTGCTTTCAGTGAATGCCCGCCTAGGTCAAAGAAATTCTCATTGATTCCTACCTGCTCTACCTTCAATACTTCTTGCCATATCTTTACAAGTTTCTCTTCTGCCTCATTTCTTGGTGCTTCGTATTCCACTCCTGTATTAATGTTTCCATCTGGTTCCGGCAATGCCTTCATATCTATCTTCCCGTTCTGTGTTAAGGGTATCTTCTCCAGCTGTACAAAGTATGCCGGTATCATGTAGTCCGGTAATCCCTTACCAAGGTACTCTCTCAGTTCGCTTACTGTCAGTTCTTTTTCTCCTACTATGTATGCACATAGATACTTGCTTCCATTTTCGTCGTCCTTTGCCAACACTATCGCGTCTTTTATGTGTTCATGAGATAGCAAGCGGCTCTCTATTTCTCCCAGCTCTATCCTAAAACCTCTAATCTTTACCTGGTGATCTATTCTGCCTAAAAATTCTATATTTCCGTCAGGCAGCCATCTTGCCAAGTCCCCTGTTCTATACATCCTTGTTCCCGGTTCGAAGGGATTCGGTACAAACTTTTCTTCAGTTAGTTCTGGTTTATTCAAGTATCCTCTCGCCAGTCCGTCCCCCGATATGCATAGTTCTCCGGCTGTTCCAATTGGTTGAAGCTTGTTGTTTCTATCCACTATATATATATTGGTGTTTGATATTGGTTTGCCTATTGGTATATTATCGTTCTGTTTAGTTATATAATAGCTTGTTGTCACTACAGTATTTTCTGTTGGTCCGTAATTATTTACAACATCATAGCTATTATGCTTGTACTGCTTTAATTTGTCTCCTCCGGTCAGTAGTAGTCTCAAGGCTCTGTTTTCCAACTTCATAAACTGCTCACATACCTGAGTAGGTAAAAAGGATACGGTTATTCCATTCTTCTCTATATATTTATTTAAGCTTTCAATATTCAGCATTATATCTTTACTAATGATAAATAAGCTTGCACCTTTAATTAAATAAGGAAATGTTTCCCATACTGACGCATCAAACCCAAATCCTGCATATTTAGTTGCCTTATCTTCTTGAACTATATTGAACTGATTGATATGCCAATTACACAGGTTTTGCAGTGATTTATGCTCTATCATTACTCCCTTGGGTCTGCCTGTGCTTCCGGATGTATATATCACATATGCCGGATTATCTGACCCGTTAGACGCTTCTAAATTATTGCTGTCTCCTGCATACGACCGCTCATCGCCCAGCTCTATTACTTCTCCGTCAAAGACAGTCTTATCCCTTAGATGCTGCTGCACCAGAAACAGCTTTGACCCACTGTCTTCCAGCATGTACCTTATCCTGTCAGCAGGATACTCAGGGTCTATAGGCAGATATGCTCCCCCTGCTTTCAATATCCCCATTATCCCTGTTATCATCTCTAAAGACGGCTCTACCATGATGCCTACTATACTATCAGGCACTACTCCCTTTTCTTTCAATACCCTTGCAAGCTGGTTAGCTTTCTCGTTTAGCTCCCTGTACGTAAGCTGCTTGTCTTCATACACCACTGCCACATTATCAGGTGTCTTTTTCACTTGCTCCTCAAACAATTCATGTATTGTCTTATCTTTCGGATACTCTGCATATGTATTGTTGAACTCAACCAGCAGCTTATGTTTCTCTTCTTCGCTCAACATATCTATTTCAGATATCTTTACTTCTACAGTCTTTGTTATGTTTGCAAGTATGTTTGTCAGGTGTTTAGCTAACCCCTCTATTGTTTCTTTCCTGAATAGCTTTGTGCAGTATTCTATATTTAGTCCTAACTTTTCTCCTGATTCCATTGCATTTAGAGTTATATCAAACTTGGATATTCTATGTCCGTTCTCATGGCTCCTAACTCTCAACCCTTCTATGTTCAGCGCTTCCATCTCTTCATTCTGCAATGCAAACATTACACTAAATAATGGATTTCTGCTCATATCACGACCTATGTCCAGTTTCTCTACCAGCTCTTCAAACTGGTAACCCTGGTTTTCATATGCCTTAAGGCATTTTACCTTTACTTCTTCTAAAAACTCTCTGAATGTCTTATTTCCATCAGGATAGTTCCTCATTGCCAGTGTGTTTACAAACATGCCAATGATGTTCTCCAGGTCTGCATGAGGTCTCCCGGCGATCGGACTTCCCACTACTATGTCCTCCTGCCCGCTGTATTTGGACAATAGTATATTAAAGCCAGCCAATAGCACCATGTACATGGTTGCTCCTGTCTCTTTTGCTATTTTCCTTAGTCCCTCTGTTATCTCGTTATTTAATTCAAAGTAAACATTGTCTCCTTCAAAACTTTGTATGGCAGGTCTGGGGTAATCTGTCGGCAGGCTAAGTATGGGTATCTCTCCTGCAAAGACTTCCAGCCAATGTTCTTCCTGCTTCTTCATTGCCTTGCTGCTTAACATACTATTTTGCCATGCTGCATAATCTTTGTATTGCAGCCTTAGTGGTGACAGTTCCCGCCCTTCATACAGCTTTACAAATTCGTCTGTCAGTACTCCCATTGAAGTCCCGTCAGATATAATGTGGTGCATGTCGAACATAAGTATATATTTTTCTGAATACAGTTTAATAAGCCCCACCCTCAAAAGTGGTGCTTTACCTAAATCAAAGGGTCTTATAAAGCTTCTTGCTATTCCTTTTACCTCTTCTGCAGATAATGCTTTATCCGTATACTCTATTTCAAACTCTAATTCCTTATGTATTTTCTGCACTATCTCCTCTCCAATAAGCTCAAAGCTTGTCCTGAAGGATTCATGCCTCTCAATTAGCTTCCTGAATGCACCTTTCAGTCTTTCTGCATCCAGCTTCCCTTCTATCTCCATTACTCCTGGTATGTTGTATCCGGTACTTTCCTGGTCAAACTGCTGCAGTGTGTACAGCCTCTTCTGCGCTGATGACAGCTCATAATGCGGTCTCTCCCCTATAAGCTCTATAGCTGCATATACTTTTTCCTCCTGTCCGCTTATGTATTCCGCTATTCTTTTTATTGTGGGCGCCTTGAATATCTCTCTTAGCGGCATTTCTACGTTCAGTTCCTTGTGTATCTTTGCGACAAGGCTTGTTGCCTTCAGTGAATGCCCACCAAGTTCAAAGAAGTTGTCATTGATTCCTACCTGCTCTACTTTCAATACTTCTTGCCATATCTTTACCAGCTTCTCCTCTATCTCATTCCTCGAAGCTTCATATTCTACTCCTGCTGTCGTACTACTGTTAGGCTCGGGTAACGCCTTTCTGTCTATCTTTCCATTGGGTGTTAGCGGCATCGATTCCAGTTGTACAAAGTATGACGGTATCATATACTCTGGTAATTCTTTACCTAGGTATTCTCTTAGCTCACTCACTGTCAGTCCTCTACCCGCTGTTATATATGCACATAAATACTTATCACCATTTTTATCTTCTCTTGATATTACTATTGCATCTTTTACAGCTTCATGTTTCAATAGGCGGCTCTCTATCTCCCCCAGCTCTATCCTAAAACCTCTAATCTTTACCTGGTGATCTATCCTGCCTAAAAATTCTATATTTCCGTCAGGCAGCCACCTTGCCAAGTCCCCTGTTCTATACATTCTTGTTCCCGGTTCGAAGGGGTTCGGTACAAATTTTTCTTCAGTTAGTTCTGGTTTATTCAAGTATCCTCTCGCCAGTCCGTCTCCCGATGCGCATAGTTCTCCGGATATTCCAATTGGTTGAAGGTCGTTGTTTCGATCTATTATGTATATGCTGGTGTTTGATATTGGTTTGCCTATTGGAATATTATCCTTCTGCTCAGTTATATAATAGCTTGTTGTCACTACAGTATTTTCTGTTGGTCCGTAATTATTTACAACATCGTAGCTATTATGCTTGTACTGCTTTAATTTGTCTCCTCCGGTCAGTAGTAGTCTCAAGGCTCTGTTTTCCAATTTCATAAACTGCTCGCATACCTGAGTAGGTAAAAAGGATACGGTTATTCCATTCTTCTCTATATATTTATTTAAGCTTTCAATATTCAGCATTATATCTTTACTAATTATAAATAAGCTTGCACCTTTAATTAAATAAGGAAATGTTTCCCATACTGACGCATCAAACCCAAATCCTGCATATTTAGTTGCCTTATCTTCTTGAACTATATTGAACTGATTGATATGCCAATTACACAGGTTTTTCAGTGATTTATGTTCTATCATTACTCCCTTGGGTCTGCCTGTGCTTCCGGAGGTATATATCACATATGCCAGATTATCCGTCCCGTTAAAAGTCTCTAGATTATTTCTGTCTCCTGCATACGACTGCTCATCGTCCAGTTCTATTACTTCTCCATCAAAGACAGTCTTATCCCTCAGATGCTGCTGCACGAGGAGCAGCTTTGACCCACTGTCTTCCAGCATGTACCTTATCCTGTCAGCAGGATATTCAGGGTCTATAGGCAGATATGCTCCCCCTGCTTTCAATATCCCCATGATCCCTGTTATCATCTCTAAAGACGGCTCTACCATGATGCCTACTATACTATCAGACACTACTCCCTTTTCTTTCAATACCCTTGCAAGCTGGTTAGCTTTCTCATTCAACTCCCTATACGTAAGCTGACTATTCTCATACACTACTGCTATATTATCAGGTGTCCTTGCAGCCTGTTCCTCAAACAGCTCATGGATAGTCTTGTCCCTTGGGTACTCAGCATAGGTGTCATTAAATTCATATAATAGCTGCTGCTTCTCCTTCTTGCTTGTCATCTCAATTTCTTTTACACGCTTCTTGCTATTTTCGCTGACATCCCATAATATATTCTTCAGGTGCCCGGTCAGTCTTTTTATCCCGTCTGCTTCATACTTGCCTTCCTTATAGGATATGCTAAGTACGATTTTGTCCTTGAGCATCACTCCCATGGTTATATCGTAGTTTGTCTCTTCTCTTATTTCACCAATCTCAACTTCTACTTTGCCTTCCCTATTAATCAAATGCTTATCTATAGGGTAGTTCTCTATTACCACCAGTGTGTCAAACAGGCTTTCTCCGACCCCTGCTTCTACCGCTCCCTGTATTTCCGCCAGGTCTAGGCTCTCATATGCCTCTCTTTCTCTTGTCTCTCTCTCTACTTGTCTCAGCAATTCCCCTATACTTTCTTTATCTTCTGCCTTTACTCTTATGGGCAGCGTGTTTATGTACAGCCCCACTGCCTCTTCTATCCCCTCCAGCTTTGCCGCCCTTCCCGATACTGTCGTGCCAAATACCACATCTCCCGTATTGTTGTACCGCTGCAGCAGTATCCCCCATGCTGTGTTTATCACTGTTGCCATTGCTGCTTTCTCTTCACGGCATACTCTTTCCATTGCGCCCTTCAATTCCGGCTCCAGTTCCTCATGGTATACGGCTGTTTTTTCTTCCTTTTCTTTCTCTGCTCTATTACCTGTTATTACAGCCTTTTCTTCATAGCCCTTCAGATAACTCTTCCAATATTCAAGCTGTTCCTCCTTGTTTTGCCCCTGCTGCCACTTTACATATTCCTTGAACCTTGGTTTTACTCGTTTTATTGGCGCTTTCCCCTCCAGTATGCTTTCATAGGCTTCTATAAATTCCTTTACTATTATTCCACTGCTCCAACCGTCATAGAGCATGTGATGATTGGTGATTATCATTTCCCCTTCATCTTCGCTAAGCTTTGCCACTGTTATTCTGAAGGGCTCGGTGCCTATGTCTATTCCTTCTTCTTTATCCTTTTCTCTTATCTCTTTTATCAGCTTTTCTGCTTCGTCTTTTTCTGTTATCTCTATATATCTTACCGGCACCTCATATTCTCTTTGTACTATCTGTACCGGTGCCTCAAGCTTCTCCCACTTATATACTGTTCTTAGCATTTCATTGCACTGTACTACATGGTCCCACGCCCTTTTTACTGCTCCGGCGTCTATTGTGCCTTTGAGCCTGAGGCTTAACTGCTCTATATATTCATTGCTCCCGGTATCCTTCAGGTAGTGAAACAGCATTCCTTGCTGCAGCGGTGTTAATGCAAATATATCCTCTACATTTTTCCTTGCAATTTTATTTCTCATTTGTAACACTCCCTTCATTGTTTGAGAACAAAGGCGGCTCAGCCGCATTTGAAGCCCCTGGGCCTTTTCTGAATGTAATGAGGAAATTCTGGCACATATTGAAAATAGAGCAGTCTATTGAATGATAGTTACTTTTTTTACCCTCCATTAGCCTGCTCTATTGAAATTTATTATTCGCGTTTAGCTATCTATATTTAATTTATTATCTACACTTTTCTTCTTATTTTTTTTCGGAAGTACGGCTATCACCAATAACAACATACACCACAGAGTTACAGCTAAAGTTACCCATTTTAGTGATGCAGGTAAAAATCCGGCTACATTCCATCCGCGTACGATCGGTCCATACAATCCTATCCACCACGCAGCTGTTATGAGTACAGGAGCTAATATTCTCAATATTTTTTTCCCCATCTTCTTATCTTTTAAATATGCATATTGTCTTTTCCCCTTCATGATACTATTTGCTACCAACATTGAAGCTGCAACAAATAAGAACCCTAATATGACAGCCAGCATCAATGTACTTCTATCCATGCTATGCATATTGCTATAGAAATCTGGAAGCCCTCCTGTCTGTTGTTCCATCCAGAGTGCTGCAATTTCTCCGATAACATTGTCTCCCATATCGCTATTGGTTAAGATGACCAAGCCTTGCTTTTTGTCCGGTATTTCGACCAATTGAGCCCTCCAGCCCCTGTTAGTTCCTCCATGGCCTACTGCGGTTTCTCCATTGGGCAAATCTATCATTTGGTAGCCTAAACCCCAATCGGCATTTGTCACGCTGGTTGTCATTAAAGCAACTGTTTCAGGCTTCACTACGCCTCTACCTGCGGGTTCCTCGCCCGATACATTCATCACTGCCATTTCAAACTTTGCAAGGTCTGCAGCAGTCGTAAATAATCCGGCTGCAGCTTTTTCAGTGAATAGGTAGTTTGGCAGTGTTTGTCCCAGTACACCATATGCTTTTGACATATTTGCTTTAAACTCATCTTTCCATTCAAATGCACTATTGTTCATTCCTAAAGGCTTCAGTACTTCCTGCTCCATGTATTTTTCAAAGGGCATCCCGCTTACTTCCTCTATCATTAGCTGCAGCAGTGTGTAGCCTCCACCTGAATATTGAAATCTGCTTCCCGGTTCATATATGATTCTTACATCCCCTGCCCCATAGGTTCTTCCGGATAGGGATTCCTCAATGCTTACCAGTTTTTTTGAAGGTGCTGCCCCTGCATAACCTTGCAAAGAAAGTCCAGCGGTATGGCTAAGTATCCTGCGTAATGTAACCCCTTCACTGTTGTATTGGGATTTTGGCAGATGCCACCTTGTTAAATACTCTTCTACAGGTGTGTCCAAGTTTATTTTACCTTGATCCACCAGCTTCATTGCGCCCCAAGCTGTGACCATCTTAGAAACAGAACCAACCTGAAAAATAGTATTTGCTGATATCAGTTTTTTAGCGGATTTATCTGCATAACCATATTCTTTTTCCCAAACTTTATCACCCTCTATCACTGCTATTTTTACCCCGGGAACCCCATATTTTTTCAACAAATCAGGCACCTGACTATCAAGCTTCTTTTGAAACTCCGATGTATTATCTGTGGCTTGTTTTTGTCCCATTGTCATATTCATTCCTGATACTAATGTCACATTTGTAAGCATTGCTATAATGATCAATAGCGAAAAAGCCTTAACTCCTGACATATCCTCGTACCCCCTAATCTTCAAGATTATTAGTAAATTCTCTGAAATGCTTATTCCTGTTTTCTATCAAGCATACGATAAACACCAGTATGCCGGATGCAACCGGTATATATACCCAATCTGCCTTTACAAGCGCAAACCCAAATACCCACATGCCTATAGGTGTTGATATATTCAATGCAGTAAACAATACACCGAATACACGTCCCCTCAGTTCTTCCGGTATCTTTAATTGAAAATGGGTGAAGAGCGGTATGTTTTGTATTGTGTTAAGCATACCGTATAGAAAAATCAGCAGCGCAAATAGTATTGTAATAGTCCATTTGGATGCATCAGCAAAAATAGACACTCTTGGGAAAAACCAAAGTACTATAAGCAAAGCTTGTACCTCAAGAAGTATAAAGAATCTCCTCAGTATCGGAGCATTTGATTTACGTGTCATGACAAATAGTGCACCAACTATTGTCCCTATTGCCCATGATGACTCAATCAATGACAATTGAAAACCGGTTATTTTTATGACATTATAGGTTATATACTGCAATACCAGCAATACCATGGGATTTAAAACGGCATTCAGAGCGACGGCTATTATAAGCAAAAACTTCAATATTTTTTGTGTATTGAGATATGTAAATACTTCTTTCACATTTTCGATATAACTTTTCTGCGGTTTTTCTTCTATAACTTCAGCATTCTTGATAAATATAATGAACATTTCAGAAATCCCTGAAAGAACAAATGATACTGCATTTGCCAGGAATATCGCCTCCATGCCTATTGTTTTATATAGTATGGCTCCGACTATGGGTCCCACTATATTTATTACGGCACCCACCGATTGCAGCGCGGAGTTAGCTTTATTCGTACCTTCTTCACTAACGATATTTGGTATAGATGAATTAATGGATAAGTTGAAGAACGCCTGTATTGTATTTATTACAATGACATATAGAATGAATAAGAGGATCGACGTTGAATACATCTTAAAAAATATCATAAAAATGAACACACATATTCCTGTTAGTATATCGCTTGCTACTATAATCTTTTTCTTGTCATTCCTATCAACAAATACACCGGCAAGTATGTTAACAAACACCCCGGGCAATATGGCAAAACTAATGACCATAGTAAATGCTGAAGCTGATTTTGTTATGTCCAATACATAAAGACTTAATGCAAAGTTAAATATCGCAGTTCCAAGGTTTGATACAAGCCTCCCCATTACAACCAGTATGAAATTCAGTTTAAAGTTGATTGGGATTTGCTTTTCTGTGCTTACTTGTAAATTCTCCATTTGTTTTGTTTCCCTCCTTAATGTTTAATCAAAAAGTATGTCTAAATCTTCTTGCTTAATCTCTATCGTTTCAAAGTCTGACGGTGTAAAATAAACATCATCTCTATTTAAAACATGATCTATTATATATTCCAGGTTTGTTAGATAATTAGTTGAGAATGACTGTAACGTTTCTTCCTCAAATGCTTTATTATTAAAGTTCATATTAAATTCAAGCTGACCCTTTACAACCATACAATTGATTTCTAAAATAGCCGTCATATCATTGTTCATACCCACATCATCACCAGTTTTATTATTAGCGTACGAAAACAACTCATTTTCAACTTCATTATCAAATTGTCCAAGATAATTAAATCTGACTTGTGCTAAGTTTTCGACTTCATCGTTAATATCATGAGTGATATTTCTCAGTATGCCATAATCAATGCCTTCATTAGGCACCCCTCTTAATTCTTCTTTTACAGACTTAATCTGCTCGCTTACATCATCTGAAGCCGCAATAAACCTTACCGGATAAATTGAGGTAAACCATCCCACCGTTCTTGATACGTCTATATCTTCAAAATGCCTGCCATGGCCTTCCAGCTCTATTACAATCTCGTCCATGCCTGTCCAGTCTCTTAGTGTTCTTACAAGGGCAGTAATCAGCAAATCCTTAACATCCGTATTGTATGCTTTATGGCTTTCCTTGAGAAGTTTGCAGGTGTCTCTTTCCCCCAATTCAAAACCAATGATCGATTTACTATGATTGCTCCACTCAGACCTCTGTTTATCCAATGGCAGCTTAAACTTACTGAAGCACAAGTTTTGCCAATAGCTCCTACTGTCTGCTAATTCTTTGCTTTTCAAATAGCTTGTCAGCCAGTCATGCCAATCGCTCATGGATGCAGTCTTTTGCAGCATAGTAATTGCTTTGCCGTTTTTCAATGAGATATAGATATTATAGAAATCTTCAAGAATGATTCTCCATGATACCCCGTCTACAACAATATGATGCGCCGCAAGAAGTACATACTGTTCATTTTCATCCGCATTTATAACCGCACATTTTATCAATAGGGATTTCTCCATATCAAAGCTTGATTTCAAATCTATACCGATTCTTTCCATCTCTAAAGCTTGATTTTCTTTTGAAAAACCAGATATATCGAATATCTCAACATTAAATCCCGTTTTTAAATGATTGTTGTTGAAATATAAGGCGTCTCTTTCAGATTCTAAGTTTAATCTTAGTCCGTCATGGTGCTCTACTATCTTGGTCAATGTTTGTCCAAGTTTTTCAACATCTACTTTTTCTTTAAACCTCAATAAAACCGATTGATCGTAGTAATTAGGACTTTTAAGCTTTAAAGCCGAAAACCATTGGACAATAGGTGTAAACCCAATTGACCCTTCAATAAGACCTTGTTCATATTCCTTTATATTGGAATCTTCCTTGCAATTCAGGCAGCATTGTCGGATTGTTTGGTATGTCAATATATTCTTCACACTGATATCAATCCCTGATTGGCTGAGCCTTGATGCGATTTGAATTGCCTTTATGGAATCTCCGCCTAATGAAAAATAGTTATCCAGCACACCTACCCTGGAAACGCCTAAAATGTCCGCCCATATACCTGCAAATATTACTTCTCGTTCATTCTCCGGCGCAATATATTCATTATCCCGTGAAATAAATTCATTCGGTTCCGGCAAAGCTTTTTTATCTACTTTCCCATTTATGGTTAAGGGTATTTCATTTAATTTTACAAAATATGAAGGAACCATGTACTCCGGCAGTTCATTTATTAGATATTCTCTTAGTTCGGATGCAGCAATATCTGTACTTGATTTCAGATACGCAGCCAAATATTTATCCCCACTGACGGTTTCTCTATCCACAACCACTGCCTGCTCGATTAATGTATGCTTTAACAGCTGGCTTTCTATCTCTCCAAGTTCAATCCTATAGCCCCGGATTTTCACTTGATGGTCTATTCTTCCAATGAATTCAATATTGCCACCCTGTAATCTTTTTGCCAAATCCCCTGTCCGGTACATTTTTTTACCTTCAAGGAAGGGGTTCTCAATAAACTTATCCGCGGTCAATTCGTCTCTTCCCAAATACCCTCTTGAAATTCCGTCTCCTGATATATATTTTTCTCCGGGTACATTTTCCGGTACTGGCTTCATATCCTTATCTAATAGATAAATTTGCACGTTATCCGCAGGAACACCGATCGGCACGTTTGCTCCCAGGTCTTTTTTCTTATCAAATTTGTATATCATACAACCCACGGCTGCCTCAGTAGGTCCGTATTCGTTATAAATTTCTATTTGCTTCCCAAAGCTTTCCTGAATCCTGCCGGCAAGCTCAGTATCCAGTTGTTCGCCTCCCACGATAAGCCTTTTAATAGAAGACATTGTATTATCATCATTCCTAATGATTCTTAAGTGTGCCGGCGTTGCTTTTACGATTCCTGCCTTATTTTCTCTTATCACTTTTCGAATCAATACCTCCTGGTCGTCGTCACCGTATATGACAACGCTGTTACCAGTTATTAAAGGCGTATATATTGAGGTAATTGTAAGGTCGAAAGATACGGTAGTATATAATGGGAAGTTCAAGCTTTCTCCCTTTACATAATTCTTCGCAGCCCAAATTATATAATTGACCAGATTTCTATGCTCCAGCATGACGCCTTTGGGCTTTCCGGTACTGCCCGATGTGTATATCACATATGCTAAATCCTCAGGCATATTTATATTTTGAAGGCTTACTGGTTGTTCTTGAAATGCCTTTTCACCGCAGATATCAATATAATCACCTTCAAATTCATATTTATCTATATATTGTGCCTGAGTTAAAAGTAGTTTTGCCCCGCTGTCCTTCAACATAAAATTGATTCTTTCAGAAGGATAGCCGGGATCAATTGGTAAATAGGCGCCGCCGGCCTTTAATACTGCCAGCATAGCAATCACAAGTTCTATTGAGCGACCTGAAACTATTGCAACTATGTCATTTCTTCCTAAACCCCGGTTTCTCAAAAGACAGGCAAACAGATTAACATGATGTTTCAACTCCTCATAAGTCAGTTTATTATCATTCCAGATGAGCGCAACATTTCCAGGTGTTTTTTCAGCCTGTTCTTCTATTAATTCGATAATAGTCTTATTTTGTGGATAAGCACGACCGGTTTCATTATAGCCATACACAAGTTTTGTCATTTCTTCTTGGGAAAGCATCCTAATATCTGATATCTTAAGCGCTGGGTTCTCCAGTATCTCATTTAAGATATTAAGGTAATGCACCAACAACCGCTCTATGGTTTTTTCTTCGAATAGCTTTGTACAATATTCCACTTCTATGCAAATTCTCTTATCAAGCTCCCACGCAAAAAAAGTCAAATCGAATTTTGCAATGTGGTTATTTACCGGGTAAATCTCAAATTCATGATTTTCTCCTCCCAACTCATCTGTTTTCATATTCTGCATGACAAACATCGTATCAAACAATGGGTTTCTGCTCATATCCCTTTTGATGTTAAGCTTTTCTACAATTAACTCAAATTGATAGCTTTGATTTTCATAGGCTTTTAAGCTATTTCCCTTTACTTCTTTTAGAAATGCATCAAATGTCTTTCTTCCCTCCGGATAATTTCTAAGGGGCAAAGTATTCACAAACATACCGATCATATCATCCAATTCCGGATGAATTCTTCCTGCAACTGAAGTCCCTACAACAATATCCTCCTGATTTGAATATTTCTTTAGAAGTACATAATAGGCAGAAAGCAGCAGCATAAATAGGCTTGTCCCATTTTTCCCGGCAAGTACTTTCAATTTATGACTAGTGGATTTATCCAACTCGCAGCTTAATTTATTACCTTCAAAACTCTGGTATAATGGACGCGAATAATCATAGGGCAATTCTAATACAGGAATCTCTCCGCTAAATTCATTCATCCAGTACTGCGCTTTCTCATTCAGCCCACCACTCTCTATCTGCCTATTCTGCCATGCCGCAAAGTCCTTGTACTGTATTTTAGGTTCTTCCAGCTGTTTACCTTCATATAATTTAATAAACTGATCCCATAAAATACTCACCGATGTTCCGTCGGCTATAATATGGTGTACATCCAGCATAAAAATAGACTTTTCTGCTTCTACCTCAAAGAGACCCATTCTAAAAAGCGGGGCTCTTCCCAAGTCAAAGGGCTTAATAAAAGCTGTTATGGTTTCCTGCAGCCTGCTTTGCTCACATTTTAAGTATTCGAACTGGAAATCTATATCCTGTAAGACTCTTTGTACGGGTGCCCCTTTATAAATTGTAAAATATGTCCTGAGGCTCTCATTTCTTCTCACCAATTCCCTGCAGGCGTATTCGAATCTTTCTTTGTCGATTCGCCCCTTTATCCATATGGCTTGCGAAATATTATAGCTGATGTCGTTTCCATTCAGCTGATCCAGTACAAATATTCTCTTCTCTGCAGAAGAAACCTCATAGTGTTGTCCTTCTTTAATTTTTTCAATTGGTTCATATACCGTCTTGTCCGCAGTTTTTATATAATCTGCCAGCGCCTTTATTGTCGGCTCCTCAAATATACCCTTGAGAGGTAATATGACACCAAATTCCCTATATATGCCGTTTGCAATATAAGCTGCTTTTAAGGAGTTGCCGCCCAATTCAAAGAAGTTGTCCGTTATGCTAATACTATTTATATCTAATACATGCATCCATATATTAAGCACTTTCTCGTCAAACTCATCTCTGGGAGGTTCTGTTATCCTCAATTCAAGCATTTCCTCAATATATATCCTTAAACGGTCTAGAACGTCGGTAAATTCTCCTGCCTCATACATCTCCTTGAGTATATACCGCTGAATCTTGCCGCTGGTTGTCTTGGGCATTTTTATAATAGGCACAACGGCTCCGACTTCCAGACCTGTTTGTTTGTTGATATAACTTTTTATTTTCAAGGCAAGTTGGGCGAATTTTTGCAACTCGCGTTTGTACAATACAAAAATTCCAATCTCTTCTTTTTGACGCTCTATGTTATAGATTCCGCAGGAAGCAACCATCCCTATATTTATTCCATCTACTTCCTCGGCAACTCTTTCTATGTCATGGGGATAATAATTCTGTCCATTTACAAATATGATGTCTTTTTTTCTCCCTGTCACAATTAGGCTTCCGTGCTTAAAAAAACCTAAATCACCCGTCCTGAGCCATCCATCTGAAGTCATTATCAGTGAAGTGGCGTCAGGATTATTATAGTATCCCGAAGTTACATTTTTCCCTTGTATTTGAATATTTCCAACAATATTATCTCCTAATACCCTATCCTCATCATCACATATTCTTACAAAGCAATCCTCTACCGGATAACCTAATTCCACAAAAACCAACGCATCACGGTTTTGAGGGTTGTCTATTTCTTTTATGACACTTCCTATTGAAAGGTGTTTTCTATCCACCGGCACTGGTATCAACCCAGCTCCCGGCTGTGAAAAAGTTACTGCAACGCATGCTTCTGCCATACCGTAAACTGGGAATGCCGCTTCCTTCTTTAAACCCCAAGCAGCCATTTTATTATAGAATTCGTTGCTTAGGCTTGCAGAAATAGGCTCAGCCCCATTAATTATCAGCCGGATGCACGAAAGATTCCAATCCCTGCTTATATCATCATTAAAAAAATTCAAGAAATGCTTGTATCCAAAATTAGGCGAAGCTAATAAGCTTACTCTATATTGATTTGCCTTTTCTAACCACTTGATAGGGTGTGTAATGAAGAAAACAGTGGGCATAATATACTGATTTATACCTGCGAACAGTGGTGTAAGATGAAAACCTATAAGACCCAGATCATGGGTTAGCGGCATCCATCCAAAGGATGAGTCCTGGCTTGTAATGCCTACGGCTTTTGTAATAGCTGCCATATTGGTTATCAGGTTTTCATGAGTAAGGACAACGCCTTTGGGCTCTCCTGTTGATCCCGAAGAAAATTGTATAAATGCAATATCATTTTTCTGAGCTCTATGTATTGTACCTACCCCTTCTTTTTTGTATGCATCTTCTACAAATACAGCCCTGTTTTTAATTTTATCGTATGCTTCGTTCAATCCTATTTTTTTAAGATATAATACCAGTTTGTTATATACTTCTTCACCTATAATCAGTAAAGGATCATTTAAAATATCTAATATTTTAAGAAGCTTATTCCTATGTTCTTCATTCACCCCGATGGTAACCGGAACTGCAATTATACCGCCAAGTATACATGCCCAGAATATATTCGTAAAATCCTCATTTTTTTCTATCTGAAATACTAATTCTTGACCAGGTTTTATGCCCATTAATTGTAGGTTGTAAAGCACAATAAGAGCATCGCAATACAGCTTATCATAACCAACAAAAACATCATTCTCATCTCCATTGATATAGGTGATACCCTTATTCAGTTTAATGCTATTTTCCAATACATCTATTAGAGTTCCGTAATCAGCTCTTATATTGGTCATTTAATAATTCCCTCCTTTTTCTGGAGTCTATTCTCTTGATAAAGTATTATTAATGAGCTTTATCACATCATCCGAATTGGTATTTATAAAAAAGTGATCTCCCTCCAGCATAAATATATTGCACTTACCTGCTGTATGTTTTCTCCATTCGACGATCTCATTGAGTTTCATATCATCCTTTTTTCCACCTAACACCGTTATGTCGCAGTTTATTTTATCCTGCCTTTCTACATACTCGTAGGTCTCATTAATCTTAAAGTCTGCTCTTAATATAGGGAGAAATACATTCAACAGTTCATCATTTTCCAGTACTTCCTTTGGGGTTCCCCCAAGCTCCAATACCCTTTGCTTAAATTCATCATCTGGCAGATCGTAGGTCTTGTCCTTCTCTTTATCAAAATGAGGTGCCTTTGTGCCTGAGAAGAAAACATGAATGGGTTGAGACTTGCTTTCCAGTTTAATTCTATGTACCAGTTCATATGCTATAAGCCCCCCCAAGCTATGTCCAAAGATAGCATAATCAAAAGAAGAGTCATCAATATTCTCCACAACAGTTTTATAAACGTCATCAATAGCTTGCCCAATATTATCGTATAGGCAATCGACATATCTTTTCCCTCTTCCGGCGAGTTCAATCGGATGTATTTCAATTGAATGATCTATACATTTGCCCCATTTGGAATATATATTGGAAGAGCCGCCTGCATATGGCAGACAGAATAACTTTATCTTTTTCAACATCGTCACCTCTTTATTTGATACTTTCAATAAATTCATCCATGTCTTCTACTGTCACATGCTTAGGAAATTCACTTTTTAGAGAACAAACCGCCATTTTATAGTCAGGATCTATATCATATTGCTTAAAGTAACATTCTCTAAAATCATTATTCGTCTTTAGTTCAATATTTTGAAATGCGTTTACTTTGAGTGAAAACGAATCCAGCGGAATAGACAATCCTTTTCCCCATGCCTTAATATAGCTTTCCTTAAGTGTCCATAAGTCATAAAAGTATAAAAGCTTCTGTTCAAGTAATTTAGATTGCATCTCTATGATTTCTTGCTTCGTAAAGAATTCATTCGCTATTTGCAAATCTATAGGGCATATTTCTTCTATATCTATTCCTATTTCTTCATTATCTATTGCACATACTACCCATTCTCCTGAGTGAGATATGTTAAAGCAAAAGCCTGGCAGATTTTTAATAAATGGCTTTCCGAATTTGTTTTTGTCAAATTGTATTGCACTGCTGTTTATTTTCAACTTATCTGCAGCTATGGATCTTATTAAAAGCTCGGAAAACAAGGATCTTTGGGCGTCTTCGTACTTGCAGAATCTGCTTATTGCATTTTGCCTGCTTTTGTCTACATAGTGCATAAGAGAATTAAACTCGATTGACTCAATTCTTCTATCAATTTTTAATGCATAAACTTCAATCATAATAAGAATAACCTCTTAATAACGTAGCTTTCGTATAAATGGGAAACAAGAAAATATCAACAATTCAGAAGCAATGATATAACAAAAGGTGTACTTGAAAATGTATAAATAATTGCTCATTCTATCACTATATAATTTCTTATAAATATAATTCTGTAAATATTTTGTAATTCCTTCTATATTTTTCTAATTTTGTATATATTTAGTTGACACATTTCGGTATATTTCGCTATATTCTTGGAAATATAAGACCACTACATTCCATTTGCAAATGGAATGTAGTGGTCTTATATCAAATACATAAATCTATTTCATCACTCTGTAATTATATTTCTCCATCCTATTCTTTTGGTGCTATGACCAGCGCTTCCCCGCCCAGTACTTCAACTCCATCCTGATTATAGCAGGTAGTTTTTATCCTTACTCTGCCTTTTTCAAGCTTTTCAACAACTTCCGCAACAGCCTTTAAAGTCTCTCCAATTTTGACAGGAGCCTTAAAATTGAGCTGCTGTGAAAGATATATGGTTCCGGGTCCTGGCAGCTGCATTCCAAGTACTGCAGACACCAAGCCTGCCGTTAGCATTCCATGTACTATCCTTCCCCCGAATTTAGTGTTCTTCATGGCTTCGTGATTTATATGTGCTGGATTGAGATCACCTGTTACGCCTGCAAACATATATACATCGGATTCACTTATCGTCTTTTCAAAGCTTGCTGTATCACCGACATTTATCTGTGAATACGTCTTACCCATTCCATCTCCTCCTCCAAGTTTTCTACATATACTAATATAGCATAATTAGGCTTTAAATCAAATATACACCATATTAAAACCCCATACCCGTTCCTTACTCCATAGCCAGACTAAAGCGCGCAACTCGAAACGCGTAACGCGTAACCACTCAGTATATAAAAGTCATTTATAGTCCTATTGCCAAGTACCTATTGCCCATAGCCTGTTTGTCATATCGCTCCCATCTTGTCAAACAATCCTGTTTTGCATTCATCCGTAGGATCACATGTAGTATTGTTTATTGCACATGTACCAGTGGCATTCTCCTTACTATCCTTTTCGGTTCTTTCCTCTTGCACTTTAAAATTCTTGCAATCATTACATTTCATATACTTACCTCCGCATTTTAATTAAATTCATATATATTCTGTGTATTTCGCAATAAATAATGTCATGGAATTTCGCTGTCTACAATAAAAAGCCCTATAAGGAATTGTGGTTAACGCTTCCTCATAAGGCTCTTTTAATTACTGAACATCAGCTGTTAAGTTTTTTAAATTTCAAATCATTTTCAACCGCATCTACAAGTATGTTGTCTCCATCTGTTATTTCCCCAGCAATCAAAGCTCTTCCTATTGAAGTTTCCATTTTCTTTTGTATGAACCTCTTCAAGGGTCTTGCACCATATATAGGATCATAGGAATTGTCCATTATATAATCCTTGGCAGTGTCGCTGAGAGTGATTTGAATGTTTCTATCCTTAAGCCTTACCGCTACTTGTTCAAAGAGCAAATCAACTATTTTCCTGATCTGATTCTTCAGCAGTGGTTTGAAGAATACGATGTCATCTACTCTATTTAGGAACTCCGGTCTAAAATGTCTTCTGAGCTCCTCATTTACGGCCTTCTCCGCTTCCGCCTTCAGCTCTCCGTCTTTGTCTACCCCTTCAAGAAGAAACATGCTTCCAATATTCGATGTCATGATTATTACTGTGTTCTTAAAATCCACAGTCCTGCCCTGGCTGTCTGTCAGCCTTCCTTCATCAAGTATCTGCAAGAATATGTTGAACACATCATGGTGTGCCTTCTCAATTTCATCAAACAGCAATACCGAGAAAGGCTTCCTTCTGACTGCTTCTGTAAGCTGTCCTCCCTCATCGTAGCCCACATAACCTGGAGGCGCGCCTATTAGTCTTGCAACAGTATGCTTTTCCATATATTCAGACATATCTATCCTTATAATATTGTCCTCACTGTCAAAAAGCGCCTCCGCCAAGGCTTTAGCCAACTCCGTCTTTCCCACGCCTGTGGGACCTTGAAATATGAAGGAGCCGATAGGCCTTTTAGGATCCTTTAAGCCACTTCTCGCCCTTATTACTGCATCAGCTACGGCTGAAACCGCTTCCTCCTGACCTACAACTCTATTATGGAGAATTTCATCCAATCTCAACAGCTTTTCCCTTTCGTTCTCCATAAGCCTTTTCACAGGTATTCCTGTCCACATGGAGACTATCTCTGATATCTCTTCTTCTGTAACCTCTTCCTTAAGAAGCTGCCCCATGCTCTGCATCTTTTCCAGCTTTGACTTTTCGGAATTAAGCTGTTTTTCTAATTCAATGAGCCTGCCGTATTTTAACTCGGCTACCCTGTTGAGGTCATACTTCAGCTCCGCTTTCTCTATCTCTGCTTTTGCTTCTTCTATCTGCCTTTTTATTTCGCGTATATTCTTTATATTGCCCTTTTCAAGCTCCCACTGAGCTTTCATAGAATCCCCGCTGGACTTAAGCTCTGAAAGCTCCCTGTTCAAAACCTCCAGCCTTTCCTCAGACTGCTTGTCGCTCTCTTTCCTCAGAGCTTCTCTCTCTATTTCCAGCTGCATTATTCTTCTCATTATCTCGTCAAGCTCACCAGGCATGCTGTCTATTTCAGTTCGCAGCATCGCAGCCGCCTCATCTATAAGGTCAATCGCCTTATCAGGCAGAAACCTGTCGCTTATATACCTGTTAGAAAGCACCGCGGCTGATATCAACGCATTATCCTTGATCCTCACTCCGTGATGTATTTCAAACTTCTCCTTGAGTCCTCTGAGTATGGATATTGTGTCCTCAACATTTGGGGCATCAATGAGAACCGGTTGGAACCTTCTCTCAAGCGCTGCGTCCTTTTCTATATGCTTTCTGTATTCATCCAGGGTAGTGGCCCCTATACAGTGCAGTTCACCTCTGGCAAGCATTGGTTTTAGCAGGTTGCCTGCATCCATTGCCCCTTCTGCCTTCCCTGCTCCTACTATATTGTGAATCTCATCAATAAAAAGAATAATCCTGCCGTTTGACTTTTCTATCTCCTTCAGAACAGCCTTGAGCCTTTCCTCAAACTCTCCCCTAAACTTAGCTCCTGCAATAAGCGCGCCCATATCAAGTGAAAATATTGTCTTGTCCTTCAGACCCTCAGGCACATCCCCCTTCATAATTCTTTGTGCCAAGCCTTCTACTGCGGCTGTTTTGCCTACACCCGGCTCTCCAATGAGTACCGGATTGTTTTTGGTTCTCCTGGACAGTATCCTGATTATTCTTCTTATTTCATCGTCCCTGCCTATTACCGGGTCAAGCTTTCCCCTGCGCGCATCCTCCACCAGGTCACGACCAAACTTTTTCAGTGCTTCATAGGTTTCTTCCGGGTTCTGGTTGGTAATTCTCTGGTTGCTTCTCACCGTAGAAAGCTCCCTTAAAAATTTATCCCTTGTTATTCCGAACTTTTTTATTATTTTTGAAGAGGGCGAATTTGTTTCATCTATCAACGCCAAAAATATATGCTCTACGCTTATATAATCATCCTGAAACTTTTTTGCTTCTTCCTCTGCCTTTACGAATATCTCTTCAAATTTTCTGGAAACATAAGGAGAGGCAGTTGTGGCTCCATAAACCTTTGGGATCTTTTCAAGCAGGTCAGAAATGTCTTTATAATAGAAATCAAAGGGCACATTCATTTTCGTAAGCAGCTTTGAAATCAAACCTTCACTCTGCGAAATTATTGCAAAATGCAAATGCTCTCCTTCAATAGTCTGGTGATTATGCTTAACAGCCAGGCTCTGTGCTTCGAGAACCGCTTCCTGAGCCTTCTCTGTAAGTTTATTTATATCCATATATATCCTCCCTAAACTTTGACTTTGACTTTCTTTGACCTTTAATTATTTTATATCATATTTGATTTTTAAATGCAAGTCAAAAATGGAACTCTACCAAAAATATAACACTTATATTATTCTCATTTCGGTAAATCATAATATCAGGAGGTGATATAAATGGCAAGAAATAATCAGAAAGTAGTACCTCAGGCAGCACAGGCACTCGATAGGATGAAATTCGAAATAGCATCCGAAGTAGGCGTAAACTTAAAAGAAGGTTACAATGGTGACATTTCAGCAAGAGACGCTGGTAGAGTAGGCGGAAACATGGTTAAACGATTAATCGAGCAGGCTGAAAGAAGCATGTCCGGTAGATAATATTAATATCGATAAAAATAAGAGCACTCCCATATGGGGTGCTCTTATTTTAAATCTGCTTTACTCATTATGCAGCAACTATTCTGCAGCCTTATGATATACCAGATCGGTATAAATGCTGTTGTTGTATTTTTCATAACGTACTCCAGCCAAGCTGTAGTTTTGCTTTTTTCTAAACTGCAGTGATGCAAAGTTGGGCTGAGGGCTGATTATGGTCTCTGCGAATATATGCTCTATCCGGTCAGTTCTCAAATCCTCCAAAAATCTTTTATAGATAAGACTTCCAATGCCCATGCCCGTCAGGTCAGCATATACGGCAGTCTTATCAACTATCATGAAGTTTTCTGTCCACGTGGCGTCAAAGTCAGGATTCCAATATATGTCATGGAGCCAATTAGGATTGTCCCTGAGCCACTCTTCTTTGGTATAGGCTATCATGAATCCATATACTTTGTCATACTCTGCTACATAAAAATGCTCAAGGTTTTGAATCCAATGCTTTATTTTCTTTTTATAGTAGGCAGGCTTTGATAAATAATCATCCACCAAAAAACCTTGCTCTGCTACTTTTTCTGAGGTTCCTACTGAGGCGGCAACATCAAATATGGCATTTAAATCACATACCTCAGCCTTTCTCACTCTGAGAAGCTTTTTAAGATGATATGGGTTCACACTGCTATAAGAATTCGTTACTACAGACATTTCAATACCTCCTCTAAATTTTAGGAAGTACCGGGTGGTATTAATTTTGCTTCATAATAGCTGCTTTTTTTATTAAGAAGATAGCGTCGTAGCCTATTTTAGGGTAGCAAAAAGCCGTGGAGTAACCACGGCTGCAATTATATTAAATTACACCCAGTCCTCCTCTTCCCACGCTTACGAGGTTAGCTGACGGATTCGGACCGAAAGAGTCTAGCCCTACCTGCCTTTGCAGGATTCACCCCAATTGTTGGTTCCCCCGTTCCCTATTGCTAGGAACTCAGCGATCGATTGAGTTTATTTGATTATTATTTATGTATGAATATTATATTCTAAATATACTGAAAATACAACCGAAATACAAATTTTACAATATATTTACATATACTTGAAAATTTAATTACGGCCTGGCTTGTTAACCCTTAGGAAGCACGGGATCAATCAGCTTGACAGCAGCCTCTATCATAAGCGCAGCCAAGGTTGGTGTTGCCAGCAGGTTGTTTAATGCACCGCTTCTAACTATATTTTCTTAGCCGGCATCATATGAATGGCTTCGTTCCTTAATCCTGAAACCGCTTCACTAAAGGCTTCACCCAAGGTAGGATGAGCATGAATGGTATTGGCTATATCCTCAGCATTCATGTCATGAGCTATGGCCAAGGCTCCCTCATGGATCAAATCTGAGGCATGGGGCCCCATTATATGTACCCCTATGATTTTATCTTCCGCCCCACTGGAAATAACCTTCACAAATCCATCTGGCTCTCCCATTGCCAAGGCTTTTCCATTAGCTCCGAACATAAATTTACTCACTTTATAATCCAGACCCTTTTCCTTTGCCATTTCCTCCGTTAAACCTACATATGCAATCTGCGGATTAATAAATATACAATCCGGAACCACTTCCTGCCTCACTTTGGAGGTAACGCCCATTATATGCTCAACCGCATGAATTCCCTCATGGGATGCCACATGAGCCAACATGACCCCACCTATTACATCTCCTATTGCATATATCCCTTGAATATTGGTTTCATAGTGTTCATTTACCTTGATACCCTTTACATCGTATTTAATTCCCATTTCATCCAGGTTTAAATCTTCCAGTATAGGCTCTCTGCCCGATGCCATCAAAAGATAATCTGCTTGCACCTCAATATCTTCTTTACCTTCCTTTTTACTTGAAGCCCTAATAACCAGCCCATTCTCACCCTTTATAATTTCCTTGGCTCTTACCTCATCATAAAGTTTAATCCCCTGCTTTTTCAATATGCCAGGCAGCCTTTTTACGATATCTTTATCCGTTCTTTTCAATAGAGTGGAAGAAATGACTGAAACCTCTGAACCCATGGCATTGAATATATATGCAAACTCAATGCCTATAACGCCACTGCCTGCCACTGCCAAACGCTTTGGTATCTCAGTAAAGTTTAATATATCATCACTGGTGATAACTCCTTCTAAGCCAGCTCCCGGTATATTCGGTATTGAAGGCCTTGACCCTGTGGCAATTATTATATTTTTTGCAGTGATGCTTTGCTCTCCTCCATCATTTAATGCCACATGAACTGTATTCTTATCCAGGATTTTGCCTCGTCCTCTCAGTAGGTTTACGCCATTGGCCTTAATTAACTTTTCAATGCCTCCCACCAGCTGATCCACCACATCCTGCTTTCTTTTTTGTACTTGCTCCACATTGATTTCATAGTTATCCACTTTGATACCGTAGCTGTCTATGTCCTTTAATGTATTCAATATCTCAGCATTAGTATATAATGCCTTTGTGGGAATACAGCCCCTGTTAAGGCAGGTTCCGCCCATTTCCTTCTCTTCTATTACGCTAACCTTTGCACCCAGCTGTGCAGCTCTTATAGCCGCTACATATCCCCCTGGGCCTCCTCCAATAATAACAATATCATTCTCCATAAATAATCCACCTCCTATTAAAAAATATATATCCCTATATTTTCCTTTGAAATTCCTAAGTAGCTTAATATTAACATAGGCAAGACCCATGGACAATATCCACCTATTTGACATTTTTTTGACATGTATTTTATGGATACTGGTTCTTTCAAATGCTATAATAGAAATATATTTCAATTGGGAGGTACACAGATGATTGATACAGGATATATAACAGATATTTTGCAAAGATTATGCAGCACTGCTAGTCCCACAGGTTATACTGAAAATGCCTTCAAGCTTTTAGGAGAAGAATTTGATAAGCTCGGAATGCCCTTCTATTATACAAATAAGGGTTCCTTATTCTCATATATCGAAGGAAAGGACAAGCAGGTAAAAAAGGCTCTGGCAGCTCATTCAGATACACTGGGTGCAATGGTAAAGGAGATTAAGGAGAAGGGTCGCCTATCCTTTGCTAAGGTCGGAGGCTATGCCGGCAATTCGGTAGAGTGTGAGAATTGTCTGATTCACACCGTCTCAGGCAAAACTTATTCCGGCACTATCTATACCACTAAGCCATCTGTACACGTGCACGAAGATATAAGTACCTTTGAGCGGACTCTTGAGAATATGGAAATAGTAATTGATGAAAAGGTGTTTTCCTTAAAGGACGTTCAAAGCTTAGGAATTGAGATAGGTGACTACATATCCTTTGATTCAAGGTTCAGGGTGACAGAGTCCGGTTTTGTAAAATCAAGGCATCTGGATGACAAGGCAGGCGTGGCTATAATACTTGGAGTATGCAAATATATTAAGGAAAACAATATAATTCCGGAAAACTCGATACAAGTATTCATTACTGATTATGAAGAAGTAGGACATGGTGCTTGCTCCGGCATAGTCGAAGAAGCGGAGGAACTTCTCTGCATTGATATGGGAGCCCCCGGCACAGGACAGAATACCAACGAGTACTCGGTCTCCATCTGCGCCAAAGACAACAGCGGCCCCTATGATTACAAAATGAGAAACAGGCTTGTTGAGCTTGCAAAGAAAAACGGAATAGACTACAGGGTGGACCTATACCCCCGATACAGCTCAGACGCATCAGCTGCTCTTAGAGCCGGGATGTGCTTAAGAACAGGCGTCATAGGTCCTGGAGTATTTGCCTCCCACTCATATGAGCGGACTCATCTGGACTCTATCAGATGCACAGCCGAGCTTCTTCTGGCATATATAACCGAATAGACAAAAAATCCTAGGACATTTTTAATCCTAGGATTTTTTATTTCTCCAAAGTCAAACCTGAACCACGCGCAACCCGAAACGCGAAACGCGTAACCATACCCTCCAGGAATACCCTAACCCATCGCCCAGCTAAAACCACGAGCCACGAGCCACGTGCCAATTCCCCGCACCTCGAACCTCGAACCAGTTATATACTATAAGTGGTCAGTTCTTCACAGTAGCTGCATTTGTAATGTATCTTCCCATTTGAATGAGCCAGCTGGAACTTGGGGCTCGCATATTCGTCAAAGTTGCTGACACATCTGGGATTCTTACATTTGAACAAACCCTGCACTTCTTTAGGTATGTTGGTATTCATCTTGTTCACAATTTTGTTGTTTTCAATTATATTTACGCTAATGCCTGGATCTATTAATCCAAGCATAGTGAGATCAACATCTATCTTGTTTTCTATCTTTATTATGTCCTTCCTGCCTAGCTTGCTGCTTGAAACATTTATAAGCAGCACAACCGGAAAATTAACCTCTCCGAGCTTAAGCTTTTCAAATATCTTTATGCCGTTTCCTGCAGTTATATGGTCAATGACTATTCCGCAGTTAATACTATTTACGGTTAACATTCAAATCCACCCCCAACAAAAGCGCCATAAGCGCCATTCTTACATATATTCCGTACTCAGCCTGCTTGAAATAAACAGCTCTCTTATCAGCGTCAACGTCATAACTTATTTCATTAACCCTTGGAAGAGGATGCATTACCAGCATATCTTCCTTGGCGTTATTAAGCTTGCTCCTAGTAAGTATATAGCTGTCTTTCAGCCTCATGTAATCTGCTTCGTTGAAGAATCTTTCCCTTTGAATTCTTGTCATATATAAAACATCTACCTGGTCTATTACTTTCTCAAGACTCTCAGTTTCATGTATGCTTATGTTGTATTTTTCCTCAAGACTTGATTTCAGGTTTTCCGGCAGTTTAAGCTCCGCAGGTGAGACAAGCACGAATTTGGAACCTTTATAGCGTGACATTGCACTTATAAGTGAGTGTACCGTTCTTCCGAACTTAAGATCACCGCAAAAGGCTATTGTCTGGTTTTCAAGGGTTCCCTTATATTTTCTTATAGTAAGCAAGTCTGTCAGAGTCTGAGTAGGGTGCTGATGACCTCCATCTCCTCCGTTTATTACAGACGCGGAAGAATACTCCGAAGCGAGTTTTGGTGCACCCTCCTTGGGATGTCTCATTACTACCACGTCAGCATAGGTACACAGCACTCGTATAGTATCTGCAATGGTCTCTCCCTTTGAAACGGAGCTTGTGCTGGCATCTGAAAATCCTAACACTGTACCTCCCATTCTGAGCATTGCAGATTCAAAGCTCAGTCTAGTCCTTGTACTTGGCTCATAGAACAGAGTTCCGAGTATCTTTCCCTTACATATGCTGCCATATGTTTCCCTGTCCTCTATCATTTTTTCCGCCAGGTCGAATACCTCATTGAGTTCCTCCAGGCTAAAATCATTGGGGTCAATTAAATGTCTTCCTTTTAAACTCATGAATTTCTCCTCCTTCTTAGTCTCACCGGACTATATTTAAAGGTTAACCACTTTAGGTAGGGCAAATGCAGTTTTTTTGCATAAAAAAACCTTCCTGCCTGTGAGCATGAAGGTTTGACTTATCGCATAAGTTTAAAATCCAACACCTTCTAGCCTCACAGGACTAAATTAAAGGTTATCTTTCTTATAAAAATAGCATAATGATGGAACTTTGTCAATACAAAAACAGTCTAAAAAATAAAAGGAGCCATTTTTAGACTATCCTTCATCCGTTGTAAATTCACATACAAAATTATTATTTTTAACTTTTTTTCAAATTACTCCCTAAATTCGCAACCTATTTGCGTATTTTATATCAAACACAAAAAACAAATCACTTTTAAGAAAGAAACGAGGAGGAAATCTTATGTTGAAGAAAAAAATGATGTCACTAGGAATTGCAGTAATATTCACACTCTCTTCCTTAACTACTACGGTTTTTGCAGCAGATTTTACTAAGGCAGCCGCAGGTTCAACGGTGACTGTAAAGTTTACTAATCCAGGTAAAGGCAATGGAAAAGGTAATGACAAGGATGAGAAAAAATTCAAATTTAATGATTCTCAAGATGTTACCTGGGCTCTTAATGCAATAGAAAAGTTAGCCGGCAAAGGAATACTCGGCGGTGTAGGCCAAGGCAAATTTGCTCCAAGAAACAATGTCACCCATCTTGAAGCCCTTGCAATGGTGATGAGACTCACAGGCGACGACAAATTAGCAGAAAGCCAGATCAATAATAAAGTACACCCAAAATATGATGGCGTTAAACCTGTATGGGGCCTCGGATATATCTTCGTGGCCATAGAAAAGGGAATTCTTCTTCCTGAAGAACTTAAGGGTTTCAATCCCAACGTTCCTGCAAAGCGTCACGAAATAGCAAAGTATATAATCAGAGCAATGGGTAAGACTGACGAAGCATTAAAGTATATGGACGAAGACCTTTCCTTTAAAGACAGCAGTGCTGTACCTGAAAAATCAGTTGGTTATGTGTATCTAGTAAATGAACTGAAAATTATGTCCGGCAATAACAATATGTTCAAGCCGATGGAGCCTGTAACAAGAGCCGAAATGGCTGTTTTGCTCGACAGGGCTGATGGAAAGATCACTCTTCCGGACACTGACACCAAGAAGAACGGCACAGTATTTGTTTCAGCAGATGTTAATGACAATGAAATCACAGTAAAAGTTAAAGGAACCACAGTTACTTATGATGTTCTTGAAGATGTTCATGTTTATAAGGATGGCGCCTTCGAGACTATTGAGGACCTCGTAGCAGGTGATGTACTCCAGTTAATATTCAATGATAAAAAAGAAATAATATTCATTGATGTTGTAAAAGATGCAGAAGACAATACAGTTGAAGAAACAGAATTATCTGTGGCATCTGTCGACTATGAAGACCTTTCTGAAGTACTTCAGGATAAGGTAGATGACCTTAAGTCTACAAAGAACTACAAAGCCTATGAATACAACGATTATATATACCTCCTGGCTACAATGGGCAGAAAGAGCACCGGCGGTTATGATATAGATTTCGAAGAAGTGTATAAGGTTGAAAATGATGATGATTTCGTAGTAAAAGCAGTAATAGATACAGATGAACCATCATCCAACGATAGCGTTACTCAAGCTGTGACATATCCTTACAGCGTAGTTAAGTTTAAGAGCTTTGACGATATTGATTCTGTCAGGTTTGTTGATAAGGATGAAGATAAGCTCGCAGAAGTTGAAATCGTTAATGTTGATGAAACATCCATAGTAGAAGGCGAGATATACGACATCATCTCCAGCAGCAAAATAATAAAGGTTGAAAAATCCAATGGTACAAAAGTAAGTTATACAGTTCCCACAAGCGCCGAAATCATAGTAAACAGCGATGACGATGCTGAATTCTCAGACCTTGAAGAAGGAATGAGCGTGGAAGTAGAAATAGCTGATGATAAGGTAATAAAGGTAACTGCAACGGATGGTGAAGAAGATGAATTATCTGTTGAAGCTGTTGACTACAGTGATCTGGCAGACAAATTGAAGGATCAGGTTGACTACCTGAAGCTTTCTAAAAATTACAAGGCTTATGAGTATGACGAATATATATACCTTATAGCTACAATGGGCAAGAAGACTTCCAGCGGCTACGAAATCGTCGTAGATAATGTATACAAGATTGAAAGTGGCAGCGATTATACAATCAAAGCAATAATTGAAACTGACACTTCATCCGCTAATGACGGCACAACCTCATACCCATACAGCATTGTAAAGTTCAAGGAATTTGACAATATTGAGTCTGTAAGATTTGTCGATGAGGATAACAACAAGCTGGCTGAAGTAGATGTCGTAGAACTTGATGAAGTAGTTAAAGTAGAAGGAACAATAAACTCTATAATCGCAAGCAGCAGAACTATCAAAGTAGAAAAGTCAAATGGCTCTGTTGTTACCCTCACTATACCAACCGATGCAGAAATAACAGTTAACGACGATGAAAATGAAAGCTTCTCAGACCTGGTGAAGGGTATGAATATAACAGTAGAGATAGCTGATGAAAGAGTCACAACAGTTACTGCAGAAGATAAAACAACAGAAGTTACAGGCATACTTACAGGAATAAGCATCAGCACTGAAAAGAAAATCACTTTGAAGGTTGGCAGCACAAGCAGAACCTACACAGTGGCTTCAGATGTCAAGGTAGTTATTGATGAAGAAACTGCAAGGGTAGAAGATTTACGAGTGAACAACGAATTAACATTGAAATTTACTAATGGCCTCCTGGTCGAAATAGAAAAATAATAATATCAACCAGACCTCAAGCATATCCAACTCTCATGGCAGCCAAAATCCTGGCTGCCTTCTTTTTTTTATTCTATCCGGAACGGCGAGGGCACCATTCCAGATAGCGGGCGAACACTGTTCGCCCCTACATGCTTCAAAGGCATACCATAACCACGCGCAACTCGTAACGCGAAACGCGAAACCAAATTTCTATAATATTGTACTTGCAATCAAAATACTATATGTATTATAGATGTTTTTATGAGGAGAGGATAAGCGTTGAAAAAGCTCACTTACATACAGGGCGCCTTTATTCTGACAATGACTAATCTTATTACAGGATCTCTATCTTTCATATACAGGGTATTCCTTACCAGAGCTATAGGCTCTGAAGGTATTGGAGTATATCAGCTGGTCCTTCCTTTGTACTTCCTTTTTATTACCTTGGTCTCCGGGGGAATAACAACAGCCGTCTCAAAGCTCATAGCCGAGCAAGCTCCAAGCCATAATTACAGGAATATGTATAAGGTTCTGAGAATCTGCGCGATTACGATAGGTACGTGGAGCCTATTCCTGTGCACCCTCATATTCTTCAATGCCGAGTACCTCGCAAACAATGTGCTCAAGGATTACAGGACATCTCTCTCAATTACGGTCTTCACACCCGCAGTATTCTTTATTTCTTTAAGCGCGGTATTGAAGGGCTATTTTTTCGGCCTGCAGAATGTCAATCCTCCAGCTTTTATTGATATACTTGAAAAGCTTATACGCGTGGGAGGGCTTCTTTTGGTCACATATTTCCTGCTGCCCTTCGGCATAGAATATGTATGTGCCGGTGTGATGGCTGCGATGGCTGCCGGGGAGCTTATCAGCCTCGCTCTTTTATATTTCACCTATAAAATGAAAAAGACCGTTATAACGGTACTAATGCAAACTGATTCAACTATTGCCATTATAGCGAGAGTACTCAAGATGGCTCTTCCTCTGTCTCTCAGCGGTGCTCTGACAACAATCATGGACATGGTAATTGCCATTCTTATACCCATGCAGCTTCGTTTTGCAGGCTACAGCAACTCAAATGCATTATCTCTTTATGGGCAAGTGACTGGTATGGTTATGCCACTGCTTTTCTATCCCTTTGTAATAGTGGCCTCCCTCGGAATTACGCTGGTTCCTGCCATAACCTCCTCCTATGCCGCAGGCAATTGGACAGCACTAAACAAGAAATGCAATGATTCTCTCAAAATTACATCAGTTATAGCCTTTGCTTCTACCGCTCTTTTTTTAATCTTTCCCTGGGAGCTCAGCCGAATATTTTTCAAGTGTCCCGAAGCAGGAGATATGCTTTTCTGGATGGCCTTCGTATGTGTTTTCGAATACTGGCAGTTCACTCTCTTTGCAGTACTGAACGGGGTCGGAATGCAGCAGGTAGTTCTTAAGAACTCAATTTTACATATTATTATATCTATTGCATGTTCATATTTCCTTATACCAATACCCTCTATAGGAATATACGGATACATAATTGGCTTCTGTGCAAGTGCGATATTGGTTTGCCTGTGGAATCTCGTGGATTTAAAGCGCATTCGCCACATAAAAATAGATTATATAAATGTCCTTCTAAAGCCCTTCGCGGCATTTATAGGGATGGTCATTGCCATTATGAGCTGCAACCTGTATCTTATAGAAAAAGGCGTGCACAGCTCCAATATGACGATATCAAGCTTGGTAGGCCTTGTCTTTTTCGCCCTGGTGCTTATATTCACAGGCACATTTACCACCAAGCAGCTTAGGAACACCTTTGCTATTAAATAATCCAGGTACTTCTAAAATGTATGCCGCCTCTAATCTATACTTTGATATCACTCTGTTATATAATGCAAAATACCCCATGAATACCAGACTCAGTGCAGGAACGAATACAACTGCATCAATCAGCCCATGTATGCTGATACCTGCAGTACATGCGATAAAGCCTTGTATTATATATATTTCTTCCTTCGATACTTTTTCTTTTAGAAGCCCATAGCCTTCCCACACCTTGTTTCCAATTAAATTTATGAAGGCGCAAAGTCCTACAATTCCCATCTCAGCTGCTACCTGAAGATAGATGTTGTGACTATGCAGTATATATCTGTACAGCTTATCAGAGCCGCTGGAAAGATAATACCAGGTAGTACCTATTCCATTTCCAAAAATAGGACTGTTAAGAAACATATTCAATGCTGCTTTCCATATCTCAAGCCTGTAAAGACTGCTGCTGTCATGGTAAACCGAACCCAATTCAGCACGATTGTTAAGACCTGTGGAGTTCAAGACGAAAAACGCTGCAACCATTACTGACAGATATAAGGCCAATCCTCTTTTCCGTTCCTTAAGCAGACACAGTACCAGCATTGCTGCACCAAATGCAGCAAAACCGCCTCTTGAATAGGTCACCAGCAAGCATATGGATGATAGAACTATATTTGATGTGAGCAGTATATCCTCCCTCAAGCTTCGAATCCGCGCCAGTGCGAAGGATAGGTTTATTGCCAGATAACCGGCGAATATATTGGGATTAAGAAGAGTTGAATATACCCTGTCCAAGGAGCCGAAGGATTTTTCATCTACCCAGCTCTTTTCAATATTCATATTCCCGCTGACAAACTGATATATTCCAAATATGCAAGCTAATAAACAAGCAATGTTCAGCAGCTTATAATATTTCTGCAACTCTATTTTCTTCAGTTCAACCATTAGCACTAAGTAAAGCCCAATATTCAAGCACAGAATAAATACAGCACCTAAACTCATATATATATCCTTGGAATATATGAGTGACAGTAGAATGCTGAAAAGCATAATAAGGGCAGCTTTATCTGCAGAGAGCGACCCAAGTATCTGCCTCGACTTTCTGGCTTGAATGGCTGTTATAAACACTACAACAACTCCAAAATATGCTCCTACCGGACACAACACCGAGAGCAGCACTACTATGATTAAACTCCATTTTAAGGCTTTAGTATACATTAGGATGCACCTCAATCTACAATTTCAACTCTTCTATTATAATGCCTTGAAGTTATGTTTACAATGAAAAAAACACTACCAATTAGTAGTGTTTTAGCTTCTTTTCAGCATAATATTTCCGAGTATGTCTGCAGTTATATCAACTTTGTCCGCAAAATTGCTCAAATGCCTGTAAACCTCTCTCATTTTCAGCACATACCTTATATCTTCATTTTCAAATAGTCTTGCTAACGCATATCTGTAAAGCTTCTCCATTTCGTTTTCGTATTTTTTGGCTTTTATTATATTATCCTGGCATTTGTTCTTTGGATTGTCCATTACCCTTACAGTATTGAATATACACAATACAGCATCTCTGATAATATATACCATATCTTTCAAATCCCTGTTTGTACTCAGCTCGAATATCTCAATCTCATCCACGGTGGACTTTGAATAGTCGAGCAGATCATCAATAGCCTTTGACAAAGAGAAAATGTCTTCTCTTTCAAAAGGAGTAATGAAAGCCGCTTCCAGCATACCTATGAGCTCTCTCCTGATATTATCAGCTTCCCTCTCAAGATGTGTAATTTTCAATTGAACGCTCTTACTCGGATTTTCAATATACTCACAAAGCTCATCAATTGCTTCTACCGCCATATCGCATTGCGTAGTAAGCATTTTATAAAACCCTTCCTGCGATTTTTCACTTAACAGACTTCTAAAAAGGCTCATACCCCTCATCCTTTCAAAGCAAATAAAGTATATTCAAGACTGCGGTAAAACAGGAAGTTTCTCCAGCTTTGTATAATACGGAAGGCCTCCATTAGTCTGAAGCTCCACCGTTCCTTGAATCAATGGCAGCACATAGTCGGCAAATTCTTTCTTTACAAAATTTCCTTCCGCATTAATGAAGGAGGAAGGCACCTTTCGCTCTGCATTAGCAACCCTATGCAGTTCCACAAGTCCCGTACCGCACTTGTAGTCACTTCCTAAGCCTTCAACCACATAGGTTACCATATAACCCGATTTCCCAGTGGAAAACGCATTGATAGCTGCCCTTCCAGCCATCTCAGCCTCCTTGAGATCTGTAAGGGAAGCACAGTGTATCGCTGCCTGTTGGGCTATATCCGGCTTTATTACCCTCGCCCGAAGCTTCAACCTGTTCTCAACCAAACCTTTCAGGTACTCTCCCACACCGCCCAGCTCGGGATGGCCAAATGCATCTGTTGCCACACCATTCTGGTTCACATTCACATACTCACCATTTCTGTCCATGAGTCCTTCACCTGTTACAATAAATGCCCCACCGATTCTTTCTACTGTCCTTTTTACATCATCAAGGAATTTCTCAGTATCAAAAGGCACTTCCGGCAGATAAATCAGATGTGGTGCATCCGACCGGCTTCTCTTGGCAAGTATGCTGGCAGCTGGCAGCCATCCTGTATTCCGCCCTACCGTTGTCAAAATTGATACTGTCTCAGAGGTATACATGCTTCTGTTATGGAGTCCCGCTTCCATAACCGTTGTTATCACATATTTTGCATTGCTTCCATATCCCGGGCAGTGATGTGTCTCTACCAGGTCATTATCTATAGTTTTGGGTACTCCCATAACCTTCAGCTCATAGTTAAATTTTTTTGCCAGCTCGCATACCTTATCTGCGGTATCCATTGAGTCATTGCCGCCCATATAAACAAGATACCTTATATTATATTTTTCAAAAATGCTGAATAATTTCTTGTTGGTATCATCTTCAGGCTCAGTATTCTTTATCATAAACCGACAGCCGCCTAATGCAGCTCCCGGGGTCAATCTGATTCCCTCAAGCGTTTCCCTGCTTTGCGCCGACAGATTGATAAAATCTTCTTTTAAAGCACCTTCCATGCCATGAAGCATTCCAATAACGGTATCTATTTTGCCATAATTTCTGGCTTCATCAATTACACCGTATAAGCTTGAGTTTATTACGGAAGTAGGGCCGCCCGACTGTCCGATCAGTAAATTGCCTTTTCCCAATTTATTTTCCTCCTGTCAATTAAATATAATTTTCATTATAAATGCTAAAAGTGCAGATATTGCAGCAGCAGAGGGTAACGTTGTCAACCATGCTGTTGCAATGCTTTTTACAGTGTTCCAGTTCACCTTCTTATAGCGGTCTCCGGCACCTACCCCCATTACAGATGAAATTACTATTTGAGTGGTGCTAACCGGCGACCCAAATATTGAAGCCGCAGCAATAACGCTGGATGCGGCAATTTGAGAGCTAAAAGAGTGAATGGGCTTTAGCTTGTATATTTTGTCTCCGACTGTTTTTATAATTTTCCAGCCCCCGATGGAAAGCCCTGCAGTGATAGCTGCTGCACATCCCAGCTTCACCCAAAGCGGTATATGGAATTCTGAACCTCCATTTAAAACAAGCAGTACAAGAGCAATTAGCCCCATTGATTTCTGAGAATCGCTGCTTCCATGACTGACACCCAAAAAAAACATACTGTAATGCTGCACCTTTTTCAAATGATCGTTGACATCCGTAGTACTGTTCTTTAGAAGCAGAATCGCCAGCTTAATAAAGAAATATCCTATTGAAAAACCTATAATTGGGGAAGTGAACATTACAATGACAACCCGGAACAATATATTAGTCCAGTTTATCGAATGCCATCCGAACAGAAATATGCCCGATCCCAGTATTCCACCTATTAAAGCATGGGATGAGCTTGATGGTATTCCGTACTTCCATGTAACCAAATTCCATATGATTCCTCCCAACAGGGTAGAAAGCACAAATATGATACCTATCACAGGCTCTTCGGCCAAAACATTGCTAGGGTATACGACACCCCTGCCTATGGTTTCTGCAACAGCAGTTCCTAATATAAGCGCCCCGATGAATTCCGCCGCACATGCTATGAGCATTGCTTGCTTAGGTAGGATTGACCGTGACGAAATACTGGATGCCAACACGTTGCATCCATCATGAAACCCATTGATAAATGCAAATATAAAACCTACAGCTACCGTAACTACTGCTATTATGGTCACCATATAACGGTACCCCCTGATATCCTCAAAATCCTATAGCTCTCCTCTAATAATCCGCTCTATGATTTCAGCTATGCCATCCTCGTCATTGGATTTTGCAATTAAATCTGCAGCATCCAAAAGCTTTGGGGCCGCATTGCTTACAGCAATACCCAGCCCTGCTTCCTTCAGCATTTCATAATCATTCATATTATCTCCTGCAGCAGCTATCTGCTCCATAGGTATGCTTAAAAGCTCCGCAAGGTTCTTCAAGGCTTCGCCCTTTGAAGTGTTTATTGGAAGTATTTCCAGATACTCAGCCTCTGACTTTACCGTATTGGGCTTCACCCTGCACACGGACTCAAAAGCTTTCAGGAATTTTTCAAAGATGCTGCTGTTTCCTATTATCAGAATCTTATTTGGTTTTCCTTCGATGCATGACATAAAATCATCAACCTGAATGCACAAAACGCTGTCCTTCTCCATATAAGTCCTGATTGTATCATTCATCTGTCTCACATATGCTTTACCGCTGCTATATACTATTGCGCTGCAATCCAACTCCGAAAGAAGCTTTACAGCCTGGGTGAAATGCTCCTCATCCAATATGTTTTCCATAAGGCATTTGTTATTTTTAAGCTCTACAATCTTCGCCCCATTGTACAAAATCGCCGGAGTGTTCAGCTGCAGCTCATCATAGTAGCTTTTTGCCGATTCCTCTATCCGCCCTGTTGCAATAGCAAAAACTCCACCAAGGGATTGAAATTTATGTATGGCTATTTTAGTCCTTTCTGAAATTTGTCTGCTGCTGTTCACCAGTGTTCCGTCTATATCAGATACTATAAGCCTATATTTCATCGCCTTCACCGCTTTTCACCGGGAGTATCCTGATACAATCAGGATCAAACAGCAGCCTTACATCCATCCCGACTTCCAGCACGCTGTTCAGCTGGGGATTATATACCTGTACGCAAACACTGTTGCCCAGTGTATCTACTTCATATTCCGCAATGCTTCCGAGGAAGGTTGCTCTTATAATCGTTCCTGCCAATCCTTCGCTATCATTTGAGAGCTTTACTGCCTCAGGTCTGATTACCAAAGACACATTTTCCCCGTGTTTTGGGTCATACCATCCCGGATTGTTGACTTTCACGCTGTAATCTCCCACTTTTACATACACTACACTGTTCTCTTTTCCCTGAACTGCGCCTTTTATAAAATTCGCTTTCCCCATGAAATTAGCAACGAACTTATTCATCGGCTTATAGTATATCTCTTGTGGTGTACCGTATTGTTCAATATTACCCTGATTCATAATCACAACCTTATCTGAAATAGCCATTGCCTCATTTTGATCATGAGTTACGTAAATACTTGTTATTCCAAGCCTCAACTGCAGCTTCCTAATTTCATCCCTCATATATTCCCTCAGCTTGGCATCCAGGTTGGAAAGCGGCTCATCAAACAACAGCACCTTAGGCTCGATTACTATTGCTCTGGCCAGTGCTATTCTCTGCTGCTGGCCTCCTGATATCTGGTTGGGATACCTTTTTTCCATCCCATCCAGCTGCATCAGCTTGATAACTTTGTTTGTTCTTTCTTTTATCTCATTTTCGGGAAGTTTCTTTACACGCAGACCGTAGGCGATATTCTCGTAAATATCCATATGCGGAAAAAGAGCATAGCTCTGGAACACCATAGACAAATCTCTCTTATTTGGAGCTGTGTCCACTATGGATTTCCCTCCAACACTTATATCTCCCGAGGTAACCGGTTCAAAGCCAGCAATCATCCTTAGGATGGTAGTCTTTCCACAGCCTGAGGGCCCAAGCAGGGTTGTAAGCTTTGAGCTTTCGAATTCCAGACTCACTTTGTTTACTGCAATAAGTTCACCGCTTTTATCATGCTTTGTGAATATCTTTTCTAGGTTATTCAGTGTAACATTGCTGCAGTTATATTTATTTTCCATAGTATTCTGTTTTGAGTGTGACATAAATTGACCCTCCTCTTTGCTTATGCAGCCCTTTTCTTTCCAACAAGTCTTTTTACAAATGCTTCAATTATGACTATAGCCACCATCATCATGATTATTAAAATCACTACGTATGCAGCTGCTATGCCAAGCCTAAGGTTTTCAACCTGTGCAAGTATTGAAACCGTAACCAGGTTCCATCTTGGAGATATAAGCAATATTACTGCACTTACAGCTGTCATAGCACGTACGAACGCATATACCAGACCTGAGAAAAAGGCAGATTTTATTAGCGGTAAAGTAATTTTTTTGAAGGTCAGGAAACTGCTTGCCCCCAGATTTGTTGAAGCTTCCTCAATGGATTTATCTATCTGATTCAAGGTTGCAGTAGCTGATTCAATCCCAACCGGCATGTTCCTGAATATGAAAGCCATTACAAGTATCAACCCTGTACCTGTCAGGAGAAGGGGCTTCTGATTGAATGACAATATGTACCCTATACCTATAACAGTTCCCGGTATGGCAAAAGCCAAAAGAGATACAAACTCCATAGCACGTCTCCCCAGAAACTGCTTCCGGACAACCAGGAACGCAATAATCATACTAAGCAATCCCCCTATCGGAGTCGCATATGCCGCCAATTGCAGGGTATTTTTAACAGGTGCTGAACCTAGTGTAAATATGTATTTATAATTTGCCAGGGTAAATTGATTGTTAACGCCCCAGATCTTAACGAAGGAACCGTAAAGCACCGTTCCGTAAAACAGTAATATGACTGCTGTAAAGAGTGAACACAACCCAAATGCAGTCCATTTTATTATTGGATTGTTCAGTTTCGACCTTTCATAGGAAGGCTTCCCTGTGACCGTCACATAGGACTTTCCGCTTACCCAATACTTCTGAAGAAGGAATGCTGCCAGAGTCGGAAGCAAAAGCATTATAGATATTACGGCCCCTTTTTTCATGTCATACATTCCAATTATCTCAACATATGCTTGCACAACAAGCGTATGGTAGTTTCCACCGAGCACCATGGGGTTGCTGAAATCCTGCAGGGACTGCACCATAACCAGCAGAAGCGCACTTGCAATTCCCGGAAAAGACAGCGGCAATGTAACCGTTCTGAAAATCCTGCCTCTTTGTGCTCCCAGATTTAGTGCTGCATCTTCCACTGCTGGATCTATCGCCTCAAGTATCCCCGACAAAGTAAGGTATGCGATAGGAAAAAATGACATTACCTGAACGACCAATAAACTGTTGAAGCCGTATATATTGACATCTTCCAGACCGAACAGCCTGTTTGTTATTAAACCGTTCCTTCCAAAAAGCATTATCATAGAAAGGGACAGAACAAAGGGTGGCGATATAATAGGAAGCGTCGCCATCATCTTAAAAAATGACTTGAAGGGAATATCTATTCTGGTTATCGCATAGGCAAAAATATAGCCGACAATCAGTGATATGACTGATACAGCCGCTGCCAAGCCCATGCTGTTCATAAGGCTTTGCAGATAATACTTGTTGCTAAGCACACTGCCTATTACCTCAAAGGACAGCCTCCCATCATTGTCAGTCACACTCATGGCCAGAATCTTGTATAACGGATATACTATAAACAAAAATAAAAATACAAATATAGTGATTATGACTGCAGTTACAAGGGGCTCTTTCCCGAAGGGGCTTAGCTTTGAAATTTTTACTCTTAAACTGGTATTGCTGTTTTTCATATGCCATTCTCCTTGTATAATTTCAGGGGTGCAAGCAATACTTGACACCCCTAAAAAATCCTGATGATTATTTGCTTGGGGCTGTAGCTATATCAGCGCTAAACTTTTCAACCAGTCTTTTTCTGTTTTCTCCAGCCCATACATTGTCATAATTGATGGTCTTAAGGTCTGACAGCTTTATGGAGCCTTCTGTGATTTTGGCATCAATATTTACCGGGAGTCTGTAGGACTTTGTCACTTCAGCCAATTCCTGAGCCTGTATATCTGTTATCCAGTCTATGAATTTTCTGGCATTTTCTTCTTCACCGGCAATTCCCTTCTTTATAAGAGCTACTCCGCCGATTTCATATCCTGTTCCATCCTTCGGGAACTTAAGCTCTATCGGATATCCTTCTGTATTTCTTATCTTCAGGATATCATGGCCAAAGGACAAACCTATGGCAGCTTCTCCGATTGCTGCATTCTTTGCAGGTGCTGAACCCGATTTTGTGTACTGTATTACATTCTTGTGCAGCTTCTTCATGTATTCAAAAGCTGGATCTTCACCTTTGAGCTGCACCATGGTGGCAAGTATGGTATAAGCAGTACCCGATGAGCCGGGATGCGCAACAGAAATCTGTTTTGCAAATTCAGGCTTTAATAGATCCTCCCATGATTCGGGATAAGCAAGCTTTTTCTTTTCAAACCAATCCCTATTGCATGCAAAGCCTATAGCGCCCACATAGATTGGAGACCAAAAGCCGGCCTTATCTCTGTATGTTTCCGGTATCTTTGCTATATTGGCAGAATCGTATTTTTCCAATAATCCTGCACTGCCTGCTTGTACAAGAGTATCGGAGGGACCTCCGAACCATATGCTTGCCTGAGGGTTATCCTTTTCTGCAGCGACTCTTGTCATTATTTCCCCTGCTGACAGTCTCACATAATTAACTTTGATACCTGTTGCCTTGGTAAAGGTATCAAGATAAACCAGAATCTCCTCTTCCTGTAGTGCCGAATACATAGTCAAGGTATCAGACTTGGGTTTCTGTTCTTCTTGTGGCTGTGCAGCAGTGGCAGCTGGAGCTTCTTTAGGTGCACATCCAGCGAAGGCCGCTGCCATCAGGATTAGAACCAGGGTTAGGCTTAATACTCTGAACAGATTCTTTTTCATGTTATCCCCCTTTTGTTTATGTATTTTATTTTCAGATTACATCAAGTAATCTAGAAACCTGGACTTATGCACTGCACAGCTGTACGGATAACGTCACACCTTACAAAATTTCCTTCAATTCCAAGAGGTTATCTATGATTTTCATTCGGTATAATGCGAGAAAACCTTCTCGTTCATTTAATCCTGTCTTTCCGATAAAACTAATTCCACATTCTTTTGCGAGCTCAGCATCCTTTAAGGAATCACCAACCAATACTATCTCATCCTTTTGAAAGCCGTACTTGTCACTGAGGTATTCTACATGACTTCTCCCTTTGGATAGTCCTCCGCTGAAACCCAATACCTCATCTATCTTCAAACCGCTGGCGCTTAAATAATCCTCTATTACCTCCTTAAAGTTGTTAGATGAGATTATAGTCATATATCCTTTTTCCCTCAGATATCCGATTGTTTCAATTGTATCATCGAAAAGTCTGTGTTCTTTGAAACTGCTCTTTTTACGGGTCTCAAACTCATCCACCGCAAGCTTATTCTTTTCACAGTCGCAAAACATCATCTCGATCTGCCTGCAGAAAGGAAGTCCTGAGGTTAGCTTATACAGCATTTCTCCATAGTTCTTCGAAAGTTTGTAATACTTAAGAATCACATCAGATGCAATGTCTGCCAAATCCCCCATGGAATCCACCAGGGTACCGTCAAAATCAAACAGAATAACCTTTATCAATGACATCGTCCCTTTCCTTACATTTGCAACAATATTTCCTCATTCAATGCTTCATTTTGCAAAATGTATTATTTTATCTTTAAACGCCAGCCAGTAATTATAGCTCACAGCTTTCTCTTATAATAAGCTGGTAATCCAATATGTTGTCCTCACACTGCGGTTCCATTCCTTGCAGAATTCCCAGCATTATTCTCATAGATGTGGCACCGATTTCATACTTAGGCTGATTGACCGTTGTCAATCCGGGCTTTACCAAACCTGCTATCCCAATATTGTCAAAACCGACAACTGCAACTTCCTCCGGTATCTTATAGCCCTTTTCCTTGGCATATTCCAAAGCTCCTATAGCAGTCTCATCGTTGTATACCACCACCGAAACCGGAACTGCAGCATTTGAAAGTATCTTCTTCATCGACCTATAGCCATCCTCCAAGGATGAATTATCCATGATTACCAGGTTGCTTTCGTAATTTATGTTATTGTCCTTCAGGGCTGCTCTGAAGCCTCTGAGTCTGTCTGCAGCAATCCTGATATTTTGTGGACCTGCAATGTATGAGATTTTCTTATGGCTGTTATTTATCAGATACTCGGTCATCTCATATGCCGCCTTGTAATCATCTACTCGTACGGAGGGTATGTGTGAATTCTCTATGTAATCGCAAACAAGGACTACCGGAACGATTTTATTGATTCCTATTATGGCAGCCTCATCTATTCTAGGTGTGACGAATATAACGCCATCCGCTCTCTTCTCCCGCAAGGTTTTTAAATAATCCATAGCCCTGTCCGGATTGTTTCCTGAGTTTCCTATAAGCAGACAGTAGTCATTCTTGTAGGCTACATCTTCCATACCCTTTATCATCTCTGCCAGTACAGGATTGCAAATATCATGCAAAACAGTAATAATGGTATTTGTTTTCCTGGTTCTGAAATTTCTAGCCAGTATGTTTGGTGCATATCCAAGCTGTTCTACAGTTTTCATTACCTTTTGCCGGGTTTTTTCCGATACAGGTCCATTATTGTTTATCACCCGAGACACCGTTGCCGTTGAAACCTTTGCTTTTCTTGCGACTTCCTCTATTGTAGCCATATTTTCTTCTCCCGTTCTGTATTATGTGTCATAATGTAATCGTTTACATTTTTTACGAAAATAAAACGCCAAAGACTTTGGCTTTACTTAGTTTACATGTCCTACTGTGATAGTTATTTAACAGATAGTAAATTGTAATCTGCTAATATATATTCTATTAATTCATCAAAATTCCTCCTTTATTTTCAATATTATAAAAATTTTAAATATTGTGTTTAATTATAAAAAAAACACCACGTTAACGCAGTGTTTGTTTCAATCCATGAGTAAGTCTATAAGCCGGGTTCTGTATTAGACGATCATCTATCTAGGCCTGACGTCACCGTCAAGCTCAAGCGACCTTACCCGGAGACGGAACGGGCCGTTCCTGCTAAAGCTTGCGCTTCAGCTGTCCCTCTATTTGGTCTTGCTCCAAGTGGGGTTTACATAGCCGGTTAGTTACCTAACCGCTGGTGAGCTCTTACCTCGCCTTTCCACCCTTGCGGCAGCTGGCCTAAGCCAACTGTTTCGCGGTATATCTCTGTTGCACTATCCTTGGAGTCGCCTCCACCGGGAGTTACCCGGCACCCTGCCCTCTGGAGCCCGGACTTTCCTCGTTTGCATCACTGCGCACGCGATCATCTGGCTTACTCATTAATTTTTATTTTGTTTTGCATAGTGCCTCGTTAAGTATATCCCTTTTTCAGCATGCGAGACACTGAATCAAGGATGTGATTTTTAACACTTTGAAAGATATGAAATCTGTTGTGTTAATAATCACTAGATACTTATTATATAGCCAAACAATGATGTAGTCAACATGATATATATTGCTATAATGTAAATGTCACGTCAATTTGCCATCTCGTAAATCTGTATCAAGACTTAACGAAATATAACAACCTGCCGCAGCTCTGGCACCTCAGCTCCTGACTGCCGCTTTTCAAAGCTTCATAATCCATTGCTGACACTTCCATATTGCAACCGCTGCATGATCGGCCTTCCATCCGTGCTACAGGGTCAGTATGTGATTTTAATACCCTTCCATACAATTCAAAGGTATCCTTATCAACTTTTTTTATAAGGCTGTCAATCTTGGAGCTGAGTTTCACTTTTTTAGTTTCCAGCTCCTTTATTGACTTTTCTATGTTCTCCTTGCTGCTTGCATATTTTTTCTTTATAAATACAGATCGTTTTTTTGTTTCTGCAAGGTTCTTAGTAGTATTATCTACTTCATCAATGAGTGTTATTATGTCATTTTCTACCCCTTGCTTTTTCTCTTCAAGCTGCTCGAGTTGTTTTTCAATGCTTTCCAGCTTTTTCACCGAATCTGTTTCTTTGCTGAACTTAATTTCCTCACAGGCTTTTTTATTATATTCGAGATTCTTTATTTCATTATTTCTTATCTCTTGCTGATATGCATTTTTTTTGAGACTTTCCTCGCCTTCCTGATACTCCTTATTAAGTCTCTGATACTCATCCTTGAGCTTTCTTAATTCCTTTGTCTCACGAAGCTCCTTTAGCTTTTCCTCAATTACATCCATTTCCTTGTGCAAATCCTGCAGCTCGTAAAGTAATGGCAAATCCATCGAACCATCTCCTTGCCTTATTTTTTAAAATAAAATAAAATAGGAACAGTAAAACTATTCCTATAAAACTCTCAAAATTTCCGTATTCGCACTTGATTCAACAACGTCCACATCAAGCTTCAACTGTCGAAATTTACCATTCAAGTATTCACTTATATACTTTATCATGATTTTTTCTGTGGCATAGTGGCCTGCATCAATTACGCACAAACCCATTTCCAAGGCATCAAGTATGTCATGGTACTGCATATCTCCAGTTACAAGCACATCCGCACCTGCAAACCTGGCATCATTTATAAATTTATTGCCAGAACCATTTAATAGCGCAACTTTTTTTATAGTTCTGTTCGGGTCTCCTGCAAATCTCACATGGCTCGCTCCCAGCAACGTTTTCACATTGTCGGCATATATTGCAAGTGTTGTTTCATTTTCAAGCTCGCCAATTCTTCCCAGACCCATGATTTGACCCTCGTTTCTTGTCTCATATATATCATATGCAGCTTCTTCATATGGATGAGCTTTCAGCATCTCTTTGATTACTCTGTTTATCAGCTTCTCAGGAACTATAGTCTCTACCCTGAATTCCTCAACGCTCTCTAAGCGTCCTTGTGTGCCGATAAAGGGTTTCGTTCCCGCTTGAGGTTCAAAGGTGCCTATACCCTTAGCTCTGAATGTACAACTGCTGTACTTTCCTATATAGCCTGCCCCAACACCGCACATCGCATCCATAATCTTGTCCTCGTGGCCTGAAGGCACATAAACAACAAGCTTATACAGCTTTTCTCTGTATTTCTCATCTATAACTCTGGAATTATTAAGTCCCAGCTCTTTTGCAAATATATCATTCAGGCCCCCTACTACTATATCATAGTTAGTATGTAAACAATACAGGGATATATTGTTTTTTATGAGGCTTAAAAGCTTTCTGCCTGTCGCAGTATCTGAATTTACCCTTTTTATTCCGTTAAAAATCATAGGATGATGAGCTACAATCATATCAACATCCTTATCAATGGCTTCTTCCACCACCCATTCCGGGGTATCAAGACATACCATCACCTTGTTAATCTTCTGCTTGCCATCCCCAACGAGCAGGCCAACGTTGTCCCAGCTTTCAGCAAGCCTCTTTGGAGCTAATTCATCCAATATACCCGCTATGGTCTGACATTTTACTGTACCCACTGCAATACCTCCAAGTAGTAATTAATCAAAACCCTGCATTCTTCAGCTCTCTCCCTGCAGCTGACCATATCCATTACCTCCAGCGCTGCTACTACCTTTTCAAGTTCACTCATTTTTTTATTTATGTATTCAGCCGCAAGCGGGTGTTTTTTCTCAATAATTTTATCACCCATAAGCATTAGGCCCTCTGCCGTTTTTACTGCAGCTGCAGGCTTTGCCCAAATAACTTCATATATTTTATCCTGCTCTTTCACCAGTTCCTCATCTGTGATGTCAAAGCCATGGGTAATCAGCCATCGTCTTACCTTATCCGAGTCCCTCATTGGTTGAAGTATCAAAAGCTTTGCACTTTCCGCCACCTTCGCATCTTTATCCAATATGTCCCTTATCAGAATTCCTCCCATACCAGCAATAACAATCACTTCTGCTTCCTTCGGTGCTATAACCTCAAGGCCGTTTCCTTGACGTACTCTTACTGACTCCTCAACCTTATGACTTTTGAGTGCTTTTTTTGATATTTCTACAGGACCGCTGTTTATATCAGTAGCAATTGCGCTTTTTACCCGTCCGTTTTTCACCAGATATATAGGAAGATAAGCATGGTCTGAGCCAATATCTGCAACTGTTTCAAAGCCTTGTATGCTGTCTGCAATAATTTTTAATCTGGGAGTAAGTATCAAAATCATCATCCTAACTTTTTTGCCTCGTGCCTCGTGTCACGTGCCTCGTGCTTTGAGCTAAGCTTCGAAGCCTTGCTTAAGTCCTCGAAACCCCGTAACCTCGTAACCTCGTAACCTCGTACCAGAAGATTTGCAAAATCTTCTTATTCATTATACTACACTTTATTGATTTTTTTATTATAAATTGAGAAAAATATGTCTAAGGGAGTGAAAAGCATGAGTAAAAAAATCCATATGAAACCAGAAATAATACAAAAATTCAATTGGGGAGGAACTACAAAAGAGTGGGAAGATGAGGCGCATAAGCTTTCCAATCAGCTTGAGACCATGACTGCAGTCAACGCGATAATAGAAAGTCAAGACTGTGAAAGCGACATCAAAACATCCCCAACCGGAGATAACAAATAAGCGCAGCAAAAAACCTGATACATATGTATCAGGTTTATTATTGTCATAAATGGTGGGCCTTCAGGGACTCGAACCCCGGACCAACCGGTTATGAGCCGGTTGCTCTAACCAACTGAGCTAAAGGCCCTAAAATGGCTCCCCAAGTTGGACTTGAACCAACGACCCTGCGGTTAACAGCCGCATGCTCTACCGACTGAGCTATTGAGGAACTTCAAACTGACAAATATTATTTTACTAACTTTTATTATGAAAGTCAACAGTAAATTTTGTATCAAATTGATTTTTTTTGAGTTTTTCTATTCAAGGAAATCCTTCAGCTTCTTACTTCTGCTTGGATGTCTGAGCTTCCTTAATGCCTTTGCTTCAATCTGTCTTATACGCTCTCTGGTGACATTAAACTCCTTGCCCACTTCCTCCAATGTCCTCGCTCTTCCATCCTCAAGACCGAATCTGAGCTTAAGCACCTTTTCTTCTCTCGGAGTTAAGGTATCAAGAACTTCCATAAGCTGTTCCTTAAGCAGTGTAAATGCTGCCGATTCTGCAGGCGCAGGAGCGTCTTCATCCGGTATGAAGTCACCCAAGTGGCTGTCTTCTTCTTCACCTATAGGAGTTTCAAGAGATACAGGTTCTTGGGCAATTTTCATAATCTCCCTCACCTTATCCACTGTCATTCCCATTTCGTTTGCTATTTCTTCTGGGATAGGATCTCTGCCCAGCTCCTGAAGGAGCTGTCTTGAAACCCTTATAAGCTTATTTATTGTTTCAACCATATGCACAGGTATCCTAATAGTTCTTGCCTGGTCAGCAATAGCTCTTGTTATTGCCTGTCTAATCCACCAGGTAGCATAGGTACTGAACTTGAAGCCTTTTGTATAATCAAACTTCTCAACAGCCTTTATAAGTCCGAGGTTTCCTTCCTGAATAAGATCCAGGAACAGCATCCCTCTTCCTACATACCTCTTTGCTATGCTAACTACCAATCTAAGGTTTGCTTCTGTAAGCTTCCTCTTAGCATCAAGATCATTTCTCTTAATTTTATTAGCTAAGTCAACCTCTTCTTCTGAACTCAGCAGTGGCACTTTGCCTATTTCCTTTAGATACATTCTAACAGGGTCGTCTATGCTAATACCTTCTGGAATGCTTATATCGAGATCCACTTCTTCAGTTTCTTCATCAAGTGGCGGCATATCAACGTCATTTTCTACAGCTCCCACTACATCTATACCTTTGGTTTCCAGGTATTCATACAGTTTATCAATCTGCTCCGGATCCATTTCTACTTCTTCAAAGGTATCCATTATTTCTTTATATGTCAGCGTTCCATTCTTCTTGCCTTTGTCAACAAGTTCTTTCACATATGTCATTTTGAGTTCTTCTGTTTTCACCGTTATCCCCTCCCTTCCGGATATTACCTTTTCTTCTTCTGCAGTTCTTTAATCTCAACAAAAATTCTATTAGCCTCTTCTCTTTCTCCGGCTTGATACATCTCATCCATTTTTTCTGTCATTTTGTGAATATTCCTATCAGATTTTGATTGTTTTACCTTGTCCAAGCTGGATTTTATCAGGCTGTCTACATCTGCGTCAGGCAGCTTTTGGCTAAAGATTTCTGCAACCCTTGATTTCTCATCGTCATTTTCAAAGAAACCTATAATCTCCCCTGCCGTTATTGCCTTTTCTTCATTGGCTGATTTCTGAATAATTCCAGCAATTTTAGCATGGATATCATTGGAAAAATCAGCTGGCTTCAAGAGCTCAAAAATATTTTTTGCTTTCTTGAAATAATAAATACATATATTGAGAAGATAAATCTCTGCTATTATTTCACCTTTTTTCAACTCTAGCTCTGTTTTTTTACTATTTATTATATTATGTTTATTATTTCCATTTTTATTCTTATCCCTCAGCCTGTTTAGCTCTGCGTAAAGAGCCGGCTCATTTACCTGCATGATGTTCGAATACTTTTTTATATAAGCATCTACCTCTACGTTGCTTTCAACATCCATTAAAACTTCTGAAAAGCCCTTTGTAAATCTTATTCTATCTTGTATGTTATTTATGTCCAAACCCTTTTTTAAATTTTCAATTTTGTATTCTATAAGGGAAGTGCTTTTCCTAATTCTTTCCCTGAAGGCATCTATGCCTTCCTTTCTGATATATTCATCAGGATCCTTACCTGAGGGCAAGCTTAGAACCTTTACTACACAGCCTTCCTTCTCAAGGACGGATAAACCCTTCATTGTTGCAGTCTGGCCTGCCAAATCCGAATCATAAGAAATTATGATATCATTGGAAAACCGCTTCAACAGCTTCGCCTGATTTTCAGTGAAGGCTGTCCCCAATGAGGCAACAGCATTTTCCACTCCGAATTGATGCAGGGCTATTGCATCCATGTAACCTTCAACTACGATAATATTCTCAAGGTTTTGCAGCTTTTTAACAAAATTCAGTCCGTAAATATTGTACCCTTTGTTAAAAACAGGTGTATCCGGTGAATTGAGGTACTTCGGCTTCGAGTCATCCATAACTCTTCCCCCAAAGGCAATTACATTTCCCTTGAGATCTATTATAGGAAACATCACCCTGTTCCTGAACTTGTCGTAATATCTTTCGCCATCCTTATTCTTAACAATGAGCCCAGCCTTATACAGGAGTTCCGCATTAAAGCCCTTCCTCTTCAAGAAATCCAAGAGCTCATGCCATTTATCCGGAGCGAACCCCAGACCAAACCGCTTAATGATTGCTTCACTCAGACCTCTTCTTTTGAGGTATTCCATTGCCTTAATGTCTTTATTGAGATTGCTGTAAAAAAACCTTGCGGCTTCAGTATTAACCTTATATAATGCTTTTTGAAGCTTTGCTTTTTCGAGCTGTCTGGGATCATTGTCCTCTTCAAGCTGTATAGCTGCTCTTTCAGCAAGCAGCTTCACTGCTTCAATAAAATTGATTCTTTCGATTTTCTGTATAAAAGTTATTACGTTACCTCCAACACCGCATCCGAAACAGTTAAATATCTGTTTTGATGATGACACGCTGAAGGATGGTGTCTTCTCGGAATGGAAGGGGCATAAGGCTCCATAGTTGCTGCCGCTTCTTTTCAAAGTCATGTATCCCGAAATAACATCCACTATATCGTTTTTTTCTATTATCTCAGAAATCTTATCTTCTGAGAAAAGCATGTTGTTTTCCACCTTTATATTTATTAGAATATTTCTATCGATAATTAATATATTTATTCTCCATATATTTTAAATATCCTTCATATTCTGTGAAATTAGAAAGCTGAGTGATTTTTCAAATTCCTTGTCATCGCTTTCACGACGCTTTGCAGGGCCTTTTGTTCTTCCGCCGCTCCTTCGCACGACTCCTGACATATGTCTTTCAAAAAGCAGTTGGTCAATATTATTCTCATCATATATCATCCCGCTGAAGGATACTGCGTAAGCCTTCTTGCCAAGTACCAGGGATGCAAGTCCGAAGTCTCCTGTCACAACTAAATCTCCTTTTGATGCTTTATTAATTATTGCCATATCTACTGCCTGCGATACATTATCAACCATTATTTTTTCCATGGTCCCACCGGAATTGCAGCTGTGGTGGCATATGCTGTGAAAAAAAACAACACCGATTCCATATCGGGCTGCAACTTTTTCTATCAAGGCAGTAACTGGGCAGGCATCTCCATCTATAAGTATTCTCATATTGGTATCTCCATCACTGGATGGATTCAAAAACATAAAATTTTTCTTTAGAATCCGTCCACATTATGTTAAATAAGATAATTAGAGTGCCGAATTAAATTTTATTCGACACACAATTCAAATATCCTTCAAATTATAAGAAATTTTATCATTTTTTGTTCACTACACCTTCCATGGTGAAGGAATGAATAGCTCAGTGAACAAGTTTATGGCAAAACGGTCGGACATACCTGCGATATAATCACATACATATCTTTCTTTATTCGCATTATCATTTTCCCCAAAACCCTCAATGGGTATTTCCTCCGGGTACTCGATATAGTATTCGTACAAGCCCTTTACTATATTTTTTGCTTTTTTCTCTTCTACCTTTGCAGCGGAGCCAATATATACATTATCAAACATGAATTCCCTCAGTTCGTTAGTAGCCTGCATTACAGCACTGCTCATCACGATATTGTCTCTGCCCATACTTTCATTAATAATGTCCGTTATCATTGTATTTATCCTTTGGTTGTGGGTAAAGCCGAGAACCTCCATGCATTCTATTGGTATTGAAGATACTTCCAGTATACCTCCTCTTAATGCATCATCAATATCATGATTAATGTAAGCTATCCTGTCGGAAATACTTACTATTTTACCCTCCAGTGTTTCTGGCTCCAAGCTCCCTGTATGCTTCAAAATACCGTCCCTTACCTCATAGGTCAGGTTGAGGCCTCTTCCACTCTCCAGAAAGTCAACAACCCTGAGGCTTTGTTCATTATGCTTAAACCCGCCTGGATGTATATTGTTCAATTCCTTCTCCCCGGCATGTCCAAAGGGAGTATGCCCCAAGTCATGTCCCAGTGCGATTGCTTCAGTCAGGTCTTCATTCAATCTGAGCGCCCTTGCTATAGTCCTGGCTATCTGCGATACCTCAAGAGTATGCGTCAGCCTTGTTCTATAATGATCCCCTTCCGGTGATATAAATACCTGTGTCTTGTGCTTAAGCCTTCTGAAAGCTTTAGAATGAAGTATCCTATCTCTGTCCCTTTGGTAATCGGTTCTTATATCGCATTTTGTCTCTTCTGTAAGCCGTCCCCTTGTATTCATGCTTAGAGCGGCATACTTTGATAGATTTTGCTTTTCCAGATTTTCAGTGATTTCTCTTATTTTCATTTACCCATCTCCATTTGCAATTCCCCTTGCATATGCATAGCGGTTAAAAGAATTATATACAGATTTTAATATATTATTTATACGTAAATGTAATATACAACATAAATTTAAATATTCCTTTATATTCGCAAAATTTTTTGCATAAATAACGAGAGGCAACAGGAGCAATGTATCGGTAAATAAGTGCAAATCACTTATGTATATCGACTCACACGATATAAGCTTTGGACAGAATTAGAGCTTGCTACTTGTAAAATCCTAACGCGCATAAACCCGGCGTCCAAGGCTTTTGCATAAGCAAATAGGTTACATCTGTTTGTGGGCGTAGCCCACATCTAGGTATGCGCTAGGTTTACATCACGTAAACCTTACGGATTTTCCTACGTATCTTCACTCTATTCTGTTACCCAAAGACTTATAGCGAGTAGGCGCATCTAATCCACCTTAATTTGTCATGCGCCGTAAACGAGCTTCATAAAAGACTTCCTTAATCTAAAAATATTTTATTAGAAGCCTTTTATATAAGTGTTCGCTGATATACATAAGTTAATGCTCCCCTAAATCGTTACTGAGCTTTAGTTCACTTAGTAGTTAATTGGTGAGACAGCCATGCAAATAGCCTAAGCATGCTTATACAGAAATTGTTAATGGCTCTTAGGAGCGGAGCCTTAGAAATTACCGTGAGCGAGACAGGACGTCGAGCTAGCTTTCCAGGGACAAGGATGTCCTTTGGAAAGCGTTAGGTAATTCTTAGGCGCAGCGAGTTAGTGCCATCAATTTTTGTATACTCATACGTGGCTATTTGCATGGCTGTCCTTATTTTGCGATTTAGCACAAATATTAAAGGCTGCATAAAATGCAGCCCTGTGGTTAATCCGCTCCGAAGAAATATTTGTTTATATCATCTATTACTTTTTTAAGTTTTTCCTTATCTGCATAGAAATATTTAATATTTCTTATCTTTTCTTCCTGTATAAAGCCCGCTTGTTTTAATATATCCAAATGATGCGATACTGTTGGGGTGGATATTCCAACCAACTCGGACAATGCTTTCCCATAATTCTTATTGTTCACCAGTATTCGAAGTATCTCCATTCTGGATTTGTCATCAATAACCTTTAATATTTTGGAAAGCTCATCTAATAGGGCTTCTCGTTTGTCTCTAGTTACCCTGCAGTCAAAAACCACATAGAGCTTGTCACCTGAGAATATTCTTATGCACCTTTGGGGTGAAACGAAATATGAGGGAATTATGCAATATTCCTTGTAGCCGGAAAACAACTTCCTCGGCCTTCCGGATATCTTTTCGAGTGCTGATTCCACACTGTCCTTACCAGTGAAGCTGTCTACATATTGTATTCCAGCATCCATCCTGTCCTTACACCGCTCCAGCTTTGCCATAAAATCATTGTTAAGTACGGTTTTATAGGTATGTACAGTGTTCTTTTTTATATTCTCAGGGTGTTCAAAGAACTCCATAAGGTCATTGTCTTCAATTATCCACTTTATCTTTTCTTGAATTTTATACCGTTCCTTTTTATCGATAAAAGCTTTCTCTATCTTCACTTTTTCTATTTCTTCATTTAATAAGAAGTAGTAGAAATCAAGCAAGTCAAGGTGCTCAATATACTCAATAAACTTCGGTATTGATGTAAGCTCACCGCTTTCCAGTATGAGGTTCAATATATTCATACCCCCGGCAGGAAACAGCTTAATAGTATCCAACGCCTTCAGGTCATTGGTTTTAAGCTTTGATAATACCTCATCCGCCCATTTTATTTCATACTGGTGATGTGCAGCATCCGTAAGCAAATGCACGGCACAAATCAGTTCTATAACCGGAGAATTAAAAATCTTTACATTTGGCTCATTGTTCTCCCCATAAATCTCCATTGGCATTCATAACACCTCCCCGATTAGATATATATCTAATAAAAATATTACCAATTTATTAACAAACATGCAACAGAAAGTTTAAATCATTCAATACCTATTATTCTTAGCTCTTTTTCGTTAAGTTCCCTGAAGTCCCCAAGCTCCATGGTTTCGTCCAGCTTCAGATCCCCCATGGAAATTCGCTTTAGATATATAACTTCTTTATCTACTGACTTAAACATCCTTTTTACCTGATGGTACTTGCCCTCATATATTGTAATCTCAACCAAAGAAGCTTCGCCACTTTCCAGTATCTTAAGCTGCGAAGGCATAGTCCTGTATCCATCCTCCAGAGTAACACCGCTGTTGAAGGCTTCCACATCTTCTTCCGTCACTCTGCCCATGATTTTTGCAAGGTAGGTCTTGGGTACATGCTTTTTGGGAGACAACAGCCGGTGAGTGAGCTGCCCGTCATTCGTCAGCAGCAAAAGGCCTTCTGTATCCTTGTCCAGTCTGCCAACTGGAAAAGGGTTGAAGGCTTTGAATTCATCAGAGAGTAAATCCACTACCGTCCGCTCGCGGCTGTCTTCAGTGGCAGATATTACTCCCTGAGGCTTATTCATCAATATATATATAGTGTCCTTGTAAAAGAGCCTTCTTCCACCTACCTTAATTTCCTGAGATTCAGCCTCTACCTGCTGGCCTGAATCCTTCACCACAGTTCCATCTATTTCAACCGAGCCGCTTTTTATAAGCTCCTTTACTTCCTTTCTAGTGCCATACCCCATATTGGATAATATCTTGTCTATACGCTGTCTAGTACCCATCACTGTTTCTCCTTTTAAACGTTTTGCGAAATATCCTTAGCATTGTTCCTTCAGATTTCGTAAAAAGTATCCTTGTTGTTATTGAATTCGCACTATACCCAATGTGAATACTTTCGTGCGTTCAATATATCCATAAATATTTTAACATTCCACTAAGAATATATTATACAATATGCTTATATAAATCGCACATGAAAGATTACTTCGATTAGCTGCGATTTATAACGTTAATGAAGACGTTTCGCACTATCGAACTATTATTTAAAGGATTTAGTGCGAAAGTCCTAGAACATAGAAGTTTGAAAAATTAAAACCATTAGAATATAATGAAAATAAATGTATAAAGCTAACCCCATATATCTCCACTATTTCCGGCACTTAAGGAGGATTCTATGTATAACGATAACGTAACCCGGCTTTACAATAATATCAGCAGCAGGCTGCTCTTGGCAGATTGGCCACATTATATGGAGGATACACAGATTGAAATAAAAGCATATATGGAAGATAACCGCTTCATGGATAATCTTCATAAGATAGTAGAAAACAGGGATTACAGCTGCAGCGCTGTACTAACACTGTGCAAGAGCCTTATGGATGAGCTTGCACACGATAATATCCCCCTAAGCTGGCTCGAATATGTATACCAGTATGCCTTGAATAAATCCTTCCCCCATGCTGTTGAGACAGAGCTTCAAGACAACCTTGAAAACTCATGCCTTATATATTTGAATACTCTCAAGGTAATTTCTGAATTCCAGAAAAAAGACAGTGACAGCACATGGCAAAGTAAATACCCCATGATATTCCTCTCTGCTGAAGAAGAGGCCGAACTTGAGAACCCCTTGGAATATATGAAGTTCCTCAAAGCCTTCGATGATGAATATGTATATGAGATGATGAAGCTCAACCAGGAGGTCTTGGGTTATAACACGCTTGATCATATTTGCGGAGTGCATTATTTATCATTATATATAGGAAGAGAACTGAAAAAAGCAGGAATCCCCATTGACCTTGGCAGGGTTTCAGGGGCTGCTGCCGGTCATGATATAGGTAAATACGGGTGTAAATCCTCGGAGCTTAAAAGAGTGCCGTATCTCCACTACTATTATACCGATTTATGGTTCAAGAATCACGATATAACCTATATCGGGCACATAGCCATGAATCATTCCACCTGGGACCTGGAGCTTGAGAATCTCCCCCTGGAATCCCTCATACTCATTTACTCAGATTTCAGAGTAAAACAAAGAACAAATGAGGGCAGCAAAGAAATGAATATTTATTCCCTTCAGGATTCCTTTAGGGTTATTCTCGATAAACTGGACAATGTGGATGATACGAAGGAAAAGAAGTACAGACGTGTGTACTCCAAGCTTTTAGACTTTGAGGATTATATGGTGAATCTAGGTGTCGAGGTTGATATCAGCAGGATAACCAATGGCTTCCACGGGGAGTATAAGCGTAAAAACTGGCATTTTTCTCTGATGGGCGGAAAGCAAGTTATTAAGAATATCAAGTACCTCGCAATCAACCACAATATAAGCCTTATGTATCAGCTAAGAGATGAAGCTTCACTTAATCTGATACTGGAATCAGCCAGGAGTGAGAGCAATTGGAAAAGGCTAAGGGAATATATCCGGATTTTCGAGGAATATTCCACATATCTCACACAGAAGCAAAAGCTTATAACAATTAAGTTTCTCTATGATCAGGCGGTTCATTTGGAGGATGATATCCGAAGGCAGTGTTCGGAGCTTATCGGGCTGCTCATTGCTTCCTTTGATGAGGACTACCGCAAGGAGGTCCCTGAGGATGCCATACTTGACACTCCATCCATAACCAGCTATGCACTCTTGGACAGATATATGCAGCTTTTTATCAATCCCGATCACAAGATGGTACCTCTTCACAGAGGCTATTTGGGATACAACATCAGTATTGTGATATCTTCATTGTTTTCGCATTGCAGCAAGAATCAGGTGGAAAGCTTCAAGAAGGTTGTCGTCAAGTATTATAACGAAACCTCTCGAAGGTCTACTGAGACAAAACTGTACCTGCTTGAAGCTGTAAGGTGTATCCCAGTCTCCAATGAGCACAAGACAGACAAGAAAATTCTTGAGTATGTCGGAAGGATGTTGAAAGAAAAGAACACCGTTCTGAGGCTTTCTGCTTTAGATGTGGCCTATAATGTTTTGTTCCGTTCTTCAGGCCATATTGACGCATTAGGCGAAGAAGCAGTAATAAGCAACTTTGCACTTACTGTTAAGCAATTAATATCGAATAATCTGATAAGCTCCAGTTTTGCCTCTGAAAACTTCCTTAAATACAGAATAGCAGTTCTGCTTGGCATGGAACCGATGATATTGGATATGCTTTCAGACTTCTGTCAAAAAGATGTGCATAAGCTTTCCGAAATCTCCTTAAGCAATCTTAAGACAGCAACAGAGTGGGTGTTAAAAAGACTTCAGATAGACCTGCTCTTGGATTATTCCTTGAAAAACCCAAAATCCAATGGGTTTTATTCAGCCATGCATTTCTGCAATCTTCTGAAGGTCAGTGCTTCAGAAAATGTCCGCAACCGTGCCGGAGAAGCTCTGATACAGATAGTCCCTCATTTGTCGGTAGAACAGAGGAATGACATAGCTGTAGAAATGCTGAGAGCTCTTGAAATTGATGGCTATCAGTTTGCCGAATACATACCCAGCTATCTTGGAAAACTGATACTTTCCCTTGAGCCCGTCGAGCTTGATGAAGTCCTGGACGATTTCAAGGAGAAAATCAAAAACTCCACCCCTCACTTAGATTCCCTTATGGTAAAAACCATAAGCATAGCTATAGCAAACTATCCCGCGTATATTGAAATATCACATGAAGAGAAAGACATCTTTGAAAACAGACTTGAGAAAATGCTGGGTATCATCATTAATGGACTTGCCCATTACGATGGAAATGTAAAACAGGCTGCCTTCAGCGTTTTGGGTAAGGAAATCTTTGGCTCCACCACTCTAATGCTTAATGAAAAGCGGCAGATATTTACCCATATCGCAAAAAAGCTGCTGACACTTCTTGAGGATGATATCCAGGAAGGTCTGCTTTTTCTTACAAATTCTGCAGGCTTAAATAGCATATACAGATTTATTTCCGATTATACCTTTTTTTATAAGGACATTGATATTGTTATACCTGAGAAGGTTGCTTTCTTCCCGGGAGCCTTTGACCCCTTCTCCCTCGGCCATAAAGAGATTGCAAGAGCCATCCGGGATATGGGCTTTGAAGTCTATCTCGCAGTAGACGAATTTTCCTGGTCAAAGAAAACTCTTCCTAACCTTATCAGAAAAAATATTATAAATATGTCTATCGCGGATGAATTCAATATATACATTTATCCCGAGGACTATCCTGTGAATATCGCAAATAACTTGGATCTTGAAGTATTGAGGGATAGTTTCCCGTTATCAGAAGTATATATAGTTGCTGGAAGTGATGTTATCCTTAATGCTTCTGCATATAAAAAGGAAAAAAGCAAAAACTCCATACAGACGTTTTCACACATACTATTTGAAAGAAAGAGCTTGAACAGCCAGTATGAAAGTGATGATGATTACCTTGAGGAAACGGTTGGGAGAATTGACGGGAAAGTAATTCGGCTGTCTCTTCCTCCGCAATACGAGGATATCAGTTCTTCTCAGATAAGAAATAATGTGGACGAAAATAGAGATATATCTATGCTGGTTGACCCTCTGGCACAAAGGTTCATTTATGAAAATGGCTTCTACCAGAGCGAACCCCAGTATAAATCAATAATACAGACAAAATCTATTGAAATGGAAGTATTGGAAGAAGTCAACAGAGAGATTTTAGAAGAACTATCCAAAGCTATGAATATTAGCTGCGAGACCCTGACAGTCAGGTTCACCAGCTTTCTTAAGAAAACTTCCTGCAGGCTGCTGCTAATAAGGGATTCGGAGCATGGAAAGCAAATCCTTGGATTTTCTGCTTTCCATAGGCTGAATTTCAGTCTGCTTTATCAAGAATTCGGAAGCAGCTCAGTAACTGAGTATATTAGGAATAACTCCACAGGTAAAATAGTGCTTATTGATGGTATATTTATTGCCAATAATGCGGTTTTTGAGAACATGGAGCAGGTCCTTCTTGCTGAAACATTAGCTTACTGCTTATCAAGGGACTATGACTATGCGGTTTATAACAGCACCTTGAATGACTCCATATCCTATAGCATACTTGAGGTTCTCAGGCTTATGGGCTTCCGAGACATACCCTGCCTGGGATGTTCCAACAAGGTGCTCGCAGTGAATATCAGCACCCCTTGCACCTTGAATCTGGATATTGAAACCACTATTAAAGAACCTTACAGAAGCAGCAATGCATTTATAGCTGCGGTATCAAGAACCAGAAAAAGGCTTCAGAGCACTTTGGCGGAGGTATATGCCGGAAATCTTATATTGCCTTTTGACAGAGCGGTTATGGATGACACGCTGATTAGAAAAATATGTGAAGTGAATGATGTGCCCACAAAGCTTATCACCCCAAGAAAGCTTGGCCCTGCAATGTGTGTGCCCTATGGCAGCATGCTCAGCAGAAGCATCATTCCCAACACAGTAACGAAGTCACTCCATACAGAAAAGCTCTTCAGCCCTGATATGGAGGGCTATAGAATTGGACACTTTCCATATTACATGGATCTGGAAGTCCAGATAAAGATGCTGCATTCCTTTGGAAGGCCTATAATCCTGGTGGATGATACACTTCATCATGGATTCAGGCTTAAGGTTTTGGATCCTTTGCTCAAGAAGGAGGATCTTAAGGTAAAGAAAATAATTGTAGGGATACTTTCCGGACAAGGAAAGGAACTGATGGATATCCAGGGACGAGATATTGATTGCGCATATTTCATACCCAGGTTGAGGGAATGGTATAATGAAAACAATTTTTATCCATTTATCGGTGGAGATGCCTTATGGAGAGGTGAATACCCCAAAAGAAACCTGCTTCCTTCGATAAACTTGATACTACCATATACCTCACCCTCTTTCCTTAATGAGTCGTCAAAAAAATCAATATTCAAGCTTTCACAAGTTGCGATGGAAAATGCGATAGATATACTTTCAACCTTGGAAGATGAGTTCCAGCATATCAATGAAAGAAGCTTAACACTGTCATCCATGGGTCAGGTATTTATAACACCAAGGTGTCCTGATCATGGAAAAAATATGGATTATGACCTGAATCTAAGCCCATCCTTTTACTTGAAGAATGACCTTGAGCTTCTAAACAGGCTCGAGAATATCATATGCTAGTGCTTTTTAGCACAACGTATAAATAATGCGTCTTAAACAATGGGGGAACGGGTACCACGGTTTTCCTTCGGAAAAACACTGAATTCCACGAAATACACGGCGAAAAAAAATATTCTGAAACATAAGTAATAATCGATACGGAAGTAAGTATCAAAACTCTCTAATGTCGCTATATATTATACAAAATTAACCGTGCAATTCCGTAGGAATCCGTGGAACATCCGTGTGTTCAGTGGTATCCGTTACCCATTTACTACTTCGCATTGTTTTACTGTTACGCAGCACATAAAACCTTTTTGGAGGAATAGAAATGTTTTATTACAAACACCTTAACAGGACCTTAGTATCCTGGGAAAGGTACAATCAGCTCATGGAAATTTCAGAGGACGATGCGGCGTCTGACAAAGGTAATATATTTGCTATAACTAGCAGTTCACCGAAAAATACCAGAAGGAGCTTTTCTGTATCTCAGTCCGACCTGATGTCTGCCGATAAAGAAGATTTGAGTATGCTACTCCTCCATCCTTTGAATGACAGCAATGTGCCCGACTTTCTGATTCAGGCTGTGCAGAACAATAGAGTCACTATGATAAATACCGAGTACCCCACTTGGCAGAATGTTCTGCTCTATAATGCTCCTGAGAAATGGAGAATAAATGTTGTGGGGCTTGGAGATGTCGGAGGAACTCTTGTGTCAGGGCTGAGACTCTTAGGAGGCGACTGTATATCACATATCGGAATATATGATTTAGATCCTAATAAGATTAAGCGCTGGGAGTTTGAAACCAATCAAATAATGGATCCTACCGGAAACTTGAGTCATCCTGCGGTTTTGCCCATATCAGAAGAACAGCATTTTGATTGTGATATGTTCATATTCTGCGTTACCGTTGGCGTACCTGCATTAAGTGAAAATCTTAGCGATGTTAGAATTGCACAATATGAAGGCAATTCAGGGATAATAAAGGGATATGCACTTTCAGCCAGGAGTAAGGGCTTTAAGGGTATATTTGCAGTTGTGTCGGATCCTGTGGACCTGTTGTGCAAGGCTGCCTTTAACTTCAGCAACACCGACAGCAATGGCAAGCCTGATTTCAAAGGTCTCGCAGCTGAGCAAATAAGAGGCTACGGGCTTGGAGTCATGCATGCACGAGCAGCCTACTTTGCCGGACTGGATCCGGAGACTGCTCATTATCTCACAGAAGGCAGAGCTTTTGGTCCTCATGGTGAAGGCCTGATAATTGCAGACAGTATTGAAAAATACAATGAAGCTCTTTCCTTGGATCTTACAGAAAAAACTAAAACAGCGAACCTTGCAGTCCGCAGTCTGGGCTTCAAGCCTTATATCGCGCCAGCCCTCTCATCAGGCTCCTTATCAATACTCGCTACCATTAGAGGACAGTGGCATTATAGTGCTACCTTCCTTGGCGGGGTATATTGGGGAACACGAAACAGACTGCTTCCTACCGGCATTGAGCTTGAGAGACTGCCGATACCGAATGGGCTTTTCTCCCGAATGGAAAACACATATGAAAGCCTGAGGAAAATGCTATGAGCAAGTATTATGTTATAAAACCAGCTGACACTTCTGCTCAACTCGAAAAAATGCTGGAAGCGGCGTTGAACGGTAAAAATGTAGTTTATATATCAGATAAATCCAATCTTCCAGAACTTAAAGAAAAGAAGATTATTATTTGTGTTGAAATAAGCCCAGCGGGATTCTGCATACCCTTATACGAAATAATAACGGAGCTTCAAAGCCGAGGCCGGGATTCCCTTGGGGGTTCCTCAGCAATACTGCTAGTGCACAGCTCAAGTGAACTATATACAAAGAGTACCGCTGCATTCATAATATTTCTTCTAAACGGGTTGGGCTGCCGTTTTCTAGGGCATCCAGTAGTAGAAGCAACTGCCAGCTTGTCAAATTTCTCCACTTGGAGGAACGTAACTGAAGCTCCCCTTGATGACATTTGCATGGAACTTTGTGCCAAGTTAGGCGGGAGATTTTCTGCATATAATCCAAAGCTTATAGAAAGGCCAAGAATACTTGCACTTCATTCCAGCTTCAAGGGAACCTCCAATACCCTTGCCCTGTGGAATATGGCGAAGGCGCACTTGGAGGGATGTGAAATCAGGGAACAGCATGTGGAGAACGGAAGGATAATCGACTGTAAAGGTTGTTCCTTTAAAACCTGTAAACATTACAGCATGAATGACGGCTGCTTCTATGGCGGGGCGATGGTGGAGGAAATACTTCCTGCCATAAAAAAATCAGATGCAGTCATATGGCTGTGCCCGAACTACAATGATGCAATATCCGCCAACCTATCAGCCGTTATTAACCGTATGACGGCACTATACAGGAAAACCCCCTTCTATCAGAAAACCTTATTTTCAATAATTGTATCGGGTAACTCAGGCAGTGATTCAGTGGCAAGGCAGCTTATAGGAGCTCTCTGTATAAACAAAGGCTTCAGTCTGCCCCCCTATTTTTCGTTTATGGCTACCGCCAACGATCCGGGGACGGTTTCCCAAATTCCTGACATCGAAGCCGCCTCTAAAAAATTTGCAGAAAATATGCTGAAGGAAATAAAAAAAACCTCATAGCAATATTAGTGTTATAGCTACATCTTCGTACCTATAAAGGAACTATTTATTGCAATTGTCTTCAATTTGCAAGTTATGCTGCAAGTTCCGTCTTGTAGTTAGTATATTATTGTAGCACATATAATAAATTTAGCCATAGATTGGCATATTTTAATCATTTTGTTGCATTCTCCTAGCTCTGCCAACGATATAATCTATATTATTAATGTACATATCTTCGATATTTACATTTTTGCAACCTGAACAAAATATTTTACAATTATCTGAATTGTACTGCTAATTTTTGAGTATATTATATCTGTTAAGACGCATTAATGCTATGGTATTCCAAGAAAAATATAAATCAAATTTTAAAATTGTTAAAAAATTACGCAGGAATTTTAATTTTTGTATAGAAAGATATTATATAGCCAAATTTTTTTATGTGCTATACTATTTTTTGAAGCTTTTGTTGCATAATTTACATTTTAGCCATAAAAATTATATAAAGCCTATTCTTTATTTGGCAACTTGTTATATAATATATATGGGCGCAACAGAAGTCAATATATTATATAATGAGCTAAAAAAGCTCAGAATTTTGACATCATTGTGAAGACAAAAAATAATATTTGGAGGGAGATACATATGAACGTAAAACAATACATTGAAGAACTCTATGAAAGAGTCGTCAAAAGAAATCCTGGAGAACCAGAATTCCATCAGACTGTTAGAGAAATTCTCGATTCATTGGTACCAGTTCTCGAAAAGCGCCCAGATTTTATCGAACTTGGTATAATGGAGAGAATAGTTGAACCAGAAAGACAATTCACTTTCAGAGTGCCGTGGGTTGATGACAACGGTAAAATACAGGTTAACAGAGGCTTCAGAGTACAATTCAACGGAGCTATAGGGCCATACAAGGGCGGCTTAAGATTCCATTCTTCAGTATACATTGGAATCATAAAATTCCTTGGTTTTGAACAGATATTCAAAAACTCCTTGACAGGTCTGCCAATAGGCGGCGGCAAGGGTGGTTCTGACTTCGACCCAAGAGGAAAGTCAGATAACGAAGTAATGAGATTCTGCCAGAGCTTCATGACTGAGCTTTATAGATTCATCGGCCCAGACGTTGACGTACCTGCTGGGGACATCGGTGTTGGCGGAAGAGAAATCGGATACCTCTTTGGACAGTACAGAAGAATCAAAGGCGTATTTGAAAACGGCGTACTCACTGGAAAAGGTCTGCCATACGGCGGCAGCTTGGTAAGACCAGAAGCAACAGGCTATGGTGTTACATACTTCTGTAATGAAATGCTCAAGCATGAAGGCGACACAATCAAAGGTAAGACAGTTGCTATTTCCGGTTTCGGCAATGTTGCTTGGGGTATATGCATAAAGGTTGCTGAATTAGGCGGCAAGGTTGTTACACTCTCCGGCCCGGATGGATACATCTATGATGAAAACGGTGTAACAGGCGAAAAGATTGATTACTTACTTGAAATGCGTAATTCCGGCAGAGACAAGGTTAAGGATTATGCTGATAAATATAACTGCAAGTTCTTCGCAGGCGAAAAGCCATGGAATGTTAAGGCTGATATCATAATACCTGCTGCTACTCAGAACGATATAGCAATAGAGCATGCAAAACAGATAGTAGCTAATGGCATAAAGTATGTTTGTGAAGCTGCTAACATGCCATGTACAAACGAAGCAGTTGAATACTTCCAGCAGCATAAGGTTTTAGTAGGACCTTCAAAGGCAGCTAATGCCGGCGGTGTTGCTACTTCAGCCCTTGAAATGTCACAGAACAGCATGAGACTTTCATGGACAGCAGAAGAAGTTGACCAGAAGCTTCATCAGATAATGATCAACATACACAACAACTCAATGAAAGCTGCTGAAGAGTATGGCTTTGGATATAACCTCGTTGCAGGCGCTAACATCGCCGGCTTCCTGAAGGTTGCTGAAGCAATGAAGGCTCAAGGCTTAGTATAATATAAGATTTGCAAATGCAAAAGGACCTGTGATTTATCACAGGTCCTTTCTTGTTTAGACAAACCACCCAAAATAAGAACAGCCATATCATAGCCACATATGAGTATACAAAAATTGATGGCACTAACTCACTCCGCCTAAGAAAAGTCTAGCGCCTTCCAATATCCATCCGTGGACGTGGAAGGCTTGCTTCGGCGTCCTGCCTCGCATACGACTTTTCTAAGGCTCCGCTCCTAAGTGCCATTGACAATTTCTGTATAAGCACATTTAGGCTATTGATATGGCTGTTCTACCAATTAGCTACTCAGTAGAGGAAAGTTATGTATCGATATACAAAGCTAATGCGCTTATGTACCTATACATAGCTTCTGCTGCTATTACAATTTGTCCGTATCCAAAAAAGGACCTGTGATTTACCGCAGGTCCTTTCTTCTACTTTACTTTTGTATTAAGTCAGCCGTAAGTTTCCGTAAGCTTGAAAGCACTTCTACATTTTGTTCAAGGCTTAGTCCATCCACTGTAGGCTCATTCCTTTTGGTACAGCCGTCAACTGCACCGGCTTCAACCATTTTCATGATAAGAGCCCTCTCTGTCTCAGTCTCCTGAAGTAGTATCCGCCCCGCGAGCATTGACAGCATAGCTTCCAATCCATGAGCACCCCAGTTGGAAACCCCTGCTACAATTGTATAATCAGCATTTATCACAGCAGCAATGGTTTCTCCCATATCAACGCATTTAACTACCAGCTCCCTGACCTTTCCCATCCCCAGTTCATTTCCGCCATCCCCCACCGCTATGGTCACTACTCCTCGCAGCTTTGCAGATTCGAACAGGCTGTCACTGTCCGGTATCAGGTGGGTCAAGTCAGCGCCTTTCATTGAGTAGAATCTTCCATCCTTCGCTTTCCCAGGTCTTTCCACCGAAACAACATGACTGGGCTTAAAGCTGTCCAAAAGTCCAGAGCAGAATTCCCCGGTACCTTGATATGGCAATATCACTCGGCCTGCCTTAACTTTCATATGCCCGGTACATGCACTTAAAATATTTTCCGAATATCTATCAGTCACTATCATTACTGTTTTTCCAAGCTTCTCCAACGCGCACGCCAAAGTTGCTGCTCCAAGAGGCCCATCAGTCTCACCGCACAGGGTCTCCGCAATGCAGAACCCCGTAATTATAAGAATTTTATTGCCGCCATACAGCTCTTCAGCTGCCCTGACAATGTCTGATGCTTGGGTAATGTCTCCCAGACCCCTGCCGCCTGCATCGTTCTTTATTAGCTGCTCTATCAAAATGGCAGCATTATGATACATCTCAAAACCCCCTTAGCTGCAAGACCCCATGCATTCCTTCTCCTATTCACAGAGAGTCACAGCTTACTTGAGTAAAACTACTTCCTTTGCCGCTTTTACTATATCCAATCCCGTCATTTTATACTTCTTTTTCAGGTAATCTATATTTCCTACTTCGCCGAAGTGATCTTTGATTCCTATTGATCGCAAAGGCACAGGATACTCCTCAATCAGCACCTCTGCCACAGCACTCCTAAGGCCACCTATTACATTGTGATTCTCACAGGTCACTACAGCACCTGTTTTCTTTGCAGAATCAACTACCGCCCTATTATCAATCGGCTTTATTGTATGGATATTTATTATTTCGGCATCTATACCATCAGCCTTGAGCATTTCAGCTGCATCAAGGGCTTCCTTAACCATCATTCCCGATGCGAATATACTCACATCTTTACCTTCCTTAAGCATATCTGCTTTGAAAAGATCAAACTCATAGTCTTCCTTGAATACTATCGGTGTAGTTTTTCTGAACATTCTTATATATACCGCACCATCGTATTCTATAACCTTTGGCAGTGCCTTTACAAGCTGTATCGCATCCACAGGCTCAAAAATAACCATACCCGGTACGCTGCGAAGCACCCCGATGTCTTCCATGCTCATATGAGTGCCTCCGTTCAACTCTGCAGATATTCCCGGATCAGTACCTACAATCTTTACATTCCTTCCTGCATATCTTATGGATATGGTTACCTGGTCGCACATCCTTCTGGTGGCAAATGGCGTAAAAGTGCATATGAATGGTATGAAGCCATAGGACGCCATTCCGGCAGCGAAGCTTGCCATATTCTGTTCTGTTACACCGACATCCAAAGCTCTTTCCGGGTATTTATCCCTAAGGGAAAAAGTTCCATTTGCCTTTGCCAGGTCAGCATCTATCACAACAATTCTTTCGTCCTTTGCCATAAGCTCATCTAAGGCTTCTCCGAAAACTCGACGCATTTCAATATTCTCATACATGCTTCATACCTCCTGCCTCAATTCTTCCAAGGCTTTTATTCTTTGCTCCTCAGTCACAGGCATACTGTGATTCTTTGCCCCCATAGCTTCAATAAAAGAAACCCCTTTTCCCTTGATTGTGTTTAATACAATCATAGTTGGCCTGCCCTGAGATTTCTTAGCTTCGATTATAGCATTATAAATTGCAGCCACATCATGACCATCAACAACATCCACATTCCAGCCAAAAGCCTTCCACTTGTCACCTATAGGTTCAACTCCAACTATCTCCTTTGTATTCCCATCAATCTGCATCCTGTTGTTATCAGTAAAGGCTATGAGGTTGTCAAGCTTGAACTGAGCTGCCGTTAAAGCCGCCTCCCAAACCTGTCCTTCTTGACTCTCTCCATCTCCAATAATTGAATATATATATGCATTATCCCTCTTAATATTTGATGCTTTGGCTATTCCCACAGCACAAGAAATGCCCTGACCTAATGACCCCGCAGTCATATCGACTCCTCTTGTTTTCAGCATATCACAGTGGCTTGGCAGATTGGTTCCAGGCTTATTCAGAGTGTCAAGCTCGCTTACATCGAAGTATCCTTTATCAGCAAGCACTGCATAAAGGCCGGGACCAGCATGTCCCTTGGAAAGCACAAACCTGTCCCTTCCTTCCATATGAGGATTGTCCGGATTAATGTTCATAATCTTGTAATAGAGCACAACAAGTGCTTCTACTATTGAAAGACACCCTCCCACATGTCCGACTCCCAACTTTCCTATTTCATTAATAATGAGCCTTCTAATGTGCCTGCACTTATCCTGAAGCAGCCTTATTTCGTTATTATTCATATTTTCCTCCCCATCGGCGAATTTTCACTACCATCTTCATACTAATAATTTACCAATATTTATACCTTTTATCAAGTTTTGGAGCTTTCTCTACATCGTTGTATATTTTGCCATTTTATGTAGTTTTCTGCCTAAAAATAAAGGATTATGCAGAATTATGCAGAATACGTATTAAGTAAAATTTTATAAAAGATACAGATTTCCTTTTTTATTATTGCACGTTGCAGAAAAATATATCGCGGAAGTGAGTGGGTAATCAATGTTGAAAGTGATTTTTAGAAGTATTGTCTTAATTTTTGCAGCTGCTGCTTTACTAATTTCTTCCTTTGCTTCAAGCAGTGCATATTATGGAGAACCCACCTCTAAGATTATATATCAAGTAGACGGAAACCACCCACCATTTGAGTTTTCCTCCGGTAGTGAAGTATACGGCTTTGGTCTTGATATCGGCAGAATGATATTCAGTGGCGGGAATTTTAACGTGCAATATTCCTCCGATACATGGGTCAATGTATATGATCGTATAAAAAAGGGAGAAATCGATATATGTGGTTTGCTTGCTGTAACGGAAAGCCGAAAAAAGGATGTGTTGTTTACTAAACCTTTAGTAAAAACCTCCAGAGCAGTTTATGCTGCGAAGGATGTTAAAATAGAAAATATTGCTGATATTGCAGCATACAGAGTAGGTGTACAAAAGTCCGACTACTCCGAGACAATACTCCAGGATGAGCTTAACATAAAAGACTATTTCAGCTTCAACAATTTGGAGGAAAGCATCCAAGCTCTTGAGGTCGGCAAAATAGATGTTGTTTTTGGCAATCAGGAAGTAATGAACTACTTGCTTGTAAAGCATCAATTGTCCAATAAGATAATTCCCCATATTATTAATATCTATCCGACAGATTTAGCTTTCGGTGTAAGTAAAGCCAGGCCTGAGCTGATAAGCTTTATGAATGAACAAATTGAGAGGCTTCAGAAAGCTGGTCTCTATGAACAAGCCTTCCTGAAATATTTCTACACGCATTCAGAGTATTATAAGTCAAATCAGCAAAGAAAATTAGTTTACTTAGGATTATTTCTTCTGCTTGTAATGGTAACAGGGATATTATTCGTTAATATACTTATAAAGCAGCTTCGCAGGGTGATAGACAAGGCTACCAGTAATCTAAAAAAAGAGCACGAACTTCTCCGAACCACACTATTAAGCATAAGAGATGGCGTTGTAGCAGTAAACGCAAAAGGTAAAGTAACGTTTATGAATCACGTTGCGGAACAGCTTACAGGTTTTCTTGAAAAGGAAGCTTTGGACAAGCCCTTGAATGAAATACTGAATATAATAGACACAGACAGTGGAATGAGATATGAGATCCCTACAACGGAAGTGCTGCAGAAGGGATATCCTGTAAATTTCAATAATTTAAATGTACTCATATCTGAAGGAGGCTCCCATCATCTGATACTCGGCTCAGCATCGCCCATTAAGAATGATTTGGATGAGGTAATTGGTGCACTGATCGCCTTCCAGGATATATCTGAAAAGAAGCAGGCTGAGGAAACAATAAAGTATCATGAGTATTATGATAGCCTTACAGACCTCCCCAATAGAAAGCTTTTCCATGAATATCTTAATAATGCCCTTGAAAGTGCTAATCTGAATAATAACAAGCTATCTGTTCTTATGATTGACCTTGACTACTTCAAGAATATTAACGACAACTTGGGTCATCATATCGGAGATAAGCTGCTCCAGCAGGTAGCAAAGAGGCTTATAAAAGTTCTTGATAATAATGAAGTTCTTGCCCGAATGGGTGGAGATGAGTTCACAATACTTATACCTCAAATTGATGGATCTGAGCAGTCTTGCGACCTCGCCCGCAAAGCTACTGAGGAGCTGGCCTGCGTATATAATATAGATGAGCATGAGCTATACATAACCGCAAGCATAGGAATAGCAGTGTATCCAGATGATGGATCAGAATCCGCCGTTATAATGAAGCATGCTGATTCTGCCCTTTATAGTGCCAAGGAAAATGGCCGAAATACATACAGAAGTTATGAAGTAATTGATGACGAAGAGATAATAAACCGTTTCTCCTTGACAACGGACCTGCGTACAGCCATTCTGCGCAATGAAATGATTCTCTATTATCAACCTAAAATTGACAGCGTCACAGGGATGGTTATCGGAATAGAAGCGCTAATAAGATGGGATCATCCAGAGAGAGGAATCATAAATCCGGGGGTGTTCATACCTCTTGCAGAAGAAACCGGCTTGATAAGCCAATTGGATACCTGGGTACTTAGGACTGCCTGTTCGCAGTTTAATAACCTGAAGGAAATATACGGTGGGTCTTTAAGGCTTTCGGTGAACCTCTCCGCTTACCAGTTCAGAAACCATAATCTTGTGGATACTGTCACCCAGGTGCTTAAGGAGACCGCTTTCAACCCCTCAGATCTGGAGCTGGAAATCACAGAGACAACAGCTATGGAGAACATTGATTTCACAATAAAAACCTTGAATAGACTTAATGAGATGGGTGTCTGCATATCAATGGATGACTTCGGCACCGGCTATTCCTCCCTTAGCTATTTAAGATACTTCCCAATACATATACTGAAGATAGACAAATCCTTCATAAAGGATATAACAAATGACCAGAACACCAAGGTCATTGTTAAGTCAATAATAGATGTTGCTCACAGCCTGAAACTAAAAGTGACAGCAGAAGGTGTCGAGACAGTGGAGCAGCTGTCTATGCTGAAGCAAATGAGCTGCGACGAGATTCAGGGTTTCCTGATAAGCAAGCCCTTACCCCTTCTGGAATTGAAAAAGAATATGCTGCCGGTTATGGCATAAAAGGATACGGATAACACTGAAAACACGGATGTTCCACGGAATTACACGGCATATTTTATTTATATTAGTAATTAATATGGTCATTGGTATATTAGAGTTTGCCAATGACCATTTTTTATCTAAATATTCTTTTCTTTTTCCGCCGTGTGTTCAGTGTTACACGTATCTTTTTATTCTAATTGTCAACCCATATCATTATTCATGGTTGACAATTCATTTCCAACTATATATAATTAGTTCTGTAATTATCCAATTCAAATATCAGGGGGTTTAATATGCAGAAGAGATTTTCGATTAGAGACTTGAGTTACATATCATTATTTGCCACACTGATAGCAGTTTCAGGGTACATATCAATACCCCTTCCCTTTTCTACGGTGCCGGTAACTGCTCAGACTCTTGCAGTTATGCTGGCTGGTAGTTTATTGCCTGTTGAGCACACTGCTGCAAGCATTATTGTCTTTTTGTCCATGGGAGCAATCGGTATTCCTGTATTTTCCGGCGGCACTGCCGGCTTAGGCATAATTATAGGAAAGACCGGAGGCTATCTTATTGGCTTTCTTGCCGGAGCAGTTCTCATTTCAGCATTAAAGGGGAAAAAGGCTGGCTTTATGAGACTTCTCTTTGTCAATGCAATAGGCGGAATTCTCGCAGTATATGCCTTTGGTGTAATATGGCTGAACTATGTCACAGGAATAGGGATATCAAAAGCCATTATATTCGGCGCACTTCCATTTATACCCGGCGATATGGTAAAGATTGTAGTTGCAGCGCTTCTCTCCGGTCGGCTCAGCAAACACATCAATATAAATAATGACTGATTTATCCTAGAATCAGAATATCTCCTATTGTGATATTTTTTTTATCAACCGTGCCTTCTGGCAGCTCCAAAGCTATATATGCCTTACGGACAAAGCCGCTAAGCTGCCACGGTTTTATTTTTTCCTTTATCCCTATAACCCTATGATTTATATCCATAAAGACAACATCAATCGCAAACCTCATGAAGCAGGTGTGTATTGCACTGCAGCCTAAAAGCATCAATCCTTCATGAGCAGGTAGCCTTCTTTTGAACATAAGGCCCAGAAAGCGTTCCTTAAAGGTTTTAGCGATTTTCAAATTATCTACAATCATGATTTTCTTTGTTTCATTGTATAGCATAAGCTACCTCCTTATTTGGCAAAAGCTTTCATTGCTATTATCAGCACTGGTCCAATAAGCACTATAAATATTGTGGGCATAATGAATATTATCATCGGTATCAGCATTTTTATCGGTGCTTTCATAGCATTCTCCTGTGTTTTCTGCCTCCTCTTCTGTCTTACCAAAGAGGACTGAATCCTAAGAACGTTTCCTATGCTTACCCCCAATTGATCTGCCTGTAGTATGGAACCTACAAAAGTAACAAGGCTTGGCACCGGCACCCTTTCTATAAGAGACCTAAATGCGTCCCTTTTGGATACACCCACTCGCATCTCCTTCAATACAATAGCGAATTCTTCCACAAGCACTCCAGACATTTTTTCCACCAGCTTTGCAACTGCACCGTCAAAGCTTAGCCCTGCTTCAATAGATACTGTAAGAAGGTCAAGTGCATCAGGAAGACTCTTTTCTATTTCCTTTTGCCTCTCAACAATCTTATGCTTCAGATAGTATTTAGGCAAAATATTGATTATGCCTAACAATGAGCCTAGAATGACCAACACCTTAAGCAAAGCTGCATCCATTACAATCCACAGTAAAGCAGCAGCTGCAGCAGAAGCACAAGTGAAGCATATTTGAAAAAAGACAATGCCCCCTACGGTTATTCCCTTTGGGTTTCCTGCCTCCTTTATTCTCCTTTCCATCTGATTATAATAGTTCTTTGGTGTAATCCTGTCCAAGAAGCTATTAGCCTTACCCAGCGCAGGTGTTATTACCCTTTCTGAAAATGAGCCCTCCTGTGTACCCGGCACTTTCTCGTTGGCATGCACAAAGTTTTTTATCCTACTCTGTATATTCAGCTTATTCCTGAAAAGCATGCTTAGCAGCAGCACCATAGAAAAGCTGACAGTTGCAAATGTACCTATGATTATAGCCGTAAGCATAATTACACCTCTATTCTTATGATTCGCCTGATTAGGAATATCCCTATACCCTGCATAAGTGCAGCCAATGCCAGCATTCCCCACCCTATCGGATCTCCAAATAACGTCAAAATATATGAAGGGTTGATTAAGTAAAGTAAAATACCAAGAGCTACAGGCAGCAGGGATATTATCATTCCTGAAACCCGGCCTTGTGCTGTAAGTATTTTGATCTCTCCTTTTATCTTTATCCTCGAACGAATTGTTTCGGAAATGCTGTCCAATATTTCTGAAAGATTGCCACCTATTTGCCTTTGTATAAGCACTGCCATTATAATAAGCTCCAAGTCCTTACTTTGAACTCTCTTGCTTAAGCTTTCCAATGCCTTTTCTGTATTTACCCCCAAATTTATTTCCTTTAATATCTGCTGGAATTCATGGGAAATAGGCGGAGGCAGCTCTCTTGCCGCAGCGTCAACTGCTTGTAAAAAGCTATATCCTGACTTTAGAGTATTTGATATCAGTGCTAACGTATCCGGAAGCTGTTGGTCAATCTTCTGTATGATATTCTTTTTCCTTGAATTTACATAAATTAGCGGAGCACAAGCGGCAAGTGACGCTAAAGCAATTGAACCCACAAGGTTTTCTGTAAATACGAGGAAAAATACAGCTGCTGCTAAAAAGATCATTATATTTATTGCTATATACTCTTCCGATTTTAGCGGTAAATGCGCTTGAACTAGCTGGATTTCTATTTTCTCCTTATACCTGCTTCCCCATTTGCTTTTTCCGAGAGTTTTGCCAAAAGCAAGCATACCATCGCGCCAGAATATCTCCTTTTCTCTTTCAGGCTTTTCTTTATTCTTCTCCGGGTTAAGATAGTTCTTCAATCTGCTAGTTACATTTCTTCTCCCTGAAAAATATTCGCATAGCAAGTATATGACAAGTATCAAGCTCATAAAAAATATCAACAGTAAAAACTCCAGCATGTTGAAACCCCTCTTTTCTCATACCTGATTGAACAGGTCGTTTGGTAAAGGCACCCTGGTATTCGCAAGCTTTTCCATGAATTTAGGCCTGATGCCGGTAGCAGTAAAGTTGCCCGTGATTCTTCCTTTTTCATCCGTTCCCTTTTCGTTGAATACAAATATGTCCTGAAGTATAATTGTATCCTTCTCCATACCCTGCACTTCTGTAATATGTGTTATCTTTCTGCTGCCATCCTTCATCCTGCTCTGCTGTATTATAATATCTATTGCCGAAGATATCTGCTCTCTGATAGCTCTTACTGGTAGGTCCATTCCAGCCATAAGCACCATTGTTTCCAACCTGGCAAGCATATCTCTTGGTGAATTGGAGTGACCTGTAGTGAGAGAACCATCATGACCTGTATTCATTGCTTGCAGCATGTCCAAGGCTTCTCCGCCTCTAACCTCGCCTATTACTATTCTGTCAGGCCGCATTCTAAGAGAATTTTTTACCAGGTCTCTTATATTTATGGCTCCCTTTCCTTCAATATTGGCAGGTCTGCTTTCAAGCCTTACTACGTGCTCCTGACGGAGCTGCAGCTCTGCTGCATCTTCTATGGTTAATATTCTTTCGTCATCAGGAATAAAGGAAGAAAGTATATTCAAGGTTGTAGTCTTACCACTGCCGGTGCCTCCTGATACTACAATATTAAGCCGTGCCTTAATGCACGCCTCAATAAAGACTGCCATATCCGAGGTCAAAGTGCCATAGGATATCAGGTTGCCCACTTGCAGAGGCTTCTTGGCAAACTTTCTGATAGTTATTGTCGGTCCATTAAGGGCCAGTGGCGGAATTATTGCATTTACTCTGGAACCATCAGGAAGTCGTGCGTCAACCATAGGAGAGCTCTCATCTATTCTTCTTCCCAAGGGTGATACTATCTTTTCAATGATTCTCATCACATGCTGGTTATCTTCAAAGAATGTATCGACTATCTCAAGGCGCCCCTTTTTTTCCACGTATATTTGCTCTGGTCCATTGACCATTATCTCTGATACTTCCTCATCCAGAAGATACTTGCTTATTGGACCGAAGCCTATTGATTCGTCTATAATATAGTTAATCATAGACTGACGCTCAGTGCGCGAGAAATGCAATTCCTTCTCTTTTAGGGTCTCCTCCACTATATCCGCTATTTCTGCATTTAGCTTTTGCTCGTCATCTTCCCTGCCCAGCATCCCAGTGTCTATTCTTTCAATGATTTTCTTATGTATTGCGCTTTTGACATCACCAAGAGGATCCTCTTTCTTCGTCTCCCTGCTTGATTGTCTGCCTTCCAACAGCACTTCACTTTTTTCCTGTTCCATCCTCTTAAGTAAGCTCATATGATCGCCTCCCGGGTATTCCTATATGGTCTGGTTTCGCGTTTCGAGTTTCGAGTTGCGAGATTTAGAAGAGTCTTCGAAGACTTGCCCCAATACGCGTAACCCGTAACGCGTATCTCGTGACCTCCACAGAGCCCTTCCCATTATGCCTAGAACATCGCTGCAAATAAACTCTTTTTCACCTTTTCGTCACCTATTATGCTCTGGGCAAGCTTACAAATCTTTTTTGACACCGGCGATGATCTTCGATGTGATACTAGAGGGTGTCCATTGTTTACCGATACAGTTACTGATGCTACGTCATCCGGTATCATTACCCAAATGCCCACTCCAAGAGCACTTTCAAAATCTGTGTGATTTATTCCAAAGCTTTCATTTGACTTATTTACTACAATTCTAACCTTCTCATTCGGGTAATTAAGTGATTTCATAACCTCAAGCCCGTTTTTAGTGTTTTTTATAGATGGTAGGTCAAGGGTTGATACATATATTATCAAGTCCGACATATCCAGAGCAGTTATTACAATATCATTAAAGCCATGGGAGGTATCAATGATTATATAGTCATACCTGCCCTTTAGATGATCAATTATCTTATTTATATGATCTGCAGTAACATACTCGGCATTTTCAGGTCTAATAGGTGCAGCCAGCACCTTTATCCCCGAATAATGGGTAAGAAGGTATTCCTCCAATAAACCTGGGTCCTGCTCAATGTTGGCAAAATCTTTAACCAACTCTGTTATTGAGTTCTTGACATATAAGTTCAAGCATATTGCAACGTCCCCAAACTGCAAATCAAAATCCAGCAATGCAACCTTTTTACCCGTCAGGTTTGAAAGCGCTACAGCAAGATTAGTCGCTACAGTGGTCTTACCCACTCCCCCCTTAGTTGAAAAGATGCTTATTATCTTTGATTCTACTTTATTTGCAGAAACACTGCTTATCTTTCTCTTCTTGCTCATATCCAGCTCATATACACGTCTTACGGTATCCACCAGTTCTTTTATACCAAAGGGCTTCACAACATAGTCACGAGCTCCCGCAGACATTGCCCTCTTTATATATTCACCTTCACCTTGGATAGACATCATTATTATAGAAGATTCCACACCTTCTTCAGTTAAGGTCTGTGTGGCTTTTATCCCATCCATTTCAGGCATGTTAATGTCCATAAGCACAACATTAGGTTTCTTATCCTTTACAACTGCTATAGCTTCCATTCCATTTTTAGCTTCCCCAACTATAACTATATCCTTATCAAAGTTCATTATAGCTGCAATGTTATCTCTCGTCTGCTCAGAATCATCGACTATAACAACCTTTATTTTATTTTCCATAATATCACCCTCTTGCTCCCTGACTTATTAATTTTCAATTTTACCTTTAGGTACTACCATATCATCCTTTATCACTCCATTAGTCTGTATGCTGTTACTATCTGCCGCCGGCTTCAAGGCAAGCCTCAATACACCGCTTTCATCAGCAAGTACAAGCCTTTCGGCTTCCTCCAAGGTCACGGCAAGCGTCACACTGGCAGGAAGCTTCTTGTCTTCTTCCTTCATAACCTGCATGCTCTGACCTACCCCCAAGACCTGCACATTCTGCAATATAGCCTTTGTATATTTAGGATAATATATCTTCCTTCCTCCAATATCCAAATTTGATTCTTCAAAGGTTGCAAGTACATCCACATAATCACCCGGTATTATAAAATCTCCTACTTCTGTAACTTCATTTACTCCTATAGTTACAGCACGCTTTCCCTTGGGAACCAAAAACGCCATATTGGTTTTCTCTCCTGTATAAAGCCTGTCCAGCAATATTGCCTCACCTTTTATAATTCTTTCCTTTGTTAGCTTCCCTACTATCTGGCTCTTGTCCGACAAACCCATTGTTATTTCAGAGTTCTTGGTTAACTGCACCTTTATCAGCATTTCATCCTTAACTACCGTCCTTGCAGGAATCTCCAATCTTGCAGCATATACTTCTATATATTCAATATCTGTCTTTCCATCTTCCAGCCTTGAAATATAGAAGTACAGCAATAAGCTTGTAACAATTGCCATTATAACTGCCAGTAGAAGTATCTTCTTATTAAGTCTTTCCATTTGCATCACTCCCATTACTCGACCAATTTTGTACCGAACAAGCCATACCCCACTCCAGTTTCATCAATTACTCCCTCACCAATAATCTTTATAAATCGCCCTGTTATCTCTGTTTTTCCATTTTCTTTCACAACATTATCCAAAAAGAAAGCTGCAAATCCAACAATCTTCACAGTACTTCTACCGGAAATACTAAAAGAATCAATTACCGGTATCTTTATTAACCTCGGGCAGTCCACTTCAAGCTGTGAAAGATCCTCTCCATGCTCGTGGAAATCAGAACCCAATAATTCACTTATGCCATCAAAGGTAGAGCCATCCATATTCCCAGTCTCTGTCTCTATCTCATCTCCTACTTTTAGCGCGTGAACATTGTACCCATTTATTAAGTTGTTTCTATATGTAGAAGATCCAGTTCCCCCTAGAGCTATCGCGCCATAGTTGCCTGTGGTTCCCCCGCCTCCGCCATTTTTCAGAGTATAGGTTTCACCATATATGAACTCCTGATCTTCAACTCCGAAGGGGCGAATACCCTTCATAGCAGCAACAGGTCCTGTTACCGCTGTGGCTTTAGCTCCAACATCAGCACTAGATATGCTGAAGATTTTTGCAAAATATAATGAAACTGACTTATTGCTATTTACTGTAACCTTTCGGTTGCTCTCCTGAATATCAATAGTAAGCTCCTCAGGAGGTACGCCATTGAAATTGGAGTACTTGTATGCCTCTTCGAGCATCTTTTCCTGCCCTTCCTCATATACAGATACAGCTGCCAATGCAACAGAGTCTACTGTATTCTGCAGCTTGCTCTTTTCCAGATAGAGCAGTCCTGCATCCACAGTTAGCGTCATCAAGCCTATGATAACAGTAATCATAAATAAAAGAATTATTGAACTGCTGCCTTTTTTATCTTTTACATATTTAATAGGTAGTAAAATATTCTTCATATTACTCCACCCTCATATAAGTATTCGCTTCCATATCAAATGGATTTGAAACAATGCTGCTTATAACTGGAGCATATATCACCAGCTTATACTTCACGCATACCCTGACATCCTCTCCAGTTACCCTTGCTCCGTCTCCAGGTGTCATTATTATCTGCAAATCGCTTACATTCAATATATTGACCTTGCTGGTTACATTTGCCTGTATCTCAGCATCTGTTTTACCTATGGATGCCAGCCTTGCCCCCTCCATTGATGCGTGTGTTACAAGAAGGTAGGAGCCAAATATCCTTGAGAATTCAACCATGCCCATAAAAAGCATTATAATAATAGGTAAAATCAGTGCCATCTCAACCATAGACTGGCCCTTTTTATTCAGTTTCATGGCTTATCTCCTCTCATAAGTCCTGTCCCTTTAGATAAAATGACCCTACCTGTTTTAACCAAGTAGGGTCGGGTTGCTGGTCATATATCAGCCTGATGGTAAGCTACCGGCACTGATGCTGTTATATTGCGCCTGTGATTTGTGTGAATACTGCTTCTATATCATCTTGTAAGAACCCAAGCGCGCCAATAAGAAGTACGGCAACCAAGCCTATGATTAGTGCATACTCTACCATGCCCTGTCCTTTTTTGTCCTTTAAAGTTTCCTTTATGTTGTACCAATAATTATACAACTTTGTAATCATCTAAATCGCCTCCTATATTTTTCTGTTTATGACTATATTTTACTCATAATTATGCATGACTACTATCCAGCAAAGTACTCATTTTTTATGCAGTACAAGTACCCACGTCATGAGGACAACTACCCACCCGTATATATATGCAGGTCCTATGAATAAAATAAAAAGTACTATGAGTTTTCATAGTACTTTTTACAGGTATACTATAGGTAATTTGACACATGTCTAGGCCATTATACATATGTTTGCTATATTCTTTATAAAGTCTGCCGATGCGGCTTAGACCAATCTTTCAAAGGTTTTTAGCAGCCTTAGAAAATGATTTGCCTCTCTTGTCACATGATCTGACAGCAGAGGAGGTATCAAGGACTTAATCCTGCACTTCAGTATTCCCTCTGTACCCTGCACTTTAAAGTTTCTAAGAGCTGTTACATCTTTGAGGCTTTCCTTTGTAACCTCCGGGACCAGGTCTGAATGATCTTCAACATGCTCTGTCTTTTCCTGGAGTCTGTCAAACTCCTTTGCAAAGGCATTAGCAGTGTTGAATAGCTTTTCCTCTTCCGGATCCAGATATCCCCTGATGAACTTGCTATGCTCACCCATTATATGGTTCCAGAAGATTTCCTCTTCAATAACTTCCTTTACGCTGTCAATAGCGTCTCTTCTCTCCAGCTTTTCAAGCAGCTTGACATAATACTGACTCTCTTCAATGACATGCTCAAGCATGCTTGGGTAGGTGTAGCTGAAAGCCTTACACTCCAAAACGTTTTTCAAAAGCTTGGTCTTAAAAGCAATAGCAGCCTTAGTCATACCCATAGCCTTTATGTTGAGTTCTTTTACCTCTTCCAGAAGCCCATTAACGTTTTCATTCCTTTTATCCGCTTTGAGTTCAAGCTCCCTTCTAGTCAGATCCGTGTTTATCGGAATACCAGTCAAGAACTGAGTTTTCAGCTCAGCAGCTAAAGTAAAGTCAGTAATCAGCTCATCTGAAGCAAGCACTTCGTGGCTTACAGCTCTATCTGCCAGTTCAATCGCTTCAGACAGCAGTTCCTCAAAGCTGTTTTTCATAGCAACTAATTTGTTTGCAATTGCGCGGTCTCTGGGAGGCAGAGAAGCTGCCGCAAAAATTGCATGTTCTTTTACTATCCTGAGAAAAAACAGATTTGTCTCTAGTGAATGCCTGATATATTCCTTATCAGATAACACAGTATCCCCCTTTTCTTTGCATATTTCTGCGATACAATATCATTACCATAATATTCCTAAGAACTATATATATTACAGTTTATTAATATTCAGACTAATTTTAGGGCAGTATAATCCTACAAGCTGTAAAGCTGTTTAATATTATTCAATTAAGTTTTAAAAAAACGGTGTTTTGAAATAAGATGTTCTATAGGTTCTGCTACACTGCACGTGGATTCCCACGAGCAGCCCGCAGAAAAGAAAATCTAATTTCAAACTCACCTCTGGGAGGGCTTATAATGCTTGATGGAAAACTGGTGAGATTGAGAGAATACAGGAAAGAGGATATAAGCCTTAAGCTTAGCTACGGCAATGACCCTGAGGTACTGAGATATATGGAATCCGGTATCCCCTATCCAACGACACTTAATGAAGAACTCAGATGGTTTGATTCGATTTCTGCTTTTAAGGATTCTTACAGGTTTGCGATTGAAACTATAGAAGGCAGCCATTATATCGGCGACTGCGGCTTTAACAGTATTGATTGGAAAAACAGTGTAGCCAATGTTGTGATTTTGATAGGCAATAAAGAATACTGGGGCAGGGGTTACGGCACAGAAGCCATGCAAATCCTGCTTTTCTTTGCTTTCAATCAGATTAATGTAAATAAAGTCCGGCTAAATGTTTACTCCTTTAATGAAAGAGCGATAAAAAGCTATGAAAAGTGTGGGTTTAAAAGGGAAGGGGTATTAAGGAATGAAATCTTCAGAGACGGCAAATACTACGATACTATCGCACTAGGCATAATGAGAGATGAGTACATAGGTAAATAACAGCACAATGCCAGGCACCTCAAAATGCCTGGCATATGTTTAGCTTGCTTCTCTATATAATCTTTCAAGTATAACTTTTTGTTCTTCAATGCTTCTTTTCACATCAATTATCCTTTGATTCTTGGAGCCCCTGTAGGTAAGACCCAAATCCTTGAGTTCTTCCATGTAAGGTCCGTCAATAAGCATGTCAGTGAGTCTCAATAGCTTTATATGGCTTTCGTATTTGCTTTGCATTATCTCCTCAAAGGTAAATCCTGTATAGCATACTATATTCATATTTAATTCCTTAAGTTTTTCTGCAATATGTATGAAGGCTTCCGCCTGCAGAAGGGGTTCCCCTCCAGAGAAGGTCACTCCATCTATGTATCTGCTCTGCTTAATATCTTCAATAAGACTATCTGTGTCTACCGCATAGCCTCCATCCAAAGCATGGGTGTCGGGGTTGTGGCAGCCCTTACAGCCATGGGTACAGCCCTGAGCGAAAATCACATATCTAAAGCCGGGGCCGTCCACTACGCTTTCTTTTACAATACCGGCTACTCTCAATTCCATAATGATGCCCCCAATATGTTTAGCACTAAATCCTTAAAATAATAGTTCAATAGTGCGAAACGTTTTCATTAATTTAGTCCATTCGTGCAGCAAAGCTGCATCGCTGAGAGGCAATACCTTGCCTTGAAGGGACCTAATATGTATGCTTTATTCTATCTGCAAGTTCAGCCTGTTTGGCATCATTAAACCTATCAATTGTAGACAGGTAGCCTGTAATCCTCCTGATTCTTCTTATGTCGTCACTTCCGCAGCTCACACAGTTATTGTCTATTATTCCAGACACACCGCAGTTTCTGCATTCATCTATAGGGAAGTTGATCCCCGCATAACCAATATCGCATTTTGCCATATGCTTTAATATCTTCTCAAAAGCCTGCAGGTTGCTTTTCGGTGAAGAAGGCAGCTCTACATAAGAAATATGTCCCGCTCCACATAGCTTATGGAAGGGAGCTTCCTTTTCTATCTTATCAAATATACTTATCTGATAGTTGACGGGGATGTGGAAAGAGTTGGTGTAGTATGCTTTATCAGTAACTCCCTTTATTACTCCGAATTCTTTCCTATCCTTCTCAATAAATCTTCCGCTGGTTCCTTCAGCAGGAGTAGCATAGGCCACAAAATTCAGGTCATATTTCTCGGAATAGTTGTCAGTAGCTTTTTTAATACCCTCAATTATTTGGTAACCAAGCTTCCATGACTCCCCGTCCTCTCCGTGATGCTTGCCTGTAAGCACAATAAGGGTCTCTGCAAGTCCTATGAAGCCTATCGCCAAGGATCCGTTCTTTATTGATTCCCTTATCTCATCCTGATCCTTAAGGTTTTCAGAGCCCATGTAAAGCTTCTGTCCCATTAAGAAGGGAAGGTCTTTCACCTTTAGAGCAGCTATGACGTTGAATCTATGTACCAGCTGTCTGCTGCACAAATCCAATAATTTATCCAATTCAACAAAAAACGCATCTATATCCTTTGTTCTCAAAGCCAGCTTGGGAAGATTGATAGTTACCGGTGTAATGTTTCCCCTGGTTGAAGATTTTTCAGCTCCATGCCTGTTTGCAATAACTCTTGAACGGCAGCCCATATATGCAACCTCGTCCCCGTATGCCTTATTGAAGCTGGCATCCATAAAGCTGAAGGTTGGGTTCATTCTTCTGGACGCAACATTTATAGCTAGCTGGAACAAATCATAATTGGGATCTTCAGGGTCCATATTTACCCCTTCCTTCAACCTGAATACCAGATTGGGGAATATAGGGCTTTCACCTTTTCCCAGACCTTTATCAAAGGCTTTGAGCATTGCCTCGCTCACTTTTCTTCCTTCAGGAGTAGTGTCAGTACCTATGTTTATGCTGCTGAAAGGCACCTGTGCACCAGCCCTGCTGTGCATTGTATTGAGATTATATACCAAGCCTTCCATCGCCTGAAATATCTCATTATTAGTAGTATCCGGGCATTGTTTTCTTATCACCTCAGCCATGCTCTTATCAAAATGAGGAAAACTCTGTCCTCCGAACATATCGTTCTGATTGCTCTGCAGGATTATAGCAGCCTGAGCTGTTGCAGAGCCTATCCTTTTCGGTGGTCTTATAAAACCATAACCCGTATTGAAGCCCTTTTCCAAAAGTGTAGTAAGATCTATCTGAAGGCAGTTTAATGTCTTGCCATAATAATCTAAATCATGTATGTGAATATCTCCTGCAAGGTGAGCCTTGCTCATTTCCTCTGGAATCACATTATTAAGATAATAATGCTTGCTGGCTGCCGAAGCAATCTGCAGCATCTTTGCGGATGGTGAATTCCCGACATTGGCATTATCCCTGCTAGTTTCTACCAATATGTCCTTTACTACATCCATCAACTCGCTTTTTGTATCTCTTATCCTTGTCCTTTTGGACCTATATAATATGTATGTTTTAGCAGTCTTTGCATGGCCTGTCTCAATCAACACTTTTTCAACAGCATCCTGGACTGTTTCCACATCAGGTATTTCTTCCTTGTTTGTTTTGAAAAGATAGGAAATTACTCTTTCAGTGAGATTTTCCGCGGTTTCGTAGTCCTCCCCTCCTACCTGCCTTGCTGCTTTGAATATTGCACTGGTAATTTTCTCTTTAGTAAAGTCTACTACTCTGCCATCCCTTTTGCGTATCTTTGTGAACATTCAATTTCCCCCTATCTTTCGTTTATTAGTTTGTTGAGCTCCTCCAAAAAAGTATTAATATCCTTGAACTGTCTATAAACCGAAGCAAATCGCACATATGCGACATCATCTATTTTTTTGAGCCGGTTCATCACCATTTCACCAATTTTCTTGCTGTCTATTTCCTTCTCCATTGAATTGTAAAGCTCTTTTTCAATATCATCCGCAATTGCTTCAATCTGGGAGATTGATATGGGCCGCTTTTCACAGGCTCTCAGAAGTCCGTTCATCATTTTGCTTCTCTGATAGACTTCTCTGCTTCCGTCTTTCTTGACAATAATAAGAGGCATTTCTTCAATTTTTTCGTAGGTAGTAAATCTCTTTGCACATTTTTCGCATTCTCGCCTTCTTCTTATTGCCGCTTCTTCATCAGTTGGCCTTGAATCTACGACCTTGCTTTCACTGTAACCACAGTAAGGACATTTCAAATGCATCCCCCCCTCTTCTAAGTATATGGAAGATTCTGTCGTAATAATAGGGTTTATACTACTATTTGTATGAGTCTCTGTTCCTATTTTTGCATCAATATATTGTGCTATCTAATATTATATTATACATAATGTAGTAAAATCACTCTTCTGATTGTACCAAAATAATGAAATACTATATGCTACCTCTGCTATCCTTTACCAATCTCATTTTGTCATAATAATGAAAATTTTGGAGGTACGCATAACGCACAAAATTTGTGCGCTTATGCTTCCTTAGTGTGTTTCGCAGAAGTTAAATCAGTTTCATATTAATTAGTTCTGCGATTTAATTACATTAGTAACCTCCACCATCAATAAGTATCACATCTGTACCTATCTTTTTGATATTCTCCCAGTTGACAACAATATCACTTTCCTTGCTGAACAACCCAAGCACTCTTCCCGTGCCTGGTACTACAATCGCATCTATCCGGCCCTTCTCCATATCTATTTCCACATCATATACAATGCCAAGCCTTCTGCCGTCGTTTATATTTATTACTTCCCTCTGCTTCAGCTCTGATATCTTAACCATATATACCCCTCCCATACTTGTTCATCTATATAATATATAAATAGGCACAAAAAATAGAACAGAAACCTCAATTGGAATATAACCACCCAATTAAGGTTTCTATGAATTCAATCTCATATTCTATAACGAGTAGGAGCATATATACAATGCGACCTAAACGAGCTTCAACGAAAGCTTCCTTGGTCGTTAAGATGCTTCAATGGAAGCCTTCGTTATATGTATTTTCTCATATGTCCCAAAGCCGTCTTTTCAAGACGTGAAACCTGGGCTTGTGAAATCCCGATTTCTTCTGCCACTTCCATCTGCGTTCTTCCCTCAAAGAATCTGAGGTTCAATATCAATTTTTCCCTGTCGTTCAACTTTTTCATAGCCTCTTTGAGAGCAATGCTTTCCAGCCAGTTGTCATCTATATTCTTATCGTCCGACACCTGGTCCATTACATATATTGCATCACCGCTGTCATGATAAATGGGTTCGAAAAGTGATACCGGGTCTTGAATTGCATCCAGTGCAAATACCACCTCTTCCACAGGAAGCTTCAGCTCATTCGCTATTTCTGACACCGTGGGCTCTTTTGAATTCCTGCTAATGAGCAAATCCCTCACCTGCAAGGCTTTGTATGCGATATCCCTCAAGGACCTGCTGACTCTTATGGAGTTGTTGTCCCTCAGATATCTTCTTATCTCTCCTATAATCATTGGTACAGCATAGGTTGAAAACTTGACATTCTGGCTAAGATCAAAATTATCTATTGCCTTAATAAGCCCTATACAACCTACTTGAAAAAGGTCATCAACATATTCCCCTCTGTTGTTAAACCTTTGAATAACGCTTAATACAAGCCTAAGGTTTCCTTTTATGAATTCTTCCCTTGAAGACTGGTCTCCACTCTGCATTTGCTTCAGCAGCATAACCATTTTATCATTAGAGAGAACGGGTAGTTTTGAAGTATTAACTCCGCAGATTTCCACTTTATTAAGCATAGCACAAGCACACCCTTTTCTTAATGTTGACATTTTAATTATTACCATACGCCAACTTTATTATTCACATTGTGGCTTGTACCAATTTGTTTTCATTGATTTATTACATAATTGTAGAAAAATGTGCAGCAATCTTTATACCATGCGGTTTATCTCCTTCTTCAATCGTTTTATTATCCTCTTCTCCAGCCTTGATATGTATGACTGCGATATTCCAAGCATATCCGCAACTTCCTTCTGAGTTTTCTCGACACCATCATTGAGTCCAAAACGAAGCTCCATTATGCGTTTCTCCCTCTCAGACAGCTTCCTAAGGGCAATCTCCAAAAGCTGCTTGTCGATCTCATCTTCAAGATACCTATAGATTATATCATTTTCAGTACCCAGGATATCCGAAAGCAGCAGTTCATTCCCATCCCAATCAATGTTCAAAGGCTCGTCAAAGGATATTTCTGTCTTGGTTCTATTATTCCTTCTGAGGTACATTAGTATCTCATTCTCTATGCATCTGGAGGCATAAGTGGCAAGTTTTATCTTTTTATCAGGATCAAAGGTGTTTACAGCTTTTATCAGTCCTATTGTGCCTATGGATACCAGGTCCTCAACTCCGACTCCTGTGTTCTCGAATTTTCGTGCTATATAAACCACAAGTCTGAGGTTTCTTTCAATCAGTATCGCTCTCACAACTTCTTCGTCACTCTTCAGGCGGGAAAGCAGGAAACTTTCTTCATCATTTTCCAGTGGAGGGGGCAGAGCTTCACTTCCACCTATATAATGAACCCATGTATCTCTATAAGTATTAAAAAACTGAAGTATTCTGATTATCAACATGCGTTTTATTAAACTTAGTCTTCTAGCTACCTTTCTCATATCCCTACCTCCATTTTGTATTGATGCAGCTGCAAGTTTTTAGAGCATAGAAGTGCTTATATTATGAAGCATTTCAACCTTAGTTTTCCTTCAGCATCTCAGGGTGTATCAGCGCATTGTATTCCCCGTCCTTGGAGAGGTTTTTTCTATATATTGCGATTATAATATTATTCAACTGTATTCTTCTGCCACTGTCGAATATTGTTAGCATATCCGGTTTAAATCCCACAAGCATGCCATTCTCTCTGCCTAATGACTTAAAAGGAATGATTCTGAACCTTGTAGCCCATTTTGAAATGGACATTATTTCGGCTATGGCATTTAAATCATTTTCCCCGCTTTGCTCAAAGATTTTTTGTATGTCCTCAGGCAGCAGCTCTCTTATCATGCTGTAATCCGTAATCATAACCGGCACATTTGTAATAGGGTCCTTCAGGGAATTTCCTGTATCAACCAATGCATCAAGGCTCAACTGCTTTTTATCAAAGCTCATCTCCACCCTGACAATCAGCCTCTCGCGTTTTATCCTGTGCTGTACATAGTCCCAGCTATACTTAATTGTAATGTAAGCAATAATTATTGCAGCAACCAATATTTTTATTGGAAAATCCTTTATAAAGGAAATTCCATTACTGGTGAGGTTAAGCCCATTTATAAAATAAAACAATCCGAAGGCGGCTCCTCCAAACACAAACGAAACAATGTAAAATATACCTGTGAGCTTTAGAAGCAGGTGAAAATATGCAGGTGTGTATGCAACAATTACTATTAGTATCGAAAAAAGTATTTTCATGAAAAAGCTGAATAGATAGCTGTATTCCGGAAAGTAAGACAGCACAGCATAGACCGCCCCCAATAAAGAAGCAATCCCAAGCTTTACTTTGGAGTAGTTATAGCGTGTAAGCCGTGCCGTACTCCATAAAATCAAATAATTCATTATTAAGTTCTCTACTAAAATCACATCCGCATAAATATATGTATCCACCTTTTCATTTCCTTGTCTTTCATTTGCTGTATTGCAATAAACCGCTTATGATAATTATATATAAAATTCCATAAAATACCTGTCGCTTTTGGTAGTCGAAATAAATTATATTGGCAGATTAATCGACAAGAAATCTCTGGTACGGGGTGCGAGGTTCGAGGTTCGGGGATTTTAGCTGGTCTTTGAAGAGATGCTTAAAACAATCTCTTATTACCTATAAATAAAATATATATTCCTATTGCAACAAAAAAAGAACCAAAATTAATTGGTTCTCTTAAATATTCTAAATTCAAATCTTACTTTGAAGCTTTGCTTGATACTCCTCGTACCCCGCACCTCGAACCTCATACCAGTTCTACTTAAACCTATTCCTTAAGAAAGTAGGTATGTCAATATCTTCATTGCCATAGCCTGACGTTCTATGTCCGTCCTTCTTTTCCTCAGGGAGACCTGTAGCTTCAATTTTTCTTTCAAATATTCGCCCTGTGCTTTCTTCAAAGCCTGTTGCAATAACTGTAATTCTGATTTCATCCTGCATGCTCTCATCAATAACTGCACCGAAGATAATGTTTGCATCCGGGTCTGCAGACTGGAATACAAGATCCGCAGCCTCATTAACCTCAAAAATACCCAGATTCACACCGCCGGTAATATTTAGGAGTACGCTCTTAGCACCTTCTATGCAAGTTTCAAGAAGTGGACTTTGTATAGCCTGTCTTACAGCTTCTGCACTTCTGTTTTCACCACTAGCTTTTCCAATTCCCATATGAGCATAACCCTTGTCAAGCATTATTGTCTTAACATCTGCAAAATCCAGATTTACAAGTCCTGGAACGGCAATAAGATCCGAGATGCCCTGAACACCTTGTCTCAAAACATCATCAGCTATCTTAAAAGCTTCCATTATGGACGCTTTTTTGTCCACAATCTGAAGCAGCCTGTCATTAGGAATCGTTACTAGAGTATCAACCTTTTCCTTCATTTCTCCCAGGCCCTTTTCAGCCTGCATCTTTCTTACCTTTCCTTCAAAGCCGAAAGGTTTGGTTACTACGCCTACTGTAAGTATTCCCAGCTCCTTGGCAATCTGTGCTACTATAGGTGCAGCTCCAGTTCCGGTGCCACCGCCCATACCAGCAGTTACAAATACCATGTCAGCTCCTTCAAGCATCTTCTTTATTTCTTCATAATTTTCTTCAGCAGCTCTTTTGCCAACTTCCGGATTCGCTCCGGCTCCCAAGCCTTTTGTGAGCTTTTCACCAATTTGCATTTTATTAGGAGCCAGTGACATATATAAAGCCTGCTTGTCGGTATTAATAGCGTAGAATTCTACACCCTTAAGACCTGCACTGATCATTCTATTTATCGCATTATTTCCTGCCCCACCGACTCCAACAACCTTAATTTGCGCAACAGAATTCATATCTACATCAAATTCAAGCACAATATACCCTCCCTACTTTACAACTATCATATATGATTTAAATAGTGTACTAAAATTAATTCATCTTAATAAGTTCAACACGTCTCTTGATTTTCCTTTATTTTTTTTAATTTTTGTTATTTTTTTTATTTCCCATAAGAATATATCTGCGTATTATTGCAAAGTTCTGGAACAATCGCACACCGAATGCAAAAATTGCTGCATAATATATTGGCACTCCCAGCTGGTCTCCTATATAGGTAAGTATTGCAGCAAGTACCGCGTTGCCAAAGAAACCGGAAATGAAAATCTCTATATTGAAAGTTTTTTCTATGCTAGACCTTATTCCACCAAAAACAGAATCCAGAGCCGCAAGAATTGCAACTGACATATAGCTTGAATATTGGATGGGTATGGTTATCGGGGACAACAATCCAATAATTATACCCAACAACACTCCAATAATAGGTATGATCATTTAGCTTCACCACCTTCTGCCTTTCTCTGATATCTTTGCTTATCCCGACCTTCATAGCCTTTTATAATAAGCTTCTCTACTTTTTGAATTTCTACTTGTATGCCGCTGTACGACATATATAGCTCTATGTAGCTCTCAGGTGCCAGTGCCGAGGCCTCCAGGGTCTTTGGATCCCCTATGGCCTTTATCACAAATGGTACTGCGTGTCTCTTTCCGTCAATATTGATTGTTGGTCCGCCGCATCTGATACTGGTGCTGGCGGTTACTCTTTCGTCATTTATGGCAATCGCTTCTGCTCCTGCCATTCTGAGCTCATTGACTACTTCGAGGATGTCTATATCATGTATCAGGTACCATGCTATATCCTCACCCTCAGCAATTTCTTGCTGGCTATCATTTAAGGTTATAATAATCCCGGTTCCTTCTACTTTTTCATAATCAGAATAATTGCGGATTTTCTCCAGTTCATCCTGCATTATACCGAATGCGCTGCCTGTGCTCTCCACCCCTGCTTTATAATCGGCAAGCCTTTTAGCCTGTTCACTGATAGATTCGTTAAACAGCTTATTCTCCGCTTCCACGCTCTTTATCTCGTTTTGCAGATCTAAGAGTTTAGGTATAGTGACTATGCCCTGGTAGGTAGTATCTGATTTAAACTGCACTGTGGTAATAAACCCTATAATGACAGCCAGTGCAAACAAGTAATATTTAAATACTCTCCTATTCATTTTACTGGGCTTCTCCCTTTTTAACAACTTTTGCATACTTTTTCTCTATAACCCCATTGTATTTTGGTATTTTAACAAGCTGCTCCTGCGTAATCGTAATAGCAACTCCACTGGTCTCAATCCTCTCCACTATTCCTTCCCTCATCCTGAGTGCGGCTTCAAGGGTTTTGGAGTCTCCAATGGCTTTAAATACAAAAGGCGGTGCATAAGAAACAGTATTGATATTTATATGAATTCCGCCTACCTGTCTTATTTCAGAAGTGGAAATCATCCTCTGGTCATTTATGGAAACAGCTTCAGCCCCCGCTGCATTGAGCTCGTTCAAAAGCTCAAGAAGCATTGAATATGATATAAGCGGATAATTTACCTTCTCACTGAATTTCAAATCATCCACAATGACTGTAATCCCCTGTCCCTCCACATCCTCAATGCCAGCCAGTATCCTGGTCTGGTCAAGCTCTTGCTTCAATAGCTTTGCTGACACGCTTCCTTGTGATGCACTATCTTCAAACTCTTTAATCTTTGCCTCATACTCATTTTTTGCATTCAGAAGCTTAACATTCTCTTCCTTTGCTTTCTTAAGCTGAGTTGCAAGCTCCCTTGCTCTATATTCAGACACAGGACCTACACCCTGTTTTATGGTTCTGAATTGAATAGAAACCATGAGACCTAGTACCAAACATACTAAAGCAATTGCAATTTGAAACTTTATATTCTTCACTATTTGTCCTCCTACCTGCCCCAACTATTTATTCCGGTTTAAAAACAGGATTTCCCGTATGACTCATTTCTATGGTACCCTTAAGACCTTGTTTTTTTACATCTTCTACTATTGATTTTGCAAAATTAACCTTATAATTCATGTTGTCCGCTCCACCCAGGTTCGCTTTTATACCTTCCTTAATCTTCAGCCTTATGTTGGTCAAATCTGATACATCAATCTCCGAAATCAGATTAATCATTCCTGCATTCTTTATTTCTTTAATAAGCATAGTGATGGTGGAAAACTGATCCTTATTCTCAATGCTCAGACACTCTCCAACCTTAAAGGTCTCAAACTTCAATCCTTTTACTACTGGTAAATCAGGGCGCTTTATAGCCGGATTTATCTCCAGTATCATACCCTCCTCATCAATGTTCAGATAAGAGCCTACATAGGGTACATATGCCATGATTTCCCTCTCTATGATGTCAATTGCCACCCTGTTCGGTATGCCTCTCTTAATCTTTATCATTCTGACGTAAGGATTCTGAAAGATGCTCTTCATTGAGTTTTTCTTATTTATCCGGAATATATTTTCTCCATAATATATTGATGATAGCTTTATTATTTCTTCTCTCGTTACGCTATTGACCCCATTTACAGCTATGAACTTTATCTGAAAAAAGCTGGAAGATAGGAAAAATGCTGTAAAGATGCAGATTATGAATAGCAGAACTACATACTTGAATCTTCCCCTCATATTTTCACTCCTATAACGAGCAGGCATATATTATACCTTAATTTGTCATGCTTACTAAACGAGTTTCATGCGAAGCTTCCTTGACCGTTGAAATGCTTCAATAAAAGCCCTTTATATAATATAACACAAGTATTCTCTCATTAACATCGTGTGCTTGTCCTTTTTTCTGTTAAAAATTAACACTGCATACAATTCCGGAAGATTAGCAAACGCATGTAATCCGCAAAAATGCAGGTTAATAAAAAGCTGTACAAGTATATATAATAGTTAAACTCTGTGTATGTCAGCACCTAATCTTGCCAGTTTATTTTCTAGTTTATCATATCCTCTATCTATATGCAATTTTACGTTATCTACCATCGTAGTCCCTTCTGCCACAAGCCCTGCAAGAACCAACGCAGCGCCACCCCTCAGGTCACCGGCTTTAACCTCTGCACCGGTAAGCTTTTTGACACCCCGCACAATAGCAGTTCTTCCGTCTACCTTTATGCTGGCGCCCATTTTCATAAGCTCCTCTACATGCTTGTATCTGCTCTCAAATACAGTCTCAATAAAGATGCTTGTGCCTTTAGCTACAGTCATTACCGCCATCATCTGCGCCTGCATATCTGTTGCGAAACCAGGATAAGGAAGAGTCTTTATGACCTCCACAGCTTTGAGCTTTCTATTGCATTGTATATGGAGACTGTTCTGGTATTCAGCAATAATGCAGCCACTTTCAGAAAGCTTTGATGATACAGATTTCAAGTGTTCAATAATAATGTTGTTCAATACAATATTCCCACCAGTTATTGCAGCTGCTGCCATGAGCGTTCCTGCAACAATCCTGTCCGGAATTACAGTATGCTCTACATCATGGAATTCATTTACTCCTTCAATCTTCACAGTACTAGACCCTGCCCCGGATATCTTAGCTCCCATCCCATTTAAAAAGTTCTGAAGGTCAATAATCTCCGGTTCCTTAGCTGCGTTTTGTATTATGGTTACTCCCTCGGCTGTAGTGGCAGCAAGCATTATATTCTCAGTAGCACCCACGCTGGGATAGTCCAGATTAATTTCCACACCTTTAAGCTTATCACACTCGCAGTTTATATACCCATGGGCCTCGGTGATTTTAGCTCCCATCCTTCTTAACCCTGACAAATGAATATCAATAGGCCTGGGTCCAATTTCACATCCGCCAGGATAGCTTATTTTTACTTGACCATGCCTAGCAAGCATAGACCCCATTAATATTATTGAGGATCTCATTTCTCTTACCGGTTTTTCCGGTATATACGTCTCTAGTTGACTATTGGACTTTACTATCAGTGTATTATTCTCAAAAAAACACTTGCAGCCTATCGTTCGGAGCAGTCCTATAAGCAAATCAACATCTTTAAGCTCCGGAACATTATGAATAACCGATTCTTTCCCACTTATTATGGTAGCGGCAAGTACGGGCAAAACAGAATTCTTGGAGCCATCAACCTTTATTTCCCCTTCCAATCTATGCCCGCCGTTTATCACGTACCTATCCATCAACGATTTACACCCCCAGGAAGCCATTATTATTCAATCATATTAATATACTATGCATTACTTCCTAAGGTGTTACATGAATTGTCAGTGGTCATGCAGCATCAAGCACTGCAAATGCTAGACTTCCATCTTTTTAACAAGCTTTTCAGCTGCTTTGACTATCACATAAGCTGCATCAGTTCTGCCCAGCTCTTTGCTTTTTATTTTCATCTGATTTGCTTTTGCTGGTTTATTCAACATATCTAAAACTTCATTATATAGCAGCTCCGCATTTAAATCCCTTTCCAAAATGACTACGGCTGCCCCATTCTTTTCAAGTGCTCGTGCATTATACTCCTGATGATTGTCAGTAGCATAGGGATAGGGGATCAATATGGATGGCTTGCCTAGCGCTGTTATTTCCGATAGCGTGCTGGCTCCGCACCTGCTTATGATAATATCACATGCAGCTAACGCATGAGGCATATTATGCAGATACGGCACTACTTTAAGATATGCTGTGTCCAAAGCTATCCCTTCACTGCTGAATTGCTGCACAATATCTTCATACTGTGTTTCCCCTGTCATATGAAGCATCTGGAAGTTTTTCCTGCCGGCGGCTTCCTTTGCAAGCAGCACTACGCTTTCATTCAACCTTTTGGCTCCTCTGCTTCCACCCACGACGAAAACAACTGGCAGCTCCTTGGAGAAGCCGAACTCCTTCAGTCCATCCTCCCTGCTGATGCTTAACATATCGCTCCGAATTGGATTTCCTGTCACAATAACCTTGTCGTTTTGCGGAAAGTACTTTTTAGCCTCGGAAAAGTTTACCGCAATAATATCAACAAGCCTTGCCAGGATTTTGTTTGTAACTCCCGGAAAGGCATTCTGTTCATGAATCAGAGTTGGCACATTCATTAATGCGGCTGCGAGCAGAACCGAGCCGCAGACATATCCTCCAGTGCCAATTACAATATCAGGTTTAAACTCTCTTATTATCTTAGATACCCTAAAGAGGCTGGTAAAAGATTCCGCCACAGCTGCAACATTCCCAAGGCTCAACTTGCGTTCGAAGCCTCTCACCTTAATCTTGAACAGGTTAAAGCCTTCCTTTGGAACAATACTGCTCTCCAATCCCCTTTCAGTACCTATGAATAATATTTCAGCGTTCTTGTATTGTTTTATTATTTCTTTCGCGATGGATACTGCAGGATAGATATGTCCACCTGTACCACCTCCAGAAAGTATGACCCTCATTACAATCAACTCCCACCCGTTTTAACACTTTTAGATATATTTAAGAGAATTCCCATATTTGCCATTACAAAAAGCAGCGACGAGCCCCCCGAGCTTATGAAGGGAAGCGAGATTCCCGTAGTTGGTATGGAAACCGTAGCCACAGCTATATTAAGAGTAGCCTGTATTGCGACCATACATGTAATGCCTGTAGCAAGAAGACACCCGAAGGTATCGGGGCAGAACAGGGCTATTCTTAGTCCTCTCCATATCAGAAGAAGGAACAGTATCACAATAGTAGCAGTTCCTATAAATCCAAGCTCTTCCCCAATTATAGAGAATATGAAGTCGTTCTGGGGCTCTGGTATATAGAAGAACTTCTGGCGGCTGTTTCCAAGTCCCAGGCCAAAAATCCCTCCAGAGCCCAGAGCATACAAGGACTGTATTGCTTGATAGCCTGTATTCAGCGGATCTGCCCAGGGATTCAAATAGGAGGTTACACGTTCAAGCATATAAGCTTTTTTCATTATGATATACGCTACTGCAGGCAGCAGTGGCACAACCCATCCTATAAGATAGATTATCTTCGTTCCTGCGGCAAACAGCATTGCAAAGGTAATCATTACTATGCTTCCTGCCATGCTTAAATTTGGTTCAAGAATAATAAGCACAAAATATATGCCCATTAGAAGTATGTAAGGCATGACTCCATTTTTGAAGCTCCTTATTTTCTCCCTTTTGTTGCTTATGCTTTTCGCCATGAATATTATCAGTGCAAATTTTGCAAATTCAGAGGGCTGCATTGTCGATGGTCCAATCTTTATCCACCTGACCGCACCCTTGGCCCCATGACCAATACCCGGTATGAATACCGCAATCAGCAGTACAAAACTCAAAAGTACAAGAGGCCCCGCAAATTTCCCCAGTACCCTATAATCAAACCGGCTTAGAAGCAGCATTGCCACAATACCGATAATTGCAAAAAAACCTTGAGATTTCAGGTAGTAAAACCTATCATTAAACTTCATAAAAGAGGAAATGGAACTGGCGGAAAAAACCATAGCAACACCAATAGCTAGCAATACTAGTACTGTTATCAGCAATGTGAAGTCGATGTTGTTTTTATTTCTTACAGGCATTTTATAGCCCCCTCAACATATATACTCTAATTTAATATTGATTTATACATTCAAAATATCCCTCGTACCTCATGTAGTGCCTTGACATTCCTAATTAGTTTCGGGTAACACCGAACACACGGATGTTCCACTGTACACACGGCGGACTTTATTAAAATTTCAGTGTCTTCAGTGGATTTCAGTGTCTTCAGTGGTTTTCGTTCCTATTTCTTTTGCCTTAAGCTCCCTTACATATTCCTTAAAAAGCCTGCCTCTTTCCTCATAGTTACTAAACATATCATAGCTTGCACAGGCTGGTGAAAGTAAAACACAGTCACCCTGCTCAGCCAGTTCTTGAGACTTTTTCACAGCTTCTCTCAGGCCTTTTACTTTATGTGTCTTCATAAACCCATGCTTGTGGGCAGTTTCTTCCAGCTTATCAGCGGTCTTTCCTATTAACACCATATGCTTGATGATGTTTCCAAAGGCCTCTATGAAATCGTCAAATTCGCTTCCCTTGTCATAACCTCCGGCTATTATAACTGTAGGCCGCTTCATTGCTTCAATAGCCTTGATGGAAGCATCGGTGTTGGTACCCTTGGAATCGTTATAGTATATTACTCCATTAAGCTCGGAAACAAACTCGATCCTATGTTCCACACCCCTGAAGCTTTCAAGTGCCTCAGCAATTACAGAAGCCTCCACGCCCAAGCAGTACGCCATAAGAGCTGCTGCCAGAGAATTTTCGAGATTGTGATTGCCCGGTATATATATTTTATCTTTATGTATTATGGTTTCTTTTTTATTACCTATTTTGATTACTAAATGGTCGTTCTCAATATATGCTCCCTCATCTACCGGTTTCTTTCTGCTGAAAAGCAGCACTTTACTTCTGGGTCTGTCTGTGAGTTTTGAAGTCTCGGAGTCATCCCCATTCAATATCGTATAATCCTCAGCCTCCTGATTTATAAATACCTTGCACTTTGTATCGATATAATTCTCCATGGTTTTATGCCTGTTCAGGTGGTCAGGTGTAATATTCAGTATTGCTGAAACCTTCGGTTTGAAGTTTGCTGTTGACTCCAATTGAAAGCTGCTCACTTCAAGGACAAAAACATCCTCGGGTTTTGAGTTCTCTACCTCAAGTATCATTGCATGGCCGATATTACCGGTAATGAAGGTCTTTCTCTTGCTGGCCTTCATTATTTCTCCCAGGAGAGCTGTAGTAGTTGTCTTCCCATTTGTCCCCGTAATTGCCACTATTGGAGTGGAAGTAAGACGAAAAGCCAGCTCAATCTCGCTTACCACCTCTTTGCCCAAGGCTTTGGCGTATTGTACCAGGGGTATATCCAAAGGCACTCCTGGACTAACTACTACAAAGTCGCAATCAGAAGCCAGCTCTACGGGGTGCCCCCCCGCGACCAGCCTTATAGGAAGATGCTCAATTTCAGCTATTACTTCCTTCAGGTCCTCAACCTTCTTAGAATCATTCAATATGATGGAAGCCCCTAAGCGGCTCAATTCCTTAACTACAGGTACGCCTGTAACAGCCGCTCCAATAACCAGCACTTTTTTATCCTTTAACTGCATTACACTATCCTCCGAAAACTATTTTATGACAGCCCTAATATCCCGACCAGACACAATATTATTGAGACAATGATGAACACTGATACTACTTTTGACTCAGCCCAGCCGCTAAGCTCAAAATGATGGTGCAGAGGAGACATTTTGAAAAATCTCTTTCCCCCCGTAAGCTTAAAGTAGGTTACCTGTATTATTACCGATAAGGTTTCCAATACATATACCGCACCGATTATGAGGATGAAGAAGGGAAGCTTGGTTATAACAGCCAAGGCTGCTATAGCTCCTCCCAATGCCAGTGAACCTGTATCACCCATAAATACCTGTGCAGGATGTGAATTGAACCTTAAGAATCCAAGCAGTGCACCTATCATAGCACCTGAAAACACCAGCAATCCTACGTGAGCAGCAGCAAGAGCTATTACCGAGAAGAATCCGAGCACTACGACTGTGATTCCTCCTGCCAAGCCATCAAGCCCATCTGTGAGATTGACGCTGTTTACAGTAGCTACGAATACCAGAACTACAAAAGGTATGTACATCGCTCCCAGGTCAATGAACCTCCCTGTAAATGGAATCAAAACCTCTGTTCCGACCTGGGATATGCCAGAAGCTACAAAAGCCATGAAAATAGCCACAAAAAGCTGTGCAGCCATTTTCTGATATGCTCTTAACCCAAGAGATCGCTTATTCTTTATTTTTAGATAATCATCTATAAAACCTATGAGTCCGAATAATATAGTTGTAATAAGTATCAGGAGCATATCTTTATCTTTCGAGAAAGCCAATGCTACAATAGCTGCAGGTATAACTATTATTATACCCCCCATGGTCGGGGTTCCTGTCTTTATTAAGTGACTTTGGGGTCCGTCATCTCTAACCGTCTGCCCAAATTTCATTCTAGTAAGCAACGGTATAAAAACCGGTCCTGCAACTAAAGCCAATACAAAAGCAGAAATGATGCATATAATATAGACATTGTATTCACTGGACATCAAATTGTACATTAAAGATTATCCCCTCTCACGTAATAAATCAACTATATTCTCCATCTTCATAACTCTTGAACCCTTTACCAGAACCACGTCTCCCGGTCTTATGATTTTGTCCAAGGTTGAAGCTGCCTCGTCTTTTACCAGGAAGGCATATAAGTTGTTTTTACTCATTCCGGAATCTTCCGCTCCCTTTTTTACTGCATCGGAGAAATTGCCTATCGCAACTATTATATCAACTCCAATTTCAGCTGCATATGCTCCAATGTTATAATGCTCTCCTTCAGATGCATCCCCCAGTTCAAGCATGTCACCAGTTATGCATACGCTTTTTCCCCCAGCCTTCAAGCTCTGAAGCACATTTATTGCTGCTTTCATGGATTCAGGATTTGCATTGTAAGCATCATTAATAATTTTAACTCCGTTGCTGGTATTAATGATATCCATCCGCATCTTTGATGGTTTAAAACTCAAAAGTCCCTTCCGTATATCCGACCCTTTCATGTCAAAAAGCCTTGCAACAGCTATGGCAGACAAGGCATTATAAACATTGTGCATTCCCGGAAGCAGTACTGTGAAGCTTTCGGAGGCGCCTCCCTTGTTAACCTCAAAGTCTATTCCATCTTCGCCCTTTTCTTTTATCCCGAAAGCGTATAAATCATTGCTCTTTTCCAAACCGTATCTGATTACCCTGTACTTCTCGGAGCTGAAGTCCGACAGCATGTCATTATCTCCATTTATAACTGCTGTGCTGGAGCTATCAAAATAATCAAATACTTCAAGCTTTGCTTTTAATATATTTTCTCTGGAGCCCAGCTTCTCTATATGTGCATTGCCCACATTTGATATTACCGCAATATCCTGCCTCACTATATCCGAAAGCAGGCTTATTTCCCCGGGGCTGTTCATACCCATCTCCAATATTGCTATCTCATGATCATATTGAAGCTTCAAAAGCGTCAAGGGCAGTCCGATAGCATTATTGAAATTTCCTTCAGTCTTAAGTACATTGAACTTCTGAGAAAGTACTGAAGCAATCATATCCTTCGTGGTTGTTTTCCCTGAGCTGCCTGTCACTGCTACAAAAGGTATCTGAAATTTGCCCCTGTAGTATCTGGCAATGTCCTGTAACGCCTTCAGAGTATCACCTACCAATATGTATGGTATGCTGCACTCATTTAGCGGCTTCTGAGTCACTACCACAGCAGCTCCGTTTTCAATAGCCGTGCTTATGAAATCATGCCCATCGAAGCTCTCACCCTTAAGTGCTATAAACATGTTCCCAGGGTTTATCCTCCTGCTGTCAATACTCACTCCATTTACCAAGAAGTCTCTGTCAGAATTCACAAGTGTACCTTGAGCGGAAGCAGTAATTTCCCCTATACTCAAGTCTTCCATTATATTTCCTCCCTTAGAAGCTCTTCTACAATATCTCTTTCATCAAAGGGAATTGTTCTATCCTTCAAAACCTGGTATGTCTCATGGCCTTTTCCTGCCAATAAGACTATATCATCCGGTTTTGCCATTGTCAGTGCATACTTTATCGCGTCTCTTCTGTTTTCAATACAAATATAGTCGCAACCTGTGGATTTTATACCGGCTTCTGCCTGTCTTATTATGTCCATTGGTTCTTCCGACCTTGGATTGTCAGAGGTTACAATGCAGAAATCCGACATCCTCCCGGCTATTTCACCCATTATCGGCCTCTTTTCCCTGTCCCTGTCCCCGCCGCAGCCGAATAATGTTAGGACTCTTCCCTTTGCATACTGCTTCACCGAAGCCAATATATTCCGAAGTCCGTCAGGGGTGTGTGCGTAATCCACAATAACTGTATAAGGAGTATTTGTCTTTACTATCTCTGATCTTCCAGGGACATTATCCACATTATTCAGTCCCTCTTTTATCGCATCTCTGCCAATCCCCTCCGCATAAGCAACGGTTGCTGCAGCCAATGCATTATACACACTGAACTTTCCAGGTATCTTTATACTTAACTCCGTTTCGTATTCAGGCGTTACAAGGGTAAAGGCAACACCTTTTGCTGTAATATCAATATTCTTCGCCATTATGTCGGCTTTATTGTCTATACCGTAAGTGATAATCTGTATCCCCAGCGTCCTTACCTCGTCAGCAATTATTCGCCCATGCTCATCGTCAATATTAATAATATTTGCACCTTTTGTCATATAAAAAAGCTTCTTCTTCGTATTCCTGTAATTCTCAATAGTCTTGTGAAAATCCAAATGATCCTGTGTAAGATTAGTGAAAACTCCGATTCTAAAATTGCAGCCATCCACTCTTCCAAGCTCGAGAGAATGGGAGGACACCTCCATTACCGCATAATCAATATCACTATCTGCCATTTCTCTAAATAAGCTCTGAAGATCTAGAGATTCCGGAGTGGTCCTGGAGGACACAAAAATCTTATCCCCAATCTGTGTTGAAATGGTTCCGAGAAGTCCGGTCTTTTGCTTATTGGCCTCCATTATAGATTTTATCAGATATGTAGTTGTAGTCTTCCCGTTAGTCCCGGTGATACCCACAAGCCGTAGTCTTTGTGTCGGGTTATTATAGAAGGTGGAGGCCAATAAAGGCATAGCAGTTCTTGAACTCTGGACCTTAACCACCGATGCGCCCTTCACATCCACATCCTTCTCTACTATAAAGGCAGCTGCACCCTTCTGCAGAGCATCACTTATATATTTGTGTCCGTCCTGGGTATAGCCGCTTACACAGATAAACAGGTTACCCTTCTTTGTCTTTCTGGAGTCATATACTATTCCATTTATTTCTACATCCAAATCCCCTTTGGAAGATATAATATCAATGTCTTTTAACAACTCTCGAAGCTTCATTCCAATCCCCCTTCTCAGCGTTATGCAAAAAACAGCTTTCATAGTCATCTGGTTTTCGCACAAACGTTTCCTTTGACTTCAATAACTATTGTTGACATGTTTTGGCAACTGTATGCCAAAACAGCTTTTTACCTATTGTAAATTTGTATTCATAAACACTATAAATTACCTTATCATTATCCACCACCTTTTATAAAAAGGCAACCAAAATTAAAGGGTTTCCTTAATTTCGTTGCCTTGGCAATTCATGTTAAATTATTCTGAAGGTTTAGCATTCAAAATTATGATAGACCCTTCGTTTATATCCGCTCCAGGTTTTGGAGTCTGATCCAGAATTGCGGATTCCATGCTATGCTCATACTCTGTATCCACACTATATTTGAGCTTGCTCTTAGCTAATTCCTTTATAGCATCCCGAAGTGGCATGTTCCTTACTTCAGGCACCTTTACAAGCGGTTTCTGCATAAGCTTCTGCTCTTCCTCTGTATATTGCGGCTTGACATCCAAATATCTCAAGGTGTCATATATAATGCTCTTTGCCACCGGTGCTGCAATTACGCCGCCAAAGTGCTGCGCCCCGCCGGGTTCGTCTATTACTACCAGGACTGCAATCTTAGGGTCATTGGCGGGTGCGAAACCGCAGAAGGATGAAACAAATTTGCCCTGTACATATATGCCGCCTTCAGCTTTTTGTGCTGTGCCAGTCTTTCCTGCCACTTTGTAACCCGGTATGTAGGAGGCTGCTGTCGGTGCAACAGCAAATTCAAGAATCTGCCTCATTGTAGCCGCGGTCTCCCCGGAAATTACCTGTCTGACAGTACGAGACTGAAACTCATGCACAGTTTTCCCTTCATCATCAATTACCTTTTTTGCAATTCTAGGCTCCATAAGATAGCCATTGTTCGCAACAGCAGAGAAAGCTGTTATCAACTGAATAGGTGTTACCGATATTCCCTGGCCAAAGGCGTTATTTGCAAGCTCCACCGGTCCTATCCCGCTTAAGGTTCTTACAATACCGCCGGCCTCTCCAGGCAGCTTAACACCTGTAGGAGTGCCAAATCCAAAGGCTCTGATATATTTGTAAAGCTTTTCTTTTCCGAGCCTTTGACCAACTTCCACAAATACGGGGTTACAGGAGTTTTTTACAGCCTCTGCGAAAGTCTGATTTCCATGAGGATTATGACTTCTCCAGCATTTGATTCTCTTTCCTGCTACCATAATATAACCCGGATCATAAAAATGATCATCAGGTTTTACCACATTTTCTTCAAGACCTGCTGAAGAGGTTATTACCTTGAAGGTGGAACCCGGCTCATAGGAGTCGGATATCGCGGGATTTCTCCATATCTTGTAAAGCGCATCATACTGCTCTTTCTGACTCATAGTATCCCATGTGGCTAAAAATTCCTCAGGGATTTTTCGAGGGTCATTGTTGTCAAAGTCAGGCTTGGAAGTCATGGCAAGTATATCCCCGGTCTTTGGATCCATAACTATCGCAGTAACTCGCTTTGCTTTATTCTCAATAACCGCATTCTCAACAGCCTTCTCGGCAAAATGCTGTATAACCTCATCAAGGGTCAAAACCAAGTTTAGCCCATCCTCAGGCTCATAGTATTTTGTATCACTTCCAGGAAGCATCTGCCCATGGGCATCTGTCATCATTATATTTCTTCCCGGAAAGCCGTTCAGATACTTTTCATAGGTAAGTTCAACACCGTCCTGCCCCTGGTTGTCGTTGTTCGTAAAGCCCAATACATAGGATGCAAAATTGCTCTGTGGGTAAAATCTCTTACTATCATCATTAAATATGATTCCTGCAAGCTCCTTTTCTCTTAAAAGCTTAACCTTGTCAGCATCAACCTTTTTCTTGATAAGCACAGTGTCCTTTTTAGCGATTATTTTTTCCGCCAATGCTTTCTTATCCATGGAAAGAATTTCAGAGAGGGCATTGGCAACCGCATCCTTGTCCTTGACCATAGCTGGTCTTACATATATCTCATAAGCTGTTGCGCTGATTGCAAGCTTCTTTGAATTTCTGTCGAATATTACTCCTCTTTTGGACTGAATGGGAATATCCCTGGTCCACTGTTCTACTGCCTTTTGCAGATACTCGGTACTATTTATTATCTGAATAAAAGCAAGCCGTCCTATAAGCCCTAAGTATATTGCAAAAAAAGCAAAGAAGATAAATACCACTCTTCTTTTTATCGTAACCTTTATGCTGGACAAATCAATACACCACCTTCGGAAACTACCTTAACTAATCTAGTACATTGAGGATATTATTTATCGCAGCTTTTGTATATGCTATATATTTATTCTCTTGTACATCACTTATATTGTAAAAATCATGCTCTGCATTGTCAGCTGCTTGTACTGTATTGTTCACATTCACATAAGCTATCTGGTTCTGAACATCAGGATACTGCATGTTTAACTTTTCAAGAGCAGCCTTTTCCAAAGCCTCAAGATTGACCGACTTCATTAGCTGTACGTTGAGATCGGTGTTCTCCTTAACGACCTTTGTATATTCCTTTTCCAGGTTAGTGGTGTTAAAGTTAATCTCTGCCATATATGCATAGCGGGATATAATAAAAATGCTCAACCCAAAAACAAACAATATACTCATTAGATGAGTCTTGGGTTTTGCTTTCTTCTTAACTTTTTTAAGGGGTTTTGCGCTTGGCTCTGAATCTTGCTGCAACTCTAGCTGCTCATATCTGCTATAATCATATGCTCTATTATCTGCTCTTATCATTCTTATTCCCCCCTAACCCCTTTTAGAACTTACTCTTTCAGCCGCCCTAAGCTTGGCGCTTTTAGACCTTGTGTTGGACTCCAACTCCTCTTCCCCTGCAATCACTGGTTTTCTTGTAACAACCTTAAGAAGAGGCACTTTCCCGCACATGCATATAGGCAGCTGAGGCGGGCATGTACATGGTCTTTCAATATTGTTAAAAACTGTTTTTACTATTCTGTCCTCAAGGGAATGAAAGGTTATTACCACTAACCTTCCTCCCGGCTTTAAAATATCCACCGCATCCTTGACTGCTTGTTCCAGAACCTCAAGCTCGTCATTTACAGCTATTCTCAAAGCTTGGAAAGTCCTTTTGGCCGGATGACCGCCTTCCCTTCTTGCTGCTGCCGGAATTGCCCTTTTTATAATATCCACCAGCTTGAAGGTTGTTTCTATCCTACCATTTTTTCTTTCCTCTATTATGAATTTGACAATTCTCACTGCCCATTTTTCTTCGCCATAATCGCTTATTATACGGATAAGCTCCTGCTCTGAGGCATTGTTCACGATATCCGAGGCAGTGTAATCACGGTTGGTATCCATCCTCATATCCAAAGGACCGTCATGCATATAGCTGAAGCCTCGTTCCTCCTCGTCCAACTGATGAGAGGATACCCCTATATCAAGTAATACTCCATCAACTTCCTTAAACCCGTTTTCCTGGGCAATGGCCTTAATATTTCTGAAATTGTCTCGGACTATTATTACATTGTCCTTGTAGGCTTCAAGACGCTCTCTTGCTGCGCTTATCGCATTGCTGTCCTGATCTATGCCCAGGAGTATTCCTCCCGGTATTATCCTTTTGATTATTTCTGAAGAATGACCGGCCCCCCCAAGGGTTCCGTCAATATAAACCCCTCCCTGCTTAAGGTCGAGATATTTCAAGGTTTCTTCTAAAAGCACAGGTTTATGTTCAAAATTCAATATTTTCACCTACTCCATATGTCTTATTGCTATATCCCAAGCTGTGACATTTTTTCAGCCACATCTTCATAACTAATATTTGCATCGCTATTGAATTTATTCCATTCTTCCTTGCTCCATATTTCTATTCGTGTTGAAACACCTATTATGACAAGCTCTTTGTCAATATTGGCATAGTCCTTAAGATGGTTGGGCATCACTATCCTGCCCTGCTTGTCCAGCTCGCACTCGCAGGCTCCCGCGAAAAAAAACCTCACGAAGGCTCTTGCATCTTTATTTGTCATAGGCAAGCTCTTGAGCTTGTTCTCCACAATGCTCCATTCTTCTGATGAGTATATGAATAGGCAGTTATCCAGGCCCTTGGTCATAACGAAGCTGTCTCCAAGCTTTTCCCTGAACTTCGAAGGCATTATAACCCTGTTTTTAGGGTCCAGGGTATGCTGGTATTCACCTATGAACATATACTCACCTCCTTTATGTATATTTTATCACTTTATACCACTTTGCTCCACTTCAATCCACTTCATGACATATTCTATATTAAAATAAAAACTCCTTCCTATTTTTTGAAAAATGGACAAAAAAAATAAAAATAGTACAAAAGGCCTATTCCCTTTGTACCATTTACCCTACTCTTTTGAAAAACTTATATAATTTTTTTATGCTTTTTCCTACGGTAAACCATCAAAGCAGCAAAAGCTGCTATTATTATCAGACTAATGATCTGAGCTGTCCTCATACCCATAAACATAAGGCTGTCTGTTCGCAAGCCCTCAATCCAAAATCTCCCGATTGAATAGAGTATCCCGTACAGCAGGAACACCTCTCCATCCACCTTCTTTTTTCTTCTGTACATGATAAGGATAATAAAAACGCCGATATTCCATAATGATTCATACAGGAATGTAGGATGTACCCTTACACCTTCCACCATTATTCCCCAGGGCAGATTTGTTGGTCCACCATGGGCTTCTGCGTTTACAAAGTTTCCCCACCGCCCTATGGCCTGACCGATAATTATACCAGGGGCTGCTATATCCGCAGTTTCCCAGAAGGAGATTTTCCTTATCCTTGTAAAAACATATCCACTCAGCACAGCTGCTATAAGGGCTCCATGGATTGCCAAGCCCCCCTCACGGATATTTATGATTTTCATTATGTCGCCTCTGTAATAATCCCACTCAAAAATGACATAGTATAGTCTTGCACCTATTACAGCCACCGGAATGCACCATAATGCCATATCGATTATATACTCGGGGTCATACCCCAATCTCTTAGCTTCATTGTATGCCAGCAGTAATCCTGCCAGTATTCCTGCTGAAAGCAGTATACCATACCACCTTACTGATATCCCGAATATTTCAAAAGCCACAGGATTCATAGCCTTTCCTCCAATCTTGCTTCATGCAGCACATTCTTTTCATATAACTTTACTGTTTGATTATAAGTACTTTTCACCTTAGCTGTCAAGCTTGTTATATATCATCCCCAAATTATGGATATTTATTCCATCAAGCTTGTTTGTGCCAGGCCCGACAGTTACTCACTGCACTTACTTAGTCTGAATTGGCTAGATCCAGCACTCCACTGACCGTTTCCATTACCGACGAATAATTCTTACCCTGCATATAATCATCATAGGCCAGGTACAAAGCCCAGATCAAATCCCACATATCCCCATCGGCATAAACTATATTGAGCCCCAAGTCATTAGAAGCTTCCTTCCTGTTAATACAGTAACCGTGGGAGAAGTATTTCTCAGTCATCATCTTAGTTACCGATTTCGCCCTTTCCTTGCTTTGCTTGAACATATTATTTTCAAGCAAAGCCTCAGCATACTGATAGGATGCCTTAATTGATTTTTCATAATCTCCTAGAATCCATGGGTCAAGCTTGTTGGATATTGGGTACAAGACTGATGCTGTAATCTTTGAATCCTTGCTTTGCGCAAGCTTCTCCTCCATAAAATCTATGCACAATCTTATCGACTGGACGGGAACCCACAAATCGGTATACATCGGGTGCTTCACAAGGGGATCGATGGGTCCCAATTCCGAAATCGGCCCCATCACTATCTCATCTGCACCAATAGCCACCATGGTTGCGGCACTTTTCGCGACAAAAGGTATTATAACACTGAAGTTATCGCAAAATTCCCTGATCAAATTCACTATTTTGTAAGGGGTATCTACAGCACCACCATAACTATTTAAAAAAAGGTCAATCCTTTCCGTTTTTCCAATACTGCAAAGCTGTTTATACAAAGGAACCAACACATAATCATCCATTGGGGTGTAGGATATATACGAAATCAATCTGGAATTGCGCATCTTCTCAATGCTTTTAAGCAAGCTCAACCTCTTTTTATTTGTTATTTTCAACACGCTAAAACCCCTCTCGCTCGCGAAAAACTGCAAGCAGTTTTTTCTACTACACATAATATGTGCATGAAGTTGTTTTAGTGAGGAATAAAAGCTACATCATGTTAATTTCGAGAACTAAAGAGGCACTACTTCTTCAAAAAGCATAAATAGAACCAATATTGTAATAATATAATTATATGTTTAGGAGAGAAAAAGATGCAGCTAATGGAGGTGAGTCTTATGCCGCTGCTTAATATCGAGGAATTGACTTTTATGAAGCTCATGATAATAAAAGATTTGGAAAAGACATTGAAGATAGGCTACGAACATCAATACCGGAATATATTATCCAAAATAGTGAGTAATCAGAAAAGGTTTGTAAAAAAGAGCCTTCCCAAGGATGTCTCAGAGGATCTCTATAGATATGACGCGCTGGCAGCAGGACTTGCCAACTATTTGATAAATCTTTTTGAAGTATTTGGAGAAAGTGCTGTGTTGAATGCCAAGAAAATTTTTGAGGAGAATGGATCCAAATGGGGAAAGAAGCTGAAGAAAAGGCTTTTCATTCAAGACGATATCGTTGATATTAACTATGTGATTAAGAACCTGTATATTAATATTCCTGAACTGGACTACATGGACATTACAAATGACGATTTAGTGTGGCATTTCAGCAAGCAGGGCAATAGCAGCGTCAATGAAGGCTTTGGGAAATTTAATTCCAGGTTCTATGCCATAAAGACCGCATGGCTGCATTCCTTCACAAAGTCCTTCACCTCCCAGTATGCAAGCATTTTCGAAAAGAAAAGCGAGGATGATAACGAGATAATCACGAGTATAGCACTTAAAGAGAATATAGAATAAAAAAACCGTTTTAACTACAGTGTTAAAACGGTTTTATATTAAAGCTCATTCAATATACTTATCGAAGCACTTGCACCTATTCTTGTCGCACCCGCCTCTATCATCTTTAATGAGGTCTCAAGGTTTCTTATTCCGCCTGCAGCTTTAACGCCCATTTCGGGACCAACTGTCCTTCTCATCAAGACTATGTCTTCAACTGTCGCACCGCTTGCAGAAAAACCAGTGGAGGTCTTTACATAATCAGCTCCAGCCTTCTTGGAAAGCTCACATGCGGTTACCTTCTCCTCATCTGAGAGAAGGCAGGCCTCGATAATAACCTTGAGCAATGCCTTTCCCTTGCAGGCATCAGCTACTGCCTTGATATCCGCTTCCACTTCATCCATCTTTCCAGACTTTAGAGCTCCAATATTAATGACCATGTCCACTTCAGTTGCCCCATTATCAATAGCCTGGGCTGCTTCAAATGCTTTGGTCTCCTTAGTAGTGGCTCCCAGAGGGAAACCTACGACTGTGCAGACCTTTACTTCTGTTCCATGGAGAAAGGAGTCTGCAAGCTTCACATTAGAAGCATTTATGCATACAGATGCAAATTTGTACTCCAAGGCTTCCCTGCAGAGCTTTATTACATCCCCTTCCTTAGCATCAGGCTTTAAAATTGTGTGGTCTATATAACGGGCCAGTTCCAACTTGTTCATGATTTTTCCCCCAATTTTATTCTTAATTATCGGATAATTTCTCCCATAGTGCCATTTTGTATTCCGGCTGCATTTCCCTCTTCTATGTCAATATGCATATCTAAAGCAAAATCAGGGTGAACTCTGCACATAACATTGTCAAATACAACTGCCCTTTCATCCCCAACTCTTACCTTTACTATATCCCTGTCTTTAAGACCAAACTTTTCTCCATCGCTTGTATGAAAATGAATGTGTCTTGCTGCTACTATAACACCTTCTTTTAATTCAACCTGCCCCTTGGGTCCAATAATTGTACAACCTGGTGTGCCCTGTATTTTTCCTGAGGGTCTTACCATAGCCTCAACTCCCATAGTCCTTGCATCAAACATAGAAATCTCCAATTGAGTCTCCGGTCTTACAGGCCCAAGTATTCTTACCCCTTTTAGAGTTGATTTGGGACCAACTACATCAACCTTCTCATCACAAGCAAACTGCCCAGGCTGTGAAAGATCCTTCATTTTAGTAAGTTCGTGCCCTTTACCGAAAAGTATTTCTAAGTGCTCCTTTGAAACGTGGATATGTCTGTTTGATAAGCTTACTGGTACTAATTTCTCCATTTTATTTCCTCCAATCGAATTTATATTTATACTTAATTTGAACTATTACACAATTTATTACTTAAGATTCTTTTTGGCTTTCTATCTTGTTTCGCGTTTCGGGTTTCGCGTTACGCGATTCACGTATGTTCTTCGAAGCTCTTGCTTGCATACTCGTAACTCGCAACCATTCCCTATAGGAATACCTGCCTGTTATCCCTTCAGGGATTCATACGCCTTTATCATTATTGCACACTCGATTCTCTTTTTCTGCAGCTTGCATTCAAGGTCATATGGGCTCTTGAGGTCATTATTGAAAGCCGCCGCATTTGCCTGACAACCTCCGCTGCAGTAAAATCTCGCCCAGCATTCCCGGCATTTCTCCTTATGATAAACAGTATTTTCAGAGAACTCTTTTTGAAGTTCCCCATTGGTTACGCCCTTCCAGACATCTCCCATGAGGTATTCCTGCCTTCCCACAAACTGATGGCAGGGATAGAGCTCTCCATCCGGAGTGACAGCAAAATATTCAACTCCAGACCCGCAGGAGGATACTCTCTTGTAGATGCAAGGACCTCCATCCAAATCCATAAGGAAATGATAATATCTGAAGCCCTTTCCACTCTCGTTGTACTCAATGTACTTACTGGCAAGCTTATCGTATTCTTGATATATAACCGGCAGATGCTCCTCGCGAAGAGCATAGCCTTTTTCTTTTTCCGCAACCACAGGCTCAATGGAAATCTCCTTAAAGCCTTCATCGGCAAGATGCAGTACATCGCTGCAAAAATCCAGATTGTTCGCTGTAAAGGTTCCCCTTATGTAATAGCTCTTATCGCCTCTTGATGCTACAAAGCTTTTCATTTTTGGCATAATGCTCTCATATGTGCCGGAACCGTCAACGAACTTTCTCATGCGGTCATTTACTCGTTTTCTTCCATCTATGCTCAACACTATATTATCCATGTTTCCATTTATAAATTCTTCTATATCCTTGTCCAAGAGCGTTCCGTTAGTAGTGATGGTGAAACCGATCCTCTTGCCATACTCCTTCTCCCGCTCCCTTGCATAAAGCACCGTTTCCTTTACCACGTCAAAGTTCATAAGCGGCTCTCCGCCGAAGAAATCAACCTCCAAGCGCTTCCTTGCTCCAGAAGTGCTCAGAAGGAAGTCAATAGCCTTGGAAGCCACTGTGAAAGGCATCAGTTTGCGCCCCCCGTGATAGTCTCCGGTTGATGCAAAACAGTAGCCGCATCTTATATTGCAGTCATGGGCTATATTCAGGCATAAGGCTTTAGTATGCGTTTCCCTTTTCTCGTTTTGTACCTTATCCATATATGTATCTTCAGAATGCAGCAGTCCCTGCTTTTCAAGCTGGCCTATTTCACCCCATGCTTCCCTGATACTTGTCTCAGAATACTTATCATTAAGTTTTTCAATTATATCCTCAACACTGTCTGTGTAGTGGTCTAATATGTCCCAAGTGAGCTGGTCAACCACATGTACAGTGCCGCTGTTGACGTCTATAACAATTTTCAAACTGTTTTGTTCGTATTTATGCAGCATAACTGACCCCCGAAAAAATTTAATTGCACTACAGAAAGTAATGGTTGCATATAGATTGCGGATATATTTTAAAGGACTATTTTGTTTTCCGCAATACACACTAAGGAAGCAGAAATGTAAAAAAGATACTCTTTTTTACATTTTGCATTGTTTATCACTGACTATTTTATATTAATTTGCCAGACGTGTCAATTCAACACAACAGCAGCAGTAAAAAAATACCGCCCATGGGGCGGCATTCTGCTACTGGACAGCTTTATTCAAATCGTCCATAAGTTCGTCTGTGTTCATCCTATACCTGAGAGCAGCCTGCTCTACAGTCATATACATTGCGCCGCCTCAGCCAAAGCACTTTATTCCGTGGTTTTTGAATATCTCCTCAAGCTGAGGATATTTATATAGTATATCATCTATTACCATACTTTTATTAAGCATTTTTTCACCCCCATTTATTATATGTAATTTTTGATTATTTATATACCTATACGGGGTACGTGTTATCTTAATATCATTATATGATGACAGCCTTTTATTGTCAATAATCTTATTTATTTTTTTCTTCTAAATACTTCACTGCGCTCAGCGATGCCATGCTGCCTTCCCCTACCGCCTTTGCTATCTGATAGGGCTTTCCTACACAGTCTCCGCAGGCAAAAACTCCTTTAATGCTGGTAGCCATTTCTCTGTTTACCTTTATAGAACCCTCATCAAGCTCAAGTCCTTCTATCAGCTGGTTTGCCGGAATTACGTTCCTAATAATGAATACTGCGTCCACTTTAAGCTCCCTTTGGTCAGTTGTCAGGCTACGAACCTTGTTGCCGTCACCTTGAATTTTGGTTACTTTTTCTTTGAGCAGCTTAATATTTTCCTTAAGCTTGGGATCTGTGCGATAGGTAGGTATATAGTAAACCTCAGAACAGATCTCAGAAAGAAAATTGGCTTCCTCTTCCCCTTCCTCGTTCTCTGCTATTATAGCAATAGCCTTGTTCCTGTAAAGGGGACCATCGCAGGTGGCACAGTAGCCTATTCCCTTACCCAGGTATTCCTTCTCACCTTCAAAATAATTTGCTTTTCCATGTCCTATAGCAATAATAATTGCCTGAGCCTCATAAAACTCATTCCCTGCGTTTATTGAGAAATACCCGCCCATATCCAAAATATTAAATGCCTTCTCTTTTTTTATATCTATGCCCATAGAAACCGCATGTTCCTTGAAGCTTGCTATGAGCTCACTGCCGCTTATTCCCTTCAAACCCAGGTAATTGTCAATCTGAGGAGCTTTCATGAGGCCGGTGACCTTCTCATTGCCGCCAAGCAGTATAAAGCTTTTGTTTCTTATTTTAAGATTCAAGGATGCGGAAATGGCCGCAGGGCCTCCGCCTATTATAGCAACATCCATCATTTGTTCATCATTCCTTTATTATAAATTGAAAAGCGATTTTCCGCTTACTATAAGTACTATTTCCAAAGTCATCATTCCTATAAATATCAGAAGGCTTACCAACAGAGGCCAAGATAGCTTGATACTTCCCAACATGCCGAAAACCCCGGTATCCGGCCTCTTGGCAGCTGTCTCAGGGTGCCGGTCGCTTATAGCCTTCAGGCATATAATCATTATAGTACCCGCAAAGGGCAGAATAATTCCAAAAAGAATTGCTGCTCCTATTAGGGATTGCGTTGTCATACCCTCTTGGACTTGTGCAATATCAATGTTTTTATAAAAGGGCAGGCTCATTATCACATAGCCCCAGGTAACTGATATGGCGTTATTTATAAAATGTCCAATAATCCCTGCAAATATTGAGTTGGTCTTGTAAACCACAAAGCCAAGTACAATGCCAAGGAAGAAAGGTGCCAATATGTTCTGAATGTTAAGATGCAATATTGAAAAAAGTAGTGCCGTCACTATTATATTAGGCCACATCCCAAGCTTCTCATAGGCTCTAAGTATAAACCCACGGAACAATAGCTCCTCACAAATGCCCGCCGAGCCCGCTATTACGAAAAGCAGCACCAGGTATTCCGCGGGATCTGTTGCAAAGGGGATATCCGGCACAATTAAATTTCCAAGCATGCTTATGAGTATTTCACCCAGCAGATTGATGAAAACCGCTACAAAATACGCTGCAATAAAAGTAACTACAACCAGCAGTACATCAACAAGACTCAACCTATTGAACCTAAGCTCGGTTTTCAGCGACGCTCCCTTGACTTTTACATATATGACTGTAGGCAGCGCAATCAACAGGAACTCTGTAATGAGTATTCCATAATGGAAGTCCCAATTCTGCGCCACATATCCTATAGTCACGAACAAAATCATTATAGTCATGTATAAGAAATTGGCTCCGAAAAAGGATATTTTTCCTGAGTTTTCTAATTCCAAATTCAAATCCCCTTCACATATCTTGGATTATTTACTATGGCTCTAGGCCTGTACGGGCGATTCATGAATCGCCCCTACCACGGAACGGTGAGGGCACCGTTCCCTACACCTCGAAACCCCGTAACCCCGAAACCTCATACCTACTGCCTATATATTATACTTTCATTTCTTGTCAAAGGTTCCTCAACCACCATATGCTCTATGCTCAGCGGCCCTCCGTCGACCGTAGGCATAACTCCCTTGATCGCCTCAAATTCAGTCATTGTATCAGCTATGGAATTAATGGTCATAGATTCTCCTGCAGCCCCGCCCCAGTGTTTTGTGTGCATTTCTTCAGAAAAATCAACCTTCAGAAGGTCACCTTCCAGCTTTACATATTCAACCTTAACTTCTTCCGGTATAGTTCTATACAAATTTTCAGAGCTAGGTCCCTTTATAAGCTCCTCAAGTGCTATTTTGTATAACTCGTCATCTTTAATATCCTTCTTTAGAAAAACAGTTCTTTTCTCAGGTACCATATACATAGCCTGGGAATCTGCAAAATAGAGAGTTATTTCCTTTTCAGACATATCCCCAGTGTTGAAATCTATAAACTCCATGAAGCCATAGGGCTCTCCGCTAGGAGCAATAAGCTCCTGACCTTCAACAAGTATCCTCACTTTCTTCAGCTCACTAAACTGAAGCATAGTATCTACCACCGAAGACACCACAGCTGCGACCTGAAGACTGCCGGAAAACACATTGAACTCCTTTGAAAAATCAACAGTCAAATTCTCGTTCTCGACCCTTGCATCCAATATCTTTGTATCCTTATTGATACTTGTTTCGAATTTGCTGCTGTCAGAAGGACCCTTCAGCAGCTCCTTCAGGGTATTCACATATTTGCTTTTAACATCCTCGAACTTTATTTCCCTGTTCTCTATCCCAAGGCCAGTATTACCTTTGGCAGCAAAATAAAGCTTAAAGTTTCCGGATTTCACTGGATCCTTTGTAAAACATCCTGAGGTAAATAGCATGATAAAAGCAAGCAACAGGCATAACCTTTTCATTGTAAAACCTCCTCGTGCTTTTTAGCACAGCAAACTTTTAACTATTAAAGTGCCAAAAACGCACTTCTTTAATGCTGTGCCTCTACAGGGTTAGAATCTCTAACTGTTAAGAGGCACCTGATAATTTAATTGGCTTTGGCTTTGGCAAATCTCAGTATCAGCAGGCTGCCAACCAATATTGCCGCCATCTCTGCCATATACAGATAGGATATGCTGAAAGCCATATCGGTAAAAAACGCCTCTGGAAAAATATTAATCAGCCTGTCCGCAGCCGGATCCAGCAGCCATAAGTCATTGGTAAAGAAAATCTCGTGAAAAATCGTGAAATACTTATAAAAATCAATATTCATCAATGCAACAAGTATAAGCACCGGTGCAGTTCCTGCTATAGCCACGGCAATACCATATTTAGCAAGCCTTCGCAGCTGACCTGCATGGTTCCTCCTCCAGAACAAAAACAACATAAAGCCTACTATATAGAAAAATGAAAGATTTCGAAGAAATTGCCCTTTCACAAAAAGCCCCTTAACATCCACCATATGCTGCTTATCCCTCTCACTGAAAAATTCTTCAGCGCCCTTAGTGAACTCAGCCTTAAATTCCAAGTCAGCCCTTTTATCCTCAAGGTACAGCAGCAGCTGCTCTGTTGAAAGCATAAGGTTCTCAATACTCATGCCTATTTGCTCAGGAACATTATACTTAATGTACTCCGTTCTGTAGTAATCCCTGTCATATGCAACCACCTGCACATCTGTTAGAACTAGCATAATCGGCATCAATACAATGAACAATGCTACAAAAATCACACTTATTTTTTTCATTAGCTTATCCCCCAATAAAGTACTATCATCTATATTACCAGAAAATCGCTAAAAAATCACTGCATGCTGCTATCCTTTTTTTCATATAGTATGTCCTTCCCTGCATAAGCTATTGCACTCATTGCCAGAACCTCGGAAGAATCCACATAGCTGCTGCATATGCCGAATCTGCTGACTGCCAGTGGAAGCTCGGTGCAGCCCAGCACTATCACTTCAGCTCCACGGTGCTTCAAAGCCGATACAACATCTATTACATTAGCAGGATCAATATCCCCTCTACCCTTTTTGATGTCATATATCAGTGCTGTAATATGTTCCTGCTCCGACCGCTCCGGTATGACAATCTCCATTCCTGACTTTTCAAATACCTTTGTATATATTCCTGATTTGCAAGTGCCTTCAGTGGCTAGCAAGCCTATACGTCTTGCGGATGGACAACTGCTTTTTATATATTTAGCCGTCTCCTCCACCATATTTATCATGGGAATCCTGACAAACTTAATAATTTCATCATAATAATAGTGGGCAGTATTGCATGCCATTATTAGCACATCTGCCCCCATCATTTCAAGCTTTAACGCAGACCTTACAAGCTCAAAGATGGGATTAGCCCCATTGTTCAATATGGATTCCGTCCGGTCCGGTATATTTGTATTATTATCAATTATCATTGGAATATGTTCATTATCACTGTTAGCTTTTGTAAGTACAACAATTCGCTCAAACAGTCTGGCGGCAGCCAAAGGACCCATTCCGCCAACTATTCCAATGGTCCTCATATATCCACTCTCCGTTATTATTTAATTATCTCAATATACTTCTTAAGCGTATCTCTCCCATTTCCATCTCTTCCTTCCGCAGCATCACATGCAACCATGGAATTAAGCACAGCCTCTTCAGTAGCTTCTGCGGCGGCTCTGAACAACAGATTTATTTTCTCTTCATTTATCAGCTTAATATCAATAATATCCCGCTCTTCGTAGTGATTTATTCTGTTTGCAGTACTGAAGGATACTACAACATCGCCACTTCCGTTGCCTAAAAACGAGCCCAGTCTGGACAAACCCACTGCCGCTCTTTTTGATACTCTTTTAAGCTGCCTGTCAGACAAGGGTACATCAGTTGCAATAATTACAATTACCGAGCCTTTGTCCTCTTCCTTTGCCAACCCCTTTCTCCAAATAGTATTCCCTGCCTTCACGCCGTCCAGCATCAGGTCTTCCTTTACACCAAAATTTGATAGCACCAGAACTCCTATAGTATAACCCTTATCATCCAGCTTAATCATTCTGGAGGATGAGCCTATGCCGCCTTTAAGTCCAAAGCAGGACATTCCTGTGCCGGCACCCACTGCGCCTTCCTCAAAGTATTGACTTGCACTTCTAAGGCTTTCAAATACGTGTCTCTTCTTAACGTGCAGTCCTCTTATGTCATTCAGGTAACCGTCATTGCATTCACACACTATTGGGTTTACCGTTCCTGTGCTTATCCCTATATCTTCATTCTGCTCCAACATGTATTCCACAAGTGCTTCATAAGCCGTTCCGACGCTAAGTGTATTTGTTAGCACAATAGGGGTCTCGATATTACCGAGCTCCTCAATCTGAAGTGTTCCAGCAGTTTTTCCAAAACCGTTTATCACGTGACATGCGGCAACTACCTTCTCCTTGAACAGGTTTCCACTGTGAGGCAGTATTGCAGTGACTCCTGTCCTTATACCCTCTTCAATTATTGTGGAATGCCCCACCAGTACTCCATCCACATCAGTGATGGTATTGTTTTTCCCCGGTGCCAGCTGACCAATGCTGATGCCGTATTCTCTTATACTGTTCTTCTTCATACGCTACCTTCCTTTTTGCCAGTTTCCCATTTATTACAATAATTATATCAAATTGGGTCATTACCTAACAGTGCTTCTGTATTCCAACCTTCAGACGGTGTTTTCAAAATTTGTCCTATTTGCCATAACATTGTTCAATTTAGCTTATTTTTTATTTGTTTCAAATATGCATTGCAGTTGTATTCCAAAATTGGAAAGATGTTTAGGTTCCATATGCGAGACAAAGCCGTTTCTTAAATAATATTAAAGACAATTAAGGAAATAATAAAGCTAAAGAGGTGATTTTTTTGAATATTTTAAAGCATTTATATAGATTTTTTGTTCCAGCGCTTATTATATTATCTCTATTGAACTTTACAGCATGCTCCCCGCAAAAGAAACCTGAAGTTGCGCAGACGAAGGCTGAAGAAGAAAAGCCTCCCGGAGAATTGGATAAGTTGAAGGGCAGCATTGAAAAAGTGGAAAAAGCTCTTGAAACAATACATGAAGAGAGTAAAAAACCAATGTTCATTCAGCAGGAAAAAATCGAAAAGCAAGCCTCCGGAGGAGGTAAGCAGAAGGAGGGTGGACAGTCGGGTGGCCAAGGTGGTGGCGGCAGCAGTGGCGGCGGCAGCAGTAGCGGAGGCAGTGGCGGAGGCGGCGGCGGGCAAGGACAGCAGCAACAGGCACAAGCTACAAAGCTCCCCCCCGAACAGATAAAGCTAAAACTGGAACAGGAAAAATACAAGAAATTCGAAAAAATCAAGAAAGATGTATTGGGGTTGCATAGTGCTTGGAACAGCTATGAAGCGAAGGCCATTTCTGATTTTGCAATGCAAACTGCAATTAATGATTTTGAATCCGCACTAAATAATCTCACAAAAACAGTGGATACCCAGGATGTATACCTGAGCTTATTGGAAGTTAACCAACTGTATAAATATCTTCCTGATTTCTACATGCTATACGAGTCCAAGGTTCCTCCCGATCTTGACAGACTTCGGTTTGCAGTAAAAAAAATCCAGCTGTTAAGCGAAAAAAAGGACTTTACTGGTGCGAATGATGTACTCCAGTACTTTGAGAACATTTGGATGGCTGCAAGGCCAAAGCTGAAAAGTGACAATGCAGAAATCGTCAGCAAATTTGAGTTCGCATTTGCAGATCTGAAAAATGCTGTGATCGTAAAAAATGGAATGATTGTTGAAGCTAAATCAGAAGTTCTATTGAAGCTTGTTGATGAGATCGAAAAAAAAGCTGAGAAATCCGGCAAATAGCAGGGTATAGCATCAAATTATAAGAACCCCATTGGAATCTTGGGGTTCTTATAATTTGATGCATAATGTGATATAATTCAAAGAGTCATTTATACGTTATATATATAAAATTTTGTATGCGAGGTAATTTATGAAAGCACTCAAAAGTATACTTCCTCTGATAAATTTGATGCCGGAGAGCTTTATACGTCTTTTGGGCAGGGCTGCTGCCAATTATGTGCTGTCTAAATATGTGGATCTGGAGATCCATGGGAAGAAAACTTTGATTGAAAGGGAAAACAAACCTACAATATTTATCTCAAATCATCTAAGCAATGTAGATGGTGTTGTGCTGAACAGCCTGCTGAAGAACAACTCTGCAGCTTTTATGGCGGGAGTTAAGCTTGAAGATAATCCTTTTACATCATTTTTCCTTAAGACTATAAACCACATACCAATAACTCCCGGAAGTCCTGACAAAAGTGCAATCAAATCCGCCATTAATTACCTGAAAACAGGCGGCTCGATAGTCATATTCCCCGAAGGCACACGCAGTAGGACAGGCTCACTTATAAATGTCAAAAAGGGGTTCATTCTATTGGTAAAGCTGGCAAATGTACCTGTAGTGCCCATAGCTCTTGAAGGCACGGAAATAGTTCTTCCTATTAATGATAATGACATGGGAGGCGAGAAGCTTCATAAGTCAAAGGTAAACGTAAGGATCGGCGAACCTTTTACACTACCTCCAAAGGAAGAATGCCCGGCTGACACGGACTGGGAAAAAATGTGCGCTGACTTCGCAATGAGAAAGATAGCAGAAATGCTTGAGCCGAAGTACCAAGGGATATACAGCTAGGTTTAAGAATCTGGGTCGGGCTTTTAAGCCATTAGGTACGGATACCACTGAACACACGGGAACCCACGGAATCACACGGAAGGTAATATGTCAACCCGCCGTGGCTTCAGTGAAATTCAGTGTCTTCAGTGGTTTTCGTTCCTGACCTTCGACATACGAAGGGGCGACCATTGGTCGCCCCTTCATTTTTAAATAAATAAATTTACGTTTGCCCCGTCTGCTTCTCCTAGATATGTAGCCACTCCTGCGTATTCCACTCCATCTATTATCTCTTCCGGCTTAATACCCATCACATCCATTGACATTGTACAAGCGATGAACTTCACGCCCATATCCTGTGCGCTTCTTATGAGATCAGGCAGGCTGCTGACTCTCTTCTTTTTCATAATGTCCTTCATCATAGCTGTGCCCATCCCGCCCATATTCATTTTAGAGAGACTAAGCTTTTCAGCCCCCCTGGGCATCATCCATCCGAACATTGATTCCATAAAGGATTTTCTTACATTGATTTTCTGCGCCCTTCTCAGTATATTAAGACCCCAAAAGGTAAAAAACATTGTAACCTCGTCCCCCATAGCGGCAGCCCCATTAGCTATAATAAGGCCTGCCATGGCTTTGTCCAAATCTCCGCTGAACATTATCATCGTCTTACTGCTCATAACAACACCTTATCCTTTCCTAATTACTGCTTTGGTTGTTCCATCTTCTTCGACCAGGCTTACCAATTCATTGCCGGTCTTTCTGCACCAGGCTTCGATGTCTTTCTTGAAACCGTTGTCTGTTACCTCTATAGTTATCATATCCCCACTGTCAGATGCCTTAGCTACCTTGAAAAGCTCCACTACAGGTCCAGGACATTGAAGTCCCCTTGCGTTAATATACTTATCTGCCATTTTATCTTTCCCCCCTATTCCAACTTGTATGGATAAGCACAGGTTCCGCCTTCCAATACCTTCATATTTGTAAAACCCAGTTTTTTAAGCTTGAGATATGCCAGGAAAGCTCTCTTGCCAACCTTGCATACCAGTATTATTGTCTCTTTGCTTTTATCCAGCTCATCCGCTCTCGCTTCAAGCTCATTCATAGGTATATTTTTTGTACCTGGTATTGCGGATATGAAAAATTCCGCCTCTTCTCTCACATCAATGACGTTGATGCTTCCATCTTCCAGCTTGCCCGACAGTTCTTCAGCCTTCACTACTTCTATTTTGCCTTCCAGCTTGTTTAACATGACATTAGCCGCGAGAATTGTTGAACTCATTGCCATTGAAAAAGGCGGTGCATAGGCAAGGTCCAACTTAGCCAGATCCTCAACCCTTGCTCCAAGAGTTATTGCAGTTGCAATTATATCTATAGGTTTGTCAGCCGCGCCTTCTCCTACTACCTGTGCCCCAAGCACCTTATGGGTCCTCTTTTCTACAATAAGCTTTGTAATTATCTGTTTATACCCCGGGAAATAATGCGCTCTGTCATTTGCAGGAACCAATATGGTTTCAATCTCGTAGCCTTCCTTTATAGCATCTCTTTCAGAAAGTCCAGTCTTTGCCGCATTCACCTCAAAAAGCCTTACTATTGTAGTTCCAAGTACTCCCTCCAGGCTTTCCTTCAGTACATTCTCCTGATTTTCCAGCACAGCATTGTGTCCGGCGATTCTTCCTGTTTTGTTTGCTGTAGATCCCATAGGATACCATGCGGGCTTCCTGGTAATCAGGTTCATATTCTCAGCACAGTCTCCTGCCGCATATATGTCCTTTATATTTGTTTCCATATACTCATTCACTTTGATAGCCTTGGTCACACCCATTTCAATGCCTGCTTCGGCAGCAATACCTGTATTGGGTCTCACTCCGATAGATAGTATTACAAGGTCAGCTTCAATATCCGCTGCTGAGGTTTTTACAATAGTCACCCTTCCATCAGCACCTTCAAAGCCGGTGACCTTTTGACCGGTCAATATTTTAACTCCCTTGCTTACCATATGGTTTTGGGCATATAGTGCAATTTCCTCATCAAAGGGTGGAAGTATATGCGGCACAAGCTCCACTATAGTGACGTCCAGTCCCCTATGCTTAAGATTTTCAGCCGCCTCCAGCCCTATAAAGCCTCCACCTACCACTACTGCCTTTTTTGCTGCACCGGAATCCAGCAGCTCCCTTATCGCAAATGCATCTGCTACGCTTCTAAGTGTAAATATATTCCTTAGGTTAACGTTTTCAAGTGGTGGGACAATTGGTGAGGCCCCTGTAGCTATAATCAGCTTATCATAAGGAAATTCGCTTATCTTTCCGCTTCTCAAATCCTCGACTATTACTTTCTTTTCAGAAGCATTTATCTTCTTTACTTCATGCTCTATGAATATGTCAATATCCTGCTCCTTTTTGAAGTCCTCCACTGTCCTTACCAGAAGCTCCTGCTTTTCCTTGATAATCCCGCCTATGTAATAAGGCAGACCGCAACCGGCATATGATATATATCTTTCCTTGGTAAAAACCTTCACATCATAGTCCGGATTATCCCTTTGAGCTTTTGAAGCAGCCTTTGTCCCTGCTGCAACTGCACCTATAACAACCAGTTTTTGTTTTTCCATAAATGACCTCCAAAAAAATTAATCAAATAATGCGTTAATGATCTTCTTCACATCTTCATTTACTACGCTGTACGTTACCTCCAGCCCGTTTCTCTCACCTTTTATAATGCCCTTTGCCCTCAATATGCTCAGATGCTGCGATACTGTTGACTGCGGAAGCTCCAGGCATTCCTGCATGTGCGATACGTTGCACTCTTTATTGAGAAGTCCCTTTATAATGCAAAGCCTCACGGGATGGGCAATAGCCTTTAATATTTCTGCCGTACCCTCATATTTTTTTGTATCTTCCATTGAACATGTCTCACTCCTTATATTAATATATTCTAATATTAAGATATTGTGATATAGTTGTCAAGGAGGTAAAAGAAAAAACGCTGGTCACCCAGCGTTTTTTATGCGAATAACGAACTATATAACAGCTTCAGCGTGAGTACCAGTGCTATTGCCACAAATATTGGCTTAATTACCTTTGCACCGTTCTTTATAGCTATTTTACTTCCTAACCTAGCTCCCACTATCATTGAAAGAGCCATTGGTATTCCTACCATGTAGAGTATCTTTCCATTTAACGCAAACATCACAAGTGATGTGATGTTGCTCACAGAATTCAACACTTTGCTGTTACCGGCAGCTATTGTGAAATCAAAGCCGTAAACACTTATAAAAAGGAATATCAGGAAAGAGCCTGTCCCAGGTCCAAAGAAGCCATCATAAAACCCAAGGCCAAACGCAAATATGCAACCCTGTATGATGTTTTTCCTTGTGAGTTCAATAAATTTATACTCACTTCCAAAGTCCTTCTTAACAATTGTGTATATTGCAGTCGCAAAAATAAGTACTAATATTATTATCTGAAGAAACTTCTGGTCAATTTTCAGTGCAGTGAGCACTCCCATCACCGAGCCCACCAGAGTACATGGCACTGTATATTTCATAAGTGGAACAAATACCTTTTTTAAGCGTGTAAAAGTAAATGCGCTTGTGAAGGCTCCAAAGGAGCTTGCAAATTTGTTGGTGCCTAGAGCAAAATGAGGCGGCACTCCAGCTGCAAGTATAGCTGGAAGGCTTATAAGACCTCCCCCTCCGGCAATAGCATCTACTGTAGCTGCTGCAAAGCCTGCAATGCATATAAATATAACGTTGGCTAGATTTATTTCAAAATTCATATATATCTCCTGTGTTTCTTATAAGTCTTGGCTCGTGCTTCGTGCCACGTGCCTTCAGAAAAGTCTTCGTAGACTTATCCCAAGTACGCGCAACTCGAAACGCGTAACGCGTAACTATACCCGAAAGGAATACCCCAGGCAGCCCCTACTGGCTTGCGCCGCTGAAAAGAGGCGGTATAACCTGCATCTTCCTGGATACGACTCCCGGAAGCATTATGGAATTCTTACCGTGCTTTCCTTCAAAGGCCTTTGATATAAGCTCAGTATTGTTACCCGTAAATAACAGCTCTGTCCTTTCATTGGTAATGTCCGTAAGCATGAATAACACCATATCCAAGTCCTTATCCTTGTAGACCTTGTTCATGAATTCCAGTATCCTGTCCTTAACCTCCAGCAGCTCATTGCTGTCCATGGAATTCACCTGCCCGACTCCTATCTCAAATTCTCCCATCTTAAACTGCTTGAAATCTTGATAAAAAAGCTCTTCGGCGCTTTTCTCAACAAGGTTGGAGCCTGCTCTAAACATTGCAATTGCGAACTCCTCCATGTCCAGTCCTGCTATTGAAGCAAGGCTTTCCGCTGCCGCTTTGTCCATATCTGTGCAGGTAGGGGATTTAAAGGCAAGAGTATCTGACAATATTGCAGCGCAAAGTATTCCTGCTATCTGCCTGCTTATTTCTATATTGTTCTCCCTGTATATATTGCGAATTATTGTCGCAGTACAGCCCAAGGGCTGGTTTCTGAAATATACCGGTCCAATGGTCTCTATATCCCCAATTCTGTGGTGGTCGATTATCTCAAGTATTTCAGCTTCTTCAAGGCCCTCCACGGCTTGGGAACGCTCATTGTGATCCACGAGAATAACCTGCTTGCGCTGTGAATTAATAAGTGATGCTCTAGAAAGCATTCCAACCATATTGTTCTCATCATCTACCACAGGGAAATTTCTAAATCTCTTCTTTACCATGATTTCTCTTATATCATCCACATAATCATTTATATTAAATGTCACTAGTTCTTCCGATTTCATGAACTGCCTTATAGGTATGCTTTGGTTTATCAGCCTCGCAACTGCATAAGTGTCATGGGGTGAAATCACTATTGCACAATTATTGGACTCGGCAAGCTTCTTTATAGAGCTTGCCACAGGTATGCCCCCCGTGACCACAATGCACTGTGCCCCCATCTCAATAGCACAGAGCTGAGTCTCATATCTATTTCCTACAATTACAATATCCTTGGGGTGTATATAGCCTTCCATTACATCCGGATTCATCGCACCAATGAGCACATGCCCGTTATATATCGAGTCATTTATGTCCCCGACCAATATTTCACCCTCCAGCACTTCGATTATATTTCTATATGGCGTCCTGGCTTGGGATAAAATATCATTGTCATATATATCCATGAAGGAATGCGCTATATCATCAACCGCAATAATACCATCCAACGTACTGTTGTTATGGGAAATTGGCAAAGTTGTTATACCCCAGTTTTTCATTATTTCCCACGCTTTTTTCAGGGATATTTCCGGTTCTACAAGCTTTACTCCCCTAATATTTATATCCTTCACCTGTGTCCTTACATCATTTATCAGTTTCGGCTCCTCAACCTTGAAATAGTTCAGGACAAAAAGCGTTTCGCTGTTTATCTCCCCTATCCTCTTGGAAAAGTATGCATTGCTGGAAGTCATTAAGTTTTTAAGGGTGGCATAGGCTATGGATGAACATATTGAATCGGTGTCGGGATTCTTGTGTCCTATTACTGATATCTCTTTATTCACGCATGTTCCTCCTTAAGCATGGTCTCTACCTTTTCTGTACAGTAGTCAATAAAGCTTTCAAAGTCCTCCCGTACGATAGTCCTGCTTTTTTCTATTATATCGCTGCATCTTGATATATCAATCTTTATACCATGTTTAACCTGCATTTGAGCATTATATCTGTTTGCAAGGGCAAGACTGCTTAATTCCTGAAGCTCCATAAATTCGGTAAACTTGCTGAAGCAATCAGCAGCAGATCTTTCTTTTAAGCCAAAGTATTTGTCTATCCTGGTTGAGAGTTCATTTATCAAATAGTTATCGGTCAAACCCTTATGTAATATACTCACCAGTTCATTTTCCGAGTCTGCAATATTCATCTCAATGCCCATTTCTATGAAATTATGTGCTTTCCAGAGTCCGAACTTATCAGGGATATTGCAGGCAGAAATAACTTCCTTCTCTATTTCCACTGCTTTTTGGAAGCAGTAGCCCTTATATCCGCTGCCATACTCCTCATCTCCATAGAAATCAAGACCCTTGGGGTTTACGGTATGAGTAACCGCAGCCCTTGCGAAATCAAGGTACTCTTCTGAGTGATCTCTGAAACGCTCATACAGTCCCCACCCTGCATTATGGGTTTGGTCATATGTAAGACTGCACTTTATCACAGTATCCGGAAAAACAGATCCCAGAACAGTAAGATTGTTCACATAACCCAATACTCTTCTGCTGAACCAAATGTGTGTTATTGGAAACATGGTATCACATCTCTCATTTCTTTATTAAATAGCAATATATCTATATATTAATATATTCTTGCTATTTAATAAAGAAAAACATCCAATTTGCATTGGATGTTTTGCCTCTATGTAAATTTTTATGCAGACTTAGTCATTTTGTTGGCAACCATTTTGTATATTTCACCTGTCACTATCGGTATAAGGCTTAGCAGCAATATTATTATCCAATCCTTCATACCCAGAGGATAGGTCTTAAAAATGGGCTGCAGGAACGGAATATACAGAACCACCAACATAAGCACAAGAGATGTCAAGGTAGCCCATACCAGCGACCTATTGGTGAATATCCCGAGTTTAATCAGCGGGTATCGCTCAGACCTGCATGCATAGGCCATTACCAGCTCAACTATTACAAGTGTGGTAAACGCTACGGTTCTTGCCATTCCTAAATCCTGATTGTAATTACTTAAAGCCCACCGAAACGCTATAAGAACAGCTGCTGTCTGTGCTATACTAAGCACTGCTATTAATGATGCCAGGCTCTTGTTCAAAATGGGTTCCTTTGCGGCTCTAGGCTTTCTGCTCATTATATCAGGCTCTCCTTTTTCTGTACCGAGGGCAAGAGCCGGGAAGCTGTCTGAAACAAGGTTAAGCCATAAGAGCTGTATTGGTATCAGAGGTATTGGCATATTCATCAGTATACTGATGAATATAATGAGTATCTCTGCTATATTGCAGGAGAGCAGGAAAAATACGAACTTTCTTATATTGCTGTAGATTATTCTGCCTTCCTCGACTGCTGACACTATTGATGCAAAATTATCATCCACTAGTATTATATCTGCCGTACCCTTTGCGACGTCAGTACCGGTTATACCCATTGACACACCAATATCTGCTTTCTTTAAAGCCATTGCATCGTTGACTCCGTCACCGGTCATTGCAGCTATATGACCTTTTCTTTTGAGCATCTCTACAATCCTTACCTTATGATCAGGTGAAACCCTTGCATAGACGCTGGTAGTCTCAACTCTGCCATAAAGCTCCTCATCGGACAGCTTATCCAATTCTGAGCCTGTAAGTACGCCGGAATTCTCAACCATAAGCCCCAGGTCCCTGGCAATTGCCACAGCAGTATCCCTGTGGTCTCCAGTAATCATAACCGGCTTTATTCCCGCTGCCTTGCAGGTCTTTATTGCCTCAAAGGCTTCTCCCCTGGCCGGGTCTATCATTCCCATAAGGCCAACAAATATCAGGTCGTTTTCTATACTTTCAGAGTTTATTGCTTGTGGAAGCTTATCATATTCCCTATATGTAAAAGCCAGTACTCGGAGCGCTTCTCCGGCAAACTCACTGTTTACCTTGGCTATTTCCTGTCTCAGAGCTTCAGTAAGGGTCACAATACTGCCGTTCTGGTATATCTTTGTGCACTTGTTCAATATTATGTCGGGAGCACCCTTTGTAAAGGATACTATCTTATCAGCAATAAAATTCTTGTGGAAGGTAGTCATCATTTTTCTCTCGGAATCAAAAGGAATCTCTTCAACCCTATCGAAATCCTCGTTCATCTTAACCTTTTCATATCCTGACTTTGCACCCGCTACAACAAGGGCGCCCTCAGTAGGATCACCGATTATTCCCCAGAGGTTTTCCTCCACATTCTTCTTTTCAAGTGTGGAGTCATTGCACAACACCCCTGCCGAAAGCAGGAGCTTAAGTCCAGGCTCCTTCTCAATATCTGCCTTTGAATCTCCAATTGTATACTCTCCCGTTGGGTTATATCCCTGTCCTGAGACCTTGTAAACTTTTCCACCGGTAAAAGTTCTTACAACTGTCATCTCATTCTGAGTGAGAGTGCCGGTTTTGTCTGAGCATATTACTGTTACGCAGCCGAGGGTTTCAACTGCAAGCAGCTTTCTTACAATGGCATTTCTCTGCACCATTCTTTTCATTCCCAGTGCCAACACAATAGTAACAACAGCCGGAAGTCCTTCCGGTATTGCTGCAACAGCAAGGCTTATGGATACCAGGAACATTTCCAGGAGGTCGCCTCCTTTGATGAATCCTATTGCAAATACCATTGCACATATTATCAGGCAGGCAGTTCCCAACCATTTTCCCAATTCATTAAGCTTCAGCTGCAAAGGAGTCGTTTCATCCTCAAAAGCTTGGATTGCTTCAGCGATTCTGCCAATTTCAGTATTTATTCCAGTACCGACAACGATACCCTTTCCTCTTCCGTAGGTCACTATAGTGCTCATGTAAGCCATGTTCAGTCTGTCTCCTAATGGCATCTCCGTATCAAAGGCCTTGCGTGCATCTTTGTCTGAAGGCACAGATTCACCCGTAAGGGAAGCTTCCTCCACCTTAAGGTTCGCACTTTCAAAAAGCCGCAAGTCCGCAGGTATGCTGTCTCCCGCCTCAATCAGCACTACATCTCCGGGCACCAGATTCTTAGCTTGGATTATCTCTATATGACCATCCCTGCAGACCCTGGCATTCGGAGCGGACATTTTCTTTAGCGCATCCATTGCTTTTTCCGCTTTGCCCTCCTGTACAACACCCAGGACTGCATTTACTATGACTATAGCTATAATTACTATAGCGTCTGATACTTCTCCTACCAGGCCTGACACTATACTAGCGATAATAAGTATTATTACAAGGAAATCTTTAAGCTGCTTGACAATTTTAACCCACAGGGGTTCCTTTTCCTTCTCCTTAAGCTCATTATGCCCGTACTTATCAAGTCTTTTGGCGACCTCATCCTTGCTCAAGCCTTTCTTGACCTCCACAGAAAGCTCCTCTGACACAGACTGTATACCTTTGTTGTACCAATCCAGATTCAAACGATCCCCTCCTTAATATATATAATGTTACATTGAAATCGGTAAATTATTACATTTATTATACAAAATAATATAATAAAAAGACCCTCAATACAATGGTAACCATCGCATCAAAGGTCTTGCTTGGCTTTGCTAGAAAGTCCCAATGAAACCAAGCCGTTAGGCTGTGTTGTTGACTTCATTGACTCATTAGAGCAGCTACTCCCCTCTAATAGATTAATAAATCTGTTATGAGAGATATAATTTATTATATAAAGTATATTCTTGTCGAATATAATTGTCAATATCGCTTATCTACTAATAAACGGTTCTATTACTTACTCAGGATATCATCATCTGCCCTGTATTAGATTCCAATTCCCAGCAGCAGGGCAGAACATCAAGGAAGTGGATTTTAACATTTTGAACAATTATTATTCTGTTATATTAAATTCCACTAGTTCCACACCGCTGTTTCTTTCCATAACTGTTCTTATTGACCACTCATTTTGGAACAGCAGCACAGGATTATCATACTGATCTGTTGCTATAAGTGTATCAGTAGTAATTCTGAAGGTCCTTGGATTGAAACCAGCACTCTTTACCCATCTGATATATTTATAAGGCAGGTGGTCAATACTTATATCCACGCCATATTCATGCTTCAATCTGTATTCCAGTACCTCCAGCTGGAGTACCCCCACAACGCCTATTATAAACTCCTGAGCTATGGAATCCTTCTGCTGGAATATCTGAATGGCACCTTCCTCAGAAATCTGATCTATCCCCTTCATAAACTGTTTTCGCTTCAAGGAATTCTTGGTATATACCCTTGCAAAATGCTCCGGTGAAAATACCGGTATACCTTCAAACTTAAAGGTACTTCCCTCGCATAAGGTATCCCCTATTTTGAATATTCCCGGATCAAATACCCCAATTATATCTCCTGCATAAGCCTCTTCGACTATTTCCCTGTCCTGAGCCAGGAACTGCTGCGGCTGCGACAGCTTTATCACCTTACCGGCCTGCACATGGTTTACTTCCATACCTTTTGTGAATTTGCCGGAGCAGATTCTCAGGAATGCTATCCTATCCCTGTGTGTAGGATTCATGTTGGCCTGTATTTTGAATATGAATCCTGAAAACTTGTCACTATCCGCATCTATTTCACCAATATCCGCATTTCTAGAAAGGGGTGGTGTTGTCAATCCTAGAAACTCCTCCAAAAATACCTGCACACCGAAATTAGTCATGGCACTGCCAAAAAACACAGGTGTCAGTTCGCCCTTCAGAACTTTCCTCTTGCTGAACTCATCCCCTGCCATATCCAGGAGCATTATATCGTCTACCAGCTTTTTATGAGCCTCTTCTCCCAGAAGGTCCAGGAATATCGGATCATCAACATTCCTCTTAGAGGATGCTACTGCGCTTTGTCCATGGTCTCCGCTGTCAAAAAGTTCTATTTGAGACAGCTTTCTATTATAGATGCCCAAGAAGCTCCCGCCTACCCTTATAGGCCAATTCATAGGGTAGGACTGAATTCCAAGCACCTTTTCAATTTCCTCAACCAGTTCAAAGGGATCTTTACCTGCTCTGTCCATCTTATTAATAAAGGTAAAAATGGGTATACCCCTCATTTTGCAAACATGGAACAGTTTCTTGGTCTGTTCCTCAACACCCTTTGCAGAGTCAATTATCATAACTGCACTATCTGCCGCCATAAGAGTCCTATATGTGTCTTCGCTGAAGTCTTGATGTCCAGGCGTATCAAGTATGTTGATGCAGTAATCATTGTACTCAAACTGCATTACACTGGAGGTAACTGAAATACCCCTCTGCTTCTCAATTTCCATCCAGTCAGACACTGCATGCTTCTGTGCTTTCCTGGCTTTTACAGAACCTGCAAGTCGAATAGCGCCCCCGTATAACAGGAGCTTTTCAGTTAGTGTGGTCTTCCCTGCATCAGGGTGCGATATTATGGCAAAGGTTCTTCGCCTTTTTATTTCCTTTAAAACTTCCTGCTCTACAACTGACATCTAATTACTCCTTAATAATATATTATATGAACATACTAAATTCTACACGAAAAAAAGACTGTATGTCAATTTAATAATAAAAAGCATGCTTAGCAACACAAAATTGTATTGATAAGCATGTCATTATACCTATACCATATTAGTAAATAGGGGTGCAGTAATCCATATATTTTGGATTTCTACCCGCAGTAATTTCAAAGAATAGTTCCTTCAGCTTTTTGCAAACCTCCCCTTGCTTTCCTGTACCTATTATTCTCCTATCCACTTCAACTATTGATAGTACCTCCATTGCTGTCCCACTGAAAAAAGCCTCCTGTGCAGAATAAAGCTCAGTCCTTGAAATGCTTCTCTCCACCACCTCCATACCAAGTTCTTCCCTGGCAAGAGTCATAATGGTTTCCCTCGTTATTCCTTCAAGTATGTTGTCTGAAGGAGGTGGAGTTATAAGCTTTCCTTTTTTCATCATAAATATGTTCTCTCCAGGGCCCTCGCAAACATTTCCGCTGTCAGTAAGGAAAATTGCTTCATCATAACCGTTCCTCAAAACTTCAAGAGAAGCCAATGCCGAATTCAGATATGCTGCAGTAGCTTTAGTTCTTGGCGGCAGCATATTATCTCTTATTCTTTGCCAGGATGTAACCGATACGCGTGCTTCTGTTTTACCCGAAAAATTTCCCATGGGCTCACAATAAATCAGCAATCTATTGTCTTCATCCAGCAAGGTAGGGTTCAAACCTTCGCCGCCTTTATACGCAAGCGGCCTTATATACACAGTAGTCTTAAAGTTGTTTTTTTTCAGAAGCTCCACCGTATAATCACAAAGCTCAGATACCGTATAGGGAATATTGATGTATAAAGCTTTGCATGACTGCAGCAGTCTTTCATAATGCTCCTTCAATCTGAAGCCATACAGCTGCTGGCTTTCCTCATCCCAATATGCCCTTATTCCTTCAAAACAGCCAAGCCCATAGTTCACCAGCTTGCTCCTAATACTTATGCTGACTTCTCTTTCATCAACTATTTTTCCATTGTAGAAAACGTAAGATTCATTCATATCTCTATCTCCTTCACTAATTATATATCGCCTATGCACTCGCTTATAGGCTCCCCTGCAGGGACCATCGGAAGCACCAAGTCATTTGGATGCATCATGCACTCAATTAATACCGGCTCATTTAACTCCAAAGCCTCTTTAAAAGCCTTTTCAACTTCTACATCTTCTGTAATCCTCATGGATTTTATTCCAAAAGCATCCGCAAGCTTCATAAAGTTTACTTCATCTCCAAGACTTGTATGTGAATACCTTTCATTAAAAAATATCTTTTGCCACTGACGTACCATTCCAAGGGAGTTGTTATTTAAAAGCACCTGTATTATAGGAAGCTTATATTTTGAAATGGTGGAAAGCTCTGCAAGATTCATCTTAAAGCTCCCATCCCCTGCTATATTAATAACTCTATGGTCAGGCCGCCCCACCGCTGCACCTATGGCTGCGCTGAGTCCATAGCCCATAGTACCGAGCCCTCCGGAAGATATAAATGTCCTTGGATTTGTAAAAGGATAGTACTGAGCCGTCCACATCTGATTTTGGCCTACTTCAGTGGTTATTATGGTATCCTCCCCTGTAAGCTCATAAAGCTTGTTCATCAAATACTGGGGATTTAGTGAGCCATTGCTTTTGTAGCTCGCAGCATATGTTTCTTTCCAGCTTTGTATCTGTTTATTCCAAGCACCTGCCTTCTTTTCATCTACCCTTATTATTAAAAGCTCCAAAAACTTCTTAACGTCACCACAGAGTGGAATTCTTATATCAATATTCTTTCCAAATTCCTCAGGATCAATATCTATGTGTATTATATGCGCATAAGGTGCAAATCCGTCAGCTTTGCAGATTGTCCTGTCACTAAAGCGTGCACCGACCGCAATGAGAAGGTCGCAGTTGCTTATGGCAAGATTTGAGCATCGTGATCCATGCATGCCCACCAAGCCCATATAATTAGGATGCGTTCCCGGAAATACTCCTGTGCCCATTAGTGAGCTGCATACAGGGGATTTTAACTTCTCTGCAAACTCCAGCAGTTCGCCGCAGGAGTCTGAAATCTTAACACCGCCTCCGGCATATATAACAGGTCTTTTACTGCTGTTTATCAGTTCAACTGCTTTATCCAAGTATAAATTCATTTCCTTGGACATTTCTGACAGACTGACCGTCTTGTAGCTCGTATCTATCTTCATAGGCTGATATTCAATTTCAGTCATCTGGACATCCTTAGGTATATCAATGAGCACCGGCCCTGGGCGGCCTGACCTTGCAATTTCAAAGGCTTCTCTAACAATTTCAGGCAGCATCTCAGGATCTTTTACTATATAGTTCTTTTTGGTTATAGGCTTTGTGATACTGGTAATATCCAGTTCCTGAAAGGAAGCCTTCCCAAGAAGTGATCTTGCCACCTGTCCGGTGATCACTACCATAGGCACTGAATCCCTGTATGCAGTTGCTATTCCCGTTACAGTATTGGAGGCTCCGGGGCCCGAAGTTACCAGCACAACTCCAACCTTTCCGGTTGCTCTTGAATAGCCGTCTGCTGCATGAGTCGCCCCCTGTTCATGGGCAGTCAATATATGAGTTATATCATTTCTATAGTATAGCGCATCATATATGTTAATTACCGTTCCTCCAGGAAATCCGAATATAGTATCCACTTCCTGTTCACGCAAACATTCCAACAGCACCTCTGCAACTTTCAACTTCATTCCATCACCTCCATATTAGGTCTGCACTCTTTCTGCAACCAGACTTCCCATCTTCTCTGTCCCAACTGCAGTCATTCCAGGCTGCATTATATCAATCGTTCTGTAACCATTGTCCAATACATTGTTCACAGCCTCAACGACTGCATTAGCTTCATTCTCCATATTGAACCCATATTTCAACATCATTCCACAGCTTAATATGGCAGCCAGAGGATTTGCCACGTCCTTTCCCGCAATATCAGGCGCTGAACCATGTATGGGTTCAAATATACCGACTCTGGAAACTCCTATACTAGCTGAAGGTATCATCCCAAGAGAACCGGTAAGCATCGAAGCTTCATCACTTAAAATATCTCCGAAAAGATTCTCTGTTAGTATCACATCAAACTGTCCCGGATTCCTGACAAGCTGCATTGCAGCATTGTCTACATACATATAAACCACTTCCACATCGGCATAATCCTTTGAAACCTCACCTGTTACCTCACGCCAAAGCCTTGAGCTTTCAAGGACATTTGCCTTATCTACAATTGTAACCTTGTTTTTTCTCTTCCTTGCTACCTCAAAAGCTTTTCTTGTAATCCTTTCAATTTCATAGGATGTATACACCATCATATCCCATGCCTTAATGCCATTCTCTATCCTCACCCTTTTCTTCTCTCCGAAATACGCTCCGCCGGTAAGCTCACGAACAACCATTATATCGAGACCCTCTGCCAATACCTCATCTTTCAGCGCGGAAGCAGATCTAAGCTGTTGAAAAAGCATTGCAGGTCTTAGATTCGCAAATACGTCCAAAGCTTTTCTTATGCCCAAAAGTCCCGCTTCAGGTCTTAGGTTACCGGCCAAGCTGTCCCATTTCGGGCCCCCTACAGCACCCAAAAGCACCGCATCGCTTTTTTTACATATATCAATTGTCTCAGTGGGCAGCGGAACTCCTGTTTCATCAATTGCCCGTCCTCCCATTAAAACCTCTTGGTATTCAAAGCTGCACTTGAATCTCCCAGATACTGCATCAAGCACCTTTATTGCTTGGTTTATTACCTCAGGGCCTATTCCATCCCCCTTTATCACAGCTATCTTCATAGTCTTCCTACCTTTCCTTTCACATAGTTGACCAACCCTTCCGCTTTAATGATATCCTGCATGAAATCAGGAAAGGATTCGGCCTGGTAGGTGTGTCCTTTTGTAACGTTTGTTATCCTTCCGCTTTTAAGGTCTACTTCTATTTTATCTCCATTTTCTATATCCCTTGCGGCTTGAGGGCACTCCAGTATTGGAAGTCCAATATTTACTGCATTCCTATAGAAAATTCGTGCAAATGTCTCAGCAATAATGCACGCAATTCCTGAAAGCTTTATAACCATAGGCGCATGTTCTCTAGAAGAACCACTGCCAAAATTTCTACCGGCTGCTATGACGTCTCCGGGATTTACCTTCTTTATGAATTCCGCATCTATGTCTTCCATACAGTGGGAGGCAAGCTCGGCCCTGTCACTGATGTTTAAATACCTTGCCGGAATTATGACATCAGTATCCACATTATCTCCATATTTGAAAACTCTGCCGTTTATCATTTAATTACCTCCTCCGGGGAAGAAATCTTGCCAGTAATGGCAGAAGCTGCTGCTACTGCAGGACTTGCAAGGTATACTTCGCTTTCAGGATGCCCCATCCTGCCGACAAAGTTCCTATTGGTAGTTGCTACAGCTCTTTCCCCCTTTGCCAGTACACCCATATGCCCCCCCAGGCAAGGTCCGCAAGTCGGGGTACTAACAGCCGCCCCCGCTTCAATAAATGTCTCCAGGAGCCCCTCCTTCATTGCCTGAAGGTATATCTTCTGTGTCGCTGGAAAAACAATAGTTCTGACACCTGGGTTCACCTTGTTGCCCTTAAATACTCTTGCAGCCATTCTAAGATCCTCAATCCTGCCATTGGTGCAGGAACCTATTACAACCTGGTCAATCCTTATTTCTCCTACTTCATCTATTGTCTTCGTATTTTCAGGAAGATGTGGAAATGCAACTGTCGGCTTGATTGCTGCCAGGTCAAATTCTATTACTCTGCTGTATTCTGCATCTGCGTCAGCCTTATATATTATAGGAAGCCTTTTTGAATGCTCTGACACATATTCCAGTGTCTTGCCATCCACCTGAAAAATTCCATTTTTTGCACCAGCTTCTATAGCCATGTTTGATATGGTAAAACGGTCATCCATCGATAGGCTGGAAAGTCCGTCACCGCTGTACTCCATTGACTGGTACAATGCTCCGTCGACTCCAATCATCCCTATAATATGGAGTATTACATCCTTTCCGCAAACCCACTTTCCCAGTTTGCCTTTCAACACAAACTTAATCGCTTCCGGCACCTTGAACCATGCTTCTCCTGATGCCATTCCCACAGCCATATCGGTACTGCCCACACCTGTGGAAAATGCTCCAAGAGCCCCATAAGTACAGGTATGGGAGTCTGCTCCTATTATCACATCCCCCGGCACTGCCAACCCCTTTTCCGGAATCAATGCATGCTCTATTCCCATCTGCCCTATTTCAAAATAATTCTCTATATCCATTTTCTTTGCAAACTCTCTGATTATCTTGCATTGCTCTGCAGATTTGATGTCCTTGTTCGGAGCGAAATGGTCAGGTACTATTGCAACCTTCCCTTTATCAAAGACCTTGTTTATACCTATCCTTGCAAACTCATCGATTGCAACAGGCGTAGTAACATCATTTCCTAGTACTAAATCAAGCCTTACCTGTATCATCTGCCCCGGGTGCACTTTATCCAACCCTGCATGTGCTGCCAGTATCTTTTGAGTCATAGTCATTCCCATAAATCTGCGCCTCCTTTTTTACATATTCCCCAAGGAAATATTCTATTGAATCAACCAATGCAAAACAGCTTGCTTCTATAATATTTGAAGAAACTCCTACTGTTCCCCAAATGATTTCTCCATCTGTAGATTCGATATGGACTCTCACTTTTGCGGCTGTAGCTTGCGTGGTATCAAGCACACGAACCTTGTAGTCCGAAAGCCTAATCCCTTTCAGCTGCGGATAGAAAAGCTCCAATGCTCTTCTCAGTGCCTTGTCAATGGCGTTTACCGGCCCGTCGCCTTCTGCCGTCGTTATCTCTTCAGCCCCGTTTACCTCCACCTTAATTACTGCTCCCGCGCTGTTTAATGAATTCGTCTTATTGTCACACCAGACCTTAAAGTCCATAACCTTGAAAAACTCGTTTTCCTTACCCAGAGCTCTCTTTATCATGAGCTCAAAAGAGCTTTCGGCACCCTCGAATTGATATCCCTCATTCTCCAACCTTTTTAACCTTTCAATTATTTCTTTCACCTCCGGGGATTCCTTGGAAAGCTCTGGAGCATACTTCTGAATTTTTTTAATTATAGTGCTTCTCCCTGATACCTCGGACATCAGAAGCCTTCTCTCGTTTCCTACCAGCTCCGGTGAAACATGTTCGTATGAGATTGGATTCTTCAAAACAGCATCTATATGCATGCCGCCCTTATGGGCAAAGGCATTGTTTCCCACATACGGCTCATACTCATTGTGACCTTTGTTTGCAGCTTCGCTCACAAAACGGGACAATCTAGTAAGCCCTCCCATATTATAATCATCAATCAGTTGGTATTTTCTTTTTAATTGGAGGTTTGGGATTATGGTGCATAAGTTTGCGTTGCCGCAACGCTCACCATACCCGTTAATAGTACCCTGCACCTGTACTGCTCCACTTTGTACTGCCATTATACTGTTTGCTACAGCCATTCCGCAGTCGTTATGAGTGTGGATTCCTATAGGAACTTTTAAGGTTTCCGATACTCTTTTAACAATAGTGCTTATTTCACTCGGAAAGCAGCCTCCGTTGGTATCACACAATACCAACCAGTCGGCACCTGCAGCTTGGGCTGCCATCAGTGTGCAGAGCGCATATTCGGGATTGGATTGGTAACCGTCAAAGAAGTGTTCAGCATCGAAAACCACCTCTTTTCCCTTTTCTTTCATAAATCCTATGGTATCTCTTATCATCTTCAGGTTCTCATCAAGATCCGTCTTTATAATATTTTCAACTTGGAAGTCCCAGCTTTTTCCGAATATTGCTACGATAGATGTTTCTGCTTTTAGCAGCGCCATTACATTATTATCCTCACAAACCTCTATGTTTGCTCTTCTGGTACTGCCAAAGGCAACTAATCTCGAATTCTTGAGCTTCATCCTTTTGACTTTTTCAAAGTACTCCATGTCTTTTGGGTTTGACCCCGGGTTGCCTGCTTCTATGAAGTTGATTCCGAGCTCATCAAGCTTCCTGGTCAAATTCAGCTTGTCACTCACAGTGAAGGATATACCCTCACCCTGTGCTCCATCCCTTAGAGTAGAATCATAGGTATAGATTTTCTTATAGCAATTCAAATCCCCAATTCTCACCATCTCCTTCTCCGAAAAAGTTATACCTCTCTGCCATTGCTATGTCCTTTACCCCTCTTTTGATTAATTCATCAAGTTTGAATACCATGCGGTTTACAGCGCTCACATATGCTTTTGCACTAGCTTCAACAATATCTGTGCTGACTCCATATCCTACAAATTTCATATTATCCTTTGAAATCTTCACTGTAACCTCTCCAAGGGCATCCTTTCCGCCAGTGGCAGCCTTTATAAAATAGTCCTCAAGCTTTATATTCATCCCTATTGCCCTATCAATAGCTTTAAAGGTTGCATCAACAGGCCCGTCGCCACAGGCAGCCTCTTCGAAAACTTTTTCTTTGAAACTGACTTTTACCGTTGAAGTTGATGTAATGCCGCTGCCGCTTGATATCTGGAAGTATTCAAGTTTATATGTCTCTATAACCTTGTCAGACACCTGGGTTACCAGTGCCTCAATATCCCTGTCCATAACGAGTTTCTTCTTATCTGCCAAGTCCTTAAACCTTTGAAATGCTTTGTTTATATCCTCTCTTTCCAAATTGCCATACCCCATTTCCTTAAGTTTTTCCTCAAAAGCATGTCTTCCCGAGTGTTTTCCCAATACCATCCGGCTCTGTTTCAAGCCTATGGACTCAGGTGTCATTATCTCGTAGGTCTCCCGGTTTGCCATTACCCCATGCTGGTGTATCCCTGATTCATGAGCAAATGCATTTGCTCCTACAATTGCCTTATTGGGCTGCATAGCCACCCCCGTAGCAAAACTTATCAGGGAACTGGTTCTGTATATCTTTTCAGTCATTATCCTTGTTGAGGTGCTGTAGTAATCCTTCCTGGTTTTGAGTGCCATCACGACTTCTTCCAGTGCTGCGTTTCCTGCCCGCTCGCCCAATCCGTTCACCGTGCACTCCACCTGCCCCGCGCCATTTTCTATGGCTGACAGAGAATTTGCAACGGCCATTCCCAGATCATTGTGGCAGTGTACGCTTATCACAGCTTTATCAATATTACTTACGTTATTCCTTATATTACGGATAAGTCCACCGATTTCACTGGGAGTCATATATCCTACGGTATCAGGGATGTTTATCACCCTTGCTCCTGCATTAATTACAGCCTCTATTACCCGATACAGGAATTCAGGATTGGTTCTTGTCGCATCCTCCGGAGAAAACTCCACTTCAGGGCATAGGCTCCTGGCGTAGGAAACCATTTCAGCTGCTTTACTGAGCACCTCTGACTGCTCCATTTTGAGTTTATACTTCATGTGTATTTCAGAAGTTGCAATAAACGTGTGTATCCGTGGTCGCTCGGCATATTTAAGGGCTTCCCATACTCTGTCAATATCCTGCTTTGCAGTTCTCGCCAGTGCAGCAATAGTGGAATTCTTGATATTCTTCGCTATGGCCATCACTCCTTCAAAGTCGCCATTGGATGCTATGGGAAAGCCTGCCTCAATGATATCAACACCCAGCTCGCTTAACTGCATTGCTATTTTAAGCTTTTCATTGACATTCAGGCTTATACCCGGGGACTGCTCTCCGTCCCTCAATGTAGTGTCAAAGATGTGAATCTGCTTTACCATATATAAAATCTCCTTTTTATTTGATCATTTCTTCTCAATCCACGACATCATCTTTCTTAGTTCCTTTCCTACTGTCTCTATCTGGTGTTCCTGCTCCCTTTTCCTCATAGCATTGTAAGAAGGCCTGTTAGCCTGATTTTCCAATATCCAATTCTTTGCAAAAGTACCATCCTGGATTTCCGATAAAATATTTTTCATTTCCGTCCTTGTTTCTCCAGTTATTATCCTTTTACCGGTTACATAATCGCCATATTCAGCAGTGTCGCTTATCGAATACCTCATGTAGCTCAGACCGCCTTGATTTATCAAGTCAACAATAAGCTTCATCTCATGCAAGCATTCGAAATATGCGCTTTCCGGCTGATAGCCTGCCTCTACCAATGTCTCAAAGCCTGCCTTCATAAGTTCGGTTACACCCCCGCAAAGTACCGCCTGTTCACCAAAGAGGTCAGTTTCGGTTTCCTCCTTGAAGGTCGTCTCCAGCACTCCTGCCCTTGTACCTCCGATACCCTTTGCATAAGCCAGCGCATGAGACTTTGCATTGCCTGTATGGTCCTGATGTACTGCTATTAGACATGGTACGCCTTTTCCTTCCTTGAACTGACTTCTTACGGTGTGTCCTGGTCCCTTAGGTGCTATCATAAATACATCAACGTTTTTCGGGGGTGCTATCTGTCCATAATGGATATTGAACCCGTGGGCAAAAATTAATGATTTTCCTTCTGTCAGATTGGGTTCCAAAGCTTCTTTATAGAGCTTAGCCTGCTTTTCATCAGGCACCAGAACCATTATAAAATCTGCCTTCTTAGCGGCCTCCGCTGCTTCAAGTACTTCCAGGCCTTCCTTCTCTGCACTTTCCCAGGACTTGCTCCCCTTATACAGTCCGACACATACATCAACCCCGCTTTCCTTGAGGTTCAATGCATGTGCATGACCCTGGCTGCCGTAGCCTATAACAGCAACCTTTTTCCCCTTAAACACCTCTAGATTAGAGTCCTTTTCGTAGTACATCTTTGCATTTGACATTTTTCATTCCTCCAAATTTCTAATTTTTATAAATAAAAAAAGACTTTCCTCCCCATTACTGGGGCAAAAAGTCTTTCGCGGTACCACCCATTTTTTATCTCATTTTATTTAACGGCTCAGCCGGCGGGGCTTACTATAATTTCAGCCTGCAACTCAAGGATGAGATCTCAACAGATTCATCCTATGGATTCGCACCAACCTCCACTCTCTGAATGAATAAAATCTGTCTACTTTTTCCTGTCATCGTTTTTATTGTTATTAAGTTTTTTATAATCTGTATTAGGCTTATAATTAGGCCTGATATAATTAGTATGCTTATAATCAGCTGCACGACAATTAGAATTATTCCTGTAATAGTGGATAGCACCAGGCTGCATATTATTAGGCCTAGGACTGTCCACAGAATAATTCTGGATATTATGTATGAAATTGTGTTTGTATTGTATATTTTGTTTTTATTCATAATTTGCATAATCACAATTTCCTTTCTCTTCGCACACTTGCATTTAAGTATTTAAAGAAGATAATATCAACTATAGATATATAAGTCAACACCTTTTTTTACTTTTTTATCTTTTTTTTATTCAGGGCATATTTGTCCATACTCAGCTAACGCTGCATTTCCAATGCTTTAATTTTTTTATAAACTTTCTAAATATTTCTAATATTGCATTGCTGCTGTACTATCGGGGATAATATTTGCAAAACGTATATAAGTTCTAAACATCTTTGAAAATTTTGAAATATGTGTTATATTTGTCCTAGTATAATTGAAAATTCAAATAACATTTCATTAGAAGCTACCTGTGCATTAACTAAAGTTTGGAGGTTTGACATATGAATCACTTTATCGACTATCTTGATATAAACAAAGAAGTACTTGATGGACTCCGATATTACGACCCTATTGTTGCTCTTGAATCAACCATAATTTCCCACGGCATGCCCTATCCGGAGAATATTGATACCGCCCTGGCTCTGGAAAAAATTATCCGTGACAATGGTGCCATACCGGCTACCATGGGGATTATCAATGGACGTATAAAAGTAGGACTCACTCGTGAAGAAATGGAGTTTCTGGCATCTTCGAAGAATATTATCAAGACCAGCAGACGTGATATTCCTTTTGTAGTAGGCATGGGTCTTTCAGGAGGCACAACAGTTTCAGCAACTATGATTTTTGCCCAGTATGCAGGCATCCGTGTCTTTGCCACAGGAGGAATGGGCGGAGTTCATCGGGGTGCAGATAAAAGCTTTGACATATCAGCAGACCTTACCGAACTTTCATATACAAATGTTGCTGTGGTTTGTGCCGGTGTGAAAGCAATACTTGATATAGGCCTCACTCTTGAGCAGCTTGAGACACTGGGTGTTCCGGTTATAGGCTATGGTACGGATGATTTCCCAGCCTTCTATACCAGGAAAAGTGGCTTTAAGGTTCCAATGAGAGTAAATAACCCTCAGGATTGTGCAAAAGTGCTAAAGACCAAGTGGAATTTAAAGCTGGATGGCGGCGTAATAATAGCCAACCCAATTCCTGAGCAGTATGAGGCACAGCGGGAAGATATAGACAAAGCAATAGAAATAGCTCTATTAGAAGCAGATAAGAATGGTATAAAGGGTAAAGAAGTTACGCCCTACCTTCTTGACAAGATCAAGGATATAACTTCCGGAAAAAGTCTTGAGGCAAATATGGCTCTGGTTAAGAACAATGCTTTGGTCGCTGCTCAGATAGCAGTTGAATACAGCAAGCTGGATAATGAATAATAATCATATAGAGCTGGGCGCTGAGGTTTTGCCTCGTGCTACGTGCTACGTGCCACGTGCTACGTGTATATGGTTGGGCTACGAAGCATTATTACTAAGACAAGAAAAAAGCCGCTTATATTGGAATTCCAATATAAGCGGCTTTACCTTATTCTTCAAACAATCTCTTCAAGCCTTCACTGTATGGCTGACTTATAACGCCTTTCTCAGTTATTATGGCAGTTATAAGCTCATTTGGAGTTACATCAAATGCCGGATTGTAGGTCTTAACCCCCTCTGGAGCTGTCCTCCTGCCCATACCACAGGTAATCTCGTCGGCTTTTCTCTCCTCTATGGGAATTTCTTTTCCGCTGGGAGTATCCATATCAATGGTTGAAGTAGGTCCTGCTATATAAAAGGGTATATTATGCGCCTTTGCAAGCACTGCCAGTCCATATGTACCTATTTTATTGGCTGTGTCACCGTTGGCTGCAACTCTGTCACACCCTACAATTACTGCATCTATTAAGCCCTTCGACATAACCACGGCCGCCATGTTGTCGCAAATAAGCGTAACATCCACGCCAGCCTGAAGGAGCTCCCAGGTAGTAAGCCTTGCACCTTGCAGCAGAGGTCTTGTCTCATCGGCAAAGACCTTTATATTCCAACCCTTTTCCTTAGCAAGATAAATAGGTGCCAATGCGGTTCCAAACATTGCTGTTGCCAAGCCTCCTGCATTGCAGTGGGTCAGCACAGTCATTCCATCATGGAATAGGGTCAGTGCATTCTCTCCAATAGCTCTGCACATTCTTTCATCCTCATCCCTTATTTCATGGGCTTCCCTTAGAAGGATATCCTTCAGCTCCTCTACAGTCCTGTCCTTATTAGCACCAGCGATTCTCTCCATCCTTTTTAGCGCCCAAAAAAGGTTCACCGCTGTAGGTCTGGATGTAGCCAGATATTCGGAATTCTTTTTTAATGCAAGCAAGAATTCCTCAGAGCTATTAGCTGCATTATCCCTCATTGCCACACACAACCCGTAAGCTGCAGCAATTCCAATTGCAGGTGCTCCCCTTACCTTCAAGTGGAATATAGCATCCCACACATCCTCTGCCTTTTCAAGTTTTATAAACTCAGTTACACCGGGCAGCTTAGTCTGATCCAGTATAACCAATGCATTATCCTCCCATTTAACAGACCTTAAAGCTTCCATAACCTTTTTCATATGTAATACCTCCAATTTGATACGGCATTCAAATTCATTATAGATAATTAGCTGTTCAATTTCAATTACTTTAGCATTCTTATAATTTCATTGGTTATATGCTAAAATATGACTATAAGTTTTAAAGCAATTAATTATAGGGGTGAATGTATTTGGACGGATATATAGTGGTTGCCGGTGGAATAAATGTGGATATCAAAGGCAAATCCTTTGATAGAATGGATATAGGCAGCTCCAGTCCCGGAGCTATAGAAATCAGCCCAGGGGGAGTGGGTAGGAATATTGCTCACAACTTGGCGCTCCTGAATGTGCCAGTCAAGCTGTTGAGCGCTGTAGGCTCTGACGCACAAGGTGCGAAAGTACTTCAGGAAACCGCAGGCTGCGGCGTCAATGTCGACTATGTGCTTCACGCAGATGACAGCCTTACAGGAACCTATATTGCTTTACTGGACAATATGGGTGAAATGTCAGCAGCATTATCCGACATGCAGATATTGGGGAAGCTTGATGTTGATTATTTCAAGACAAGACTTGAAATAATGAAAAAAGCGTCCTTTATTATTTGTGATGCCAACCTTCCTGTCCCATCCATAGAATTCATAATATCAGCAGCAAATTCCTGCTTTATACCTGTATGTCTTGAACCTGTCTCTGTAAGAAAAGCACTGAAGCTCAAGAATTGCCTGAAAGGAATAAACTTCATCACCCCTAGTCTTGATGAGCTGAGCGCGTTGACTGGCATGGACGTACAAACCAATAAAGCTGAGCTTTTGGCTGCTCAGCTTATAAAATCTGGTGTTCAAAATGTTATAACTACTTTGGGAAAAGAAGGCTTATGCTACACAAATTCTGAAGGAAATAAATTATACCAAAGCCTGCCTACGATTGTGACTGACGTAACCAGTGCCGGAGATTCTCTGACAGCCGGCTTCTTCTATGGCCTTATGAAGTATGGAGATATAGACAAAGCCTTGCTGTGCGGATTGGCAGCCGCAGCCATAACTGTAAGCTCAATAGAAACTGTTAGCCCCAACCTGTCTGAAAGTAATATCAGTAAATTAATTGCGCAGTGCGGCCTCCACCACATGCTTTAACAGCACCAGAGTGGTTACAGCTCCTACTCCTCCTGGCACAGGTGTTATCTTCCCTGCAATATCCTTAACCTTGTCAAAATCAACATCACCGCAGATTCCGCCTTCCGGTGCAGCATTGACGCCTACGTCTATCACAATGGCACCCGGCTTAATATAATCTGCCCCTATTGCTCTGGCTTTTCCAAGGGCAGCTACTACAATATCTGCACGTGATACAACACTCTTTATGTCCTTTGTCCTTGAATGGCATATGGTCACCGTGGCGTTCTCCTTAAGCAGCATCATGCTCAGAGGCTTTCCTACCACCATACTTCTGCCTATGACAGCTACATTTTCCCCTTGCAGGTTTATTCCGAAGTATTTTATGATTTCCATAACTGCCGCCGGGGTGCAGGGTTCAAAACCAGAGATGTCTCCTTCAAATACCTTGGCCGCATTGTAAGGACTCATACAGTCTATATCCTTTGCCGGATTTATAATACTGCTGGCCTTATCCTCATCTATATGAGCAGGCAAAGGTCTGAATACGAGAATGCCATGTATACTCTCATCCTTGTTCGCCGCCTCCAGCCTTTCCATGAAGTTCTCACTGCTTATGTCCTCAGGAAGTTCCATCACTTCACAGCCTATGCCTAACCCTTCGCAGCTCCTCATTATACCACGCTCATAGGAAATATCCTCAGTTCTGCTTCCTACTCTGATTATCCCAAGCTTCGGGTTTGAGCCTTTATCAATAAGGGCCTGCACCGCCTGTGCCAATTCCGCCTTAATGCTTTTGGCGGTTTCCTTGCAATCTAAAACAGCCATATATTCACTACTCCTTCGTTCAACATATTGAAATCAATTATAACATAGATTTCCTTCTTGAAATATGCAATTAGCTATTGACAAAAATTTAATATTCCCCTAAAACATCAAATTGATTCTCCCCTTGCCACGAATAAGAAAGGCCGCTTAAAAGCGGCCTAAAATGGGTCAATCCATATTTATTTGAACTCCTTGAAAAGCTTCTCAAAGTCCTCCATGCTGTCTATTACATGATATACATGCTCTTCAGCAGGGAACTGCCTTTCCTTTACGTCCTTTATGTACTCTTTGAAAGCGTTTGTCTCGACTTCTGCTACCTTGGCATATTTCTTTACAAACTTAGGAGTAAACGCTTGGAATTTGCCAAGCATATCTCCGCTTATGATGAGCTGTCCGTCACATAAGCCGGCACCTATCGAGTAAACAGGAATAGTAAGCAGCTTGGTCAGAAATGCTGTAACTTCCGGTGGAACAGCCTCTACAAGTATTGCGTAAGCCCCCGCTTCCTGTACAGCAAGAGCATCCTTTATCAAATTCCTTGCGCTGTCCAGTGTTCTGCCTTGAGCTTTATATCCTCCAAACTGTCCCGAGCTTTGAGGAGTCAAGCCGATATGTCCCATCACCACTATTCCCGCATCAGTTATTGCCCTTATCCTGCTCTTTACTCTCACTCCGCCTTCGAGCTTTATACAGTCTACTCCACCTTCCTTAAGGAATCTGACTGCGTTAACCACTGCCTGCTCATCAGATACCTGATAAGAGCCGAAGGGCATATCACCTATAACCCAAGTAGCGGGTGCCCCTCTTTTTACCGCCTGACAGTGGGAGATGCAGTCTTCCATGGTAACAGGTATCGTGCCTTCATATCCAAGTACCACCATACCCAAGGAGTCTCCAACCAATATCATGTCCATGCCTGCCTGTTCAGCAAAGGAAGCTGTAGGAAAATCATAGGCTGTAACCCATGCAGCAACTTCCCCTTCCTTCTTCATCTTGTAGAAGTCCAATACACTTTTCTTCTTTGCCATAAAAGATCAACCCTTTCTTTTATATTTTATATGGATATATTTAAAATACATACCTATTATTACCATACATAGACCACTATTATATATTTCTACAAAAATATTTTTTTACCTTCAAACAATCTAATAAATAGAAGTATTAAGCATACGTGCCATTTTATGCGTATATATGTAAATATTATGCACGTCTTCCTAATATTGAATAAATGCCAGCTGTATTGTAAAATACTATTGATGTCTCCAAAAAATTATATGAGGAGGTATATTATGTTAAGAGATCGTTTAAAGATTGACGCAGCTTTCATCGAAGAACTCAACCATTATTTTGCAGACCCAAGCAACAGCTTTATCAATGAAATCTTAAGCGTAGTAGAGAAGTACGGTACACCTGATGAGATTAATGAACAAGCAAGACAGGCAAGGAAACTGCCTAACCTGCTTGAACGCTTAAGGAATCAGGATTCCTCATACCTTAAGGACCTTGAATGGCTCGCATCCGTGAGGGACAAAGGTGCTTTCATCCCGGTATCGCAATACAGAAGGGATATCCTGGGCGACAAGGCTAGTGCCATGAGTTTCAGTGAGGATAAGGCAGTAACCCTTGAAATAAGTGCGCTGCAATACTTCCCATGGCTTATCGAGGAAGCGAAGAAAGCAATAGACAAGAAAGAAATAATGCCCGGAAGATACATACGCGTACGGAAGATGAAGGAGCAAGAATCAGACAACGGAGATATACTGGCAATAGCTGCAGCAATGCAGATAGTAGGCGCAAGCTACGTAGAGACCCTTGATACCAAAGGTACAGACGGGTCAAATGTACACTTGGGAGGTCCCGCCACAATAACCGGTTATTTCGGCGGTGTAGGTCAGCCTAATGAGCATGCATTGATGTGGGTTGACGAACTCTTATATTATTATACCAACTACGGCGTCAACGAAGTTCTTAACATAAACCCGGGAACGGTATTCCTTGGCTATATGCTCTACAAGCTGGGAATCAATATAAAGTTCAAAATATCTGTTTTCATGGGTAATGACAATCCTTTCTCAGTGCTTTGGACTCTTATGATGGCAAGGCTCTTTGCACGTGAGGATGGCACTACTCCTCTCATAGGCTTCAATCTCAGCAACTCCGTAAATAATGACACAATAGCGCTAAGTTCTTTGATGAGAAGGCAGTTCGGCTTTGAAAACAACGTGAGGATCGAACATCACATTACCGAAACTTACAAGAGCATAGTCCGCCAGCCGTACAACAGGCGTGATGAACTAATGGAGCTTGCCCGTACAATACCAAACATTTCAGCAAAGCATGAGGGCGGTGACCCAGAAGCAGAGCTTAAACAGTCGCATCCGTCGGATATACTGGATTACTTCAGAGACAAGGAAGAAGTCATATCCTCCGGTGATATGCCTCATCTCCTTGGCAACTACCTTGGGAAACATGATGCAGTAAACAATACAGCAAGGGCACTTACAGAAAACGGCCTGGCTTTCATAGGAGCAAGAAAACTGCATAAGAGATAAACAGAGTGGGGTGTTTTACAGCACCCCACTTTTTCTTGCACAATATTTCCTTATTAACACATTGTGGTATAATATTATTATGATTTTTTAGGAGGGGTTAGTGTGAACACTGATAGATTGGTTAATGAGTTTATTGAAATGGTCAAAGTAAGCAGCCTGTCGTTAAAAGAAGGAAATTTTGCTTCCTTACTATCAGCAAAGCTAAAAACAATGGGTTTTGAGATATACATCGACAAAGCAGGTGAGAAGGCAGGCGGAGATACAGGAAATGTCCTGGGCAGGCTTAAGGGTACCCTTGATTCACAGCCAGTACTCTTATGCGCACATATGGATACAGTAGTTCCCGGCGAAAATATCAAGCCCATAATCCGTGAAGGGGTCATATACAGCGATGGCACCACGGTGCTCGGAGGCGACGACAAGGCTGGGATTGCAGCGATATTGGAAGCAGTAAGATACATAAAAGAAAACAACATCCTCCACGGTGATATAGAAGTTGCATTCACAATTTGTGAAGAGGGCGGAATGTTCGGCGCCAAGCATATGGACTACAGCTGGCTCAAATCGAAGCTTGCCTTTGTACTTGACAGCGGTGGAGATGTGGGTAAAGTAATAGTTCAAGCACCTGCACAATTAAAGACTCTTACAACCATAAAAGGAAAAGCTGCTCACGCAGGGGTTGCCCCTGAGAAGGGCATTAGTGCAATACAAGTTGCTGCAAGGGCTATCGACAATATGAAGCTGCTCCGTATTGATGAGGAGACAACTGCAAATGTGGGTAAGATAAGCGGCGGCGGCGCGACTAACATAGTCTGCGATAAAATTGAAATTGCTATGGAAGCAAGAAGCCTTGTAAGAAGTAAGGTTGAAGCTCAGGCAAAGCATATGCTGGATTGTATAGATAATGCCTGCAAAGAGTATGGAGCTGAACACGAGACTACACAGTATCTCAATTATCCCGAGATCAACATTTCAAAGGATGCAGACGTTATAAAGCTTGTAGGTTCAGCGATAAAAAGGTTGGGACTTGAAGCCTGCCTTGAGTCGACAGGCGGCGGAAGTGATACAAATATAATGAATGGTAAAGGCTTGCAGGCAGTGACCATTGCCATAGGAATGACCAATGTGCATACCACTTCAGAGAGCATAGCCATAAAAGATATGGAAAAGGCTGCAGAGTTGGTTGCGGCAATAATACAAGAGGTTAAATAATAAAGAAGCGGAAACGCTTCTTTTCATTTTGGCCTAGCCTATTCTTTGTTTCTTTCTACTCCGCAAAAAGCTTTTCATCCCGCATAAGCTTTTCAACAATCGCCACATCTGCCGGAACGAAATCAAAGCTAGAAAGCTCATTTCTTTCAACCCACCTGAAATCGTTGCATTCAAGGGTTTTTCCTTTGCCTTTCAGTATCTTGCATAAATAGCACAGGAGCAGAATATCCTTCTCTTCATATTTGAATTTTACTACTTTATAAATGTCAGTTACTTCTATATCCATATCCAGTTCTTCTTTTATCTCTCTTATAATGCACTCTTCCGGGGTTTCATCAGGCTCTAGTTTGCCGCCGGGAAACTCCCATTTATATTCCATGTGCGAGCCCGCCTGCCTTTGTGCGATCAACACCTTGCCGCTTCTTACCATGGCTGCTGCAGTTACTATAAACATATAAGCTCTCCTTTGCCGATAATAAAGCTTTATGCGAAATATCTTTTAAATTTTATTTTTCAAATTTCGCAAAAAGATTTCCTTAATTGTTATTGAATTCGCACTATACCCATTAGGAATACTTCTGTGCGTTCAATATAATAAATATTATACTACAAACACCGATTAATTAATATTATTATAGAGTATACCTCGAACATCCTACCCTCACGATTTGAAACTTACGCTTTTTCTGGTATAATCTATATAATATTCAATTGGACGGTGATATACATGCAAAACGAAAGCAGTACACTTAGGTTAAGATTTGAACTTCTATATTTCGCCTTGTATGGTACTATGGCATGCTACTACCCCTTTCTGCCCTTGTACCTGGAAAGCCGAAATCTTACATATACACAGATAGGCATAGTATTTGCACTTAATTCCCTTGTGGGCATTATCGCACAGCCAATATGGGGCTTTATAACCGACAAGCGCCTTACTAAAAAGAAGACGCTTTTTATCTCCTCGGTATTCTCAGCTATACTAATTTTCAATTTTCTTGCAGCTCATAGCTTTATATACATAATTGCTTCGATAGTCATGCTGATTATATTTCAGAGCATCACTTCTCCTATGTGTGATGCATACAGCTATGAGGTAATAGAGCAGACTGGTGCCTTCAGCTACGGGCAGGTGCGTCTCGTGGGCTCCATAGGCTTTGCGCTGATATCAGTGGGTTTGGGAAAGGTAATCCAGCTGACAGATTTGAGAGTCAGCTTCATCTTATATTCTATATTGTTCGCGATAACCGCATATCTTGTTTTTGGCATAAAAACCGAAGGAAAAGCGAATATAAAACGTCCAAGCATCAGAGATGTACTGGATACTATAAAGCAATTCAAATTCATGGTATTTGTGTTCTCAGTACTTCTAGTCAATATAGCACTAGGGGCAAATAGCAGCTACATATCAGTTCTGGTGAAAAAAACAGGAGGAAGCGTTGCAATCCTTGGATTTGTGTGGTTCGTTGTTGCTATAAGCGAGATTCCCGCTTTCTTCTTTGGAAGTCATCTTCAGAAAAGATTTGGAGAACTGAACATATATCTCTGGGCTGTTGGATTATATGTACTGAGATTTTTCCTCTGCTCAATTGAGCAAAGCTATTTGTCAGTTATAGCAATACAGCTTTTGCAGGGTGTGACCTTCCCGCTTTATCTAATGGGAGCTATGCAGTATCTCTACAAAATAATACCTGAGCAAATCAAAGCCTCCGGCATTACCATACTTTCCTCCCTTGGTTTCGGGCTTGGAAGCTTCATAGGCAATCTGGGCGGCGGAATGCTGCTGGAGAGCCATGGAGTATATTCCCTCTATAGGGTGCTGTCTGTATTCTGCTTATTGTCCTTTCTTGTAGGTATTTATCTGAAGTCCTTTGATAAGAAAATGGCTTAAAAAAAGTAGTTTATCCTTCCGGATAAACTACTTTTTCTTATTTTACTATCGGACCTGCATTTACTATATCCTCTGAAACCCCCTTGAATTTCTGGAAGTTTATATTGAAATCCTTGGCAAGCTTTCCTGCTGTCTTTTCATATTCTGCCTTATCCTGCCATACATTCACAGGCTTCAGTACCTCTGTTGGAACTTCAGGGCATTCAGTGGGAACGTTCAATCCGAATATCGGGTCCATATCGTATTTCACATTGTTCAATTTTCCGCTGATTGCACCATTTACCATAGCTCTGGTGTAGGACAGCTTCATACGCTTGCCAACACCGTAGGAACCACCGCTCCAGCCAGTGTTTACAAGGAATACTCTTGCATTATTCTCATCAATCTTCTTACCAAGCAATTCTGCATAAACTTGTGGCTTCATAGGCATAAACGGCGCTCCGAAGCAGGTGGAGAAAGTGGCTGTGGGTTCTACTATGCCTCTTTCTGTTCCTGCCAGCTTGCTTGTGTACCCCGACATGAAGTGATACATTGCCTGCTCTTTTGTAAGCCTTGAGATTGGAGGCAGCACGCCTGTAGCATCAGCTGTAAGGAATACTATCGTAGAAGGATTACCGCCCACGCCTTCCTCAACTGCATTATCTATATAGGTTACAGGATATCCTGCACGTGTATTTTCAGTAAACTGTTCGCTGTCATAGTTGGGAACACCAGTCTCAGGGTCTATGACAACATTTTCAACTACAGTACCAAACCTAATGGCATCCCATATCTGAGGTTCATTTTCCTTTGAAAGCTTTATACACTTTGCATAACAGCCTCCTTCAAAGTTGAAAACACCGTCAGCTGTCCAGCCGTGCTCATCGTCTCCAATCAGTCTTCTTCCATTATCAGCAGATAAAGTAGTCTTCCCTGTACCAGATAATCCAAAGAACAATGCAACATCTCCATCTTTTCCAATGTTGGCTGAGCAGTGCATTGGCATTACACCCTTTGCAGGAAGTATGAAGTTCATAACTGTGAATAGGGATTTCTTTATCTCTCCACAGTACTTGGAGCCGCCAATTATTACAATTTTCTTTGCAAAATTCAATATAATGAAGGCCTCGGAATTTGTGCCATCCAGTGCTGCATCAGCAAGGCATCCAGGAGCGGCTATTACTGTATATTCAGGTTCAAAGCCTTCCAGTTCTCCTGCCTTTGGCTTTATGAAAAGCTGCTGGGCAAAAAGGTTCTGACATGCGTATTCATTTATTACTCTTATAGGTATTCTGTAATTCTTATCTGCTCCTACAAAACCATCAAAAACAAAAAGCTCTTTCGGTTTTATATAGTCCAGCACTTTTTTATACAAGCTCTCAAATTTCTCAGTGCTGATAGGTACATTGACCTTACCCCAATCTATTTTGTCATGTATGCTCGGTTCATCAACAATGAACCTGTCTCCAGGGGACCTGCCTGTATACTTTCCTGTATTGATGCTTAACGCTCCAGTATCAGTAAGAACAGCACTTTCATTTTTTACCGCTGCTTCAACGAGCTTACCTACTGTCAGATTGTGGTGCACCTTGGCACCTACATTATCTAATCTCACAATGCCACCCCCATATTTATTAGCACACATTCAATGTGTCAATATTCTTGCATTATGTATACAAGGGTAGATAGATTCCCACATCAAATGTGCAATTTACAGTATAATTATATATCATGCAGGTGGATTGTGCTATGCTTTTCACAAACATTTCACAATTGTGAGTTACATTGACGACATTAAGTTACATTAATCGACCGTATTTGTAACTTATTTCATAAATCCTCTAAAGATTTTAAGAAGTGTTTCATTGGAACTCCTGTCCTTGACAGCCAGCCTGAAATGAAACTCTGAAAGTCCATTGAAGCCTTCTGCGGTTCTTATCAATATCCCATCCTTCACCATATCAGCCTTAAGCTGTGAAGCAGTCATTTTCCTGTTTATAAGCTCAACCAGGTGAAAATTTGCCTTTGAGGGATATACCCTTAACTCTTTGAGATTGCAAAGCCCCTCGAAAAGATACTCTCTTTCACTTTTTACCCAAGTCCTTGCTTTTTCAATATAACTTTGATCTTCAAATATGCTGCATGCCGCAATAACAGCTGCAGAGTTGAGATTCCAAGGCTCCATAAGCTCCTTTGCACCCTTTGCTGCTTCTATGTTTGCTGTAACTGCATAACCAAGCCTTATTCCGGGCATTCCGAAAAACTTGGTAGCTGCTCGAATCACTGTTATGTTCATGAATTCTTCCACAGTGTCAACCATACTGTTTCCGGGATAGCTGTCGGTGAATTCCATGAAGGCCTCATCAATAATCAACCGGCAATCCAGCTTTAAGAGAGCTGCTGCAAGCTCCTTCATGGCAGCTTTCTCAACAAGAGTCCCGGTGGGGTTATTTGGATTGCAAATTATCACCAGAGAATGGGGTTTTATATTTCCAATCAGCATTTCCATGTTTATAGTAGTAAAGTCTGAGCTGAATGCCGAGATCTCATTAAACTCAAGTCCGGCAGCATTTGCCGCCCTCCTGTATTCCGAGAAGGTTGGGCTAAGGCTTACTACCCTTTCAGCACCGGAGGAAGCTGTCAGCTTATATATTAGTTCCACAGCACCATTCCCCGGGATAATATATTCTATATTCTTTATTTGAAGATAAGCCGCTACATGCTCCCTTACCTCTTGGTATTCCAAATCAGGATACTTTGTAAAATCCTCTAGTCTTTCAGAAAGCAACCTCTTGAAGCTGTCCGGTACTCCCATGGGATTTATATTTGAGCTGAAATCTATAATCCTTCCACTGAACTTATATACATCTCCGCCATGAAAATTCATTCATATCCCCCTAACCGAATAATATGGAAAACAAAATAAGTGCAAGTATTGCAGCTGTGTACATCAGCCTTATAACAGCTTTTATATCATTTTTGTTCATAGACCGTGACGGCTCACCTATAGTAGGCTTCTCCACAGGCTTTCCAAAGTAATGGTTTGTTCCTCCCAGCTGTACGCCAAGGGCTCCTGCCGCTGCAGACTCTGGGAACCCGCTGTTGGGACTGCTGTGGTTCCTGCTGTCCCTAATAAGTATCTGAAAGCTTCTTTTATAATCCAATCCCAGAAGCATTGAGGCAAGCACCATCAGTATACCTGTCAGCCTTGCGGGTATGTAGTTGGCTATATCGTCAAAACGGGCAGATGCCCAGCCAAAATGCAGATATCTGTCATTTTTATAACCCACCATTGAGTCCAGTGTGTTGACTGCCTTATATGCCATAGCCAGAGGCGCTCCCCCTATGAACATATAAAACAGCGGAGCAATAACTCCATCAGAAGTGTTCTCCGCCACTGTTTCAACAGCTCCTCTTGTAATTCCGCTTTCGTTAAGACTATATGTATCCCTTCCCACTATCATGGAGAGCAGCTTCCTGCTTTTTTCCAAATCGCCCTCCAGAAGAGCATTGTATATTCTCCCTCCCTCATCCGACAGGCAGCGGGCTGCGATACAGGTATACATCAGCAATACATTGACTATATGATACAGGTATGGATTGACCCTGCCGGCAAACCTCAAAATAGACCAGGGCAACAGATAAGAAAGTCCGGCAGTAGTTATCAGCAGGAATACTCCCGCTGCCTTTGTGCCAAGCTCTGATTTGGCAAGCCTTCTCACATATTTTTCAAAAGAACTGATATAAGTGCCGATAAGTCTGACAGGATGGGGCATTGATGGTGGATCTCCAAGCACTAAATCCACCAGGAAAGCCGCTCCAATACTAAGCATCTACTCCAGCCTCCAGTATTTCATACAGCTTTTTCATGTCCAGGTTATTCCTCACTATGTCTGCAAGCTTGTCATACTGGCTTTCCTTGTACTCCCAATAATCAGAGGCAGTATTCGCCAGGGGAGCTAATCCCTTACGCTCCCTTACCATGTTTAGAAAGCTTCTTGCAAACTCTGAGCTGTCAAATATGCCGTGCATATAAGTTCCAAATACACTTCTATCCTCGCTTACCAACCCGTCCTGTGCTGATAATCCTGTGCCCCCTCTTTCGCTGACAGCAATAAAGGGCAAACCTGCACCTTCCACCCTCGTTTCTCCCATATGAATCTCATAGCCTCTTACCTCAGTGCCGAAAACGTTGTCCGTGCCTTTCGCAAGAGTTGTAAACTTGGTCTGCCGGAATTCAGTAATTGAATTCAATAACCCAAGACCCATGGAATGCTCACTTTCCGACTCCGCCATAAGGCTGTCGTGTATTTCTTTCCCGAGCATCTGATAGCCACCGCATATTCCGAAGATTACGCTGCCGTTTTCATGGCACTTCAATATCTTCCTTCCCATTCCTGCTTTTAATAGTGCTTCCATATCGTGAATAGTGTTCTTGGTACCCGGAATTATTATTATATCCGGCTTCCCAAGCTCTTCATCTATTCCCACAAATCTTAAGGATACATCCTCATGCAGCCTTAGAGCATTGAAATCGGTATGGTTGGACATGTATGGCAGTCTTATTACTGCTATATCAAGCTCCCCTTCCTTCCTGGCACCAGATCTTAACCATTCAGAAACACCATCCTCATCCTCTATGTTCATACTGAAGTACGGAATCACCCCAAGCACAGGCACCTTGATTATGTCCTCAAGCATCTTTAGCCCGGGATTCAATATTTCAACACTACCTCTGAACTTGTTTATTATTACTCCCTTGACAAGCTTCCTTTCCTCTTCAGAAAGAAGCAGCATTGTACCTGCCAGAGAAGCGAAAACACCACCCCGGTCTATATCCCCAACAATCAGCACTGGCGCCTTTGCTATCTGGGCCATACCCATATTTACAAAGTCCTCATGATTGAGATTTATCTCTGCAGGGCTTCCGGCACCTTCGATAACTACTATATCGCTGCTGTCCTCAAGCTGGTGATAAATCTCTGAAATGCGGCCTTTGAGCTGAGGCTTGAAGTCAAAATATTCTACTGCATCCATATCAGCGTAGACCTTGCCCTCAATAATCACCTGGGATTTCCTATCTGAGGTAGGCTTAAGCAGTATTGGATTCATCTTGGAGTCCGGCTGCTTACCGCAGGCTTCAGCTTGCATTACCTGAGCCCTTCCCATTTCATGTCCCTCAATGGTGATATATGAGTTCAAAGACATATTCTGTGATTTGAAGGGGTTCACATTGTACCCATCCTGGGCAAGTATCCTGCAAATTGCCGTACACATCAGGCTTTTTCCTACAGAAGAAGCCGTTCCCTGTATCATCAAGCTTTTGGAATTTAAATTATTTCTACTCATAATTTTCCTTCTCCTATTTTGAAAATGGCTAGAAGCAAGCAAGACAAGGCGTGCAAGGCAAAATGCCCGGAGCGTACTTAGAGTACGTGAGGACTTTTCGACCGCAGCACAACGCAGTATTGCGCCGCTTATCGCCGTTTTTGTTACCTGCCGCTGTTTACTCTTTTTACTATGCATTGACCTTTTTCATCAATTTCATATTGGCTGTATCTTCCCTGCTCTGCTGTAAAGCTCCAATATGCCTCCTCAGGGAGTCCCAGAAGCACCATGGGTATTATTCTCATAGCGCCCTGATGGGATACAACAAGGATTCTCTCCCCTTTATGCTTCATCAATATATCCTCAATACAGCACTTTACACGACTGTATATTTCGCTGAAACTCTCGCCTCTTGGCGGCGCTGCATTTCTCCAATCCATACCCCATTTTTCCCATGCTTCCTTATACTTTTCCTTGACTTCACTGTGGTGCATGCCTTCCCAATCTCCAAAATTCAGCTCTCTGAGCCTGTCATCCTTTATAACCTCATCCGGTGTAAAACCACTTACAACAGCCGCTGTTACAACTGCCCTTATCAGGCTGCTTGATATGACGGCATCAAAGCTCACATTCTGGAGGATATCAGCCAGGTCTTCTGCCTGCATGATTCCATTTTCGCTGAGCTCGCAGTCGGTCCAGCCATAATATACACCTTTTGTGTTCAGCTCTGTCTCTCCATGTCTTATTAGATATAGCTCAGTTATACGGTCTTTCATATTATGCCCCTTCCTGCCATGACAGCCATTATCAGAATAAAAGATATTTCCAGCAGTTCATTGGCAGCGCCCAAGGTGTCCCCGGTCATTCCCTGCAGCTTTGTATAAATAAAGCTTCTGTATAGGAAACATACTACTGCACAGCCTGCAAAGGCAGCGATACCCCATATGCCTGAAAATACCGAAACTATGACTAAGCCTATAGCGGTTGAAAGCACCGTTGCTGCCGAAGTCTGCTTATCAAGGTACAGTCCGCCCAAGCCGGGACCCGAACGAGCATAGACAGAAGTCTTCATAAGCAGTACCATGAGGGTTTTAGCCGCTGCGGGAGATAGCAGTACTGCGAAATAAAGCCCTTTACCCGTAAGCATAGCAAGCAGCGACAGCTTCAACAGGTAATCAAACACTATTGCAATAGTCCCATTAGTACCAATCCTGCTGTCTCTCATGATTTCAAGCATTTTATCCCTGGTACGTGATGAGAATATCCCGTCACAGGTGTCGGCAAGACCATCCACATGAAATCCTCCAGTAATGGCAGTCCCTGCTATAATGCAGCATATAATCGGGAACACTCCCCCAAGTATCTTTGAAGCTCCAACCAATATTGCCAGATTAAAGGCACCAATAATTAGTCCTACAATGGGAAAATATACAACTCCCTTTGCAAAATCCTCCTCAGTTGCCTTTAGATCTGCATTTATAGGTATTCTGGTCAAGAACTGCAGAGTAAGAATAAATATCCTCATTTTTTAGGCTCCTCCGTATCATTTAAGCTTTAGTGGAAGTCCACAAACAGTGAGAAAAACTTCATCGCAATGCTCTGCAATGCGCTGATTCACTCTTCCTGCAATATCCCTGAATACTCTCCCCAAAAGATTCTCAGGTACAATTCCACTTCCCAACTCATTAGTAACCATTATTACAGTGGCATCTGCTTGGCTGACGCCCTTTAAAAGCTCTTCAATTTCTTCATTTATAGCTCTCTCTACCACTTCAAAGTCCTCATAGCTGGCATTTTCATAATCTATACCCGAGTGTTCCAGCAGCAGGTTTGTAACCATAACTGTCACACAATCGAGAAGTATGCCCTTGTATTGGCTGCTTTTTTCTGATATCACTCGCCCAAGGCCCCTATAGCCTTCATAGGTATCCCATTCAGAAGGCCTCGACTCCCTGTGCTTTTTCACCCTGTTTTTCATTTCTTCGTCAAAGGGTATTGAAGTAGCTATGTATAGGACATTTCCTTCCTGCTCCCTGGCCAGCTTCTCCGCATAGCTGCTCTTGCCGCTCCTTGCGCCACCTGTTATGAGGATTGCTTTTCCCATACTATTTCTCCCTTATGTCAACAAGAAAATCGCTTCCTATCATAGCGTCTTCCAAGGTTGCCATTTCAGATATTACAACTTCCGCCGCTTCAATGATATTGAAGGCAAGGGGACAGCCGCTTCCTTCCCCAAGCCTCATGTTAAGATCCAACATAGGCTTGAGCCCTATCTCGCTCATTGCAAGCTTATACCCTGGTTCTTCAGAACAGTGTGAAGGTATCATAAAATCTTTTACAAGTGGGTTAATTCTAAATGCTGCCAGTGCAGCCGATGCAGAAATAAACCCGTCTATAACAATAGGCACTCTGTGGTAAGCCGCACCAAGGAAACATCCCGTCATACCCGCGATATCAAAGCCGCCGACCTTGGATAGCACATCAACGGGGTCTTTGGGGTCTGGCTTGTTTACGCTGATTGCCCTCTCAATTACAGACTTTTTGCTGCTATAGCCCTCTTCTGTCAGCCCTGCACCTTTTCCTACTGCATCTTCAGCGCTGCAGCCCAGGAAAGCCATTGCAACTGCACTGCTGGTGCTGGTATTTCCAATTCCCATTTCACCGGTTCCAAAAAGGCTGTAGCCCTCACCAACAAGCTGTGATACCATTTCAATCCCTGTCTCGATGGCTTTTACTGCTTCCTCCCTGGTCATAGCAGGGCCTTTTGCCATATTGGAGGTGCCTTTTCTTATTTTTCTGCTAATCAGTCCCGGATATACCAAGTCGCTTGCAACTCCTATATCAACTACCCTGATATCGGCACCGGCATGTTTTGACAGCACACATACACCGGTAACGCCTTTCAGGAAATTTACTGTCTGTATTGTAGTCACCGCTTGAGGGCAGGCGCTTACCCCCTCTTCCACTACGCCATTGTCAGCTGCCATTATTATTGTAACCTTCTTCTCAAAGCTGTTGTTCTGCTTTCCAGTCATCCCGGAAATCTTCACTGCCAAATCCTCCAGCTTGCCAAGGCTTCCAATAGGCTTTGCGAGCTTATCAAGCCTTTCAGCGGCTTCTCTCATACTGTCCTCACATGCTGGCTTAATTCCTGTTCTAGTCTTTTCAAATAATTTCATAACAAATCTCCTTATTATTAAAATTGCGAATTAAAAAACCCGCTGTCCAACTTAAACACGTGGGAGCGGGAAAATATCTAATAAATTAAACATCCTCCTCCCCTCCCTCCGAAGGTAGAAAATATATCATAGGCAGGTTTCCTGGCTTGTGGATCTTCTTACTCTCCGGCCTTCTCGCAGAACAATGGCCTGTCGGATTTCATACCCACATACAGTAGCGGGGGCTGCAACGGTTTTACACCGTTTTCCCTTTTAACCCATAAGGGCACCATATGATTATTATTCAGTTTACCATATTAATTATATATATAAAGAAAAACCCAGTCAATGTATAATATGCAATTAATCAAACATACTATAATCAGAAAACTGCAATTAGCTAATATAGGATGGTGATTTTTTTGAATGTGACTAAATTTCATGTGGAAAATCTCAAGAGCAGCAATGATATCAAAAGTCTAAGAGGCGAACTCCAATCCATGGATGGCATTCATGCAGTGAGAGTAGACGATGTAGCCGATACAATAACAGTTGAGTATGAGGATAACCTTAACACCGAAAAGATTGCTAATGCAATAAGCAAATACAAAAGTGTGCGTCATTAAAAAAAGCAGTTTACGTCGTAAACTGCTTTTTCTTTGAAATTCTATTTTTCCATTTCTCCATCGTATCTTTAATCTCATTTAATTCAATTTCGCCGTCCACTGAAGTTTTGCTGCCACTAGATAATTTGTTTAGCATACCTTCCATATCTTCCTTGCTTGCAGGTGTCTTCAATATAGCGTCAACCTTTTTGCTTTTCAGGCTGTCACGGTTGATAATGCTGTTAGAGGTCAATATGCACAAAATCTCGGGGTTACGTGACTTAATCTTTTCTATAAGCCGATCTCCAAAGGTATCCTTCATCACGTAATTTGCCAGTACGACATTAGGAGAAAAGCTCTGAACCTGTTTTACAGCATCATACTCGTCAGTTATGCTTACGTTGTAGCCCAACTGGCTTAATAGATCCTTCAGAATCATACTTTCAAACCTGCTGTCGTTTACTATCAGCACTCTGCCCATAGCTCCAGCCTCCTGTTAACATATTCTACCGGTACTGCCATGAATATATATATACTTATACTATATCAGCTTTTTCTTACATATTCTACATCTTCCATCCTGGCAGCCATGTCAAAAATTCTATCTATCTCGGAATGCCCCATATTATTTACAGTATCCGATATCAATCTTCTGTAATCCATATAAGCCCTCCTTGTCTATGCACTATATAATAGCATTTATCAATACCTAAAAAAATATTATTTTGAACATTAAAATCGCAAAAATGATTAAATAGGAATAATAAATGTTTTGCGATAATGCTTAAGATAATATAAGTGTACAAAAAAGTTTTTGTCCATTATATATTAGCTGTCACATTATTTGTACTAATTAATATTATGATATCAGAGGTATAAACAGGAGGGAATATAAAATCTTAACTCATCTCCTGTAAATAGATTTATGGCTTCTTGAGAAGGCATAAAATGGCAAATCTATAATCCTCAAATTTTTAGGAGGTGAATTAAATGGGCAAAGACTGCAGAAAAGATAAGGATTTCAGGATAAGACACTTTCCGGATAACATTAGGGATTTACTGTGCCTACTGGTAGATGATGAAAATAACAGGGCTACTATCATACTCAACACCTGTGACGATTGTGTTCAGGAAAACGTAGAAATAGTATCTGTAATAGGCAACCTTGCAGTATTCCGCTGCCATGACAAATTCAAGTTCGTAGATATCCACTGCATATGCGAGGTAATCGTTGATTGCGAAACAATATTAAGCGAACTGCTTGAAGCAAAAAATGACTGCAGATGCTAATTAGAAAGGGGGACTCCCATTAGGGAGACCCTCTTATTCTTTTTTTGTTTCCCACCATGATGGGCGTTTTCCCGCTCTGAGTTGTGCTGCTGTCAGTCCACCCGTATACTCAAAGTGAGGCTTGTCTACTATAGACTTCCAATCTCCTCCCCAAGTGAGCTTTAACCTTTTCCCCTCTTCGCCAATGATATCCCAAAGGTGCTTATCATCCCATACAGCCCTGCCTTTTACAACTGGCACGACATCATAGGCAAGACCAAAACCATGGGGACCAATAAGCTTCATGTTTGTAACAATACTCCCAGGCTTTGAACGCCCTAGAGAATATAGATACTGTTGGTATTCCAAATCTCTCAGGGTATTCGTTACGAGCATTTCTACCCCTCGCTTCCTGCAGGCCTCGATATGTTTTCTGCAGAGTTCTCGTACTACCGGATGCAAGTCCTCAATTTTTTTGCTATTGACCACTATTTTCACCACTCTTCTAAATAGATTGGAGCTTGTACATCTCCTACTCTATATATATGAGCCATTTATAATTAGGATACAGTTCTCTGCCATGTTGTATATAGTTCGGTCCCATTCCTGCAGCCTTCAGTTCTTCAGGAGTTGCTCTATCCACTATCTTATATATAAGTGTCCCTATTATTTCCCAATAGGCCATTTCTTCTGCTCCATGATGTTATCAATTATATTTTAACACATTATATGCTTTATACAGAATATACTGATCATTGTTGAAATAATATCTGTTAGTTTCAGAAATGGCTTAAAACGCATGTGAGGTATATTTTATATTGACAAAGTACTCTCAGCTAAAATAACTTCTTTATTAATTCTTTATAAATTTTATCATCAATTTCTATAAGGCTTTTCTTGCCGTCTTTAAACTGTAATGCAACAACATGTATTCCTTTAGACTTTGCTGATAATCCTGCTAACAATCCTACGGGACCCAGAACTAACCCTCCTACAAGGCCTCTACCGACTGCACTTGCAGCACTCTTTCTCTTTACCTCATCAACAACCTCATATTCATCTACAGTATCTTTATTAATAGGGTAATCTTTAAAACCTGATGATATGTTTATTGATCCAAAGAAAGTACCGACACTGCCATATAAGTAATCACCGGCAATAACTTTATTTTTTGCACCCATACTATTATTCCTCCGCATTTCAGAGTTTTTCCCAAATATCTACAATATTTTCATTAGTTGTGTTAATATTTCCAATATTCTACATAATAAGATTGCCCCATTTCTATCTTTATAAATATCCCGAATTTTTATACTAGATTATTTTACTAGAAACTATTTGACAAAAACTTTTCCCGTTATATCTGTATGTGGTACAGATTCAAACGGGCATTTTTATACTATTAAACAAATTTTAGTTTATTGGCTGAGAAAGCGGAATGCTCTTATGAAGATTTATCTTGCCGCTATGTTGATAATCTTAACAGATTAGGTTTGTTAGAAATTTCATAAAACACATATGTTACTGATACGAATATTTATGATCTGTTAATTAATCACCAAACTACAAAATATATTTGTAAATTCATAACAAATACGATTAAAAAAACTCCTGATATAAAAAGTGGTTCTATTTATGTAACCTCACTTGGAAAACAGTTTTATAAAGCTCGTGTTGTACATAAGTAAATAAATGACAATATAGAAAACAATAATTTTCTACATACTAATATTATAAAAAAAGGAGGGCTTCGCTCCCTCCTTCAACTATCTTTTATGCTTCATATGATCCATGTGCTCCTGAACCATTCTTAGAGTTTCACCGAACCTCTGGAAGTGAACCACTTCCCTCTCCCTTAAGAAGCTCAGTGTCTCTATTACGCCTCTGTCTTTTGTGGAATTTATTAGATGCTCATAGGTTGTTCTTACCTTCTGCTCTGCTGCAAGGTCTTCATGGAGGTTTGTTATAGGATCTCTATTGCCTGTATATATGCTGCAGTCCACGGCACTCCTGCAGCGTCATGAGGATAAATGTCATGACCGTACTGGACATAATGGGCTCCCAGTCCAGCTGCCTTCAATTCCTCAGGTGTTGCCCTATCTACTATCTTGTAGATAAGAGTTGCTATTATTTCCCAATGAGCCATTTCTTCGGTTCCAGTAAGATGTACGTAATAAAATTCTATAAATGATTCTTATTCTGTTTGGTTCTTTTCTAAAAGCTATTTATATACCGAAAGCATATCCAAAGCAGAATCAAGATAATCCCACCAGATAGAATTTGGGTCAAGTTCTTCTTAAAAGCTTCTTTCTCTTTATCTTTAGCTTCTTTTTCGGCTTTAGCAGCTTCTCTTGCTTCCTTTTCATTATGCCAAGCTTTTGCTATGCTGTTACCAAGCTTATCATAATCAATATTTCCCAAATTATTCTCGCTCATAAAACCACCTCAGTAATGTATATGACTAAACTGTACAAATTATAAACTAAAACATAAAAGTGGCTTAAATCCTTACTACGATTGGTTTTAAGCCACTTTTATCATATTGATAGTACATTTATACTCTTTTATTGAATGAACATATACCATCTGCATAATTGATTATTGAATATCAAAGTGAATGTTTTTTTCATGCCGCCAATTTTGGTTTCACACCTGAAAGTGTATTCTATAGAAGCAGGATTATTCATAGTTGGATAGACCTTTTTTGCATCCTTTTGGATGATATTATCTACATTTACAACCTGTAATAAATTAGGACAAATCCAAATATACATTTACTAAAACCTAAATCGTTACAGGAGGTATAATACTATGGGTAAGGACGCTATAAAACCTGCACAACCACCTACCCCGCCTCACCCGACTTACAGTTCAACGTCAGGACAGCCAAACTCCGGATCTAATAGCGGCAATGGAAATGGTAGCAACAATGGTAATGCTGCAGCCTGGCAGCAAGCATGGCAACAGGCTAACCAAAATCAACAGAAATAATTGATTAATTTTTTTGCGAGATAATACTTATCTCGCTTTTTATTTCTGTTATCAAATAATCATGAACTGTGAATTTATTTTTGGGGTTTTACATATCCTTCTTTTTCAGGGACTTCTTCATTTCCAATCCTCATAAATTTACTCCTTCTCAGTTTGTTCAGCTAATTCATTTATGCTATATATGGAAAGTCAGTTCCTTTATATGAAATGTATTCCATATTTTACATATGTTGTTTATATAATAATAATGTGGTTTTATCCGTATATTACATATTTTGTAATTTTTCGTAATATAATATAAATTAATCCATAGTTTTTATTAATTTTGTTTCTTATAAACTTAGTCCTTCTTATTACTTTATAACTGTGTTTACCCTGTTTCCTATTTCAGATACCTGTTGTAACAAATACTAAGGAGGTATAAACAAATGAAAACCTATAATACTAAAAAAATAGCAGTTCTCCTCATTTTAGTTATGCTAACAAGTTCCTTTGGGATGCTTGTTAGTGCTTCAGATAGTAGTACAACTGATGAAGGCTCCGTAGCCCCAGCTTCTATCGTCTGCTGTGAAAATCCTTATCCAGGCGAAGAGATGGTAAGTACTGATGTGTCAAACTTTGTAACTTATTATTTTAATTGTTATACCCACTTAAGGCGCGAGGGTTGTTCCCATGCCACCAAAACTAACTACCATGTTATATTTTGCGGGAATTGTAATGCGGTTTATGATGAATATACTGATACTGAATTAATCTATAATAATGACTGTCACCATTAATCAGTAGTAAATTCTGAAATAGGAAACTTATAAAAGAAACTTACTATAAAAGGTAGGTTTCTTTTATTAAATTACACTACAAAACCTTAGATCCATATATTTTTCAGCATAGTTGATTACCTCACAGATCCTATTTATATTCCTCTGGCTCCCAAAAGCCGTAATTCATAAGCTCATCAACAGTCTCTATCCATCCTGGAGCTGGCAAGCAATCATCAAAAGGAACCTCCGTATACTCTCCCTGATGCTCCCAGGTTTTATAGGAGATAAGTGCCAGGTACAAAGATTGTTAGGTTATATACGAAGCACGCCCACTAAAGTAAAACAAAAGGGGCTAAAAGCCCCCTCAACTATCTCTTATGCTTCATATGATCCATGTGCTCCTGCACCATTCTAAGAGTTTCACCGAACCTCTGGAAGTGAACCACTTCCCTCTCCCTTAAGAAGCTCAGTGTCTCTATTACTCCTCTGTCTTTTGTGGAATTTATAAGATGCTCATAGGTTGTTCTTGCTTTCTGCTCTGCAGCAAGATCTTCATGGAGGTTTGTAATCGGATCTTCAATGGCCTGTATATATGCTGCTGTCCATGGCACACCTGCTGCATCATGAGGATAAAGGTCACGGCCATGCTGGATGTAATGAGGCCCCAGCCCTGCCTTTTCCAGCTCTTCCGGTGTAGCCCTATCTATTATTTTATATATCAGAGTGCCTATAATTTCCCAATGGGCCATTTCCTCTGTTCCAATGTCTGTCAACACTGCCTTTGCTTCAGGTATAGGCATTGTATATCTCTGACTCAGATATCTTATGCCAGCTGATAGTTCACTATCGGGACCACCATACTGAGCAAAGAGCAGCTTTGCAATTTTTAGATCGCAGCCCTCAACCCATGCTGGGAATTCAAGCTTCTTTTCATAAATCCACATACATTACTTACCTCCCATCTCATAGTCAATCTCCCAGGGCCAGGGCTCCTCTATCCATTCCCATGGGCAATCACTTGTGAATCTATGTGTCAACGGCGCATAGTCCTTCTCATACTTTTCCTTAAGCATCTTATGTTTTATCACATATTCATTGTGGAGCCTGAGCGCTCTTTGATCCATCGGATGTGTGTCCAGATAAAGGTTAAGCTCTACTAAAGAGAAATCAACCGCCATTATTTCCTTAAGCATCTCAAGTCTATCTCTGCTTATATCCATCTCCAATACCTCCCTTTCCTCAATCTTCCCTGTCTTTTTTCATCTTTATATAAGGTCTGTACAACTCTGGGAATATAGTACCCGTCATCAAGCCTTTCATTGGCTCATAAACCTTCTGAAGCACCTGGTAAGGCACATACGCTTCTGCTAATTTGAATTCAGGCCCCATTACAGGTATTTTATAGTGTGGAGCTACAAGCATTTCAGGTTTGTACTCATGGTCATAGGTATAGCTTTTGGTCATTATTAACCCTCCTTTATACGTTTTCCCTTCTATATTATTCATCTGCCTGCCAATGTGTTACATGCCATATAGGGCTAATGCAAAAAATATAATCTACCCCTCAGTTCACACCGAAGGGTAGATTATATTCATTGCCCTATCGCCCTTTTTTAATATTATATACTCTCAGCTTATAATCTGAAGGATACTTGAGCATAGTCCTGTAAAGAGAGCGGTTGTTTGAGTCTATATCATGGGATGCCAGCACAATATCTCTTACATTATATTCAGGATCTCTGTTATATCCGGTTATAGCCAGAGTGTGATAAGGTACACCGCTGGAATAGCAGAATTGTACGATATCACCCAAAAATACTTCCCTGGATATATTATTCATGTTTTGTATCGCTTCTGTATAGCTGTATATTCTATGTACTTCAGCCCTATTTATCCAATGGGCCTTGAACACCGCCGCTACCTTCCAGGAGAAGGTTATTCGCTTCTCACTGTCTTTACTGGTGGCACCAGGCTTACAATACCAGTTGACACTCTTCTTGTGGTTTGCCGGGTTTCTGTCATCTGCCCAAGGCATTCCTCCGGCATACAGCACTTGCGAAACGAAGTTTGTACAATCTCCGCCTCCTTGATGGAAGGATGGATAAGCGGGATTATAACTTTTCCAGTATTTATCAATATAGTCCTTTGCTTTTGACCTATCATAGAAGCTATTTGCCGCTCTTTCACCCCTGCTTTCAAAGTCCGGTCTATCAAAGTCGACCTCTTCCAACTCACAGAGGAAAATAACAACATCCTCCAGGATTTCATCCACCAGTGGATTTTCTTCCCGCAAGAGCTGTTCCAGCATCTCGGCAGCAAGTCTTTCATTCCTTGAACTGGCATCATCTATCCCCAGCTTTGCTGTGAGAAACCTTTTTATCCTTTCCTTCCTGTCTATGCTTTGTATGAATACCTCGTCGTGTATCCCCCTGTCAGCATCCTCAACATTTGCACTGCCTTCAAACATAGAAATCCCTCCACAACAAAATGCCCATAAATTATTATATTCCCATTGATGGAAAATAATAACTCATGAGCATCTCTTACGCCTCCCAAAATACCGTCACCCAAAAGCTTACAGGTTCTCCTTACACTCCTTTTTCCCGTTTAACAACCTGTGATATTCAACTAAATGCTCATCCAAGAGCCCGCTTATTCTAATTATTTCACTATCTTGCAGATTTCCTTTCTTTTTAATGAGATCATTCAATATTATTCGCAATTCCTCTATCTTTTCCTTCTGCTCCATTAATTTCTTCATCTCTTGCACCTTTCAATTTAGTATAAATAGTAGTATTATTTTAAAAACTAACAATCAGTATTATACCATCAAAATTACATTGTACAAATATGTATTTGTTATCATTTAATATATTTTTTCATCTCCAAATAAAAGCTGGAAGCATCAAATGATGCCTCCAGCTTATCAACCTAAAGTCTTAAAGTCCATAAAATCGGTGCTAGTTATCAATTCTCCGTTAATATATTTTACAGTAATCTGAAATAGTTCTGCTTTGCCCAGCATTTGCACACATTCTACCAATTCATCCACTTTAGATATTATGCAGTGCTTCAAATCACTCTTATCTACAGAATACTTTTCCAATACTGCTCCTCCTTGTTTTATTGCTTCAACCCTACTGCACTTCACCTCCTATATAAATCGCAGAAATAATTCACAAAGTAATAAATGAGTTTCTGCGAGAATGAATCAAGGCAATATAATCACACAAAGCTTCCTTTTGTGCGTTATATTTGGATGTGGAATAGTACAATTATGTTAATTTGTTTTCGCAATATTAATCTATGAAAATATATGCTAATTTTATTACAGAAAATGAAAATTATCCTTACTTATTGCAAAAACCCACATATAAAAAAAAGGCAGGAAACTTCCTGCCTCTCTTTAACAATTTAGCTATACCTTAAATTTTGACATGGCCTCCATGAGGTTTTTAGCGCTGTCTTTGGTATTACTGCCCTGCGCCAGCACTTCATTAGAGCGTTCAACTATAACAATCGTCTTCTGTGCTATGCTCTGTGTTCCCTCTGCCGCTTCACTGTTGGAAGCTGTTATTTCATTTATAGCGGTGACCATGCTCTCCATCGACGCTGACAATTCTCCCGCAGTTGCACTGAAATCATTAACAAGGGATGAAATAAATTCAGCATCCTTCTTGTATTCCCCTGTGGCATCGAGCATAGTATTATAATCCTTATTCACATCTGTAACCATAAAGTTCAGAAGATTGTTGGAGCTATCTGACAGATTGTCCACCGACTGGACTACAGTATTTGTAATTTCCTGTATTTGCACTGCGGTCTTGTTGGAAGTTTCCGCAAGCTTCCTTATCTCATCAGCAACTACCGCAAAGCCTCTCCCTGCCTCTCCTGCTCTAGCCGCTTCAATTGCAGCATTTAAGGCAAGCAAGTTGGTCTGGTTTGTAATCTGTAATATTGCATCTGCTAGAACATTTATCTGCTCTACAGCTTTTGCATCTGCCAATGCTTTTTCCAGCTTATCCTTCACCTCGTGAAGAACCTTCATTGCGCTTTGCTGTGATGTTGCAAAGCTTTCACTGAGTATTTTGGCTTTATTGCTTATTTCTCCTGCCGCCACAACACCGCCCTGGGCTTTTGCCGCTATTGATTCAACAGCCCTGTCAATCTCAGCAGAGGTAGCGTTCATTTCCTCCGCAGAGGCAGCCATCTCTTCCATTCCTGCGGACATTTCCTCGGTAGTGGCAGACACATCCTCAATCTGCTCCCCAAGGCTCGATATATTACCAATGGCTTTGTCTATAACTTCGTTAACATTCGATGCCTCAGCTTTAACGCTATTAACGGCATCCTTAATAGAATTCTGCATCGTATCAATGGATTTTGCCAGAACTCCGAACTCATCTTTTCTATTAATAAACTTCTTGGGTAATTCCCTCGTAAAGTCTCCAGAGGAAACGATATTTAGATGTTCAACTGCCGACTTTACTGGTTTTGCTATAGTTCCGGATATTATGAAAGCAAAAACAAGACTGAGCAGTACAAACACAATTGACATTGTGGCTATTGAAACCTGCAAGCCGTTCAATTGCTTCAATACCTCGCTCTTGGGTGCTTCCACCCCTATGGACCATTTAGTGTTTTTTATAGGTGCATATCCGATGTACTTAGCTAACCCTCCATCTTCATATTCACCGATGGAGGCTTCCCCCTTAATCATCTTTTCCTCTATGTTGGCAAGAGACTGGAGCGTGGTATCCTTCTTAAGCTGTTCAAAGATGTTGTATTTGTCAGAGACCAATTGCTTGTTGATATTAGCTATGGTTGTACCATGCTCATCAATTATAAATGACTTTCCGGACTCTCCAACGGTTATATCCTTTGTAAAATCGCAGAGCTCAAATCCATCTTTTGCAGCAACAAGAACTCCGACAACTTCGCCAATATAAAATATCGGTACCGAATAAACAATCTGTATAGCATTAATGTCTTTATCGATAAACGGTTCAGTTGCAACATTTTCGCCGTTCATTGACCGCTTGAAATAATCACTGTCGCTTACGTTTCTAGAGCTGCCATTTGTTGGGTAGAGTACTCCATCCTTTGATACAATACCCATCCACCTATGGAGGCCCTTTGCTGATTCTTCATACAATATTTTAAGTTTATCATCCATTTGGACATTTATATCCACTATTTCATACCTGGACGCAACCGATTTCAGTGCTGAAAGGTTTCCATTTATCCTGCTTTCCAGAACCTTTGCAGACTGCTCTGCCACTATGGGCAATGTTTCCTTGACCTGATTAGTAAGGGCGTTCGAAGAATAATAGTATGATGTTACTGCAAATCCTATACATACAAACAATAGCAGCAAACCCATTAGAGTGATCATTTTGGTTTTTATACTGTTAACTATTGAAATGTGTACTCTATTATGAGCTATTTTGCTTTTCTGCTGCTTTTTTTTGAAAAAATTAAACCTCATAAATTGTATTCCCCCTCTAATTTTGATTGACTAGGATAACATTCTCAATACATCCTTTCATCTTTTCATCGGGTTTGCCTTTATAATGTTTTACAATAAAAAACTTATATAGCTTTAAAAGATACAATTATTTTTATTATATACAGTCTATGCTATAAATGTCAAGATTCGACATTTAATTGACAATTTAACTTATATGTATGATTAAACAGCAAGATATTATAGCCGTAAAGCAAAGAAAAATCGTGACTCCTTGTCACGATTTTTCTTTTTATTCCGACACCAATCTTTTCTCTCCTGCTAATTCCTGTATCGGCTTTATATTCTGTGTCACTTCCATGGTGCCCATGTATACTCCGTTTTCATCCCTTATTGCAAAATATCTGATGTATACAAAAAGAGTGCCCATCTTTATCCAAAAATCCTCATGATCTTTTCTACCTGCTTTAAAGTCCTCCACCAGCTTTTCAACTATATGAACACTTGCCGGTGGGTGGCAGTTGTGCACCTGCCTTCCGATAATAGCCTTGGTCCTGGGGAATATTCTTTCCTTGCCTTGGGAGAAGTATTTGACCGCACCGTCCTTATCTACAAAAGTAATGTCCAGTGGAAGGTTGTTGAACATCAAGTTAATTTCCTTTGCCGTCAGCAGCCCTGTTTCAAATTTCAAATTACCATCAGTCACACTTTGTCCTGTCTGGTTCTGTTTTTCTACAAGGTTAGTCCTGGCAGGCTTCCATTTGCCCTGTGGCCCTACAAGGCAATAGCCTATTTCATCGCTTTCGTCCTCAATCACCAGCCACTCATCCTCTGACAAGGTATCCATAACCATTGGAAAAAGGATATTCTCTTCCTTAAATATCATTTCAATCACTCTATTCGCTGCCTCTTCAGCGTCCTTAGCAATCTGCTCCTTATCCCCATTATAGCTTTGAAGCATTGCTTTTACTCCCTTTATAGCAGCTCTTATCTCATCATCCACACCCCACATCACCTTTGGAGGAGCTGTAATACCATACTTCTCCATATAGGGGAACAGAAGATTTTCTTTCCTGCTGTAGTGCTTATCTATATCCAGAAGTAAATTGATAATCTCCAGGGTTTTAAATATATTCTCCTTGCTGTCTGTTGTTTTGAACTCCTCTAAAGTGGGCTTCAGTCTTTCGTTTATGAGCTTTTCCAGCTCCCTATTTTCCAGCTTGAAGGTATGCACCGGATGCCCCGGTGTTTCCTCCGGTCTTTGCACCTTATGAATATCCTCAATTGAACCTTTAAAAACCGCTGCATGAACATCACAAAGGTTTTGTATTTCTTCCACAGGCATACCGTCCATAATCAAGGCCTGCTCCATTTCTGATATCTCTGAGGCGGATACCCCCCTAATAAGCTCTTCAAACCTTGATTTTACATCTTCAACAGTTTTACCTGCATGCAGCTCCATAATAAGCTCTTTCAATATCTTTTGCCTGTACTCTCGGTTGTTTATGATTTCACTCATTCTATATCACTCCTTAATCTTTTACAGTATATCCTTTACTCTCAAACACCTGCTTTATTTTTTCCAAGCTTATGCTTTTCATTGCTGCTCCTTTTGGAATAGTCATAAAACGTCCAGCGGTATTCAGCATGCCCTCATTGGCTATGCTCTCAAAACCTAATTCCTTCATGATGTTCACTATTTCCGGGTTCTCTCGTGAAAGCTCATACACTGTCTTCTTTAAATCAATTTCCTTTGACATACCAACAGCTCCTTACCCTAAATCAGATTCCAAACCATGCCCTGCCGCCAGATAGCCTCCTTTCAATTGTCCAATATGGCTATTCTTTGCATTTTTAACATGATTTATTAGATTTGCCCTCTCTATGCTTAAGTATTGATATTGATGTATTTTCCAGTAATTTCATATTAGCATATTATATTTCTCATATATGTGATTTAAATCATATTAAATGGTAGAATTTATCACTTTCAGAACATTGTTCAATAAAAAAAACTCGTCGTTTCGACGAGCTCTTTATTGCATTAATCTTCACAAGCAGCATAAACCTTATTTCTGCCTTCTTCTTTCGCTTTATACATTGCACTATCTGCCTGCCTTGTAAGCTTGTCAATGCTTTCCCCTTCTCGTGGAATGCACGAAGCCACCCCAAAGCTCCCAGTTATTTTTATTGGTTCCTTGAGATACAATAGATTTATATCCAGGTCAAAGACAGCTTTTCTCATATGTTCTGCTATTCTTTTCCCCTGTTCCAGCCCTGTATTCGGCAAGCAGACAGTAAATTCTTCACCCCCCTGGCGGCCTATATAATCATAAGGTCGACAGACATCAGACAAACATTTTGTAACCTTTTGCAGTGCAAGATCACCAACAGGATGGCCATGCACATCATTGATATCTTTGAAAAAGAAAAAGCTCGCCGTTTCCGACGAGTTCCGCTTCTAAGTTTTCCTTGAGTCTCTATAAAGCTTGACCCGAGGTGCTTTTATATTTCCATATGGCAAACTTTATCGCTGTGTAAGTAACCACAGGAGGTAAAGCGTCCTTTATCGGCTTTAGCTTTTCAGCACCATAGGTTTCGATTGCCTGCATAATTTCTGATTCCATATCCTTTGGAATGAAGCATTCATATTCAAGGGACAAGCCCTTTTCTAAACAATCAATCAGATGCCCTTCGATTGTCACCTGTGATAATCCTCGTTCCTCGCAAATTTCCCTTAGTGATTTACCGCTGGTATACATCTCATAAGTAACAAGCCGAGAGTCCTTTTTCGGTTCGTTTGCAGAGCGGCCTTTTTCCCTTTCTGCCGGCTTAATCTCTGGTACTATAATATTTTTCTCACCGATATACTCATTTATTAATTTTATAAACCGTTCTCCATACTTTTCAAGCTTGAACTTTCCTACACCAGATACATCAAGCATTGCTTCCCCGGTTGTCGGCAGCTTGGCACACATATCATTCAGGGTTGCATCTGAGAATACCACAAAGGGCGGCACACCCTGCTTATCAGCTATTTCCTTTCTTAGCTGGCGCAATATTTCATATAACTCTTTATCTATATTGAACCCTGATTTTTGTGCTTTGGGCTGCTCTTTTGCTATTAAGCGCTTTATATGCAGCTGGTCGCTATCCGTTAGCAGGCTGTTAGCTTTTGCATTCAAGGCAAGCACTGGGTATTTCTCGCCTTTTATATCTATAAAGCCCTCCGAAATCAAATATGCGATAATTTCTTTGATTGTCTCCTTTGAATAATCCTTCATAATACCATAGGTTGTCAGCTTATCGAAACCCATGGTTTTTAACTTTCCAGAATTCGAGCCTTTCAATACATCAGTAACCACACCGCTTCCGAACCTCTCGCCAGTTCTTTTGATGCAAGAGAGTATTTTCTGTGCCTCCAGAGTTATATTTGTCTGTTCAGTATTGCATACACAATTTCCGCAGTTATCGCATTCTGACTGTATATCCTGCTCCCCGAAATAGTTTAATATGTATCCCCTTAAGCAGCTATCTGTGTTGCAGTAATCAACCATTTCCTGCAACTTTTTATAGTCACTGGCCTTATCTGTATTCTCCCCACTATTTTCAATAAGAAATTTATTCATAACTGTATCCGCTGCACTATATAGCAGAATACACTCGGCTTTTTCTCCATCCCGGCCTGATCTGCCTGCCTCTTGATAATAGTTTTCCATGGTCTTTGGCATATTATAGTGGACAACATATCGGATATTGGACTTATCAATACCCATTCCAAAGGCATTTGTCGCTACAATAACCTGTGCCCGGTCATAAATGAATTCCTCTTGGTTTGCTGTTCTCTCACTGTCGTTAAGTCCTGCATGGTATCGAGTTGCCCTGATACCCTTTTTATTAAGCTTTTCCCATACACTCTCGACGGTCTTCCTGGTTGAGCAATAAACAATACCTGAACTGCCGGTGTTTTTCTTAACATAATCTATGAGGAATCCGAATTTATCACTAGGCTTGTCCACCTCAAAATACAGGTTTTCTCTATCAAATCCCGTTACTAAAACATAAGGCTTTTTAAGCACTAATAGTTTTTCAATATCATTTTTAACTTGTGGGGTCGCAGTAGCTGTAAACGCGGCTACAGTTGGGCGTTTGGGCAGCTTTGCTATCATATCGGCTATCTTCGTATAGCTTGGTCTAAAGTCATGCCCCCACTCAGAGACGCAGTGTGCTTCATCCACAGCTACAAGAGATATGCTCATCCCCGAAATAAGCTCCCAGAAGCTCTCGGTATCCAACCTTTCAGGAGCGATATAAATCATTTTATACTCTCCGGCTCTCGCACCTGCAACCACACTCCGATATTCCTGCGTACTTAGTGAGCTATTGATAAATGCTGCCTTAATACCCATTTCATTCAAAGTATCCACTTGATCCTTCATGAGGGAAATGAGAGGTGAAATGACAATTGTTGTTCCCTCAAGTGCAAGTGCAGGTATTTGAAAGCATAGAGACTTGCCTGCTCCGGTAGGCATAATGCCCAGCACATCATGACCGCTCAATATTTTATCAATTATCGACTTTTGCCCTGGCTTGAATGTGGAATATCCGAAGTATTCCTGCAATATTTGAAGCGTTTTATCCTGCATAGTACCTTCTCCCATTGTCTTATTTAATTATTCTGCAAACATATGTTCTTAATATATTCTACTACGTTTTCCTAAAACTGTAAACAAACAAAAACTCGCCATTTCTGGTGAGTTAAAAAATTTTTTTTATTTACATACTCGCTTCTATAGTGCCATATATACAAGTTGTATCATCTCTCTTCTTAAACCTTAGATAACGCGTACAGTCATGATCATATTCTTCAATTTCGTAAAGCTCCTTACCAATAGTTGATAATCCTCGTTCCAGGACATTTTCTATGAATTCAAAGCTGTTTTCAACTCTGTTGAAAAGGTCTAGATATCTGGAAAAGCCGTCACTCATCATTAAAAAGTGCAGAGGCTGAAGAATCTCCAGTTCCCCTTGCTGCCCATAATCCAAGGCATTCTGTTCAAAGCTTAGTATGTAATAGCCGCCTTCTTCATTTCTATGTGACCTCTTTGCAAGGATTTCTAAAGTATGTGCTTTTCTAGCTTCTTCGAAGCTTATGTTTTGAGATATGCGTGTGTGGTCTATTTTCTTTAGAATAAACTTTTCAAATTCACCTAATGTGTCCTGTGTTAGATGTATAGCCTCTTGTCCATTCTTTATAATCAATGTGGAATCCCCTAATAAGTAATATTCAAGTTGGCTGCTTTTTTGTCTGATAATTATTAGGCTGCTGGAAGGGTATTGATTTTTCTCTATTACTTGATAGTTCGTCGCAGTCCTATAAGCTTCATAGGTTTTAATTACCGTTTCTTTAAGGATTTCTTTTAGTCCTTTTGAATCATCAAGGTTTTGAACTAATACCTCACTGAATTTATCGACAAACCATTTGGAATCAGATAATTCTCCTGTCTTAGAATCCGACAGACATGTAACCCCATCCATTAACCAAATGTAGTTTTTAAAGCAACCTATCCTATCTTCGTTGACATTACTATTCCCCTTAATTGAATATGTCTCTTTAATTATCATTTTAATACTATTCACCACCATTTAGATCAGTTACCATTATGGAATTTACTGATCTGACAACACCAGCACATGAACTATATGAATAAGCGATATCATTTAATTCAAACAACTCCTTTTGAGTTGTATAAGCCAGGAAAGATGATGCCCCGCCATCTATGTTCATAAGGTATTCAACATCACCAAACAATATTTTGGATATTTCAATTAAATCAAAATAATCCGCCCCTGCACTTCTCTTGTTCCTTCCAGAACAGACCAGCGTGAAAAACTTATTGTCCTTAGTCAATCCTATTGCTGTCCTTGGGTGCTTTTCTATTTTGTGTATTTCTGATTCCTGAGTCTGCATCGATAGCTGTGTCAGCCAACCCTCGCAGGTCAATTCATCCCTAAGCTTTTTCTCTGTGTCAAATTCCATGCCGTCATAAATCAGGAACATACCCCCGCCATAACACCATTCATATTCATCATAGTCATATAAGTATAAATCAAAATGAGTCTGCCCGATATCAAAATAACCATCTGAATCACAGCTCATATCAGGAAATAATAAATCCCATCTTTCCAAACTGAGTGAAATAACAACGCCAATGCTGGGTAATATGACATCTCCTTTTCTAATACATGTGATGGAATCATCTACACATATTATGTTTACTCTGTTTTCCCCGACTTTTTTGCGATAATGGTTGTACTCTTTATGGCCATTCTCCATGACAAATGGTGTGTATAGTGTGACATCCCCGTTTGTATCGCTGTTAATGTCACATTCCTGCCATTTTATTTCAACATTATTTACAATTACTTTACCTGATTTTAAAGTCTTTCTGAAAAATTCGATTGCACCGTTTTTCTTCTTACCAATTGCTGCCTTGTTGTATAAAGGAAATGTCTCGTGCCTTCCATATATATTGCTTTCGAGCTTATAATCAATATGCCAGCCATACCTGTAGATTCTTTCCCTTTCCCTTGACTTTCTTAAGCTATTGTACATCTCTATGGTTTTAAGTGTTATAAAAAACATAAAATTAGATACCAGGCAATCTCCATATTCATGATTTTTAAAATATGCTCTTGGATTCATTGCGTTGTTCCATGTTTTAATTGATATATTTAAATCTTTTGAATTATCAAGTTTAACATAGTTCACCCTGATATCATTCCCAAACCTGTCTTTATAGACATAATCATCTATATCTAAATAGTCATGCTTTTTCTTGATGTACCTTTTTATTAATTGCTGTGGTATATCACGGAAATCTGATTTGCTGATCCCTGTCCATTCATACTCTAAATCCAGCACTTTATCGGAATTGGAACTAACAAAAATAGATGGGAACTCCCCCAATAATGTATCAAGGTCTCTTTGATATGCCTCCATGCCAATTTGATTATATATCCAATCTGACATTCTATAGTTAAATGCAGTTTTTTCCACCAGGCTGACATGCTTTATCATATCGTATCCCCTTGGGATATATATGAAATGTATCTCTTCTTCATCGATTGAATTGGTTAAGGCTCTGGTCATCAATTCACTGGAACGGCAATATACAAATGCTTCCACATTTAATTTCTTAAAGGATGCCAGGCACCACTCACCAAAACCGATTAAAATGTCATTTGAACTCATTAATTGGATCTGGTCCATATCAAATCCATAGTAATAATAATCATCAACTATAAGATTCAACTCGTCTATTGGAATGTCTTCTGACCTAACCTTCAAATAACACTCCAGATCATTTTTTGTAACCATAGAATGAATACATCTTTCCTCTTTTACTATGATATAAATATTATCTGAATACTCCTTGATTTTTTTATATAGCTCAATCATCGCCCCCACATAAGTATAATCATCAATTATGAAGTATATGTTTTTAGTCTTATCATAGAGACTATCTAAAATATCACTCTGATCAATTCCTGTTATAGCAAGATGGTCGACCTCTCTTTTATAATAATTCGCTTTCATATCATCAATATATTGGCGGCAACCATTATCTAATAAGTTTCTTCTATAATTTATAACATCGGAATATATTTCTTCATCAGTTTTATCAGTCATATCCGGCAGTTTTTTAAAAAACCTTGTTAACTCTCCAATATATTCATCATAGATATTTTGTTCAATCAAACCCCTGCTCTTTAGCGTATCTAAAAAACCGTCTTTTACAAAACGGTTCTCAGTTGTCATATCTGCAATTATTTCTCTATATTGATATTGCTTTATCTTGGAATAACCTTCGAATTTTCCTCTGCTAAAGCTTCCCTTGATAAAATCATTATTCGCTATAAAACACATGGCTTACCCCTCATTACAATCATTTAATTAGATATAAACTCTTTAAACTTAGATTCTATATTCTCAAGTTCATATTCATCTATCGATTCTACAAATATTCTAATCATTGGCTCGGTCCCCGAAAATCTGCAAGTTAACCAACTGTTCTTAAAATATATTTTTAATCCATCGCTGTAATCTGTTTTCTCAATTTCATAATCAAAGCCAGGCAAAGCTTTTTGTTTGAATATCAGGTCTTCAAGTAGCACTTTCATTGATTTGTCTAAGCTGATATTATTTTCTCTAAAGAAATGTTTGCCATACTTGTTCTCAAGATTCTTAATAAGCTCCGAGACAGGTTTGTCAATTATTGATATCATTTCTAAAAATAGTGCCGTTGCGAATATTGCATCTTTACCCCTTATATGTCCTGCAATTGTCAGACCTCCGCTGCTCTCTCCACCTATAACGCAACCATGCTGTTCCATACCATTGCTTATATGCTTAAACCCCACCGGCACTTCGTAAGCAATTTGTCCGTATGAAGCTGCGATTTTATCCAGCAGGTGAGTCGTGGACATGTTTCTTACAACCGGACCCACCATCCCTTTATACTCTAACAAGTAATAATAAAGTAATGATAGAATCATATTAGGATGTATAAATTCGCCGTTTTCATCAAATACAGCGAGTCGGTCTCCATCACCGTCAGAACCGATACCCAAGTCATAGTCACCACTCAGAACGTGATATTTCAATCTCCCTAAACTCTCCAATGTCGGAGATGGTACTCTTTTACCAAAAAGTGTGTCGTGCCAATCATGAATGAGTTTACACTCACATCTAACTATGTATAAAATTGTCTGAAGATATTTTGCAGATACACCGTGCATAGGGTCTACAACAACCTTCAAATTTTTTCGCTTTATTGCATCCACATCAATACAATTTAATATGCCATCAATATACCGATTTTCGGGATTAATATATTCAATAAGACCTTTGTCCTTAGCCTCTTCACAGCTGATAGATTTTATCGCACCTATACTTGTCATTCTAGCCTCTAATTTATCTGTAAATTCTATTGATGCATCTCTTCCACCCTTTAGTATAATTTTAACTCCATTATATAAAGCAGCATTGTGGCTTGCCGTTACAGCTATTCCAAAATCCACACCCATTTCTCTGACAGTGAACATTGTCATAGGTGTCGGGCAAACGCTGTTTATAAAATATACTTTTATCTCATTTGCTGTTAATACCTGACTAATCCATGTAGCAGCTTCTCTGGATAAAAATCTTCTATCGTAGCTTATTACTATTTCTTTTCCATGCTCATGATCGTTTATTTCGTCTGCTAAGGATTGTGCCAAGAGTTCAATATTGGATTTGATAAATTCGTCTCCAATTATTGCTCTCCAACCACCAGTGCCGAATTTAATCATAGGTCTCATCCTTCCACTTCAAGAAGAAATTATTGACTACATAATGAGCGCATCTGCCTGTGATATTATAGTCACTCAACACTCCTATCCCCTTGAATGAACTCCACTTGTTGAGATTTTGATTGATATTTTCCTCAAGCATGCTGGTCAGCCCATCACCGAAGTATTGGACTAGCTTGCCTGTAAATATTACTTTATCCAGGTCCAATATAGCTATGATATTAGTCAATGGCTCAGAAATATATCCTGCTATTTCTTTAATAATGCTCCTGGCCTTTGAATCACCAGCTTTGTAAAGTCTCGCTAACTCCTCAATCGTCATACCAGTCTTTTCTTCAATAGCCGTTATAGATGCTTCGGTTGTTAAGCAGCCCTTTTGACCACATTTACATGTCCTAGGACCGTCAATAGAATATAATCTGACGTGGCCGAATTCCCCAGCGGCATTATTAGTGCTCCTCAGTAAATTTCCATTTAGGACCAGTGCTGCACCGATACCTCCACCGAGTTTTATTAGCATGTAATTATTTGTTTGTTCTCTTCCGTAATCTGTTTCAGCCAGAATATTAACGTCATTTTTTATCTGAACTGGAATATCCAAATACTCCAGTTCAGATAAAACATTGATTCCATCCAATCCTAAATTCTTAGATTTTATTACTACTCCATTCTTGTCATCAACTATTCCTTCTATACTAATTGCTATGCCCAGGATTCTCAAATTTTCAGCACTCTTACTAATCTTATCAATTACTTCTTTCAAAACATCTATTACATTTCTGTTCATATCTCTCATAATGTTCAATTTACTTATTTCATTACCTGCAGCATCATATAAGCCTGCATTAATTGATTCTACAGAAATTTCAACCCCTATGGAGCATAGCTGTTGATACCTGATAGACAGAGCCATGGGGTTCCGACCCAGTGCTTTGTTTTCTAAAGTAATCTCCTCAACCATGCCTTCATTTATTAGCTCTTTGACCAGATTTGTAATCGTTTGATTTGACATGTTTGTCATTTCAGCAATCTGAGCTCTGTAAATATTTTTTTCAGAATAAATTATTTCTAAAATTCTTCTCCTGTTGTTGATTTTCATTAAGTCTGGACTAGTAATTTTATTCATATCTACCTCTTATTTGAATATATCGTTTGCTTTATCAGCGATATTTTTCATGCCTTCGTCAACTGTCATCTCTTTATATGCAATTTTCTGTATTACTTCAGAAATAACGGATGAAAGTTTAGGATACTCTTCAATTGGTGGTCGAGCTACACCATAGGTCAAGACTTTAGCTGCTTCAATCATATGCGGGTTTTCTTTTCCGAACTCTGTATACCTGGTGCTCTCCCTAGCAGACTTTGCCACAGGCAGATAACCGGTTCTTATTGCCCACTCTGCATGATTCTCACCGGTTGTCATCCACTTCATGAACTTCAGGGTTTCCTGCTGCACTTTTTCATCACTCTTGAATATGAAGTAGTGGTTGGATCCGAGACCGCTAGCCAATTGATCCTTACCAGGAAGCATAGCTACGCCGACATTCATTTTCTGTTTGGTTATGTAGGTGTTTGCTGCGCCTTGTGTACCGATTGCCATTGCAACTTGTTTGTCAATAAACGGATCCTGTCCTACAGCAATAGGTGCATATCCGTCTTTTATCATTTTTGTATAGAAGTCCAGCGCTTCCAACCCTTTTTCATTATTAAAACCTATATTATTGCCTTCTTTATTCAATATACTCTGCCCGTTTTGCCACAAGAAACATTCCCAAGTCCATGCTGTTCTCTCATTTGGTGCAATGGGCAGCCAAACCCCGAATCTTTTCCCGTCTGACAGCTTCTTGGAGGTGTTGTATAACTCATCCCATGTAGTTGGGGGATTCTCTATCCCTGCTTCCTTGAACATATCTTTATTGTATATAAGTAAAAGTGTCCCTGCTTCAATCGGAACGGAGTAGATTTTATTCTTGTACATGCCTGCTTCCATGAGCCCCTTAGGAATGTCGTTCTTCCAAGCATCATCCATGATTGCTCCAACCTCAACCAGCTTTCCTGAGCTCTCCAAAACTCCTGTCCAGGTTGGGTAACCCCATAAAAGGTTGGGCTCTTGATTGGAAAGTACTGCAGATTGAACCTTTTGCAGCATTTCGTCGCCATTAGCAACAAATTTGGGATTGATTTTTACATTTGGATTTTCACTTTGATATTTCTCAATCATTTCAAGCAGCACTTCATTTTTATCCGCGGCATAGCCATGCCAGAACTCGACAACCACCGGCTCAGCTGCTTCAACAGCTGTCTTTTCCTGAGGTGCATTAGCCACGGTCGCCTCTTTAGCGCATCCGGCTAATGATAGTGATAATATTAGTACTAATACTAACATTAAGGCAATTGGTTTTTTTCCTTTCACGATGAATCCCCCTTTAAATTTATTGTTCTTTTCCCCCAGAAAAGGCTATACTCTCTATAACTTTTTTCTGGAATATTATAAACACGATAATTACCGGCACCAATGTCAGCGCAGTTCCTGCCATTAATGCACCCCAGTCTGTTTCTATCGCATTTATTTCCCTAAAGTAAGCCAGTCCTAACTGCAAGGTATATAATTCTTCCTTACTGACAATCAGTAGGGGCCAGAAGTACTGATTCCAGGCATAAATGAAGATTAATATAAAAGACGTAGCGAGAATTGGTCTTGAAATCGGTAGGATGATTTTGGTAATAACCTGAAAAGTAGTACATCCATCGATTATTGCAGCTTCTTCGATTTCTTTCGGTATCTGCATGAAGAATTGTTTTAACAAAAATACAATCAGTGCACTCCAAGCAAATGGAATTATTAGTCCAGCCAATTTATTCAACAGACTCAACTTTTCTAAAGTTAATATCATTGGTATCATAATCGTCTGAGCCGGCAGCATTAATCCGGACAGCAGAAGTATAAAGAGTATATTCTTACCCCTGAATTCCATTCTTGCAAAAGCATACGCTGCCATTACAGATGTTATCAATTGTCCAAAAATTATAAATGCTGTTACAATTAAACTATTGATGAAAAATCTTATAAAAGGAAAACTCGTTACAGCCTTTTTATAGTTATTGAGATTTATCTCACTTGGTATCCATTTTATCGGGATTGTGAATATTTCATTTGAAGGCTTAAAGGACGTAGACAGCATCCATAAAAATGGCAATATCATCATGCTTGCCAATCCGTATAAAATGACATATTTTGATACCTTCTTAATATCTTTCATACTATTTCTCCTCAACAAATTTCTTTTGGACTATTGTAATCAACACAGTCAATATAAACAGAACAAAGGCAATAGCAGATGCATATCCCATTTCATATTCAACAAATCCCACTTTATATAAGTAGGTTACCAACATTTCTGTTCTGCCTATCGGCCCGCCATTTGTTGTGACTTTGACAATATCAAATATCTGAAACAACGAGTATATGCTGCTTGATACCATAACGAAAAATATTGTAGGTTTCAGTAAAGGCAGTGTCACTCTAAAGAATTTCTGTACACTGTTGGCACCATCAATCTCAGCAGCCTCATAAAGCGTCCTGGGAATGGTCAGTAATCCCGCAATAAATATAACCATATTGTAGCCGATGCTTTTCCAGACACCTATTACAACAAGCGCTGCCATAGCTAAATCCGGATCTGCCAACCAAGTTTTCACTTCAATTCCAAATACAGATAATATTGAATTCAACAACCCATATCTATCCGGGAGAAATATCCATGCCCATACCACACCGACAGCTACTAGTGACACGATGTGCGGCAGGAAGTAGATTCCCTTCAATATCTGAAACCCCTTCAAGCTTTCGTTCATTAAGTAGCTAAGCACAAGCGAAATGCTTACAGATAGGGGAACGGTAAAAGCTAAATATATAAAGGTGTTTTTTAATGCGTTAATAAACTTCTCATCACCAAATAATCTTATATAATTGCTGAAGCCTACAAAGGTTTTATCTACTGAAAAACCATTCCACTCGAACATAGTGAGTATGAATGAATAGAATAATGGTATTAAGAAGAATATAGCAAACAGAATAAAAGTCGGAGCTATAAGCAAGTATGGAGTATATACCCGTTTGTTCAAGACTACACTCCCCCCCAATTAATCAAATCGTTTTATTAATTCGATTGTAAGCTTTTCCATCTTCTGTGTCAATATATTTTTCAAGTCATTTGATTAATATAAGAATTAAAGTTTTTACTCATTGACCCCTAAGCTAAACTAATAAAAAACAAACAAAAAAACTCGCCGCAAGCGACGAGTTCATTTTATACTATTATTGCTTAAGTGTATAATTCAAGCCCCATGTGTTGCCATAGCAATCGATCACTACTGCATGGTAAGCACCCCAGAAGGTTTTCTGCAGCTCATATTTCACAGTTCCATTTTTGCTTAATGCCGCATATATTCTGTTGATTTCTTCTTCGCTGTCAAGCTCTAATAATAGGTTCGCATTACCTGATGTTCTATCGCCGCTGAGAATATCTAAAAGATACAGCACGCAATCAGTATTAATGTGAAGCTCCGAATGGATTACCTTACCTTCAAAGCCTTTAAACATTTCTTTTCCGTCAGCCATCTGCACATTCTTTATTTCTCCGCCAAATACTTCTTTATAATATTCAAGCGCCGCTTTACAATCCATAACAAAAATCTCTGGTACAATTCTTTTCATTTGCTTTATCTCCTTTTTTTATATGTATTATAGTATTTAGCTGTCTTTCCCTTTAGCTTCCACGAAGCTTTTTAATGCAGACAGCTTGTTGTCCCAAAACCTCTCATAATATGAAAGCCACCTTTTCAGCTCCTGAAGGGGTTCCGGTTGAAGCATGTATCGTGTCTCTCTTCCAATCTTTCTTTCACTTACAAGACCTGCATCCTTCAGAATATGCAAATGCTTTGAAACAGCTGTACGGCTCATAGGAAAATGTTCACTTATTTCCATAACCGGCAGCTCTCTCCCAGCAAGCAGACTCAGCAGCTCCCTGCGGGTAGGATCTGCTATTGCTTGAAATACATCATGTTTAGGATAGGTATCCATCATTTTTATCACCCATCTTTTTACGTAAAATAAGCAATACGCAACCAATCGGTTTCTCAACGCAATTATATAACACCTTTTGGTTCCATGTCAAGTATTGTTTCATATTTCTCTTCAGTTTGTGATAAACTTATAGAAAAATACATTGATAAAATACTACAGATAGGCGGTGTTAATAATGAGCGGAAACATGGATATTCAGGAAGCAATGCTGGAGAAGAGGATATGGGCTGTGATAGGAGCTAATAACGATCCTGATAAATTCGGCAATATTATTTATAGGAGATTAAAATCCGAGGGTTATATAGTATACCCCGTAAACCCGATGTATGACAATGTAGAAGGCGATCAATGCTATCCGAATCTAGCATCATTACCTCAGAAACCTGAGGTTTTGGATATGGTTGTGTCACCTAAAAGGGGCAAGGCTTTTATTGAGGAAGCCGCCAAACTGGGAATAGAAAACATATGGCTGCAGCCAGGCACCTTTGATTTAGAGCTTTTAGCGTTAATAAAGGAAAAACAGCTGGTAGGCTTGCAGGCTTGCGTATTGGTTGAATTGGGATAGTAAAACAAAAACTGCCCCAAGGGGCAGTTAGTATTAAAACTACATATTTCAAACAATTTTAGTAGTGCTGCAATGATCTTTACGCATTTAAAAAACTATTAGCGTTCTTCCCTGAAATAGGCAATGCTTAATCCCTTCGGTCCCGCTTTTTCCTTTGACTTCTTCATGGAAACCACCACAAGTACAGTAATTGTTACCAGGTATGGCAGCATGTCTATGAAATACTGGGACACATTGATACCCATGCCTTGTATTCTAAAACCAATGATGTCCAACCCACCGAACAGAAAAGCACCAAATAAAGCTTTATACGGATTCCATGTGGCGAAAATAACCAATGCAACGGCTATCCAGCCTCTTCCTGCCGTAACGCCTTCCTGCAAGGCCGGTACATATACCAGGGACAGATACGCTCCTCCCAGACCGCAGAGCGCTCCACCCAATAAAGTATGCAAGTACTTATATAAAGCAACGTTTATGCCCGCAGCATCCGCTGCTCCCGGATTCTCACCGACAGCCCTCAGGTTCATTCCCCAGCTGGTTTTATAAAGATATATCCCCAACAGTATAGCTGTTAAATAACCCAGGTAAACAAAAGCGTCCTGTCTGAACAGTACCGGACCTATGATTGGAATATTTCCGAGCAATGGCACGGTAAATGGCTTGAAAAATAATCTCAAGGCTTCAGGTGCTATCTGTCCTATAAGGTCCTGGCCGACAAAATCTGCAAAACCTGAGCCGAATATTGTCAGTGTCAAACCTGATACTACCTGATTTGCTCTTAAGGTAATGGTTAAAAAAGCAAAAATAAGTGCACCGCATGCGCCAGCAATCATCGCTGCTAATAAAGCCAATGCTGCATTTTCGGTCGACATCCCGACCATAAATCCCATAACAGCACCCATCAGCATCATGCCTTCCACCCCAAGGTTCAGATTACCCGAACGCTCTGTTATGATTTCGCCGAGTGTTGCAAACAAAAGGGGTGTGCCTGCAATAACAGCCGCATGGAGAAAGGAAATAAGCGCGTCCATAATCAACCGACCTCCTTTCCCACAGTGACTTGATGTCTTTTTACCAATACAAACTTATATCGTACAAAAAACTCACTGCCCAATACGAAGAATAAAATGATTCCTTGCAGAATTTCTGCCGCTGCCTGAGGTATACCGAAAACGGTCTGTATATATGATCCACCCTCCAGAAGCGCTGCAAAAAGAACAGATACCACCAGAATAACCGGTGCACTCAAGGCGGCCAGCCAAGCGGTAATAATTGCTGTATATCCGACGCCGCCGGTAATTTCCACTGACAGTGTATTATTTACAGCAGAAGCCTGAATCATCCCAACCAGTCCACAAAGGCCGCCGCTCAGCATTATCGCTATTAATATTGTCTTTTTAATATTAATACCTGCATAACGTGCTGTATTAATACTTTCACCGATAACAGCGATTTCATATCCCTTTTTTGTGTGGTTGATAAAGATATGGATGAGAACTACCAATACAAGCGCAATCACCCAACCAATATGTACGCCAAACAACTCCGGCAGTATGGCATTTTCAGTAAAATTGGCTATTTTGGGGAATCCAAGGGACTTTGGATCCCTCCAGGGTCCGTATTGTAAATATGTAACCCACTTGATTCCAATATAATTCATCATTAAGGTAACAATAGTTTCATTGGTTCCCCACTGTGCCTTAAAAAAAGCCGGTATAAGTGCCCAGAGCCCGCCGACCAACATTCCGGCAAGTATCATTAAAAGCAGCACAATAGGTCTGGACATGTCGCCCATTTCCAAGGCTATAAAGGTTGCAGCAAATGCACCCATTGCAATCTGCCCTTCTCCCCCTATATTCCAGAACTGCATGCGGAATGCTATCCCGATGCCCAAGGAAGTAATGACCAGCGGAATCGCTTTTACAATGGTTTCTTTTACTCTATAGGCTGTTCCAAAAGCACCCTGCACCATTTTTATATAAACATCTATAGGATTCAGACTCAGAAGCAGGATAAAAAGTGAAGAGGCAATAAGAGCCAGAATAATAGCGCTTATTCTAATGGCAGCAGCTTTTATTCTGCTAGGTTCACTTTTCTTAATTGCACGTATTGTCATTGGCATTATCATCCTTGCTCGTTTCCTCCTCTTTCATTAAATTTACGGAACCTGTCATCATCAGGCCGATTTTTTCCTTTGTTATTTTCCTTGCATCAACTATGCCGGTTATCTCTCCGGCACATAAGACCATGATCCTGTCGCATAGCTCCAGTAAAACGTCCAGGTCTTCCCCGATATACAAAACCGCGACACCCTTTTGTTTTTCCTCATTTAAAAGATCATAAATCGTATGACATGAATTCACATCAAGGCCTCTTACAGGGTATGCGGTTATCAAAACCTGAGGTTTTGAATCCAGCTCCCTTCCCAATAATACTTTTTGAATATTGCCGCCTGACAGCATGCGCACCGGATGCTTAATTCCGGGAGTTTGAATGTCAAGCCGTTTGATAATCTCCAGGGACTTTTGTTCTGCTGGTTTTCTGTTTATAAAGATACCCTTCTGTCTTTGATACATCTTAAGCACTATATTATTAACTATATCCATTGAGGCTACCAGTCCCATCCCCAATCTGTCTTCGGGAATAAAGCTCAGGCTGACCCCCTTTGTGATAATATCTAAAGGAGACTTCCCAACCAGGTTTTCTCCTTCAAAAAGAATCTTTCCCTGCTTCACCGGATATAAACCTGCAATAGCTTCACATAACTCCTTCTGTCCACTGCCGGCAACTCCGGCAATACCCAGTATTTCTCCTGAATATATATCGAAATTCATTTCTTTAAGTACTTTAACACCTTCCGCATTTATAGCACTTAAATCTCTAACTTCCATCGCTGCTTTACTTTTTTCCGTCTCAACCCTCTTAATGGATAGATCTGCTGGACATCCCATCATCAACTCTGTTAAAAGCTTGGGGTTAGTGGATACCTTGTCTACGGTCTTTACGGTCTCACCCTTGCGCAGGACAGTGATGCGATCTGCAACTTCCATAACCTCGTTCATTTTGTGTGTGATAAAAACTACCGCACAGCCTTCTTCCTTCATACGGTTCATGATTTTAAAAAGCTTTTCGGTTTCCTGAGGTGTCAATACTGCCGTCGGTTCATCCAATATCAATATCTCAGCACCTCTATAGAGCACCTTTAATATTTCCAGAGTCTGTTTTTCGCCCACCGACATGTTATAGACCTTTTTATCCGGATCGATATCCAGTCTGAACCGCACCGACATCTCTCTGATTTTTTCCGAAAGTGCCTTCTGATTTAAGAAGAAACTGTTCTTCTGACCAAGAATGATGTTTTCTTTAGCGGTTAGAACCTCTATCAGCTTGAAATGCTGATAAATCATACCTATCCCTGCTTTTATCGCATCCTTTGGCGCTGCAAACTTTACATCCTTGCCTTTTACAAAAATAGAACCGCTGTCGGGGGTATAGACCCCAGACAGCATGTTCATTAATGTACTCTTCCCTGCACCATTCTCACCCAGCAGAGCATGTATTTCACCCTTCCGGACGGCAAGGTTAATATCTTTGTTTGCAACTACTTTTCCGAAGGACTTATTAATATTCTTCATTGAAATATAGTTGTTTTCCATCTTTTTTACCTATCCCAATTATTTTATCTTGCCTTCAACACCTTGTACAAACCAATCAACGCTCATCATCTGTTCAAAAGTCATAGCAGAACCTTCTGGTATCTTCACAGCACCAGTTTGATCTTTTAATGGGCCTGCAAATACATTAAGTGAACCGTCAATTATAGCAGCCTTAGCTTTATCAACAGCTGCCTGTGAGCCTTCTGCTGCGTTTTCTGTAAGCGGTGCAAGGTCGATCATACCATCTTTCATATCACCGTAATAGTTTTCTTGCTTCCAGTTGCCATCCAATATTCTCTGTACTTCTGCTGCATAGTATTTACCCCAATGCCATACCGGTGCTGTCAGGTATGCTTTTGGCGCTGATGCTCTTGTGTCCAAATCATATCCAATTGCCCAAACACCTTTTTCTTCAGCAGCTTGCTGTGTTGCTGTTGTATCCTGATGCTGTGCCAATACGTCGCAGCCTGCATCCAATAAAGCCTTTGCTGCTTCTTTTTCTTTCGCCGGATCATACCAAGTATGTGTCCAATTCACCTTTACAGTAATATCTTTATTAACTGACTGAGCTCCCAGTGTATATGCATTGATGCCTCTTACAACCTCGGGAATCTCAAACGCTGCTACATAACCAAGCTTGTTGTTCTCGGTCCTCAAGCCTGCAACTATACCGGCAAGGTATCTGGCCTGTTCCATAGCGCCGAAATAATTGGTGAAATTCGGACCGCTCTTGTAGCCGGAAGCGTGATAAAATTTAATGTCTGGATGTGCTTTTGCAGCTTTTTCTACAAAGTCCATATGTCCGAAGGAGTTTGCGAATATGACGGTACAACCCTGATCGATCAAGTCATTCATTACTTTTTCGGCTTCGCTGGACTCAGGAACTCCTTCCTTGAACATCGTTACAATTTTATCTCCAAGCTGCTGTTCAAGATATAGTCTGCCTTCATCATGTGCCTGAGTATAGCCGCCATCATTGGCAGAGCCTATGTAGACAAAACCGACCTTAAGCGGTTCAGCCTTTGGTGCTTCTGTGGGCGCTGCTGCTGGTGCAGCTGCTGCCGGTTCTGTCTTTGGTGCACAACCTGTGAGCATGATCGCAAACACCATAACAAGTACTAAGAGTAAACTAATGGTTTTTTTCATACTGATTATTCCTCCCCAAATTTGATTATAGTAGTTCATTGCAAAATCATTATATTATTAAATAACACGATTTTGCGGGCGTATCTTGAAGGAATCCCCCTCATTTCTCGTAGGATATCGTACGTGCATCATACAAAACCATACTAAAAAGAGGAAATTTCCTTGCAATCTAACTATTCTTACAGCCTACTAATAATTCCATAATTGATATTAAATTGACTAATCAATCTAATATCAATTATAAATCCATACGATTTAATATCCGTCTATGCTTGTCCTAATTAAGAAAACTTTCTTTCAAGGCAAAAATAAAACTCCCAGAATTTATTCTCATCTGGGAGTTTATATGCAGGTTTGAATCTTTGTGCTCTATTATGGACTATTGATATGAAACATTCCTTCATGTGTCTTATGTATTCCGGAATATCCTTAGCCCGTAATTTAACACAAAAATGTCATAACATCTAATATATAAACAACCCGTAGTCCGGTAATTCAAGGTCACCTGGTAGAAACACTTAGACCACATTTCTAAGCATATACAAGCCGCTAGTTTCTTTCAGAAACTGTTTATTAGATTATTTTCTCCATATTCATTACTCAATTGTTATTAATCTTACAATATTATGTTAGTATCTACACCATATTTTACTATAAAAGTGCACGGAATACAAGCATCTAATTGCACAAAGTGCTTTGTATATTTACTTATCATTCAGCACTTTCTTCACTGCATTAAAAATCTTGTTGTATCCTGTGCAGCGGCACAAATGTCCGGAAATCTCACGTTTTATCTCTTCGTCAGAGTATTTCTTGCCACTTTCTACAATAGCAGTTGTTGTAAGTACAAGTCCGGGTGTGCAGAAACCGCATTGTATAGCCCCTTCTTCTATAAAGGCCTGCTGTACTTTAGATAATTCACCGTCTTTGGAAACCCCTTCAATGGTTGTTATCCTTTTTCCGTCAGCCCATACTGCCAGAAAGATACATGAATTAATCGCAGTTCCATTTATCAGCACCGTACATGCACCACATTCACCAACGGAGCAACCCTGCTTGACTCCTGTAAAATGAAGTCTGTTTCTCAGTACCTCAAGCAGGGATTCTTTTATATCAACCTCAAGTGAATACGCCTTATCATTTACTATCATGCTAATTTTTTTCATTTCATTCAATATCAGCACCTCCGCTTCTGCGAACAGCTTCCTTAAGCGCCCTGATTGTCAGTATTTCAATCAAATGCTCTCTATAAGATTTTGAAGCACGCCAGGAATCTCTGGCTTTTGAGGATTTTATGGCATACTTACCTATCTCTTTCAAGGTTTCCTCAGTAATATCCTTACCTCTGGCATAAGTCTCAGCTTCAGTGCATCTTATTGGCGTTGGAGCTGCGACTCCTAAGGCAATTCTTACATCTGTGAATTTTCCGGCCTCTGCCTTGCAAACTACCGAGACCCCAAGTATTGCGATATCCATTGCTTTTCTGTTGCTGTATTTTATATAGCAGCCACTGGTTTTCCGGTAGTTATCTTCTGAAATTAAAATGTTAGTCAATATTTCTCCAGGTAATAGATGTACTTTCCCAGGTCCTGCATAAAATTCCCGGACTTGAATTATTCTGGTTCCTGCAGGGCTAACCAATTTCAAAGCTGCATCATATGCAAGCATTGTGGTTGCACTGTCAGCCGATACAGCACCATTACATATATTACCCCCAATTGTACCCATGTTTCTGACCTGGGGTCCACCAACGGACACTGCTGCCTCTGACAGGACCGGTAAGTACTTATTTATGATGTCATTCCGGAATAATTGAGCAAAGGTAGCCATTGCACCTATAGAAATTGTACCATCTTCTAAAATGCTGATTTCATCCATCCCAGCGATATCTCTTAAGCTTAAAAGCTCAACTTCGGAGAGTGTGCCATTATGCATACGGACCAACACATCTGTGCCTCCTGCAATAATTTTCAAATTCGGATTGCCAGAAAGCATTTTCAAAGCGACCTCAAGAGTTTCAGGTTTCTCTATATTTATAATATCAAACATTCTCTAGTCTCCTTTCTAAAGCAATCCGCTTTCTTTCATTTTTTCAAAAACCGCCTGAGGGGTCATAGGTATTTTGTTAATTGCTATTCCTGTTGCATTCAGAACAGCGTTTCTCACTGCCGGTGCAGGAGAAATCGTTGTATTCTCACCCAGGGATTTTTGTCCTACGGAGCCTGCAGGATCAGGTATCTGAACAAATTCAGCCCCTATATCCGGTGTATCCATTATAGTCTGAAGCTTGTAGTCCAGGAAATTGTTGTTTAAAGGAGCACCTGTCCTTTGGTCAAAGAGCATTTGCTCCGACAAGGCATACCCGAGGCTCATGCTGACGCCTCCATGCACTTGCCCTTCTGCAAGCAGCGGATTGATTATCACGCCTGAGTCATGTACGTTATATATCTCGATTACCTCTATCCTTCCGGTCTCAATATCCACCTCAACCTCTGTAAAGGTAACTCCGTACGCCATGGCATTTATTCTGCAGTTTGCAGTAACATCGCTTGTTATTGGTGCGGCGTTTACCAAGTCATAATAGGACTCCATTGCAATATCTTCCAGAGTGCAAATCTCTCTGCCTAGCTTTTTTTCTATAATCCTTGCATTCCTTATATCCAATTCATCAATACTTAAACCGACTTTTGGGGCCGCCAGCTCAAGAACCTTCTGTCTGGCTTCCTCTGCAGCCTTTTTAACAGCCGCGCCTGAGACAAAGGTCTGTCTTGAAGCATAAGACCCTAAGTCAAAGGGCGTCACATCGGTATCCTGCTGTGACACGATATGAACCATATCGAAAGGTAAGCCAAGTACTTCAGCAGCTATTTGCGACAGAACGGTATCGCTTCCCTGTCCTATCTCTGTGGCACCGACCTGAAGCTGTATTGAGCCATCCTGATTCATCACAATCCTTGCTCCTGCTATCTCAAACCCATGGGGACTGGTTCCTGTCGCATAACTGAAGCAAGCCATACCCAGCCCTCTTCTCTTTATACCTCTTTGATCCTGGTATTTTTTCAACTTCTCATCCCATTTAATCAGTTGTTTTCCCTTTTCAATGCATTCAGGAAGCCCGAAGGATCGTACTACAATTTCAGAATGGGGGTCCACCTTTCCAAGACTGATAAGGTTTTGCTTCCTGAATTCTATCGGGTCCATATTCATTGCCCTGGCTATATCTTCTACATGGCTCTCCAATGCATAGAATATCTGAGGACAACCATATCCCCTCATGGCCCCTGCTGCAGGTAGGTTTGTATAAACTGTTTTGGGCTCATACTTCATGGAATTGAAATCATAAAGCAGCCTGAACTTTCCACCTGCGCTAAGCACAATAGTATGCCCATGAGAAGCATAGGCTCCGTTATTGCTTACAGGCTTCATACATAGGCTGAGAAGCTTCCCTTCTTTTGTTACTGCTGTCCTTATATAGAACTTCATGGCATGGCGGGTTCTTGTATCTATGAAGCACTCTTCTCTCGTCAAGGCATAGCGCACGGGCTTTCCATTGACCGCCAGGGACATGGCTGCAGTAAGAGGTTCTATTATTACATCCTGCTTGTTTCCGAACCCTCCTCCGATATATGGCTTGATGACTCTGATTTTCCCCCAAGAGATGCCAAGAGCTTGGCCAACTATCCTTCTTACTATTTGCGGAATCTGTGTTGAGCTTACAATTACTATACGTCCGTCTGCATCCACATAAGCATATGCGCTTTGTATCTCCAGATGGCAGTGTTGAACTATACTGGTTTCATAGACGCCTTCAAAAATACGGTCAGCTTTCTTAAAATCCGCTTCAGTGTCTCCTATCTCCTCACTTGTTGCGCCCAGGATATTGTCCGGTCTTTCTTCATGAATTGTAGGAGCACCTGGCAAAATTGCCTTCTCCGGATCTAATACAAAGGGAAGAATCTCATACTCCACCTCAATCAGCTTAAGAGCTTTCTCTGCAGTTAGTGCATCTACAGCTACTACTGCTGCAATACCATCACCGACAAACCGTGCCTTATCCGTAAGAATCAACCGATCATCCACATCTCTATGCTTCGGATTTAAAGACCATGGATGACCCGCAGTTGCATACTTTATCCCAGGTAAATCCTCATGGGTAATTACAGCCTCAACACCAGGCAAGGCTCTTGCTTTGCTCACATCAATACACTTTATAATCGCATGGGCGTAAGGACTTCTCAAAACCTTCCCTACAAGCATATCCCGTTCGAAGAAGTCATCAGCATACTTTGCTTTACCTGTTACTTTGGCGACTGCATCTAACCTAGTCACTCTTTTCCCCACTACATCAAATGACATATTTTCACCTTCAATCAAGCAAATTTTCACATTTTAGAATCGTTTCCAAACAGCGCTGGCCAATTCACGGCTTCTCGCCATCATTTTTTCTTCATCGATATTAACCAATTTTCTGTCTTCCATTACAACCTTGCCGTTAACAATTGTTGTATCAACGAAACGCCCATTGATGCCGAACAGCAGATGACCGTTTATATTACCTGCATTTATTGGCGTCGGAGGATTGTAATCAACAATGATTACATCAGCCAAGGCGCCTTCTTTCAAAATTCCCACTTCTCCATCAATAAATCTCTCAGTTATTTTCTTGTTATTGACAAACAGCATTTCAGGAATTTCACCCCAGGCAACCTTTGAATCTCCTTTAACGTGTTTATGAATGATATTCCCAACCTTGTAGGATTCCATCATGTCTGCTGTATACCCATCAGTGCCCAAGCCCAAAAGAATGCCTTTATTGAACATTTCAAGCACCGGTGAAGCGCCTACTGCATTTCCCATATTAGACTCCGGGTTATGGACAACGATTGTGTCCTTTTCTTTCAGCATATCCATTTCCTTCTCTGAAATGTGAATGCAATGAACTGCTATGGTCTTATCAGAGAGGACTCCTGTATCGTACCACCTTTCTATAACACCTTTGCCATACTTTGCCTTTGAATCTTCCAAGTCTTCAATGCCTTCCGCAGAGTGCACATGAAAGCCCGCATTCAAGCTATTGACAGCATCTAAACACTTATCCAAAGTCTTTTCTGAAATGGTCATGGACGCATGAAGTCCAAACATGCCTTTGAGCATATCATCCTTCTTGCTGTTGCAATATTTTATGAAGTCCGCATTTTCAGCAATACCTTCTTCTGCGATTTTCTCACCATCACGGTCTGAGGTTTCATAGCACAGATTGCTTCGAACTCCAATATGTTCCGCTGCCTCAGCGATTTTAAACAAGCTGCCTGTAATTGCATAAGGACTTGCATGATGATCAAAAACTGTTGTCACACCATTTTTCACCTGGTCAATCATTGGACCAACCGCACTATAGTACACATCCTCAAGGGTCAATACCTTGTCCAGTCTCCACCATAAGCCCTTCAAGATGTCAGAGAACTTTTCTGCCGGTGGGCTGTCGTTGGACATACCTCTGGCAAAAGTACTGTAATAATGCATATGTGTGTTAATAAATCCTGGCATTATAAGCTTTCCTTTTGCATCTATGAACCTTGCTGTACTATATTTCTCTTTAAGGCCTTGGGTCAAGCCCACTTCTATTATTTTGTTGCCATCAATCGCGACACATCCGTTTTCAATTATAGGTTTATCATTATCACGAGTAATGACTTTGCCGTTTCCTACTAAAATCATTCTTTTGTCCTCCCTGCTTTTATTAGTCGTATTCTATCTAATGCTATATATATTTTTAACTGTTTCTTTGTTTGTTTACAATTTTCACAGCTGTATTATGAGCATCCACTGCCACTTTATCTGAATCAATCGTTGTAAGTTTTCCATCTTTAACTACAACTTTACCGTTAACGATAGTCATGTCAACCAAGCTTGAATTCCCCAAACAAACTAATGATACCAAGGGATCGTGACATCCGGAGTATTCAATACCTTTAAGGTCGAAAAGAACGATATCGGCAGCTTTACCAACATCAAGCCTTCCGGTGTCATTTCGTCCTAAAACATCTGCGCCGCCTCTGGTAGCTACTTTGAGGATTTCATAGGCTGTTAGCCCTTCAGTTCCATATTTCAGGTGGTTTAACAAGTATGCTCGTCGTACTTCTTCCCACATATTGGACCCATCATTGCTTGCACTGCCGTCTACCGCTATGGAGAGCTTCCCTCCTGCTCTTACGATTTCTGTTGTCCTGCAGATACCGCTGGAAAGCTTCATATTAGAGGAAGGACAATGGGCAATTCCTGAGCCTTGCAGTCTGTCTATTTCCCCATCGCTCAAAAATATACCATGTGCAAACCATACATCATTTCCAACCCACTCCAGATCCTCCATGAGCTCGAAAGGCCTCCTGCCGTAACGCTCCAAACAGAACTTTTCTTCATCAAGGGTTTCGGCCAGATGTGTATGAAGCATGACCCCTTTCTTTCTCGCCAGATCCTTTGCCTGCAGCATGAGCTGACGGCTTACGGAAAATGGGGAGCAGGGTGCTAGAGCGATTCTCTGCATTGAAAAGGGGCTATTGTCATGATACTGATTTATCAATCTTTCACTATCCAGAAGGATAGCTTCTTCGGTTTGTACAACCTCCATCGGAGGCAGGCCTCCCATATCTCTGCCAAGAGACATGGATCCTCTTGTTGCGTGGAACCTTATACCGATCTCCCTTGCAGCCCTTATTTGATCATCTATAAGTGTTGAAGGCTGATCCTTGGGGAACACGTAATGATGATCCGAGGTCAAAGTGCAGCCTGTACGAAGAAGTTCTGAAAAGCCCACCAAGGCACCGTAGTAAACTGCTTCCGGTGTGATATTTTTCCAAAATTCATATAAGCCGATCAACCATGGAAAAAGAGGCTGCTCCTGCACTTCTTTAATCCCTCTGAACAAGGTCTGATAGAGATGATGGTGTGTATTTACAAAACCCGGCAGTGCAGTTAATCCACTGCAGTCAATTATTTCAACATCTCCCACAACACTTAACTTACTGCCTATCTCCTTGATGGCTGCTCCCTCAATCAATATATCGCAGTGTTCAAAGGATTCCTCTCGATCATTGAAAGTGACTATAAGGTCAATATTCTTTAACAGCTTTTGATTCATAAGTCCATGCCTCCAAATTGCTTACTGATTAATTTTTTAAAGCGAACTGCACCTCAAAGCAGTTATCATCATGCTTTTTGCATTTTATCGATAAACATTGCAGTATTGTGAGGTACAGTTCGCTTTTTAGGGTCATATTTTACCTTATTTCTTCAATTTTGTTCTTGATTATTCTGGTTCCATTATAACATATAGGAATATTTGTTAATACAGTTCTCAATGATGCCCGCCATCTCTTTTGAAACAACATTTTCCTGTCCAACTGTATAGTTGACTGTCTCTCCTTCTTCAGTTCGAACCATACAAATCCCCTTTGACATATCGGTTACCAGGAAGCCTTTATTAGTGCTGTCCTTGAAATCTGCTTCATTCCAAAAAACAGTAACCTTATCTTTATACGGATTCCCTTCATGCGGACAGAAAATGCCACAGTTTCCGCACTCATTGCACATACCATCCAAATGGATAATCTGATGTGCAGAACCGAACCCTCCATCTATATATATTACCGCATTCGCTCTGTTAGGACATACATCAACACATAATTCGCAAATGCTTCCACAATTGAGGCATCTGACCGATTCCTCTTCTCCGCATATGGGATTTTTCAAAATACCTTTCTTTTCATATAGTGCTTTTTCATTTATAGGAAGAACTTTTTTCTCAAAATCAGCACTCAAGCCTTCTCTTGCCAAAATATCCTTTGCTACCGCTTTTCCATCTGCAATGGCTTTAACAATAGACGCAGGTCCTTTCTTTACATCGCCGGCAACATATACGCCTGATACGTTCGTCTCGCAAACAGCGCTGACTTTGGGGAAGCCTTTCGAATCCAACTCTATCCCGTTTTCCCTTAGCAAGTCTCCATCAACCTGTTCACCGACTGCAACGATGACAATATCTGCATCTAATGCTGCTGTATTTCCTGTAGGAACAGGACTCCTTCTTCCGGTCGCATCACTGTTTCCTAAAATCATTTCCTCACATATAAGCTTACCGCCTGCATATGTTGAGGGTGAAAGCAGTTCCTTGAATAAGATTCCTTCATCCAAAGCCATTTTGATTTCTTCATGGTCCGCCGGCATAAATTGTCTTGTTCTTCTGTATACGATAGAAACTGATTCTACCCCAGGCACTCTCTTGGCAGCTCTGGCCGCATCCATTGCAACATTTCCGCCGCCTATGACACAAACATGCTTCCCTAAGCTGATATTTCCATTTTGAGCTTTGTAGTTTTCAAGGAAAGCAATCGCATTGACAGTCTTTTCAGCCCCTTCTTTCAGAGAGATTTGCCCCGGCTTCCAAGCACCAATTGCTACTACAATATAATCATAGTCTTTCTTCAATGCATTAACATTGAAGTTTTCATCAATGCCAAGCTTAAACTCTACTCCTTGACTTTTAACAAGCTCCAAATCCTTCTTGACCATATCCTTCGATATTCTGAATTCAGGAATTACATACTCAACTATACCGTAAGGCCTGTCTTTCTTATCCATTACAGTAACTTCGACGCCATTCCTTCTTAAGAATAGTGCTGTTGCTAAACCTGCAGCACCTGCACCGACTACCGCTACTTTTTTATTGCTTTTTATATCTGCCGGTTTGATTCCAGCAATGTATTTATCCTGTGCATTAACAGCTGCTATTTTTTTCATATCCCTGATCAGAACAGACTCATCATAATCCAAACGGGTACATTTGTACTGGCACTGGTGATCACAAATTGATCCTGTAATAGACGGTGAAGCATTGTCGTTGACAATGACCGAAAAAGCCTCATCATACTTTTCTTCACCCACTAATGCAACATATTGGGGAATCTGCTGGTTGATTGGACACCCAATTGTACAGGGAGCTATGGCACAGTCATAAAGCGGCAGCTTGGAAGTAAGCTTTCTGCTATTAACCGGTCTCAGTTCTTTTCGGTGGTGCTTGTCCGTTAATGCATTCTTTGCAAGGCTGTCTATTTTAGCAATGTCAATGCCTGCAAAAGCACCCTTGAGCTGCCCTTCTACCTTTTCTGCCATCTGTGTGATTCTTTCATAGCCTCCGGGCTTTAAAATGGTTGTTGCAAATGTAACGGGCTGAATTCCAACAGCTAAAACCTTGTCAATATTAAAGAAGTCAACGCCTCCTGAATATGAAATCTGCAAATCTCCATCAAATTCTTTAGCCAATCTAGCTGCCAAAGAAATAGAAAGGGCGTACAGCGATCTGCCTGACATGTACATTTCTTCCCCTGCTAATTCCTGATTAAGAATCTTGGCAGGTAATGTATTTGTCAATTTGACCCCAACTGCAAGGTTCAACTCCTTGCCGACAGCTTTTAGTCGTTTCAGCATTGCAACGCCGTCTCCAAACTGCAAATCATTTACAAAATGGTGTCCATTAAGTGCAATATAATCGTAACCCATTGTATCCAAAGTTTCTCTGACGAACTTTTCACCTAGTAGCGTCGGGTTCATTTTTACAAAGGTATGCAAATTTTTCTCTGTAAGAAAATAATTGGATATCCGCTCAATCTCTTGGGGAGGGCATCCGTGGAGTGTAGAAAGTGTAATAGAAGGACAAACCACAGGAGAAACCTTATCAAGGTCTTCCCTTGTGAAATGGGAAAACAAATGCATATTTGAAAGTAACGCTTCTCTGCATTCATTCCATATTTCTGTTTTTGATGCATTACGCATTCCTTCTATATAGGCATCCATTTTGGGAGATTTTATACCTTCCAGGTCATAGCCTACGCTCATATTGAACATAAAGTCTCTTTTGTCGCTTAAACCAAGTTCAATCATCAAGACATGCAGCAAAAACCATGCCTTAATGTACTCATTATAAGCATCCGGCACTCTTAACTCTGTCGACCACTCTACATTGTAGCCTTCATCCTGAGCAAAAATACACGGTTTGGATACAGGCAAATCTTCTCCGTCAAGCTTTTGTACTGTTTTCAGCTCTATAAAACGGCACCCGGTCAAATAAGCTGCTGCAATATTCTGTGTTAATTGCGAGTTTGGACCAGCTGCAGGACCGATTGGCGAAGCTAACTTCTCCCCAAACAGCTCAATGTAATTTCCGCTTTTATTGTTGTAAAACTTACTTCTGTGAATACCAAAAATTGAATCTTTTTCTTTTAATTCCTTAGTCACCCAAAGAATCATTTTTTCAAAAGATATTGGTCTCATTTTATCGCTCATTTTTTACCCCTCCGTATATATTTAAAGGCATTAGGAACGCATGCAATGCGTTCCCTACAATGCTTTCCGGATGACATATGCGTTATCACTCTGCTAGGTTTTCTGTTGTTTTAGGCATTTTATCAGCATACTTTTCTACGAATAGTGATGGAATTGCTGCATACATTGCAGCCGCTTTTACCAGTTCATTTTTCCATGTCTTTTCGTTTGGAGCATGAGCCTGGTCTTCATGACCCGGGCCAAAGCCTATGCATGGTATGCCATATTTGCCCATAATAGAAACACCGTTTGTTGAGAACGTCCATTTATCCAATGTCGGCTCATCCTCAAAAAGTCCTTCATAAACTTCTAATAATGTACTGCAAACAGGATGATCCTCTTCAATGAACCAGGTTGGGAAATATGCTTCAGTCGGGTATACCAAGCCTGTGTATGCGGGTCTGCTGTATGGATACATTGTTACTTCAGCCTTTGCTGCTTTAACGGATGGCAATTCTCTGATCTGGTTCAATGCATACTCTCCATTTTCTCCAGCAGTAAGCCTTCTGTCTATTGAAATCCAGCAGCTGTCTGCAACTGCGCATCTTGATGGGGATGTATGGAATATCTCCGATACAGTCAAAGTACCCTTTCCAAGGAATGGATGATCTATAAGTCTTTCATTAAGCTCTTTCAATTCCATGAGAATCGGCGCCATTTTGTAGATGGCATTGTCACCTCTCTCCGGGGCGGAGCCGTGGCAGCTGATACCCGGAGTCATTACCTTTATTTCCATTCTGCCTCTGTGTCCTCTGTATATACGGCAGGAGGTCGGTTCTGTAATAACAACAAATTCCGGCCTGATATTCAATTCCTTTATAATATACTGCCAGCACAAGCCATCACAGTCTTCTTCCTGTACGGACCCTACTATCAATAATGTAAAATCATCTTCCAACTTCAAATCTTTAATTATTTTTCCTGCATAAACCATTGAGGCCATACCGCCTTCCTGGTCGCTTGCGCCTCTGCCGAGGATGATCTCATCATCCTCATAGCCCTTGTATGGGTCATATTCCCAATTCTTTATATTTCCAACACCTACTGTATCAATATGTGCATCCATGGCAATCAGATGTTTGCCATGTCCTATATAACCGAACACGTTGCCCATTGGATCTGTTTCAACCTTGTCAAAACCGACATCTTTCATTTCCTTCATTATTCTCTGGATTACTTCTTTCTCTCCACAGCTTTCACTTGGAATTGCAATCATGTCTCTCAAGAATTTTGACATTTGAGGTTTATATTTCTCAGCCAGTTCAAGTATTTTATTAAAATCATATGCCATTTTATACCCTCCTAAATATTTCGTGAAATACATTTTAAATTCTTAATTCAAATTTCACGTAAATGTTTCCTTGATTGTTATTGAATTCGCACTATACCCAATAGGAATACTTTTGTGCGTTCAATATTATATTTCGCGAAAAATATTTTATTTTGTCAGTCCAGTTCTTTCATTAAACTGCTCAATCATCCTATCAAGCTCAGGTCCCATTTTGTGTAATCTTCCCCAATAGTTGTCATAATCGTACCACTGCTCATTAAGCTCATCCAGATCATACATCTGCTGTTCGATCCATGTGTAGTATTTGAGATTATGGATACGTTTCTTGCCCTGGTAAGTCAATTCTTCCATGCTGTCTGTTCTGAGACCCTGAACGCATCTATTGTAATCGATGGCTGCATCAAGCTGCTGATATCCCTTGCCTCTTTCTTCTTCCATCTCTTTCAATCTCGACTGGTACATTTCTGCTGAATCTGTAAGTATTGTGATTACCATATCATTCTCTGTAAGCTCGTAGTATTTTGCGAACTTTATGCAGGATATGATATTTGCAGCGCCTGAAATTCCAACCCAGGAAAGCTTCTCTATAACATCTTCTGAGACACCCTGTCCTCTCAAGTATTCCTGTCCTGCAGGTTCATTGAGGAGACGGAACATACCCAAGCTGTCATTATCATCTATTGCGATAACCATATCTGTATTCTTTACATTATGAATCCACGGCACGTGCTTGTCGCCTATACCTTCAATTCTGTGATCCCCAAAACCATTATTGAGTAATGTTGGACATTGCAATGCTTCTCCAACAGCAATTTTGGCATTTGGATACTGATCCTTCAAATAGTCCCCAGAGCCCAGTGTTCCTGCTGAACCGGAAGTCAGGCATACACCTGCAAGTTTTCCCTTTGAGCCTGCTTCTGCCTTGATGACCTCTTCCATAGCATGGCCTGTAACTTCATAGTGCCATAAATGGTTGCCAAGCTCCCCAAACTGGTTGAATATAACAACATTTTCTCTGGTTCTTCTCAGTTCCCATGTTTTGTCATATATTTCTTTTACATTACTCTCACAGCCAGGTGTAGCTATAACTTCTCCAGCTACCGTCTTAAGCCATTCAAAACGCTCTTTGCTCATATTCTCAGGTAATATTGCAATGGAGCTGCAGCCAAGAAGTGTAGAATTGTAAGCTCCACCACGGCAGTAGTTGCCTGTAGAAGGCCAAACCGCTTGATGATAGGTTGGATCAAACTGTCCGGTAACTAAGCGTGGAACCAAACAAGCAAAGCTTGCACCTACCTTATGTGCTCCGGTAGGAAAGAACTTTCCTGTCATTGCGAAAATCCTTGCTTTAACGCCGGAAATCGCAGAAGGAATCTCAACATAGTTAGGTAATTCATTGTATAATCCGCCATTTTTAACAGGCTCATTTTTCCAGGAAATTCTGAAAAGGTTGATTGGATTAACATCCCACAAACCGGTATTTTTTAGTTTTTCCTTTACTTTTGCCGGTATCTTGTTAGGATCCTTCATTTGAGCTAGGGTTGGGATAGCAATCTTCCTTTCCTTAGCATTCTGTATGGTTTTTTGAAGTCGTTCTTCATTGACTGTTAAATCAATAAGTTTTCTCATTCTTCACCCTCCATTGATAATCTAATTTATTTATTAATAATTTTTTTAACATCCTCCAAATTTGGTTCTACAACGTTTGCCTTTCCAGCAGCTTGCACAGCGCTCTTTATATCCTTGAGACCGCTTCCGCTGACTATACTGACAACTCTTTCATCACCCTTAATCAATCCAAGTTCATTCATTTTCATAATTCCTGCAAAACTTGTAACTCCAGCAGGTTCCCCGAAAACGCCTGTTTTTTGAGCCAATATCTTCATTGCTGAAAGTATTTCTTCATCGGATACATCTACCATATAACCTTTGGATTCATGTATAGCATTTAAAGCTTTGATGCCATTGCGTGGTATTCCTACAGAAATACTATCTGCTATAGTCTGAGGTGCTCTATAATCAAATTCGTAAGTATTATTTTTAAAGGCTCTTGTCACAGGATTGGAATTTGCGGCTTGAACGCCAACGATCTTGGGAAGCTTGTCAATTAAACCAAGTGTGTAGCATTCCTTGAAGCCTTTCCATACCCCGCCTATAGAACAACCGTCTCCGACAGCTACGACTGCGATGTCTAGCGCCTTCCAGCCAAGCTGCTCACAAATCTCATAAGAAATTGTTTTCTTGCCTTCCACCAAATATGGATTTATTGCACAGCTTCTGTTATACCAGCCGAATTCATCAGCTGCCTTGAAGCAAAGCTCTACTGCTTCATCATATGTGCCTTTTACAAGAAATACATTTGAACCGTATATGAGAAGCTGTGTTACCTTGGCCTCCGGAGCTGTCTCCGGTACAAATATATAAGTTTTTATACCTGCACTGGCAGCAAATCCTGACAGTGAGGAGGCTGCATTTCCTGTTGATGCCGCACACATTACATATCTATCAAGCTCAATAGCCTTTGCAACTCCGACTGCACTTGCTCTGTCTTTGAGGGATGCAGTAGGGTTCCTTGAGTCATCCTTTAAGAAAAAGCTATTTAGTCCTGTTTCCTTTGAGAGCTTTTTTATATCATAGAGTGGTGTCCATCCCACCTGGAGCGGCTGTATACCCTTGGTATCCTCCAAAGGTATTGCAGGAAGATAACGCCATAAAGAGTAATCTGTGTTTCTTTTCAGATAATCGTGTGTCAATTCCTTTTTAATCTGATCATAATCCAGAACAACATCCAAAATTCCATCAATACCACAATCCAAGCATGTATAAAGTATCTCAGCCGGATCATATTCTCTTCCGCATTTAACACATTTTAGCTTTAATACCTTGCTCATTCCTTCACCTTCTTTCTATTATAAGGAGTCTCCTCCAAAGGCAGTTCAAGCCTTCTTATACCGTCAAATCTTTCATAAGCCGAAGCCACTGCTGCAGCTACCGGGATTAAAGCTATCTCACCAATCCCTTTTGCTCCGAATGCCAGCTCCGATAGATTCTTTTCTATAATTTTTACATCAATTTCCGGTATTTCAGTAGCTCTTAACAAGCCAAGAGTCCCAAACTTCGATTTTACAAGTCCTTTTTCATAGACCAGCTTCTCTCTCAACGCTGAGCCCAAGCCCATTATTACACCGCCCTCCACCTGTCCTTCTACGTTCAGAGGGTTTATTGCTTTTCCTATATCATGAGCAGCAACTATCTTTGCAACCTTGCCATCATCATTGAGTATCACTACATGGGTAGCATAGCCGTATGCAACGTGGCTTATCGGATTCTCTTTTCCGGATTTAATAGGATCTGTAATCCCATTGAATTCACCCTCAAAATCCTGTCCTTCCAGCTCTTCTAAAGTTTTTATTTCCAATTCTGTCTTTAGTTTGAGTGCGGCCTGACGACAAGCTTCACCAGTAAACAAAGTCTGTCTTGATGCTGTTGTTGCTCCTGAGTCAGGACATAAGGATGAGTCCGGTTGATTAAAGATAATATTGGTCCCATCGATCCCGACTGTTTCAGATACTATTTGTATCATTACAGTAGCCAAGCCCTGCCCTATGCAAGATGCAGCCGAGTAGATGACCACCTTGCCGTCTTTTACCCTGATGCGGCAGCGGCCGATATCCGGCAAGCCGACGCCTATACCGGTGTTTTTAAATGCACACGCAATTCCGGCGTATTTGTTGTTATAATAGTCATCCTTAACTGCAAGAAGGGTTTCCTTAATAGCGACATCATCACCGCAAATCTGACCATTGGCAAGAACCATTCCGGGCTCAACCGCGTTTCTGTATCGAATTTCCCATCTATCCAATCCTGCCAAGTCTGCCAGTTGATCCATATTAGCTTCTGCGCCAAAATTTGACTGTGGCACACCAAAGCCCCTGAATGCTCCCGCTGGAGGATTGTTCGTATATACACAGTATCCATCCAATTCGATATTTGGAATACTGTATGGGCCACAAGCGTGAGTACATGCCCTCTCGAGAACTGCAGTCCCCAAGGATGCATAAGCACCGGTATCAGCAATAATTCTTGCAGTCATTGCAGTAAGTATTCCCTGATCATCGCAGCCTGTTGTAATCTCTAATTCCATACCGTGTCGTTTCGGATGGCATAACAGGCTTTCTTCTCTGGTAAAAGTATATTTGCAAGGTTTCTTTGTATAAAAAGTTCCTAAAGCCGCATAATGCTGAACGCTCAAGTCCTCTTTGCCTCCGAAGCCTCCGCCTACATTTTGTAGAATTACTCTTACCTTATCATGAGGCAGACCAAGTATACGACATATTTCATGATGGTCATGAGTAACACTCTGAGTAGCAACATATAAAGTCAAGACATCTCCATCATAGAAAGCAACTGTACTTTCAGGTTCGATAAAGGCATGCTCCAGAGGAGGTGTCTTATAGGTGTTTTTCACTGTATATTTGGATGCAGCCAGTGCTTCCTCAGGATTTCCTCTTTTTACATAGGTCCTGCTCAACAGATTACCCTTTTCATGAATCTTTGGAGCATCCTCCTCCAAAGCTCTTTTAGGATCTGTAACAGGCTCCATTTCTTCATACTTTACTTCAATGAGCTGTAAAGCCTCATCTGCAATTTCTTTCGTTCTGGCAACAACTGCCGCTACTGCATCTCCAGCACAGCGTGTCATTTCTCCAACCGGTACAAAGGTCGGCCAGTCTTTGAAAATATATCCCTGGTAATTTTCTCCCGGCACTTCAGCTGCTGTCAAAACTGCTTCCACACCTTCTAAGGATCCGGCTTTGACCGTATCGATCGACAATACTCTAGCACGGGGCTTCATTGCTCTAAGAACAGAAACATAAAGCATATCATCCATGAAAACATCATCGCAATAAGTTGCTTCGCCCAATGCCTTTTGTATAGCGTCAATCCTGCGCCAATTTTGTCCGATATTGGATTTGCATGTGTTCAATCTGATATGCTTCAATTCCCTTAAGGCTTCTGCGGCAAGCATAATTGCATTAATAATCTTTACATAGCCGGTGCATCTGCAAATATTATTCCTGATAGCTTTTTTTATGTCTTCTTCCGCAGGATTCAGATTCTGATCCAGTAATGCTTTGGCGCTCAGCACCATGCCGGGTGTACAAAAACCGCATTGTACTGCTCCTGCTTCAGCGAATGCATTTGAATATATTTCCCTTTCCAATTCACTGAGCCCTTCAACAGTAAGTACCTCTTTATCCTGCAGCTTATCAACCTTCATAGTGCAGCACCTTACTGCTTTACCGTCTATCAAAATAGTGCAGGCACCGCATACCCCTTCGTCGCAGCCATTTTTAACAGATGTCAGCTTTTCCACTTCTCTAAGGTATTTCAAAAGAATTGTTCCGTTTTGTACAGAAGTTGCTCTTCCGTTTAGCCTGAAACTAACCAAAGACACCACCTACCTTAGCAACATATATAAACTTTTATTTTAGGAAATTCAGTATCATTTTTTCTGCTGCTGTAAAATAGTCATCCAGATCGAATTTCTCTTCATCTATGAGATATTGCATTGATGCACCCATCATAATGGAAACTATCAAATATGGAAGCATCCTGTAATCTGCGGATTTATTCTCTTCAAAATCTGGATCTTTCTTTAGAACCTCAATTATGTTTTTTATCCAAATGTCAAAAGCATCTTTAAACTTTTCCCTTATTTCGGAGTTCACAGTTCCCTGCACCCAGAAGTCAAACTGCACATAGTCAATTTTCTTATGGTTGCGTATGTCATCTTTTTTTTCATAAAAAAGCCCTTGAAGATTTTCGACAAATGACTTTTCCTCCAAATCTACCGAGCTCATCCTTTTCTGAGTAAACCTCTCTTGGATGCTGTCCAGCAGAGCAATCATAAGATCATGTTTAGTTGGGTAATAGTAATGTAGGTTGGATTGTACCATACCTGCCTCTTTAGCTATAAGATGCATTCTTGTACCACTTATCTTATTTTGAGCTACTATTTCAAACGCTGCTTCCAAGATTTTATTTGTAGTATCATTAGCCATTCAAAAGCCTCATTTCACTAATTTATATCAACATTTATTGATATGCCAAAAAGTTTAAATAAGAAGGTGGCTTGCAGATAATCTTCACACGTAGGTGATCGGACATGAAGCAAGCCACTCAATTGTAAATTAAGTTATTTTCCAAAGAACCTTGATGCACTCGAATTTAATAACTGATTAAAAGTTTCCGGTGTGTTTTTAACTTTGCTCAGGAATATCATTGCTGCTATGATATATGGCTTATAGCTGGCCTCTTTATACAAAGGTGTACGGTATCTATCAAATACCGATGCAGCAACTTCACCTTCCTTGCAGCTTACCCCTGATATGTCAGCAGGTAGACAATGCATATACAAAGCTTTGCCGCCTTTTGTGAGTTTCATCATATCTTCTGTGCATTCCCAATCCTTATGATTTGCATTCTGAATCAGAAGTTCTTTTTCAAGTGCTTTGATTTCGTCAAACTTGCCGTCGCCATATAGTGCAGTCCTTTTCTCCATGGCAGCATAAGGAGCCCAGCTCTTCGGATAAACAATATCAGCATTTTCAAAGGCTTCCTTCATCGAATTGGTTTTTACAAACTTTCCGCCGCATTTTGCTGCATTTGCTCTTGCTACATCTTCTACATCAGACAGAAGTTCATAGCCGGCCGGATGAGCTAAAGTCACATCCATTCCCAGTCTTGTCATCAGCCCGATTATTCCCTGTGGTACTGACAAAGGCTTGCCATAAGAAGGTGAATAAGCCCAAGTCATAGCAACTTTCTTGCCTTTAAGTTTTTCCACGCCTCCAAAATGGTTGATCAGATGAAGCGTATCAGCCATGCTCTGTGTAGGATGATCTATATCACACTGCAGATTAACCAAGGTTGGTCTCTGCTCAAGGACCCCATCTTCATGCCCGGTCTTTACAGCTTTAGAAACCTCTCTCATGTATGTATTGCCTTTGCCGATATACATGTCATCACGGATACCGATTATATCAGCCATAAAGGAAATCATATTTGCAGTTTCACGCACTGTTTCACCGTGGGCTACCTGAGATTTTCCTTCATCCAGGTCCTGTACTGTCAGACCTAATAGATTGCAGGCACTGCTAAAGCTGAACCTTGTTCTTGTTGAATTGTCTCTGAACAACGATACTGCAAGCCCGCTGTCGAATATTTTGGAAGATATGTTGTTCTCTCTCATTTTTCGGAGTATATCTGCTGCTTGAAATACTGCATGAATCTCATCATCAGTTTTTTCCCATGTCAATAAAAAATCATTGTTGTACATATCCTTGCTGTCGAGCTTCTCAAATTGTCTAATAAGCTTTCTTATTTCTTCCATACGCACACTCCTATTAATTATTAATAATTTTCATTTTTTACCTTGGCACTTACGAAGAATAAAATTAGATTGTCTAGTCAATTCAATTATAAAATTACATGGAAATTTTGTCAATAAGGCTATTATATTTATTTGAATTCTTTTTCAACATCCTAATGCATGCATTCTACAGTTATTCAGTAATCCCGGCCATCAGCTTGCCCAGATATTCTCTGGTAGCGACCTTCTGGTCAACGATTCCCATAACCTTTCCTCCATACATAACCAAAATTCTGTCAGAAAGCTCCAGTAATTCGTCCAGTTCAGTGGAAACCAACAGAACTGCTGTACCCTTGTCCCTTTCTTCTACAATACGTGATTGGACATACTTGGTGGCTCCTATATCCAGACCTCTGGATGGGTGAACTGCAATCAGCAGGTCGGGGTCTCGGTCAAGCTCTCTGCCAACTACGAACTTTTGCTGGTTGCCTCCAGACAGGTTTCCCGCCATCTCTTTGATGCTCGGAGTCTTTATATTGTAAGTTTTGCATAGTTCTTCCGAATGCTTGTCAATCCATTTCCAGTTGAGAATTCCATGCTTGGAATATGGCGGCTGGTCATAGCACATAAGAATGAGATTTTCTTCGATGTTCATACTCTTAATCATGCCCATCCTGTGCCTATCCTCAGGAATATGTGCAATCTTGTGCTTTAGCACCTGTTTAGGGGTTTCATTAGTACAGTCAGTTGATTTGATAAAGTATTTGCCGCTTTTAACCTTATGCAGACCTGTTATACATTTTACCATTTCGGACTGGCCGTTGCCGTCTACACCGCATATGCCCAGAATTTCACCTGCAAGAAGCGAGAAACTGACATCTATAAGAACAGGACGCTTATCCTGATTAACTGCACAGAGATTCTCCACTCTGAGAATTTCCTCTCCTACGGTTGCCTCTTTCTTCCGGGTAACAAGTTCCACATTCTTTCCAACCATCAGTATGGCAAGGTCTTCTTTGTTTTTAACATCCTTTATAGCTACTGTGGTAGCCACTTTGCCCTGACGGAGCACCGTGCAGCGGTCACAAATTTCCATAATCTCAGCCAACTTATGGCTTATAAAGATAACAGTTTTTCCTTCGGAGGTGAGCTTGCGCACCATATCGAACAGACCAACAACCTCCTGGGGAGTTAGCACCGCGGTGGGTTCATCCAGAATCAGCAAGTCTGCATTTCGATACAGAGCTTTAAGAATTTCAAGCCTCTGCTGCTGTCCTACTGAAAGGTTTTCCACCCTTGTCCATGGGTCGATTTCCATGTTATATTTTTTGGCCATTTCCTTGAATTTTTCTGCGGCACTATTAAGGTCAAGTACCATGTTATTTTCCTTTAAACCGAGAATGACATTTTCAATTACTGTCAGTGCAGGAATAAGCATAAAATGTTGGTGTACCATACCTATGCCGAGTTCAATCGCTTGCTTGGTGTCTTTAATGTGTACCTTTTCGCCATGGAAGTAGATTTCGCCCTCTGACTGGTCGTACATGCCATACAGAATATTCATAAGTGTAGATTTGCCAGCTCCATTTTCGCCCAGCAAAGCGTGAACCTCACCCTTTTCAACACTAAGAGAAACATCATCGTTTGCAACTACAGACTTAAAACGCTTGGTAACATGCTTCATTTCCAAAAAAGCCATAATACATCATCCTCCCTATTCTTTAGAATATGGTACCGCACTGGCTGCCGGCTTGTTGCTTCTGCGGGACATCATACAAATCGCCACTACGGTAATGAGGTAGGGAAGCATAACCAGGAACTGATAGGGTATTCCGGTGTTAGCCGCTTGCAAGCGATATTGCATGGCTTCACCTGCTCCAAATATCAAAGCTGCAAACATTACTCCCACTGGAGTGTAGTTCCCGAATACAACTGCTGCCAAAGCCATAAAGCCACGTCCAGCAATCATTCCTTCAGTAAAAAAGCTAAGCTGGCCCATTGAAACAAAGGCCCCAGCCAAACCTGCCATAAATCCACTGAATAAAACAGCCTGATAACGTGTTTTTAGTACATTAATACCAACAGTATCACAGGCCTTTGGATGTTCTCCAACCGCACGCAGCTTCAGGCCAATGTTCGTCTTCTGAAGCACAAACCATGCAGCAGGTACTGCGAGGAAGGCAAGGTATACAGGGATTGACTGATTGAAGAAGGCTTCGCCTATAACAGGGATTTTAGAAAGTACAGGAATAGCAACCCTGTCAAATACATCGATTTTAGGTACGCTTGTACTAACCCCAAATACCACACGGTTAAGGGTTATGGTAAGACCACTTGCAAAGATATTGATTGCAGTACCCACAACCGTCTGGTCTGCACGGACAGTGATGGTAAAGAAGCCAAATATCAGAGAAAAAAACATGGTCACAGCAATTGCTACAATGGCACCCACCAATACTGAACCGGTTGTAAGGGAGCCTATAACGCCCATCAGGGCACCAATCAGCATGAGACCCTCTGTTCCTATGTTGACAATACCTGCACGTTCGCTGAATACAAGACCTAGAGCTGCTATCATAATAGGTGTAGCAGTACGGATATCAGAAGCTAAAAAGCTGGTAATACCATCTATCATTTTGATTCAGCCTCCTTTACAGTTTCGTCATTGCATGGGTTGAGTATCTGCTTTTTATTTTTAATCAGTTTAGAAAGGTTGAACATTTCTCGTCCTATTACAAATAGAATGATAAAGCCCTGAATCATGTATATAACCGCACTTGGAACCTGTGCCAGCATCTGCATTTTTCCGGAACCGCTGCGCAGGGCTCCAAAAAGGATACCTGAGAGTGCAATACCAATGGGGCTGTTATTACCAAGTAAGGCCACAGCAATTCCGTCAAAGCCGTAATTGCTGGAGAAGTCCTGAAGCAGACGGAATTGAACAGCCATGATTTCCATGGAGCCACCAATACCTGCCATACCTCCTGCCAGGAACATTGATAAAATACTGTTGGTTTTCAGGTTCATACCTGCGTAATGTCCGGCAGTGGAATTCAGTCCAATAACTCTCATCTGATATCCCCTGGTTGTACGCCACATAAAGAAATAATAAAAAAGGAGTGCAAGTATTACTACAAAGATTCCTGCGTGAAGGCGGCTTCCCTCCATTAGGTGGGGGAATCTTGCACTTGCAAGAATTTGTTTGGATTGTGGGAAAGAACCTGCTGCTGTGTCCTTCATAGGTCCTGTTACACAGAAGCTGATGAAGCTGACTGCAATGTAGTTAAGCATAATTGTAGTAATCAATTCACTGGCACCAAATCGCGTTTTCAGTACGCCTACAAGCATGCCGAAGATTGCACCTCCCAGAAAACCTGCAGCTATGGCAAGAGGAAGATGAATGGCCATGGGAAGGCCTGTAAGTGCAGTTCCAACCAGTGTGCCGGTAAGTGCGCCTGCATAGAGTTGACCCTCAGCCCCAAGGTTTATAATTCCGCAGCGTTTTGCAATAGCATAGCTGAGGCCTGTAAATATTAGAGGGCTGGCCTTGACTAGTGTTTCACCGATAGCATTGGCATTGCCGAAGGAACCTTTTATCAATGCCCGATAAGCATCAATTGGGCTGAAGCCCAGTGCTGAGATAATAATTCCACCGCCTAGCAGTGCCATTAAGATAGAGATTAGTGGATAGTAACTGCTTTTAAAGAGTGACTCTGCTTTTTTTTGTATACTATTTGCCGCCATAACTCCCCTCCTTAAGAATTCATTGTTAAAAGTTTTCCATAATAAAACTTTATCGGAACCACTAAAAGTCCCGACAAAGTTTTATTATTATATTTTAGGTTATTAATTTTAGCAAATATTACTTAAGATCGATTGTGATTTTACCTGCGGCTAAATCACTATATATAGCCTTAAGCTTTTCACGTGCATCATTTGGAACATCCTTACCTGCTTCGAACCAGTCTGTCAGGAATACAACACCTTCAGCTGCTCCCATTTTTACAACTTCCTTGCCAAGTTTACCTGCTACAAAATTCTTGTATGCAGTTTCATAAGCAATCGAGGTATCTTTGCCAATATTGATAGCCATTGACTTCGGAGCATTTTTCTCCTGGCCTACACTGGAACCAACAGTCTTGGCTGAAGTGCTTTCTTCAGCAGCCTGTAATACTCCAAGGCTGGCCGCATTACACATAGGAGAAACAACGTCAGCACCTGATTCTATTATTGCTTTTGCAGTTTCCTTTGCCTGGTTTACATTGTCCATGTTACCGATTAGAGTAGCGTTTACCTTAACATTTGCATCAATGTATTTTGCGCCCTGCTCAAAGCCTTTCCTTCCGTTGATAATTGGTGGTATTTCTGAACCTCCAACAAAGCCAACACTCTTGGTTTTACTTATAAGTGCTGCAGCAGCACCCATTAAAAAGCCTTGCTGTTCATCTGCAATCTTCAGTGCTACCAGGTTATCCCCATGAGATGTTTTTCCGTTAATTAGGATAAACTGTGTTTTAGGATACTGTGGAGCATACTGTGCTCCAATATCTTCGTAACTGTTAGTGCTCAGGAATACCACATCAAAGCCTTCTGAGCCGTATGTATTGATACTGTCTGCAAGAGAGGAAACAGGAACATTTTCTTGATAGGAGATCTCAGCGCCAAGTGCTTCGATTTTTTTAAGTCCGTTGTATGCTGTTGCATTCCAGGACATGTCGCTGATAGGACCTGAAAGAATTACAGCAACCTTCATTTTCTTGGTTTCTTGGGTAGTAGGTTCTTTAGAAGTGTTATCACTTGAAACAGGTTCTTTAGGGCTACATCCTACAATGAGAGTCATTACCATTATTAGAGCTAATACTAGTAAGGAAACTTTCTTTAATCCTTCTTTCATAACAATCCCTCCACTTTATAATTTTTATTTATTACTGCGGTCATCAACTTCTTTTTAGGAATTGTTTTGACCGCTTGTAAACACAATTGTAGCAGGAAGATTTAGCAAATGCTCAAATATAGCAGCTTATCTAAAGAAAGCCTGTCCTTTTTTTATTTAATTTCGTTACATATTACCCATTCATTAGAAATAATTGCAGCTAAGATGATGTAATATTTTGTTGATTGATTAATCAATATATTCTGACTAATATATATATTATATCAGTAGCTTTTACTAAGCGTCAACAACTATTGGTTCATGTCCATAATATTCATTTATTAGCGAATATACAAAATTTCATATAAAATTCAAAAGCAAAAAAAGCAAAAATAAAAAAGACTTCGATTGAAGTCTTTTGATTTCAATATGCACTTATTCTCTATAGCACTTCACAAACTTGCCCCAGCCAGGTTCACCTATGAACCTGCCCTCTTCAAACACCAGTTTTCCACGAGAAAAAGTCATAACAGGATACCCAGTCATTTCGTAATTCTCCCATATGGTGTAATCAACATCGGAATGCATATTTTCTTTAGAAACAACAAATTTCTTTTCCGGGTCATAAATTACTATATCTGCATCACTGCCAACTGCTATGGTCCCCTTTTGAGGTGCGCATCCGAAAACTTTTGCTACATTTGTTGAACAGACCTCTACTGCTTTGTTGAAAGATATATGTCCTTTGTTGGCCTCACTTAACATGTACGGATATAAGTTCTCTACACCCATGCAGCCGTTAGGAATTTTTGTAAAGTCATCCTTGCCCCAATCCTTTTCATAGGATTGGAATGGACAATGATCTGTTGCGACTGTAGAAATATCCCCACTTTTTAAACCTTCCCATAACGCATTCCGGCTTTCCTCCCCCTTAATAGCAGGCGAGCATACAAAATATCTTCCATCTTCTCTTTTATACACTTCATTAGTAAAGTTTAGATAATGAGGGCAGGTCTCTGCATATATTTCAAAGCCATCATCTCTGGCTTTTGTTACTTCATCCAAGCCTTCCTTGCTTGCCAAATGCACAATGTACAAGGGAGCATTGAAGGTTTTGGCAAGATAAACGATTCTCCTTACCGCATCAACCTCCACAAATTCAGGGCGGCTTACATAATGATACCATGCAGAAGTCTTGCCTTCAGAAAGCAGCTTTTTGATCCTGCTGTCAATTAGATAGGGGTTTTCTGCATGTATTGCAATCAAAGCTCCGGTTTCTTTTGACCTTTCCAGTGTAGCTGCAATTACTCCGTCATCAACCATCATACCCTTATAAACCATATAAAGCTTAAAACTGGGAACGCCAAACTCAACAGATGCTTTGAATTCATCAAGAATTTTCTCAGTCAGGTCGGTAATTGCAACATGGAAGGCATAATCTATACAAGCCTGTGGTTCAACATATTTGAATCTGTCCTGAACTGCTTCCACAAGTCCCATGCCTTTTTCCTGAGTAGCAAAATCAAAAACCATCGTAGTACCTCCGCAGGCTGCAGCCCGGGTTCCAGCCTCGTAACTGTCTGCTGAAACAGTTGCCCCGACAGGCAACTCAAGATGTACATGGGCATCAATGGCACCCGGCAATACTAATTTGCCTGCCGCATCAATAACCAAATCACCTTCCAATTCCACGTCCTTAGAAATCATCACGATTTTTCCGTTTTTCACAGCAACATCGGCCTTATATGTCTCCGATGCAGTAACGATTGTCCCGTTTTTTATTATTAGATCCATACCTTCGCTCACAAAAATCACTTCCTTTTATCCGATTCTCTTCACAGCTACAATAATACACCAACAAAAACACGAGGTAAATATAGTAATAGAAAAATCTAAAGTACAGACTATTTATATAACCCTCCGTTTATTTAGCAAAATAGGAACAGTTTCTTTTCTAAGATGTTGCTATAATAAAATTACCGTACGGAGAAAGGTGAGGTGGTACATTGAATTATAGCAAAGATATCGAAAAGTGCATTCAATACATTGAAAGACATATTAAGGAAAATATAACTATCGGAGAACTTGCCGACGAGATTGGATATTCCATTTACCATTTTTGCAGGATATTCAGTTTGTGCACAGGAATGTCCATAATGGAATATATCCGCAGCAGAAGATTATCATTAGCGGCAACTGAACTATTCAATGGTAGAAAAATTATTGATATTGCTTTAGATTATGGATTTGAAACTCAAAGTGGTTTTACCAAAGCCTTTCGTCAAGTATTTAATTATAGCCCGACACAATATTCAGCAAGAATGGCTGGATATTGCGAGGCAAAAACAACATTTGAAATCGGAGGTTATATTATGAATCCTGTTATAGTAAAAAAACCTGCATTTAAGGTTGCAGGATATGGCATACAAACAAATATTGCTGGAAGCAATTATACCAAGGATATTGCATCTTTTTGGAGTAATTACGATGGTGAGAATTTAGAAACCAAAATGTACGAAGCTCTCAACCCTCCCAAACACGGAGAGGTTGGTTTATGTATTCCATCTTCTACCTATGGGAATGTCACTTATCTTCTTGGTGTAATTGTAGATGATTTCTCAAAGGTGAAAGGTGATATGCTGACAGTGGAAGTTCCCGAAGCAGAATACGCTGTTTTTACAACTCCACCAGTAGATTCTACAAACGACCTAGAGCAAAATGAGTTTGCCAAGGTTATCAAAAACACTTGGAAGTATATATTTGAAGATTGGTTTAAGGATAGTGGCTATGTTTATGATGAAAGTAAACTTGATTTCGAGTTTTACGATGAGCGTTGCCACCATAGAGCTGATACAGTTATGGAGATATATGTTCCTGTGAAAAAATCAATCGAATGATTGTTTCGAAAAATGTAGTAGGCAGCTTTTATATAACTTGAGATAAAAAATAGAAACAGATACTTACTATTCAAAAAAGTAAGTATCTGTTTTGTGTATCTAAATCATAATTATTTAACAACGCATTATATTTGTTTTATTCTGATTTCATTAATCCAATTCCATATCCAGATAACAATAATGAAACCGAATAAATCCAAAAATAAAGAATTTATTGGAGACCAATTATGATATTTAATATATCGGAAAAAGTGCATAATGAGTTCTAAGAGTAAAAACAAAAAACTTGAAAGCAGTATATAAGGAAATTGCAGCAACTTTCTTTGTGGATAATAATATGCCAAAACTACACCTCCAAAAAATGAACTTAGCCAATACAGCGTTGGCAACTCCCCAATTAAAGGGTTGGGATATTGATATGAAAATGCACCTACTGCTATTAGAGTAGAGTCAATTGCATATAGAACTGCCATAGTAATTAACCCTGCATACCAAAGCTGGCTCCATTTTTTATAAGGTTTTATCAAAAGGATCATTAATATTGAGCTTATGAAAAAAATAATCCAACCCATTTTATAATACACCCCCTAAAATAAGTTAACTTTGATAATAGTATAACCTTAATCCAGAAAGCATATTAAATTGAATTAAATTATTAAACCCGTAACATTAGCAGACAGTTAATCAAAAAGAAAAACTGCCCCGAAGGACAGTATATTTCAATATTTGGAGGAGATAAGGGGGATCGTCGTCTGCTGCGCTTTGCTTGCATACTGCTACGTCGTCTGACGGCTCCGTACAATTTGCTAAAAACGCTCGCACAGGAGCATTTTCTTAACGCAAATTGCCCAATCGGGTTCGATCCCTATATGCAAATATACAAATAAAAACTCGCCATTTCTGACGAGTATCATACTTATTTGGTGGAGATAAGGGGGATCGAACCCCTGACCTCTTGAATGCCATTCAAGCGCGCTCCCAGCTGCGCTATACCCCCACTTAAATTGTTTAGATAACATATATTCTATATCAATTGCAAGAAAAATACAACTCCAAATACTAGTATTTTTATTTCTCCAACAGCTCTTCCATTTGGTCTAGAAGGCTTCCAAAAAGCTTTAGGGCATTATTCACCGGCACTGTTGTTGACATATCCACATTAGCAATTTTCAAGAGCTCTATCGGATAGTCTGAGCCGCCGCTTTTCAGGAACTCCAGGTATCGATCCACTGCAGGCTGCCCTTCCTTGAGTATCTGCTGAGATATGGACACAGCTGCCGAGAAGCCTGTCGCATATTTATATACATAGAAGCTGCTGTAGAAGTGTGGTATTCTTGCCCACTCCATATCTATATAGTCATCAACTACAATATCCGGTCCATAGTACTTGATGTTCAAATCTCTATATATCGAGCACAGCAGTTCAGAAGTCAAGGCTTCTCCTGCTTCGGCTTTTTCATGAATCAGCTTCTCAAACTCTGCAAACATAGTCTGCCTGTATACTGTAGTTCTGAACTGCTCCATGAAGTAATTGAGCAGATACATCTTTTTTGTCTTATCCTTTGTGGTCTCAAGAAGATGATTCATTACCAGTGCTTCATTGAGCGTTGAAGCCACCTCGGCTACGAATATTTTGTACTGTGCATATATATATGGCTGATTGCTGTCGGAATAGTGACTGTGCAGTGCATGGCCCATTTCGTGAGCTAAGGTAAACATATGATTCAAGGTGTCCGTATGGTTCAAAAGCACATAGGGATGTGAATCATAGCAGCCCCATGAATAAGCGCCGCTTCTTTTCCCCTCGTTTTCATATACGTCAATCCAGCCTGAATCAAAGCCCTTTTCCAAATCCTTTATATAATCCCTGCCAAGAACCTCCAGTCCTTCCTTTACCATATTCTTTGCTTCCTCAAAGGTAATGTCCATTTTAACTTCCTTTACCATTGGAACGTAAAGGTCATACATATGCAGTTCGTCTAGTCCCATCATTTTCTTTCTGAGTCTTACATACCTGTACATCAGCTCAAAATTGTCATGTATCGCACTTATCAGATTGTCATATACCGTAACAGGCACATTATCTGCAAAAAGTGACTCTTCCCTTGCGGAAGCATATTTTCTTGCCCTTGAGCTGAATATATTGGTCTTCACATTTGCATTAAGCAGTGCTGCAAGGGTGTTCTTCTGCTTGAAATAAGTACTGTACATCCCATCGAAGGCATCCTTCCTTACTCTTCTGTCGCTGTTTTCCATGAACTGAATATATCTGCCCTTTGTGAGCTCCACTTCATTGCCTTTTTCATCCTTGATATAAGGGAATTTAATATCCGCATTATTAAGCATTGCAAATATCGTTTCAGGAGCTTGAGCCATCTCCCCAGTCATAGCCAAAAGCTGCTCTTCGCCTGCACTTAATATATGAGGCTTTATTCTTCTGATTTCGTCTAGGTATCTCCCGTATAACCTTAAGTCCTCACTTTCTTTCAAAAACTCTTTGAGCTTCTCATCCGGAATAGCAAGAATGCCCGGTACTATGAAAGAGCTGGCGCTGTTCACTGCCACCCCGAGTGAGTCTACACGGTCTGCCAGACCCTGATAGAATGAATTGGTGCTGTCCTCATGGCTTCTCATATGAGCATATACATATGCTTTCTCAAAAAGTCTCGTCATTTCCGTACTCAGATTGAGGCACTCAAGCAGCTTTGCAGCATTTGCCGCCATAGCCTCCTTATAGGGAGACAGCCTATCCGCCATTTCTTTCACTTTTTGATAATCCTTCTCCCACAACTCGTTTGAAGCATATATAGCTTCAAGCTCCCATTTGTACTCCTGCGGTATCTCATTTCTTTTGGGAAGACTGGATCCTTTTTGCATCATATTAACCCCTCACCTTATTTAAAATTATTATTTCTTCATGCCGTCACACATCATCCGGGCGAACACTGTTCGCCCCTACCATGCTCCAGCGTCCCACTCAATCTGGAACCTCAAAGCCTTTCCCTAACCTATTGCCCATTGTCCGTCACTAAATCACGCATTTGTCCTTCCACTTGCCCTTTTTCACAAAGTACAATATGTTAAGGAACTGCACAAAGTAGGCAAAGATGTAGGTTATCCACACCCACTCAACTCCCAGGTGCATCAACTGTACAAACACAAATAGCAGTGGTATTTGCACAAGCCAGACTGAAATCAGTGCTCCAAGCATTGAAGGAGTGTTGTCTCCGGCTCCAAATAATATTGAAGCCAATGATCCGGCCGGCCCCATAAACAGAGCCGCAATGGAAAAGTACCTTAAAAACAATATGCCGATTCTAATAATTTCTTCACTATCCGTAAAAATATTCATTAGGAAAGTCGGAAATATCACAAGTATAATACCAGTAGCCACCATAAGTCCAAAGGAGATTTCAGCTGTAAGATAGCCTGCCTTCTCTGCGCTTTTACAGTCTGCTGCGCCCAGCCTCTGACCGACAATTACACTGGTGCCCATTTCCAAGCCGAAGACAGGCATTGCGACAAGGCTGACTATTCTTATACATATTCCGAAGGCTGCTACGACGGCCACTCCGTAGGAGGCTATGAATCTCATTATTAAGAAGCTGCCAATATTTCTGAGAAGACCCTCCAAACCGGTAGGAAGACCTATTGACAAAAGCTTCATATCGATTGACTTAACGAAGTAGATTCCTCTCTTAAAACCTATTCTGATAAAGGTTCTGCCTGACATGAGTATATACAGACCTATAACAAATGCTATTGCTTGAGATATCACTGTAGCATAGGCTGCGCCGGCTATTCCAAGCCCCATCCCCTTAATTCCGATATAGGGTATAACATCAAAAATCATAATGGGGTCAAGCACCATATTCAAAACTCCTGAGAAAGCCATAATATAAAGCGGCTTCTTTGCATCTCCTATGCACCTTAATGCGGTATTCACAGTATAAGAGGAGAATGCCAGCGGGAGTGTTATAAGCCTTATCCTTCCATATATCGTTGCCTGGTCAAGTACCTCACGATTCCCAGCCAGCGGGCCTAAAATGTATGGGATAAGAAAGCTCATTCCAATACCTACAATAAGAGCAAGAAGAAACTTGAAAATTATCGTCTGTTCTATGGCTTCTATAGTTCTTTCCTTGTCCCCAGAACCGTAGTATCTTGATATTATTGATACGGAGCTGGTACCTACGATATCATTGACAATATTCAATATCCACCATACTGTTGCAAATATCGTTACTGCGGCTACCGAATTGATTGATAGCTTCGCCACCCATGCCATATCAACAATTTCATATAGTGTTTCGAACATCATACCCAGCATTGTAGGTATTGAAAGGGTAAGTATTCCTTTTAATAGGCTTTTTTGCTCTATCGTTTGTGTCATATTAACCCCCCAAAATAAAATGTATATTAACTATTTTAACCTTAATGCGCATTATTTTCTATATCGAATTTTATATTGGTCAAAGCTTATAGTCATGTACAGTAAAAGTATTTAAAGTTATAATTAAACAAATAATATATGCCAGTGAACATTTAAATTACAGGAGGATATTATGAAGGATTTAATAATTAAGGAGATTCAAGGACTTGGAGAACAGCTATCTGAGATAAGTGACTATATATGCAGCAACCCTGAAATGGGAAACAACGAATTCAAGGCAATGGAGAAGTTGACTTCCTTTCTTAAGGTGTGCGGGTTCTCTGTGGAAACAAACATCATAAACAAGCCCACAGCCTTCAAAGCTGTATATGACAGCTTAAAGCCAGGCCCCTCCGTATCCTTCCTTTGCGAGTATGACGCCCTGCCCGGCATAGGTCATGGCTGTGGTCACAATATGATTGGAACCATGGGGTGCGGAGCTGCAGTCGGCCTCAGCAAGGTGCTGGATAAAACAGGAGGACGTTTAATAGTGCTTGGCACCCCCGCGGAAGAAACAGATGGAGCAAAGGTAGCAATGGCAGAAAACGGAGTCTTCAGCGATATTGATGCAGCTATGATACTGCATCCTGAAGATACGACCTATGAGAGCGGCAGTTCTCTTGCAATGGATGCATTGCAATTCGACTTCAAGGGCAAGTCCAGCCATGCCGCAGCCTCTCCTCATGAAGGCATCAATGCACTGGATGCTGTTATACTCACCTTCAATGGAATAAATGCTTTAAGACAGCATGTTACCTCCGATGTCAGAATACACGGCATCGTTAAGGAGGGCGGAAAAGCCGCCAATATTGTACCGGACAGAGCTATTGCACAGTTTTATGTAAGAGCGGGCAAAAAGAAATATCTCAAGAAAGTGGCCGAGAAGGTTAAGAATATAGCCAGAGGAGCAGCAATGATGACTGGTGCCTCCCTGGAAATAAGCAACTATGAGATCTCCTATGATGACATGAATACTAATCAGAATCTATCCAAAGCCTTCGTTGAAAACCTTAAGCAGGTTGGAGTCAATGATATACATCCTCAAAGATCCAGTTCCGGCTCAATTGATATGGGCAATGTAAGCAATGTGGTTCCAGCCATTCACCCTTACATCTCCATATCAGACACAAAGCTTGTAGGACACACCTCAGAATTCAGGGATGCAACTATGACTGACAAAGCCCATGACGCGCTGATCAAGGGTTCATGCGCTCTAGCACTTACAGGCTATGACGTATTGACAGACAAAGAGCTCTTAAAAAGAATAAAAGAAGAATTCGCTTCTATCGGAAGTACGCCCTCTACCCCGTAGACCTGCCTAACCTATTGCCCATCGCCTGTACATTATGTTACAAAATATATACAACACCACGACAATTTTATGTTAAAATAATTATAAACATGACTAAAAAGTCGCGGAAAAACTTTTAATAGGAATTATTTAGATTTCCGCGAAATACACTAAGGAAACAGAAATGCGAAATACTATTTCGCATTTTGTATAATCCATTAGGCGGGTGATTGTATTGAGGGTACTAATAGTTGATGACGAACCGGCGATAGTTGACCTAATTAAGATAAATCTTGAGTTGGAAGGCTTCGACACCTGCGTTTGCTATACAGGACAGCAAGCAATCAAGGCTGCGCCTATATTCACTCCGGATCTAATAATCCTGGATATAATGCTTCCTGATCTCAGTGGCTTTGAGGTATGCAAGCAACTTCAGAGTCTAAGCATACCTATAATAATGCTCACTGCTAAGAATGACATCAAGGACAAGCTGTACGGCCTTGAGCTGGGTGCAGATGACTATATAACCAAGCCCTTCGACAGCAGGGAACTGACTGCAAGGATAAAAACCGTACTCAGAAGAATTGATAAATTCAGTGCAAAGGAAGATACCAATATACAATTAGGACCGATAATGATTAATACAGCGGAACGGCAGGTCTATCTTGATGGAGAGGAGATGCTTCTGACCCCAAAGGAATATGACCTTCTTATGCTTCTATGTGAGAACCAAAGAAAGGTCTTTTCCCGTGAAAACCTCCTTGAGCTGGTATGGAAGTTCGAATACATAGGAGACAGCAGGACCGTAGACATGCATGTCCAGAGACTGAGGAAAAAGCTTGGCAAATATAACTTCTTTATAAAAACCGTATTTGGAATCGGTTATAAATTTGAGGTACATATATGAAACTAAAACATAAAATTATTGCACTTAATATGGGTGCTCTTTTTTTCATGCTCATTATTTTAGGAACCATACTTACACAAATAACAGACAACTATAACCTGAGGACCACACTTCAATATCTTGAAAACCAAAGCAATTACTCGGCCATATATATTGAACAATATGCACTAAGTAAAGCCCCCAATGATTTTGAGGTTCCTGCTGTTATGAACACTAGTGCCAATTATCTCGCAGAAGTGTTGAAGGAATCTGTCAAATGCAGAGTGCAGATATTCTATGGCACTGAATTGCTCGGGGATTCAGAAGAGTCAACAAGCTCTGATGAAGTCGTAAGACCTGAAATTGCAGAAACCTTCCAGAAAAACAAGGCATATTTTGTTTCGCCAGGTAAGAACAGGGTGTTCTATTATGCAGTGCCTGTAAGCATCAGCAACAGGTACACCTACTCCCTGGGCTTCATATACGACCTTGATGAAGCTGATAACATGAAGAGTAATACAATAAAAATGTTCGTACTCACCGGGGTGTTCCTTTCAGTCTTTATGATGTTTGGCAGCACCTTGATTTCCAATAGGATAACGAATCCAATAAAAATACTGAATGAAGCCACCAAGCAGTTTTCTGAAGGCAATTTTGAAAGCCGTGCAGTCGCAGCCACCCATGATGAGATTGGAGATCTCTCCACCACCTTCAATTCTATGGCGGACAGCATTAAAGATATGATAACAAAGCTTAGCAGCGAAAAGGAAAAGCAAAAATACTTTTTTGATAATTTTACCCATGAGATTCGTACCCCCCTTACCACTATTCTGGGCTATACCGAGCTTTTATGGAAAACCAACGATGAAGAGGTAAGGGATAAAAGCCTTTTTTATATAACCTCCGAAGGAAAAAGAATGCTTAAAATGATGGAAAGGCTTCTTGAGCTCTCAAAGCTGAAGAACTACAGCTTCGAAATAAACAAATCAGAATCAAACCTAAAGAAGCTTATAGAGGACGCCTGCGATTCAATGCAGTATAAAATGAAAAGATACAGCACCAGCTGCAGGCTTAATTTGGAAAATATCACCCTGAAAGTGGACCCTGACCTCTTTAAGCAGGTAGTAATAAACATTATTGACAACTGCATCAAATACAGTAAATCCCCCGTCATTGATATAAATTTGAGTCGCCATGAGGTTATAAAGCTTGAAATTATAGACTATGGCTGTGGAATAGATCAAAAGAACCTTGAGAGTGTATTCGACCCCTATTACAAGGTGGATCAATCCAGGAACAGCAAGACCGAGGGCTGGGGCTTGGGCCTGTCTATCGTTAAGGAAATAGTTGACAAGCATGGTGGAAATATAGAGATTATCAGTATTCCCCAGAAAGGTACCAGTATAATAATAACTTTAGTCTAGCCTTTATATGGAGGATAATAATGAAAAGATTAGCTTTTATATTGTCGGTTTCAATTATTTTGCTGTCAGGCTGTGCCATAAAGCAAGGACATTTGGTTGTCATTAATGATAAGAGTCAAAGCGAGACACAGCAGGACAAAAGTCTATATGAACATCTGAATGTTGAATTTCAAAAGTTTCCCATAGAAAAATACGCAGAAGCAGCCGGTAAAGTTGGTGCAGATTTGAAGCCCCTTGCAGTATCTCCGGACTATAGTATGGTTCTTGCCTATCAGACCACCGGAAGCTCTATCGCAGATATCGCAAACAATAGAGTAGTAATTGGGAATCTGGTGCAGGAAATTAGCCTTTACATGGTCTTCACTGAAAGCGGAGAGTGCAAAAGCCTCGGGAAGTATCTGTCACTCAAGGATTTCCGTTTTGATGAAACAGGAAAATCCTTGGCCTTCATTGATGGAAGCAGCAATATATTTATGTATAACAGCATAACAGGACAGCTGCAAAAGCTGGTTTCCGCCGAGAAATGGAATTCTTACTACAATTTAAGCTGGTCAAAGGATTCAAAAAGTCTGATTATAAACACTCGTATGGAATTCGATATAGCTTCCAGGGAGTTCATATCAATTGCAGTGGACAGCTATACCCCTTTTATAAAAAGGAAATTCAGCGACGACAGTTACATAGTTCAGATGAAAAATGACGATTATAACGACATGATTGCTTTTTACGACTTCAGCAAAAAAAGCTTTACCAGCATCGCAAACGGTATTTTCATTGATTCCGACAATTCAAACGTGATATATACCAAAGACTTTATGAGCGGGCTCAATGTTGTCAACCTGAAAACCTTAGAGAGCAAATCCATTGAAAACGCACCGATATACTGCTCTTATATAATGAAATCAACCGGTGATATCCTGTACACAACTCTAAACAATGACCTTGACAGCCGCTTCAGATATTTGCTGGTAAAAATCAACCCGACTTCCATGACAAGAACTACAGCCAAGCTTTCAACGCCGACCTTTTATATGAGTCCGGCTGAGGATAAGCTGTACTTTATAAGCGGCTACAGTGAAAACAGCATTGACGTAAATGCCAAGGACCTCAGAGTATATCAAAACAATTTAAGAAATGATGATACAGATATGTATGGAATAAAGACAACCTTGCTTAAGATGTTTCAACTAGACTATAAGTTCAATGATACCTATGAAAAATACGAGAATAAAGCCAAGGAAATATACACTAATTCCTATGACCCACTCCCTCAGGAAGCCCTGGAAAATAAACTGGTGGACTTTAAAAGATATAATTTGCCTATACCGACTCATCAACGGGAGGACCATATACCTCCGACTATTTATTTCGATCAGCTTAGCGTCAGCAGCACTAAGGCTTCGGTAAACTTGGGCCTGTACTATATCAACTCAGTTGAAATGATAAAAACCGGAGAGAAATGGTATATCACTGGCTTCTCAACCCATTCAGCTTCTGCTGAAGTAAATGCTATTAACGCAATTGTAAGAAAGCATCTTAACGATATTAAGTTCAAGAATAGGGATGAAGCCGTAAAGTATTGGATAGCAGCGGAAGATAATGAGTACCGGGCAGCCCAGAGAAAAATTGTCGAAGATCTTATAAAGAACGCTGATAAGCTCACCTTTGAAGTCGGAGAGATTGAGCTCTGGTCCTTGAGCGATCCCCATAGAGCTGAAAGCGCCGAAAGGTCCACCAACGCAAAAGTAAAAGTAATTATCCAGGATGGTACCAACACTATGAAATATAAGCTTGTACTTTCCAGACAATATAAGCAGCAGTTTGAAATAGAAAGCTGGAATACTGACCCTTTGAGCATTTCGCAGTTGTTTTAGCACAGGCAATGGGCAATGGGTTAGGGATGGTCTTTGGAGATTTAGGAAAATTGATGCGCGTTACTCATTTCGAGTTTCGCGCATTTTAATTTTAATTATAAAAAAGGGCATTCTATAACCGAGGTGAAGAAAATGTATCGTGATAGTGATGGTAAAAAAACCAGCGCTGCTATTATTCCAATACAAAATATGATAAACGGCGGCGGTGTGATATTTTTTGGCGAAGATCCAGGAGTCATTGGTGATATAGACGATGATGACAACATCCGAGAAAAGAACATTGAAAAACTATCCAGGTAGCATTTACGACCTCATACACCTGCGGCATAATAAAAGGGCGTTTTCCCTTGCCGCAGGAAAATACCCTCTCTTATGGGCATTGCTAATCTAAAGTTTTCTTGAACTTTTTCATTGTCACAATTATTATTACAGCAATCTGAAGCATTAGTATTGTTGTAACCTCCGCAAGATAATTCAGTCCAACCCCTTTTACTATTATCCCTCTCAATATTTCTAAAAAATACGTTATTGGGAATGCACAGCTTATAGCATAAATAAGCTTTGGCATGGCTTCCCTGGGAAACATGAAGCCTGAAAGCAGCACACTGGGCAGTATAAAGAGCATTGCTGCCTGCATTGCCTGAAGCTGAGACTTGGCCACCGTCGAAATCAGCATTCCCATCGCAAGTGCTCCGATGAGAAATACTGAGCCTAGCAAAATCAACAGCGGAAGACTTCCCTTTATAGCTACTCCAAACATAATATAACTTAATCCCAATATAATTATAAAATCATAAAAGCCAATTATTATATATGGTATCAGCTTGCCTACAATCAGCTCCAAAGGAGTGACCGGGGTCATTATAAGCTGTTCTATAGTCCCTCTTTCCCTCTCCCTTACCATTGCAAAGGCCGTCAGAATGATGGTTATATTCTGCAGTATCAGTCCCACCACTCCCGGCACATTGAACTTGCTGCTCTCCAGAGTGGGATTATACATAACCAGCGGCTTTGCACTTACAGCCGGTGCAGTACCAGCCGCAAGCAAGGCTTTTTTTGCTTGAAGCTCCCGAAGCTTGATTGTGTGGTTATTTGCCAATATAACTGAGTATGACATGGCAGTCCTTGCGATTGTCGGATCAGAGCCATCAACCAGTATCTGTATTTGTGCAGTCTGGTTCCTTTTTATTTCTCTGGCATAATCTGTTGGAATCACAAGCCCTACCTTGACTATGCCTTTATCAATGTATTCTTCCACCTTGTCCATTGATTCTACCATTTCAAAGGCTTTGAAGTAGTATGAGTTGTTGAACTTATCTATAAGTTCTCTGCTCTCAGGTGTTCTGCTCTCATCACATACCACCAGGTCCACATGGTTTACATCTGTATTTACCGCATAACCGAATATGAGCAGCATCATGACGGGTGCGACAAGAGCCATAATAAGGCTTGCCCTGTCCCGCTTTATATGTATGAACTCTTTCTTGGTTATTGTCAAAAGCCTTTTGAACTTCATTCCTGCACCCCGCCTTCCGACCTTTTGGCCTTGAGGTCCTTGAATGAGGATATCACTTCTTTATTTGTCAATTGCTTTACATAGTGTATGAAGATATCCTCCAAGTTCTGAGTATTATGCTTTTTGTATAGTTCCTGCGGAGTATCAATTGTAATAAGATCGCCATTGTATATAAAGCCAATTATATCGCATATCGAAGCCTCATCCATGTAGTGGGTCGTCACAAGCACTGTTATTCCGCCACCGACCAGCTGTGTTATTGAATTCCAGAATTCTCTCCTGGAAACAGGGTCCACTCCTGCTGTCGGCTCATCAAGTATAAGAAGACTTGGGTTGTGTATAAGGGAACAGCCTAAGGCCAGCCTCTGCTTCCAGCCCCCCGAAAGTGTACCTGCCAGGCTTTTCTCCTTGCCTTTCAGGTTAGCCATCTCTATAAGCTGCTTCTTCCTTTCTTGCAGCTGCTCTCTGGGCATCATATATATATTTCCATAGAAGTCCAGGTTTTCTTCCACCGTCAGATCCTCGTAAAGGCTGAACTTCTGCGACATATACCCTATATTATGCTTTATCATTTCTGTATCCTTTATAAGGTCGTAACCCAGGACCTTCCCTTCACCGGAGGTAGGACGTATCACTCCGCATATCATCCTTATAGTTGTTGACTTGCCAGAGCCGTTAGGTCCCAGGAAACCAAATATCTTTCCTTTTGGTATATCAAAAGATATACCATTTACGGCTGTGAAGCTGCCGAATTTCTTTGTAAGATTTTTTATTGAAATTGCGTAATCCATATCCCTCACCCGCTACTTTACATTGACATCCAGCAGCATACCGGGCTTTATGCTGTCCAGATTGTCCATTATCTTTACTTTCACTGCAAATACCAGCTTCATTCTGTCTTCTTTTGTAACTATGTTAATCGGGGTGAACTCGGCTTCAGGGGAAATGTATATTATCTGTCCTTTTATTTCCCTGCCCTTGATGTAATCGCTTTTTATGCTCACCTGCTTACCCAGCTTCAGGCTTGGCAGGGCCTTCTCCGGTACATATATCTTCACCCAAAGGTTAGACTGATCCGTTATTGTCATTAATGGGCTTCCCAAACCTACATACTCACCTTCGCTAAAGTTCACCGTCTCAATGATTCCGTCCTTTGCTGCCGACACCTTGCTCTTATCCAGCACGAGTTTCGTAAGCTCCAACCCTTTTTCCGCCTGTGCTACACCGTACTCTGAAGCACTTATGCTTCTCTCTGTTGCGCCATTTATCAGAAGCCTGAGCTTTTCCTGTGATGCAGCAAGCTGCGCGTTTGCACCGTCCAACTGTGCCTTTGACCCTGAAAGCTGTGCTTTTGCACTTTCAACTGAATGCTTGGCGCTTTCCAGAGCATTTAGTGCTGTATTCATTGCATACTCTGCATTCTTCAGGTCCTGCTCAGTAGCAGCACCTGTATCAAAAAGCACCTTTATATCATCATATTGATCTTTCTTTAAGGTAAAGGTTTCCTGTGACGACTTGAGATTTTGCTCTGCTTGCCCAACGGTCGCATCAACTTGTTTTACAGCGTTTTGGACTTGTCTCGCTGCAGCTTCCCCCTGTTGAACTAGCGCCCGCTGAATGTTTATCTCTTCTTCCCTGTTTCCCTCTGCTGTCCTTGCGAGCTCATTCTCTGCACTTTCCACAGAAATCTCTGATTGTTCTGCTTTTACCTGGTTCTCAGGAGTATCAATAACTGCCAAAAGGCTTCCTGCCCTAACCATCTGTCCCTCCTGAACCTTTATCTCCTTAATCCGTCCACTGACCTCAGCACTGACATCTATCTGTTCAGCTTCAGCAGTACCGTAAAATACAAAGCTGTCCCCCGTTCCTGAAGTGATTGACCTAACATATGTAAAGCCAATGTAAGCAACAACCGCGATTAATACAATAGCTACAGGAATAACAATCTTCTTCTTAGATTTCATGCCTTACCCCTCTTTCTTAACACATATTCCATTCATAAAAATATCCAGTACCACATCCAATTCCTTATCAACATCGAGTGACTTTTTCAATACGTTGCCTTCCAACACAACTGTAGCAAGCATACCAATGAAGCTCCTTACTGCTGTATGAGGATTAATATCCCTGAATATTCCTTTTGCAACGCCCAAACCATAGAAGCCTTCAGCCATTTTGATTACTTTAGGTATGAACTGGCCTACATACTCATTCATAATATCCTCATGAAACGGGAGTTCGTTCACAAGTATTTTAAATGCGCTTATATTCTCATTCACTTTTACAACTTTGCTTTTTATAAAACCTTTGATTTCCTGTTTAGCATCCGCTGAAGATGCTAAGTTTTGAAAATCCTCAGTTGATTCGAACATTATACCTGGTATGATTTCATGGACTATTTTGTTCAAAACACTCCTTAATATATCTTTCTTCGTACTATAATACTTAAAAACGGTCCCCTCGGAGACTCCCGAATCCTTTGCGATATCAGCAGTTTTGGTGCCATGATACCCTTTTTTTGCAAAGTGCCGTATAGCTGTATCTAAAATTCTATCCTGCGTTTCACTGCTATTTCCCATGTAACTTAACAACCTCCCCCATAAGTGAGTGACTACTCACTTATTATTATAGTAATATTATCCTTTTCTGTCAAGATGGTAGAAAGATAAATGTCCACACTAAAAAAGTCACGACCACATGAGGCGTGACTTATGCCGGATTTGATCAGGCAATGAGATATGCATTTCAATGCACCCTCCCATGTATCAACTATATTACCGCGTATATCTTACTCCACATCACCCTGTTCCAAAAGCCCCATCAATACATTGATCGCATATAGCGGAATATTTGTTAGCCAAGACTCCTGTCTATAATCAGACATGGAGCTGCGAAAAGCCAGTTTTGGCTGGTATTTTAAACAATAATTTTTAAGGCTTTTTGCCTGTAAGTTTTCTGATGCTTTAACTTCAAGAGGAATAATATCTCCGCCACTCTGAAAAATAAAATCAATTTCACCAGTAGATTTTTCAGCTGACCAATAATACGGTGTTACTTTACCGCTTGATTTAAGTTGCTGGAGTACATATTGCTCAGTTAAAGCTCCTTTGAACTCCTCAAACATTTTGTTACCTTCAAGTATTGATTTCAAATCAAGGTCACTCATTGCAGCAAGTAATCCCACATCAACTATAAACAGCTTAAAAGCATTAAAATCTTGATATGCAATTAGCGGCATATCAGGTTTTGATATACGACCCACTTTATATATCAAGCCGCAATCAATAAGCCATGTCATAGCAAGCTCATATTCTCTTGCTCGCGCCCCTTGTCTAATTAGTCCATATATAAATTTTCGGCTTTCCTTAGCAAGTTGTGATGGGATAGACGCCCACAGCATTCTAATTCGTGGCACAGCTTCATTTGGCGCATGCTTTGAAAAGTCTTGCTCATAAGCCTTGAGAATTTTCTTTTGTATATCGCGTGCCATAGAATAATCAGATGAAGCCACAAAGCTTGCCACCACCTCCGGCATCCCACCGATATAATAGTATTGCTTTAGTAGATCAATATATTTGCCTTTAAAGGTTGTAATCATCTCAAAATCATGAGTCTGTAAAAGGTCCACAAGATTATTATTACCAGTCGCACTCAAAAACTCCAAAAAATCCAAAGGATACAAATCCAGAAAGTCTACCTTGCCTACTGGGAATGAAGTACCCGGATGGAGTGCTACCCCGAGCAGGCTTCCAGCGGCAATTATTTGATATTCTGGTGCATTTTCGCAGAAATATTTGAGTGATGTAAGTGCTCGAGGCACCTCCTGTATCTCATCAAAAATAATCAATGTAGTTTCTGCATCAATTGTAACATCTGTCTCAATCTGCAGAGCAGTAATAATTCTTTTTATATCCAGGTTGCCACTAAATAGGCTTTCCATACGTTCATTATTGTCGAAATTTATATATGCACAGCTTTTATACTGCGTATGAGCAAACTCATTCATAAGCCATGTTTTACCGACCTGCCTTGCTCCTCTTACGATTAATGGCTTTCGGTATTTGCTATTCTTCCATTTGATTAAATCGTTCATAGTTTGCCTAAACATATGCAACACCTCCATATTACTTTTGCAGTAAGCATAGCATGAAGTTTTACATAAGTCAAACGACTTTTTGGAATTAACTCCATTTTTATCAACGACTTTATGTGTATAAAAAAATAAGAAGGCGATTTCTCGCCTTCTATTAATCCTCTGCGTTCACTATTACTTTCACAATCACATTATTGCTGATTGCATGCTTTATCAGTTCTGCGCTGATTATTGTTCCCTTCTCGTAGAAAATATCCTCTATGTCTATACCTTCCAAAAGCTGCTTGCCGCATAGATACGCATATTTTGCATCTACTCCGGGAATAACATCCTTCTCATCATTATGATGTATGGATCTTACTACACTGAGTTCAGAGCTCTCAAGGCTCTTCTCCTTCTGCTTGTGGCTTTCATCATTCCATTTGATTTCCGGCCCTATTTCCATGGATACTGCAGCTTCCTCTTCTGAAGAATCATCTTCCTCAGAAGCTTCTTCTTCAGTCAAGATCTCTGACCCCGTCTCCTGAATCGCAGCTTCTGTCTTTTCAAACTCAGCTTCTTCTAAATCCGCAACAATCACGCTTCCATAGTTCACTATCTTTGACATTTCAATTTTGTAATACTCTGTGTATATGTATTGGACAACAAGCTGGTCGTCCACCTCAATCTCACGTAAGCACCCTAAATGCTTTCCGCTGATGTTGTAAACATCGAGCATGGATTTAAGGGATTTTACATCCTGGGTCGCCATTGTCATGGCTTTCACATCCTGAATCATGACAGCATCACTGCCTATGATTGCACTTTCTACAGGAATGGTAAAGTGGTTCTCCATATTCCTATGATAGATGCCGCTGACCTTATTGTCTTTGATTATAACTCCGTCCACCGTTCCTGCGATTTCTGCTTCATGCATTGCTATAATTGGCTGCTCCAACAGCTTAATAATCAAAAGCTAGCACCTACCCTTCAAGGCTTGTTTTAACATCCCTGTACATTCTATAGTACATGCTTCCTACTACATTGTCATATTCTCCAATATTACTCTTTATGCAAATAAAGTCATTGCTCAGATACTTGCTGAGATATTCAAAGAGTATCTTGCTTCCGCCGCCGGCAAATATTATGCTGTCGCAGCTGCCCATGAACTTTATTTTTGCAAATTCTCTGATATCCTTGCTCAGGTCATATGCAAAGACATCAAATACGTTTTTAACTATGCCGCTTGCATCTATGTCCTCACCCTTTTTGCCCTTGAGCACCGACTCATGGAATCTTATCATATTGTCAACTTCGAAGCTGTATGGTTTTCTGTCGAGCTTGTCCCTGAAGTTGTTATAAAGTATCAATGAAATCTTCTCATAACAGTCGAACATACCCTTTTCGAAGGTGTTTACCCCTGCTACCTTGAAGCCATCGAATGCAGCTACATTTATCTGTCCTGAGCCTACATCCCAAACTACTGTTTTCATATCATCCTTGAATTCTTCCTTAACGCTTCCATCTTCATTGACCGCATACTGGAAGAATGCAGCTATACCTTCAGGACATAAAACTACTTTTTCAATATCAAATACTACCTCGTATATTACCTGTGAAGGGTTGTATATGTTAAAGAACATAACCTTCATATTTCCCATGAGGCTCTCAGTATATTTGTTAGCGGACTCTTCTTTATTCCTTGCATACTCTATAAGGGGCTGGTTAACTGTAAGGTCAATTTTCTGATAGTTTTTGTTGTACTTGGCCAGATTGTAAGCTATGCCTGCTATTATGCAGAACATTATTACTTCATCTGCTGCTTTCTCCTGATATCTGTTCCTGTCTCTTATCAGAAGACCTTTTTCTTCAGCGGCCTTTCCTACCAGCATCTTGCCCCTAGATTCACCATCCTTAATGATTTCAACAAACATATTGTTAATATCGAGCTTTGCAGCATCGTTATTCCAGTCTGAAAGGTCGAAGTCAAAGTTCAAACCATAGTTCAAATCCTTCTCCGGCTCAGATATGATTGTTGGAAAATCAAAAGGCTTTCTGGATTCCTCCATTACTTTCGTCAATCTGTTTCCACCATCTGCGTAAATTTTAACCCGAGACTCCATTAAAAGACCTCCTTATAATATTATAAAAGTAAATGAATACAACTATTCTATAGTATACGATACTCCATATCTTCCCAGCAGCATATAGGACTTTAGTCCTAATTTGTCTCAATTTGTTGAAAAATCAACCATTTTGTGTTAATTTCAAGATGTATGTTGCTTTACTAAGGGAGGGTATAAGTTGGAAAATGTAAATAATAAAAGTGCTTCTAAGGTGCACCGTTGCATTATCTCCACAGGTTCATCCTCTTCTTCTTATCTTCACAGCTATACTTCAAGCAATGTCGAAGAGAACACATCCATCTGCAATTGCTCGAATAAGGAAGATATTTGCAAGGTAGATTCTGCTAATCATTATGATATTATTATAAATTATTCTGACGAATCAGTAAATGACATTATATATGATTTGTTCAATTTTCTTATACCACATGATGTTCCTATCAGAGTTGTCTTCATTATGGACAAAAACATGTCAAGCAGCAGTACGCCGAAACATGTCGCATTTTTAGAAAGACTGGAGAAACATAAATTTATCACTCTCGAATTTATAGATGACAGTCCGGTAGAACCAGTTACGCAGGAAGAAAATATAATATACTTCGTAGGTCCCGGGAACACTGGCAAGACTTCAATAATTGCCTCCTTAAGCGAGACTTTCAGGGAAAATAATCAAAAGCTTGCACTAATTGATATCACCAGGAAGAATAAGCTCATCAATTATTTCCCCAAGCACAGCTTTCTAAACACGGGCAATTTGAAGGATTTTTCTATATCCAGTGATTTCTTCAGGTCTGTGAACATTTACACTGATGGCCTGGTAGACCTTTATGTATATGACTATGAGTATGATAAAAAAGGTCCTGAGGTCATATATTTCTGTGAGATACTTAGAAAACTAAGCGATCTGTATGATTTTATAATTGTAAATGCTGATGAAAGCTCGTTAATAGGTACTCCCTACATATATAAAACAGCCAGCAAGGTTTTCATAGTGCACGACTTCATGCCCACCAAGATAAGGGCTACAAAAAAGCTTCTTCTTAAGCTGATATCTGCAGGCATTGATACCCAGAAAACAGTATCACTTATATATAACAAGACCCTCAGTGACACAATAGATATCGGCAAGATAGAGGAGAAGCTGCTTTTTATAAGGCTGCCCAACAAGAATATCATGCCTGCTGTGGATCTTAATTGCAGTACGTTTGAAATACCATACGAGCAGAAAACAATGGCTGCACTGATAAAAAATCTTGCAACAGACACAACCGGCATCGAAAATACCTCAAAGAAATATAGGAATAATATCCGGAATATTTATAAGTACATAAACGACATCTCATATACAGATAATGATGACATGGAAATATCGCAATACATTAAGGAGAAATTTCATAAGCTTACCGACCGAAAATATATAACGGAAGGCTTAAATAATATAAAAATAGACGTTGTCAACTTGAAGGACAGCAAGATTGCAGTAAAGCTTAGAACAAAGCTCCCCACTTCAGACATCAAGAATTTGAAGCTGAAGCTTCTAAAACATTACGACTCAGTTAGAAGTGCGATAGCAAAAAGCAAATATTTTAAGATAAATAATAAGAAGCCGCATTAATCAATGCGGCTTCTCTTTTTCCTTAAAAACCGAACAATACCTTTATACTCCTATATTTACTTTTGCCCGAAGCAACCTGCAGAGCTTGCTTATAGTCCTTTATATCAAACACATGGGTAACAAGCGGCTTGATATTGATCTTCCCGCCTTGAATCAGGTCAAGGGTATGCCTGTACGTGGAGGCCGTCTTCCCTTGAATGCTTTCAGTGCTGCACCAATAAGCCCCATGCAGTTTGACCTCCTTAAGCCATATCGGAGTCCAATCTACGCCCTTTGGAGCAGAAGCCAGGCCAATAAGCACCATGGTTCCTCCCTGCTTTGTAAATCTCAAAGACTCATCAATACTCAAATCCGAGCCGACACATTCAAAAACCCTGTCGAAGCCCCCTGCCATAACTCTCTTGCCTATAATGGGCTTATACAGCGTGCCTCCTGTTATATTTGCGAAGGTTGAGAAATAATCATTATCTCGGGTATATACAACATTATCTGCACCATATAGTTCAGCCAGGTCACCCTGGAATTTATGTCTTGCAAGAATAGTAATGCTGCATTTGGACCCCAGCGCCCTAAGGCATGCCACTACCATGAGTCCAATAATTCCGCTTCCCACCACCAGTACCTTTTCATTATCATCCGGAAAATTCCTTGCAACAGGGTGAAGAGCCGAGGCTATTGCATCAACCAGCACAGCATCCTCGCTCTTGGTATCTTCATTAAGCTTAATGAGCTGTGACTTGTGAGCAATATAATATTCTCCCCAGCTTCCTCCCGTATCCCTGCAGGAGCCGATGGACATTCCCGGTGCCAATAAACCTCTGGTAAAGTTGCTGCACAAAGCCGCATTGCCGCTCTTACAGCTTGGACATTCCTCTTCAATGCCCCTCACCCTGCAGGAAAGTATAGGATCTGCAATTATCCTGTCTCCTACCTCGAAGCCCTCTACATTATTTCCTTTTTCTGCTATCACACCAGCATTCTCATGTCCTATTACAAAAGGGAAGGATACAAAAGGTGATGCAGAAGGACTATCATGCAGATACACCAGGTTGAGGTCACTCCCGCAGACTCCTCCATAGCTGGTCTTGATTTTCACCCAATCCTGCCCTGGGAGCTCAGGCTCTTTAAGATTATCTTTATAGCTGGTACAGGTGATTCCCCCATAACTGAGCTTTTTATTGACCTTTCCCAGCATCAGCGTGCCCACGTATTTCTTTACATCCCCGTCAAATACTATCCCTTTCAATTCTATTCCCCCTCGTATAAAAAAGTTTTATATAACATTATATTCTCTGCCCACAGTCTCTAAGGCTTCCAGCGCTTTATCCAGATGTTCTCTGGTATGCGTAGACATAAGACTCATTCTGATTCTCGCCATTCTCTTTGGAACTGCAGGATACATTACCGGATTAACATATATGTCCAGCTCATGCAGTCTTCTGCACATCTCCCTTATCTTAAGGTCATTCCCTATGATAATCGGGAATATAGCCGTTTCCGAGTTTCCCAGATCGAACCCCATTTCAGTGAGGTTAGACTTGAAATAATTGATATTGTCCCAAAGCCTTTCCCTATGCTCCGGCTCATCCTCAATGACATCCAGCGCAGCAAGCAGCGAGCCTGTAACTTGAGGAGTCATTGCAGTAGAGAATATGTATGGTCTTGAGTAGTAGCGAAGCAGCTCAACAAGCTCCCCGCTTGCAGCAATAAAGCCGCCTACTCCGCCCAAGGCTTTTGATAGGGTGCCTGCAACAATATCTACCCTGCCTTCAATACTATGATGCTGTGGGGTGCCTCTTCCTGTCTCTCCTATGACTCCGGTAGCATGGGCTTCATCTACCATAACATAAGCTCCATGCGCCTTTGCCAGCTCCACGATCTTGTCAAGCGGAGCAATATCTCCATCCATTGAATAAACTCCGTCAACTACAATTAGTTTTGTCCTGTATTTATCCTTTACTCTTATAAGTACCTTCTCCAGAGAATCCATATCACTGTGCCTAAAAAACTTTGTGTTTGTATTTTTACAGCCATCTATTATGCTGGCGTGAACAAGCATATCAAGTATTGCAATATCCTCCTCCTGCAGGATGGAAAGCAGCGTGCCGCAGTTGGAGCCAAAACCCGAGGTATAAATTATAGAATCCTCGCAGCCTTTAAATTTAGCAATCTTCTTCTCCAGTTCAATATGTATATCCAGAGTCCCACCCAGCAGAGGAACGCTGCCTGCCCCGGAACCATATTTCTCCAGAGCTTCTCTGCCTGCTGCAATAGTCCTCGGATGCTTCGTCAGGTTCAAGTAGTCATTAGAAGCGAGATAAACCATCTCCTTTATCTTCCCAGTATAATGATCTCTCACCTTCATTACCGGACTTGACCCATCTGTTGATACCCTCCTGTACTGCAGATGCCTTTTGTCTTCGATATCCTTTCTGTATTCCCCAAAGGCCTTTGCTCTGCCCATTATATCGGTATCGGGCACTTTAAAAAAATCTGCAAGACTGTAGTTTCTTGAATCCATTACTGTAACCTCCTGATAAAATTCTTATAACGTTTCTGGAAACCAATATTCACAACCCCTACAACCCTATGTGTACAATTTTGTGCACACGAGATTTGTTATATATTATACCACTTTTTCAAATATTTAGAAGTACGATTCATATGTTGTAGACAACTTTTTATAAGTCATAATGCGACACCACTTCTTGACATTAACTACCCTGCCATAGATAATGAAAAGTAGAACATACTATAAAAAATCACAAGCATCGGAGGTTATTAATTTGAAGAAGCTTGTTTTGATTACTCTTTTAATACTTACCTTCTTAATAGCAACAAATTGCTCTATCCCTCCGGTTTCCGAAAGCAAACCTGATTCCGGAACGCCGCCTCAGGATAGTGAAGTGATTGACGATAAGCGGGATGAGTTGGAAGAAAACGCCGCCGCTATACTCAATAAAATGAATCTTGATGAAAAGGTCGGTCAGCTCTTGGTTGTAGGGTTCCCGCAGGATGTCACCGAGGAAGACCTCCAGGATTACATCGATAGATACAAGGTTTCGGGATTTATCCTTTTTAAAAGGAATTATGAGGATTTTGATTCCCAGTATAACTTGGTCAATAGCTTAAAGGAGAGGAACGACCTGAAAAACCCCTTGCCTCTATTTATTTCGGTGGATGAGGAAGGCGGCACAGTATCAAGACTCCCAGCGGGCGGGACGCATTTTCCGGATGCAAAGCTTGTGGGCAAAGCAGGAGATCCGGAGCTCACTTATAAGACAGGGGAAGTCATAGGTCAGGAGCTTGGGGCTTCAGGCATAAATCTTGATTTCGCTCCTGTGCTGGATATAGTCAGCAGCAGTGAAAACAAGCTGCTTATAAGACGTTCCTACGGAGCTACTGCAGACATAGTATCAGCTCATGGAACAGCCTTTATCAACGGTTTACAGGCGACAGGCGTCATAGCCGTTCCAAAGCATTTCCCCGGCCACGGAGCCACTACTGTGGATTCCCACGGCAAGCTGCCAATAATAAACATTGATAGTGAAACATTCCAGGGCAGGGAGCTGGTTCCTTTCAGAACTGCGATTAATGAAGGCCTGGAGGCTGTAATGGTAGGGCATCTTGCATATCCAAAGCTGGACCCCTCAGGTTTGCCTGCTACGATGTCCAGCTATTTCCTTACCGATATTCTCCGGAAGGAATTAGGCTTCAAGGGCATTTCCATTTCAGATGAAATAGAGATGTATGGGTATATGAGCGGCAAAGCCACACTTGAGGAGTGTGTTATTACCTCCTTCAACGCCGGACTTGATATATTTGTTATAGGGCATACCAAAACAATACAGGATAGGGTATTGAAAGCTCTGAAAGACGCATGCGGGAACGGCAGGATAACAGAGCAGAGGCTCAACGAATCAGTGCTTAGGATTATCAAGGTAAAACTTAAGCACAAGCTTTCAGATACAATGGAGTACAGCCTTGAAGAAGCCAGAAATAACTTCACCAGCAAGGAGCACAAGGCGGTGCTGGAGGAATTGAATAGTAAAATAAAAGCTGCAAGGTAAGAGTTTTGGTTCGAGGTTCGGGGTTTAGGCAGGGCTTGCGCAGCAATTAAAGGGCAGATGATTTTCATCTGTCCTTTTAAAATTGCCCAAATATGTACATAATATATACGAACATATGTTTGCATATTCGACTTAAATATGCTATGATTTGTATATAAAACCAACACTTGGAGATGATGCTATGGACATAAAAAAGCTGGCGATATTAGGGGAGGCAGCCAAGTACGACATTTGTTCCTCCAGTGCCTCCTCAGGCCGCAAAATCGCAAAAGCGGACATGGGCAATACTGTCCCCTCCGGAGTCTGCCACTCCTTTACTCCCGATGGAAGATGCGTTTCTCTTCTTAAGGTTCTTATGACCAATGAATGCGAGAAAGACTGCAGCTACTGCCCAAACAGGGCACAACGGGATGTGCCGAGAATAGCCTTTGCTCCCGAAGAATTATCCAGGCTGTTTATAGATATGTACGAGAGGAACTATGTAGAAGGGCTTTTTCTTAGCTCAGGCGTTCGACACGGTATGTCAGACTCAATTGAAAACATGCTGAAGACCATTGAGATACTGAGAATGAGGTATCGATTCGGAGGTTACATCCACCTTAAGATGCTGCCGGGTACCTCGGAACAGTATATTAATCAAGCAGTCAGGCTTGCGGACAGAATCTCACTCAACCTTGAAGCGCCTAACAGCGAAAGACTCAAAGCACTAAGCAGCAGCAAGGATTACGAGAAGGACTTGCTGCTTCCTATTGAGAATATTGCCAGGGTAATAGGGCAGAATCCCGGCACGACACATACCACTCAGTTCATTGTAGGTGCCGCCCAGGAAAGTGATAAGGAGATACTGACGACTGTTAATGACCTTTACTCTTCCTACAATCTGAAAAGGGCTTATTTCAGCGCGTTTAGTCCTGTATATGACACTCCGCTGGAGAATGTGGCTCCCGCCCCTCGGATTAGGGAAAGCAGACTTTATCAATCAGACTTCTTGATGAGATTTTATGACTTCAAATTCAAGGACTTTTATTTTAATGGAACGGGTAATCTTGACCTGGAGCTTGACCCCAAGCTCATGTATGCCGTCAGAAATCCTCAATTTTTCCCTGTAGAGGTAAACAGGGCATCCCTGGAGCAGCTTCTCAGAGTGCCTGGAATAGGCCCCAAATCAGCTCGCAAAATACTTGAGATCCGCCGGCAGTATCGGATAAAAAGTCCTTTGGAGCTAAAGAATATGGGGATAAGCTTAAAACGCAGCCAGAAATTCATTACTATTTCGGGGAAATGCTATGACAGCAGCAGATGGCTTATGGACCCGCCCAAATATGAATTTGAGCAGTTAAGTATATTTAAGGAGATCAGCTTATGATAATGTTCTCAGACAATCCTCAATCAATATTAAAAGCTTTCATGCTCACCAAGCTTACAGGAGATACGGTAATAACAGCGGGCAGCAGCAGTCTTCTTCTTTTTAGCGGGGATGCAGTAATCAATACAGACAGCTATGACCTTGAAGCGTTGGCGCAGCAATACAAGGAGCAATTTCACAGGAATGCTGATTGGCTTCATACTCACAAGGGCAATGAACTGATGCATGTGATATATAAAGCCCTTAAACATAGCTCCGAGAGCAAATACTCTGTTATATTCAAAGCAGTTGAAGATGCTTTTACAAAAGGCATTGACTACTGTCTGCAAGGGGCTTCTCAGTACAGTAAAAAGCTCAACTCCCTTTGCAGCGATGTCAACCACGAGGTCTACAGAATGATGGGTTTTATAAGATTCAAGCCGGCTGGAGAGAAGTGCCTTGTCGCCAAGCCTCTTCTCTATCACGATACCGTCGATCTTATACTCAAGGAATTTCAGGGCAGATACCCCAATCATCGTGTTGTCATCCTTGCCGATCAACATTCAAGAGCAATAGAAAACGGCCTCCTATTCGATGTGGACTTTGAAGCTTACGAAAAATATTCAAAAGAAGATATTTATGACTCTGTCTGGGAAGAATACTATAAGTCCCAGTATATAGAACCGAAGAAAAATATGCAGCTCGCCGCAGCAAAGATACCGAAAAAATACTGGGATTGGATGCCGGAGGGAAAGATACTGAAAAGTGAAGAGTAACATAAAACTACTTAATTAAGAGGTGATTTATGTTTAAGCTTATAAGGAATGTGGACGTATATGAACCAAAATATGAGGGCAAGAAGGATATTCTTATCTGCAATGATAAAATCATTAAAATTGCTGACTCTATCGATTTCCCTGCTGGTTTTAATACAGAAACAATTGATGGGAGCGGCTTTAAGGCCGTTCCGGGCTTTGTTGACCAACATGTTCACTTATCTGGGGGTGGCGGTGAAGGTGGGCCTAGCACCAGAACCCCCGACATTAGAATAACCGAACTTACTACCGCTGGTATTACTACTGCCGTGGGTCTTCTTGGTACCGATGGGGTCACTAGAAGTATGGAAGCACTGCTATCAAAAGCAAAGGCTCTTGAAGATGAAGGTATAACCACTTACATTTATAGCGGCTGCTACGCATTACCATTCAAAACCATTACTGGTTCTGTAGAATCTGACCTTATCCTAATAGATAAAGTCATTGGAGTGGGTGAAGTAGCAATATCCGATCACCGCTCCTCTCAACCCAGCTTGGATGATCTCAAAAAATTGGCAGCACATACTAGAGTGGGTGGATTACTTTCTAAAAAGGCAGGGATTGTTCATCTTCATTTAGGGGAAGGTCCCGATGGTATAAAGCCCCTTATGGAAATTGCTAAGACCACAGAGATTCCAGCCAAGCAATTCATGCCAACGCATATGAACAGAGCCAGACATCTTGTAGAACAGAGTATGGAATTTATCAAGATGGGAGGTTTCGTAGATTTGACCTCTGATTTCTATAAGAGCGAAAAGCTGCCGGACTGTATGAGCATAGGCGATGCACTAAAGCTTTATTTAAAAAATGGTATACCCCTGGATCATGTATGTGCCAGCTCTGATGCCAATGGAAGCATTCCCATTTTTGATGAAAATGAAACCCTCATAAGCATTGATATAGGACGTGCAGCAGTCTTGCATAAGGACATAAGAAGTGCAATACAGGATGGCATAGTTACGTTGGAACAGGGTTTGAGCCTTATTACACAGAACCCTGCAAAGGCACTTAAATTGTATCCTCGCAAGGGTACAGTCAGGGAGAATTCTGACGCTGACATAGTACTGCTTGACAGCGATCTTAACATTCATACTGTTATTGCAAAAGGGCAAATAATGGTTAAGAATCATGAAGCAATCGTCAAAGGTTTCTTTGAAAAGTAAAGGCAGGTATGCACCTGCCTTTACTTTCTTAAATATTCTATTAGCTCATTCACTAAATTATTTTCTATTATCAAATCTGAATACTCAAGGCTCTTTCTTGCAAGCTCCTTTTCTTTCTCCAGTTTTTCTATTGGATATTTTTCACCGGTTTTAACATCATATGCTACTCCATCTGCTGTAAGGCAAATGTATTTGTCAGTTATGAAATAACCATGCCTTAAAATTGCAATCCCCTCAGAAGAATTCAGCAAATCCCGGCCCAGCATTGGCATGCTGCTGCTGTCAACACCCATTACATTCAATATAGTCGGCATGAAATCCACGCCTCCGCCAGCTATATGTTTAGTCCCCTTATAGGTATTTCCCGGTATATGTATAATGAGCGGTACCTTCTGCTGTTTCACCCAGTTGAAATCATCCATAACACCCAATCCCAAGAATTCTCCCAGATACTCTTTTTTATCCTTCGGTATGGCAAAATGATCCCCATATATAGCCAGTACCGAGCGTTCCATAATTCCGCTTGCTTCCAGCCCCTCAATGAATTCTCCCAAGGCTTCGTCAGCATAGTGGATAGACTCAAGATAATTCCCTAAGAAAGTATCCTTGTACTCCCCTACATCAAACTTGCTGTAGTACTTTTCATCATTGTCAAAGGGATAATGGCTGGTAAGGGTTATTAAGAGCGAGTAGTATGGCTCCTTATATTTCTCCAGTTGCTCAAGTGATTGTCTGAAGAAGGATTTATCACTGAGTCCCATGCCAACTATCTCATCCTGCACTAAACTGTTCTTATTCACAAACTCATCAAATCCGAGTGTCTTGTACATTACGCTTCTATTCCAAAAGCCAGGCTTATACGCATGCATTGCCGAGGCATAATAGCCTTCCTGCTTCAGCCTTTTGGCAAGGGAATAGTACTCGTTTCCTGAAAACCTTATGTATGCTGAGCCTTCCTTTGCCGGAAACATAGATGCATTGGACAGGAGCTCGGCATCCGAGGTCCCCCCTCCCGCTGTCTCGGTATAGTAATTGTCGAAATATAGGCTGTTCTTTATCAGTTTGTTCAGATTTGGAGTAATCTCCTGTCCACTGATGCTTCTGTTTATAACAAACTCCTGAAGAGCTTCCACCTGAATCACTATTAAATTCTTATCCTTGCCTACGCCAAATAGCTTGGGGTTCTGCGGCTTATCAGCCTTTTTGCTATCTAAAAATTCACGTATGTTTATCTTATTGTCCTCGGTTACCGGCATTGCCTCTTTGTCCTTCGACTTTACAAACTTAAAGGCATCAATACTGTGGAAGCTCAACAGTCCAATATTCTGCACGATATATACCCTGTCATAAAATGAGCTCAGTATAAAGGGTTGTGTTTTCAACAAGCTAAATATGCCGTAGCTGCAAAGTCCAAAGCCTATTACAAATGCAAAAACGAAACGTATAATTCTTTTTCTATAGGCTATATTGCTGCGTCTGCTCACACTTTTGCTAACATTAAGTATTAAAGGTATTATAAAAAGGTCTAGTGCAAATATCAGATCGGATATATGCAGCAGACTGACTACACTGCTTTTCACTGAGGTTACACTGGAGGCTTGAGTTAAAACATTCATTGAGAGCACATCAGTAAAATACCTGTAAAACAGCATATCTGCTATTATGATAAGCGTGACTGCGATATCAATCAAATACAGAAAAGTCAACCGAGCTGTCTTAGGTATAAGACCAGTCCAGCATACAAGTACAAGTACTGTACCCACAACAGAGGCGAACAATGCAATATTCTTAATGCTGCTGCTTTCCATTATCCCATTGAAAACCAGAAGCTTCAACGCAATAAATATAAAGAATAAGTGGATTTCATTACTCATACTGTTTTTTATTAACTCAATAACTCTATTCCTATTAATGTGCTTCATTGTATCATCCTCGAATCAATGTGTATTTTATGTATTTATACGATTGCAACAAAGTATATTCTACATCAATCAAAAAAATTATACAAGCTCTGATAAAATGAAAAAAGCGCTCAAATGAGCGCTTTTCATTAAAGTTCGTGGATGAACAACCCGCTTCTCAGCTTTGGTTCAAACCAAGTTGACTTAGGCGGCATTACCTGGCCTGCGTCAGCTATGGACATAAGGTCATCAATTGTAGTAGGACACATGGAGAAAGCGACCTTCATTCCGACGCTGACTCTTCTCTCAAGCTCCTTGAGACCCCTGATGCCTCCGACAAAGTCTATCCTCTTGTCAGTCCTTGGGTCCTGTATCCCCAGTATTGGGCTAAGCAGGTTATTTTGCATAATAGATACGTCAAGCCTGTCGACAGGGTCATTTTCATTGAAGGTTCCTGCTTTGGCTGTCAGCTTATACCATTTACCATCCAAATACATCCCGAAGGTATGCTTAGTGGAAGGCTTGTAAGGTTCGTTACCATTATATGCTTCTACGACGAATTTTTCGCCGACCTTTTTTGCAAACTCCTCAGAGCTATTGCTGTTCAAATCCTTCACTACCCTGTTGTAGTCCATTATATACAGCTGCTCGTCTGGGAAAAGCACTGAAAGGAAGAAATTGAATTCTTCATCGCCCTTAAAATTAGGAAACTCTTCTCTTCTTTTAAGACCTACCTTTACAGCAGAAGCCGAACGATGATGTCCGTCAGCTATATATAAATAATCAATAGCAGCAAATTCCGCTTCCAGCTTTTTAATAACAGCTTCATCATCAATTACCCACACTGTATGGCCTATCTTGTCTTCGGATACGAAGTCATATACGGCCTTGTGCTTTGTCATCCAGCTGTCCACCATGTCGTTGATTGCCTTCTTAGCCCTGTATGTAAGGAATATAGGACCTGTGTTGGCGTTGCAGTAATCAACATGGTTTATCCTGTCCTGCTCTTTGTCTGCTCTGGTAAATTCATGCTTCTTAATTATATTGTTGATATAATCATCTATTGAGTTGCAGCCAACAAGACCAATCTGAGCACGACCATTCATCATCTGCTTGTATATGTACAGATAGTTGTTCTTGTCCTGCTGTAGAATTCCGTCCTTTATCATGCCTCTCATGTTGTCTCTGGCTTTTTCATATACGCTCTTGTCATAGTGATCTATTGATGGGTCAAGGTCTATCTCTGCTTTGTCGACATGCAGAAATGAATACGGGTTGCCCTTAACCATTTCTCTTGCTTCATCACTGTCCATTACATCGTAAGGAAGAGCCGCTACCTTATCCGCCAGCTCCGTTGTAGGCCTAATTGCCTTAAATGCTTTTAATATCGCCATTATTTTCTCCCCTATTCAAAGTGTTTTTGAATAATCTGTACGATTTCCTCACCTATTCGTTCCTGAGCTTCCATAGTTGAAGCTCCTATATGAGGTGTAAGAGAAATCTTTTCATGTGTATATATTCTTTCATTCTTTGTTGGTTCCTCTTCAAATACGTCAAGAGCAGCAGCAGCAACCTTTCCTGAATCAAGAGCATTTAACAGTGCGTTTTCGCATACAACTCCGCCCCTTGCTGCATTTACAATATAAACTCCGTCTTTCATCTTAGCAAACTGTGCTTCACCAATAACAGCCAGCTTATCCTTTGAACCCGGTATATGTATTGATATGAAGTCTGAAATTTCCAAAAGATCATCCAATGTCATGAACTTGAAGTGGTCAAAGCCCTCCATAACACCCATGATATCTGTATAAACAACCTTCATTCCCAAAGCATATGCTCTTTTTGCAACTTCTCTTGCAATTCTTCCAAAGCCGATAAGCCCTAAAGTCTTTCCTGCAAGCTCGATTCCTTCATACTTCTTTTTATTCCACTGTCCTAATCTCATTGTATGATTTGCAATATGAAGATATCTTGCCATGCAGAACATATGTCCAATTGCTAACTCCGCTACAGATGCGCTGCTTGCATTTGGCGTATTGGTTACAGTTATTCCGTTCAGCTTTGCATAGTCTACGTCAATATTGTCAACTCCAACACCGCCGCGTATAACCAGCTTCAATCTTCCAGTTTCCAAAGCTGCATCTATTATTGGCTGCCTTATTTTTGTAGCTGAACGTACTACGACTGCATCAAATTCTTTTATCTGGCTTTTCAATTCTTCCGGCTCATAGAACTGCTCCACTACCTCAAAGCCGCTGCTTTTCAGCTTGTCTATACCGGATTTCTCCATGCCGTCAGTTACTAATATTCTTTTCATACTTCCCCTACCTTTCCTCTCAAGTATTCTTGCTCACCTTTATTATATGTAATTGTGTAGCATTATTCAAACATTTTATATCTATTTTTTGTACAGCTTTGGATATAATAGCAACTCATTGTACGTTTAATATGGACTTTATTCCGATTTTGTATTCGTCCAAGAGCTTTTGTATAGCACAATTGATAACTAGTATATCTAATAAAGAAAAGATAGAGGAAGCCAAACTAACTATTGACTTCTTCTATCTTTACACTCTTGATATATTTAACAATAAAGATGGCACACAACACTGTGAACTCCATCAATAAGTATCGTAGGCGGAACCTCAGACTTGCAGATCTCCATTGCCTTACCACAGCGAGTATGGAAAGCACATCCGGAAGGTGGATTTGAAGGAGAAGGTAAATCTCCCTTCAGTATTATGGCCTTTTTTTTGTTTTCAAAATCCAAGGTAGGAATTGCCGATAGTAAAGCTTGGGTATAAGGATGCTTCTGATTTCTAAATATGTCATCCTTCGTTCCTATCTCTACTATTTTTCCCAAGTACATGACACCAATTGTGTTGCACATGTATTCAATTACACTGAGGTCATGAGATATAAATAAATAGGTAAGCTTATACCTTTCTTGCAACTCCTGAAGCAGATTAATGATTTGTGATTGTATTGAAACATCCAAGGCCGATACAGCTTCATCCAAAATAATGAACTTAGGATTTAGCGCCAGCGCCCGTGCGATACCTATTCTCTGCCTTTGTCCCCCTGAAAATTCATGAGGATACCTTTTTGCATATCTTTTGTCCAATCCTACAACTTCCAGCAACTCAAGGACCCTCTTTTTTCTTTCTTCAGGAGTTCCTATCCCGTGGATGTTCAGAGGATCAATAAGAGTTCTTTCAACAGTCATCCTAGGGTTTAGTGAGGCGTATGGGTCCTGAAAAACCATTTGGATGTCTCTCCTGAATTTTTTCATTTCACTTTTCTTCAGCTTGGTTATATCCGTACCATTGCATATTATCTCGCCGCTGGTTTCTTGGTATAGCCTGATAATAAGCCTTGCAACTGTGGTCTTTCCACAGCCTGATTCTCCAACCAGTCCAAAGGTCTCACCCTGTTCTATACTGAAATTAACACCATCCACTGCCTTAACGCGCATATCCTTTTTTCCTCTAATGGGAAAGTGCTTCTTTAAATCCTTAACTTCTAAAATCATATTCCCTACTCCTTATCCTCACGAAAGCATCTACAGTAATGACCCTGTTCAACTTCAATCAGCTCAGGCTTTAATTGGGAGCATTTCTCTTTTGCCGCAAAACAACGGGGTTGGAATCTGCAGCCTAAAAGCTCATCAGCAGGGTGGGGAACTGTTCCCTCTATATACTTTAGTTTTTTATTGCTCATTCCTATACGTGGAATACAATCTAACAAATTTTTTGTATATGGATGCTGGGGATTCTTAAATATACTTGCTGTATCTGCCATCTCAACAAATTGCCCTGAATACATTACAATTACTTTTTGGCACAGTTCTGCAACCACTCCAAGATTGTGACTTATAAATACAACCGCCATATTGTCTTCCTCTGCCAAATTTTTTATCAAATCAAGAATCTGGGCTTGTATTGTAACATCCAGTGCAGTAGTAGGTTCGTCTGCTATAAGTATCTTCGGCTTTAAAGCTATTGCCATTGCAATCATGATTCTCTGACGCATTCCACCTGAAAGCTGGTGGGGATAATCGTGGATAATCTCGCTTGCTCTGGGTATTCCAACTCTGTCAAGAAGCTCTACTGTTTTGACATTTATTGTTTTCTTATCCAAGGAAGTATGGTTTCTGAATACTTCACCTATCTGATCTCCTATAGTAAATACAGGGTTTAGAGAAGTCATGGGCTCTTGGAATATCATAGATATCTCTTTGCCTCGGATTTTAATCATTTCCTTTTCAGGAATGGCTAGCAAATCAGTATCCCCAAACAATATTTTTCCTTGGTCTATTCTACTATTATGTTTTGGTAAAAGCCTCATTATGGAGAAAGAGGTTACGCTTTTACCGCTGCCGGATTCTCCTACTAAGCCAACAATTTCTCCCTTGTTTACACTGAAGGATACATCGTTTATTGCTTTAAGATATCCCAGCTCCGTTTTAAATGACGTTGTTAAATTCTGAATTTGCAATATTGGCGCCATATGAACACATCCTACACTATTTGATTTTTTCAGCTGCTGCCTTAAGAGCATTATCCATTGCAACAACTAGCTTTTCAATTACTTCATCATCGTGTCCCAGTGTGATCGCATGATGTGACAAGGGCTTTGGAACTACCAGTATTCCTTGCTCCAGCATAGCATTTGCAAAGTTTACGTAGTTACTTGTATTGCTTCCTGCCGCATCTCGATAATTCTGCACGCTATCAGTAAAATACCACTGCAAATGTCCGCCACGCCCGTTCATTATGGCTGTGATGCCATACTTTTTTGCGCTCTTTTCAAATTCGGACTTTAAGTAAAGGGTACGCTTATCCAGTGTCTCTCTGACAGTTCCGTCCAATAGCATTTCCATTGCAGCTAACCCTGCTGCCATGGAATAAACATGACCATTAAAGGTTCCTACATAGCCTGTCTTTCCACCAATCGGAGCAGCTATATTCATTACATCTTCTTTTCCTGCCACTGCAGCCAGTATATGACCATTCGCAATAGCCTTCCCGAATATTGACAAATCCGGTACTATTCCAAAATGCTTCTGACAACTTCCATCCGGCACTCTGAAGCCTGTAAGTAGCTCATCAAAGACCAGTAGGATACCAAGCTCATCACAAATAGTTCTCAAGCCCTGCAAATATCCCTTTTCTGATTCTACGAAACCTATGTCTATCATAACAGGCTCAAGAATTAACGCAGCTATTCTGTCTTTATTCTCAGTAAGCAGTATTCTTGAAGCCTCCAGGTCATTAAAAGGAATTACCAGCGATGAATCTATCGCTTTCTTGTCAAGTCCACCAGAACCAGGTACTGCATTAGGTCTCTTGGCATCTCCAACTTCACTTAAGCTTGGAAAATTGCTTATATTTACATAATCAGACCATCCATTATACGCCCCTTCTACTAATGCAAAATCATTCTTGCCAGTATAGGCTCTTGCCATATGCATAACATGAGTTATTGCCTCAGTACCGGAATTCGTAAATCTGACCTTATCTACCGGGAATATTTTTCTAAATACTTCTGCTGCCTTTACTGCCAGTTCAGTTTCTGAACCGGTAGTCAAGCCACTGCAAGACTGAAGATTTTCATTAAACCTTCTGTTGAATTCTTCATTTCCATGACCAAGCATTACTGCACCATTGCCACAATTCAAATCAATATATTCATTGCCATCGACGTCGTAAAGGTAAGCTCCCTTTCCGCTTTTGAAATAAATCGGATGGGGCACTCTGTATCTTGAATTTGAATGAACTCCGTAAGGTACGCTTTTTACGGCCCTATCGTACAGCTGTTTAGATTTTTCCATATTATCCTCCCTATACTATTATCATATTCCTGTTAGAATTATTGAAAATTCTTATGCCTTCTCGATCCACCATGAGAATATCTTCAACTCTCATGCCGAACTTACCTGGGATATATATACCTGGCTCAATACTAAAGCACATGCCAGTTTTTAATATTTGCTTATTACCGTTTTTTATAAACGGAGCTTCATGAAATGATAATCCTATTCCATGTCCTGTTCTGCATATAAAGTATTCACCATAGCCTTCTTCCGATATAATATCACGGGCTACTTTATCTACCTCTTCTGCTGTGATTCCTTCTTTTACTGCTTTTTCTGCTGCAATAGTTGCCCTTAGGCATATATCATACACTTTCTTTTGCTCTTCTGTAGGTTCACCTACAAAAACTGTCCTGGATATATCAGAGCAATATCCCTTGTATGTACATCCATAGTCCAATATAACCAAATCCTGCTCCTCTATAACTCTTTTATCATCATTATAATGGGGCTTGGAACTATTTGGTCCCGAAGCTACTATAGGACTAAAGGATAATCCTTCTCCTCCAAATTGTGTAAGCAGCTCCTTTAGCTTATTGGAAATTTCTTTTTCTGTTACTCCGGGTCTTATGTGTTTCACAACTTCTTCGAAAGTTTTGTCGGCAATTTCTCCAGCCTTTGCTAAATATTGAGCCTCCTCCTCATCTTTAAGAAGTCTTAACTCCTCGAATACATTGCTTCCATTTACATACTTACATGGTATCATATCTTGCATATCGATTAGGTCCATGGCTCTTATTCCATCATTTACTGCTATTGTTTTTCCGTCAAGTCCATAGTCCGCCCCTGCTTTCTCAAAGGATTCCAAGACTCCACCGGCATCTGTCCATATATAAATATGAGCTTCCTCTCCTAATGCTTCTCTAACATCTTCATAATATAGTTCTGGGCATATGAAGAACCATCTGCCATCAGTCAAAACGTAAAAGCCTCTAAATCTCTCATCGGTAAAAGGCTTGATGCCTACAAGGAACTCTACATCATGGCTTGATCCCATAACGCAACCATCAACGTTGTTTTCTCCTAGGATTTTTACTAACTTGGATAACTTTTTTCTGTCTAGCAATAAAACCCACTCCTAAAATATCTTATTAAACTGATTTACTGTATTAGCACTATGCATGTTGCAATACAGATAATTAATGAACTCAGGGAATTTTTCCTTTGGAACATTTTTGTATGCCTTGTAAACCGCTTCATTCCCTCTCCAGTAAGAATACATAAAGGTTTTCCTGAATTTGTGGGATATGAATCTAAATCTTGAATTTACTGCTGCCTCATTCATAAACGCAAATTCTCTGAAGAATTCCTTAACAACATCTGCATCCTTATTCTCTTCGTGAAGCATATGTGCTCCTGCATAAGAGGCGAGACTCTTAGTTGCCTGAATAAGCTCGTTTATCTGGTCATCTAAGGCCTTGTCCCATTCCAGAAACCTTCCTCCATTATCTGCAATGCCTTCAAATATTGAACTGCTTGCTGTATTTGTAATCACCAGAGCCGCATCTAATGGAACATCTCCAGCCTCTACTCTTTGTCTTCTTACCTCCATGTGTGCAGCATGCCCAGGGAAGGTCTCATGGGTGATGAGGTGTTTCAGATCCTCATAGGTGTGATCCAAATCGCCATTTATAAGCATCTGATTACCTAAAAAGTCAATGTATGCCCCATATGGAACGTCATGAACTACTATAGGTTCTATATTTATATCTGCAATTTCATTAATGCCAAACTCAATAGTCTGATCCTTTGCCGCATTAATGAGATCTTTAAGTACGGTACCCACTGAATCTTTGTTTACAATATGCTCCTTCTGCCAAGCTTTTACTTTTTCCTTCAGGCTGCCCTTATAATTTTTATTAGATAGAAGCATACCTAATTTTGCATGTAGCATATTCCTTTGATTTTCAGTCACGGGATTTGGATCCACCTGAAGCAAATTCTGAACCAGGTATCTATATTCATAATCATTTTTTTCAAAAACCCACTCACCTAAAAGCATTGTCGATGCAATTTGCTCCGACATATAATTTCTTCTCACATCGTTTTCTAGCGTTTTATACTTATCATATAGCCCTTTTAGAGTTTCTTTTGCTTCCATCCAGTTTTCTAAGGGTTTGTATTCTATTTTAGTTAGAATAACAGGCACCAACCCTTCCGAGGAAAAGGAGGTTTCACCATCTGCAAGATTCTTTCTATACAATCCATCCATCCTCAAAACAGTTTGTGCGTATCTTTCAGCTAGCTTAAAGTCTTCTGGAGAGTACTTGTATTTCATTAAAACTCACCTTCTGCAGTGCTTAAATCACCTATCATAAAAGAGAAATCTCCAGGTAGTATTGTGTTAACGCTACCTCTCATAAGTATTATAAGGTTCCTGTCATATGGTGCTTTTATTTCTTCCAGAAGCTCCAGAGTCATAGGATTATATACCTTACCAAGCGTAACTTTTCCTTCAACTATTGTATTCATCTGGCTGTATTTCAGGCCTGGTACGAAAAGTCCGCCATGATGGGGGTTTACATGCTCTATATGGTCAACTACTATCTGGTCTTTTCTTGTTTCTGCTTCACCAGGTATTACTTTTTTGTATTTTAATATGTTTAGAATGCCTTTTACCGCTTTTTCAATATAGTAGCTGTCGTTAGGGCCTCCGCCGCATTCTATATTCATTGTCGGGATTCCTTTTGGCTTTGTATAGGTAGCAGTTGTCCCTACATAGTCTACTTTTGGCCTATACAATATTTTAGATAGGAAGGATCTTGAGAAACCTTCATCATTTATAATGTAAGCATAGTCAACAACCGGATCCTGTCCGCCAGCATGTACATCTACATATGCATCCAAGCCGTCCAGGAACTTATCCGCCATAACTCTTGCCTGTATTTCAGTAAGAGTGCCATTATAGTTTCCTGGGAAAATCCTGTTCATATTGTTTCTGTCGATTGGGTTGTTTCTTTTAGCTTCTTCAAAAGCTAAAGGGTTTGCGGTCGACATAATTTTTACAGTACCGCTTATTTCCATACCTTTCAGTTCTTCTGCTACCCTCCTGAGTATTTCTACGCCTATGGTTTCATCCCCATGCACCGATGCAGAAAATCCAATCACAGGACCTTTTTCGCCTGAAAACTCATGGACCGGAAGTCTAAGCTCAAGACCATTAGCCATGTAGCATACTGGTAATTCATAGTATTTATAATTATTCATCGTTGTCTCTCCTTCAATTCTTTCTATTTTCTAGTCAGTTTTGGATCAGTAATATCCCTTAAGCCGTTACCCAGCAGATTGAAGCCCAGAACTGTAAGCATTATCGCCAGCCCAGGAAAAATCGACAAATAAGGGGCATTTCTTAAAAACTTCAAGCCAAAGGCAAGAGTAGATCCCCAACTTGCTGTCGGAGGCTGTACTCCCAAGCCTAAAAAGCTCAGGGTAGACTCACTTATTATTGCAGTGCCTAGTCCCAGAGTAGCCATAACTATTATAGGAGCTAAAGCATTTGGCAATATATAAGTAAATATTATTCTTAAGTCACTAGCGCCTGTAGTAATAGCCGCCATAATATACTCTTCTTCTTTTATTGATAAAACACTTGACCTGACAACCCTTGTATAGGAAGTCCAATACACCATGCCTAGAGCAAGCATTACATTTCGAGTACTAGGCCCCAAGGCCGCGACAAAAGCAATTGCCAGCAGTATTATTGGGAATGCCAGAAAAATGTCTACAAACCTCATTATGATTTTGTCTGTCCAGCCTCCATAATAGCCTGCAATCAATCCCAAAAATACTCCCACAAACATTGCTAGCCCAACTGCTATAACACCAACCTGCAGGGATACTTTGGCACCATATATGAGTCTTGTCAGCAAATCCCTTCCGAACTGGTCAGTTCCGAGCAGGTGAGTATTACTCGGCCCCTGCAGTCTATTCGGCATATTCATTGTATAAGGATCATAGGGTGATAGCACCGAAGCTAACAGTGCACAAATTATAACGATGATTACTATTACTCCCCCTATGACTGCAGACTTGTTATTCAATAGTCTTTTGAAAAATAAAGATTTCATGGTTCACCTCTAATGACGGATTTTCGGATTTATTACTACATACAAAACGTCAACTAACAGGTTTATTACCGCAAAGGTTGTTGCTAGAAATATAACCCCTCCCTGTACCATCGGGAAATCTCTTTGAGATATTGCAGTAACAATTATCCTACCGATACCAGGCCAAGCAAATACAGATTCCGTTATAATAGAACCGCCCAATAGAGTTCCAAACTGCAAACCTACTATTGTTACAACAGGAAGCAGTGCATTTCTGAAGGCATGCTTCATAATAACTTTTCTTTCGGCAGTTCCTTTGGCTCTGGCAGTTCTTATATAGTCGCTGTCCAGTACCTCCAGCATAGTGGATCTTATCATTCTTGATATCATGGCTGATCCCATTATGCCTAGGGAAGTTGCCGGTAAAATGAGCTTTCTTAAACTCGTCAAAAGTACATTTCCCGAACCAGTAGTCACTAATACTTTCAGCCCTTCAATTATAGATTCGCCTCTCCCAAATGAAGGCAGCCAACCAAGTTCAACAGAGAAAAGCAGTATTAGAAGGACGCCAATCCAGAAGACAGGCATTGATATTCCTATCTGTGCAAATGCCATACTTGTATAATCAATCCACGTGTTCTGCTTGACTGCTGAGATTATTCCCAAAGGTACTGCAATTATCAAGGATATTATTAGAGCTGTCACTGAAAGTTCTATAGTTGCAGGAAAACTTGTCTTAATAACCTCCATTACAGGTTGCCTAAGGAATATAGAATTTCCAAAATCCAAAGTCAGCATATTTTTTAGGTAGGAGAGAAGTTGGACAAAAATATTTCTGTCCAACCCCAAAATCGACCTAATTCTAGCTATATCTTCAGGCGTAGCATCTTGTCCCAACATAACCATTGCCGGATCCCCAGGTATCAGCCTCATTATAAAAAATACAAGCACTGTTATACCGAATACTACTGGTATGATTTGAAGAATCCTGTTAAATACATATTTAACCATCTAATCACCTATATGTTTTGCGAAACACATATTATAGCGTTCTTCAAATTTCGCATAAACATTTCCTTAGTTGTTATTGAATTCGCCTTTAACCCAATATAAATTCTTCAGTGCGTTCAATATGGTTCCGTTTAATTTTTTACTTTCGCATCTCTCATTGCAGATATCTGACCAGAGGGCATTGGTGTATAGCCTTCAAGGTTCTTGTTGTACATTACTATATAACCTTGGAATACTAGAGTTTTCCACATAACCTCATCATTGATCATCTGTGCAGTTTGCTGATAAATCTTTGCTCTTTCAGACTGGTCGGAAGTAGTTCTTCCCTTGTCCAACAAAGCGTCCATTTCAGGATAGCTGTATTTGCCGTAGTTCTGTCCTCCGCCAGTATGGAACTGGATATACATTCCTCTGTCAGGGTCAGTAATATTAAGCAATCCAGCTATGGCAATATCATAATTTCCAGCTGTAAAATCTGCGCTTAGAGTAGCCCATTCATATGTGCTCACCTGAGCGTCTATCCCGTTTGATGCAAGGGTGTTTTGAATATATTCTATAGCTTGAACCCTATTTGGATCTTCAGTATGTGTTGACAGTCTAACAGTTAACTTCTTGCCGTCCTTGTCAAGTATTCCGTCTCCATTAGTATCCTTCCAACCTGCATCACTGAGTACCTGCAAGCCCTTTGCTGGATCATATGGGTAATCTTTAATATCTGCTGAATATGCCCATGATGCTGGCAAAACAGGTCCGTTTGCAGGAGTATCCATTCCCTGATATATGTCTTTCGATATTGTATCCTTATCAATCATATAAGCTAAACCGATTCTTACATTTTTATCCTTTAATATTTCAGACTGATGATTGAAGTTTACAAAGGTAACTCCGAGACCATTAGCCTGGTACACTACAACTTTGTCTTCCTGCTTCATTCTAGGTACATCCTGAGGTGAAAGCGGCGAATGGATGAAATCCACATCCCCTGCTTCTAGTGCAGATACTCTTGTTGTGTTGTCAGGTATAGTATGTACTTCAATATTTTTTGTTGCCGGTGTGCCACCAAAATATGAATCGTTGGCAGTTAACTTAATAACGCTGTTCTTACTCCAGCTTACGAACTTATAAGGGCCTGTACCAATAGGATTCTCAGCAAAGCCCGGGTTGTCCTTAGCACTCTGCGGTACTATTTTATGATCCATATAAGTTAATAACGGAGCGTATGGTTCACTCATGTTAAACTGTACCGTATAGTCATCAGGTGTAAGTATTTCCTTTATTGGCACATATCTGGACCTGGCAGCTGAACCAAAGTCTTTGTCAAGAATAGTATCAAAGGTGTACTTTACGTCTGCTGCAGTAAATGCAGTACCATCATGCCACTTAACATCTTTTTTCAAATGAAATATCAGGGTAGTAGCATCCTTCTGTTCCCAACTTTCTGCCAAACATGGCTGGGGTTCCAGCTTTTCATTAAGCTCTACCAAGCCGCTGAATACTAGTTCTCCAACTCTAACGACTGATACGTTTGTTTGAAGTCTTGGATCCAACGTATTTGGATCAACGTCAACTGCAATCTTTATTGTATCCTTATAATCTGATGTTCCATTTGCTCCCTGATCCACAGGCTGCGAAGCAGGTTCGGGCTTTCCACAGGCTGCAGTAAATACTAAAATTGCTACAACTAGTACTAAACACAGTATCCTTTTTTTCATTTTCGCTCCTCCTCATACTTATTATTTATTAGTTAAGAAATCTACAGTACTATGATAATTTAGACTTCAGCACAATATATATTATTCGTATATGACCGATTGCAAATATTTGTGTTGATTTATACAATAACTTTGTTATGTAGATTCCAAAAATAATCATACAAATTCTTTCTACATAGCGTGATAGCATGTCTTATCACACTGATACAGCTTATCGACACGCTATAAATCTGTTTATTTTCTTTTCCAGTATGCTTAATGGTATAGAGCCTAATTTTAGAACAGCCTCATGATATTCCTTTATGTCGAACCTTTCCTGCAAAGTAGTTTCTGCTTTTCGTCGGAGTTCTTGCATCTTGAGGCTTCCCATTTTGTAGGCCAAAGCCTGGCCTGGCATGTCCACGGCATATCTTAAGGATTCTGTAAATATCTCTTCCCCTGTCAGTGATGTGTTCTGCTTCATAAAATCTCTCGCTTTATCCATTGTCCAACCTAAAGCATTGAGTCCTGTATCAACTACCAGTCTGGTGCAGAGCACTAAATCCCACAGGTATCTTCCGTATAAGTCATAATCGGTGTAAAGTCCCATCTCATTGGCCAGATCTGCTGAATATTCCGCCCAACCATCTGCAAAAGCAGTGTTGAAATGACTGTTGCATATCTTCGGCAAGCTCTCATCCTCGGCAATTAGATTCATCTGAAAATGATGCCCCGGCAGCAGCTCGTGATATACTATGGCAGCAGCCCGTATCTGGCATCTTGTATCCAATTCTCCTCCGCTGAAATAGTAAACCCCGTTTTTATCTGTTCCCACGGGTACAGCATAGTAGCCCCATGAGGTTGAGGATTCTCTGGCTGCCTCTATCGGTCTTACTTCGCAGTCCGTAAGCGGTTGATTATAAAAATAGTCCTTTAGAAGTGGCCTTATCAGTTCAAGGTGCTTTGTCAACCGGTTGCCTAGGTCTTCCTTTGTTTTGTCAAAAAACTGTGAATCTTTATTCAATAATTTATTGAACTCTTCTATACTTAAATCAAAACCAAGTCTTTTTATGATATCCTGCATTTTAGACTTGGTAATTTCAAGGTTTTTCAGCCCTATATTATGTACTTCTTCCGGTGTAAGTTCATATGATGTAAACACTTTAACCAAGGCCTTATAATATTCTGTTCCTCCCGGTTGATTGCACAGACCTGGTCTACTTTTCACATTTTTTATGTAGTCATTTTTTAAATACTCAATTGTTATCTTAATTTCATCATTAAACCTTGTTATTGCATTATTAATCCTATGTTCAAAGTATTCTCTATCCTTTAGTATAAGATTGTCGGCTTTGCTTACATAACTCAAATCTCCATTGTCAGGATCTTGAATGAAGCCTTTAAGCATTTTTTCAGTTATTACACATTCCTCCTGTGGTATGGTTATACCCTTCTCCCTCTGTAAATGAAGCTTTTCTCTTATAAACTTCATTGTGGAAGCCATCTGTTCCAAAAGTCTGACATAGTTCTCCAAACCGCTGTCATTGTTAATTGGAAACTTGGATAACCCTTTTATCAGGTATGGTATAGGACATGTGTTGTGTGTAATATTGAATTTATACCAGTAATACTTTTCATTAGTCACAATATAATTGCAAAAGTCTTCTATGGCTTCTATCATTAATTCATCATATTCTGATAAAAGGTTTTCCTCTTTTATACTCTGCATCCTTTTGACAAAGTCCTCTGCTTTTCCAGTGTCAAAAAGAGCCTTTTCATAAGACAAATCTATCAAGACACCACTTTTGAAATCACATCTTGTAAAGCTGTAAAAATCATTGGTGCTGACACTTTGAAAAAACAGATCAGCTTCCTTTTTAATTAAACTGTTGGTTTTCATTAAATGGCCTCCTTACTCTACCAAAACCCAAACCAATTCACAATCGGTGTCGCCCTCATTAATGCTCCAATGTTTTTCTGCCTTAGGTACAAAGCTTATATCTCCTGTATCCAGGTTGGATAAACCATTTTCCGTCCCTATTGCCACCTTTCCTTTTACAACAAAACTAAATTCGTCGTTTTCATGGAAAGTAGCTCCTTCTGCTGGAATCCTTGATCCGGGCTTAAGAGTAGCTTTGCCCATTTTTATCACTTTTCCGTTCGAACTATTTTCTACCGCGGTAACTATTATATAGCTGCCAAAATCTTCTGAAATAAAGTCCTTATTTCTTGTAAAATGCATTTTTATCTCTCCCTTCAATTTAATAGCAGTTTAGTATGATTTATAATATTAGACTATCAAAATATAGTGGGCGTTATGATACTCAGCATCACCAATTCCTGATCCTCTGGATTTATTGTTTTGTGTGGAAGCGTTGATGGGTAATGCATTGTTTCTCCTTCGCTTATTATATATTCTGCTCCATCAACAATAAACACGGCTGATCCCTTTAGTACATAGTAAAATTCTTCACCCTCGTGAGAAGTTTCTTCACTCTCGTAGAAATTGGGTTTCATTGTTACTAATACACCCTCTAATTTTCTGTTTTCAAATTTCCCACTTAGCCTAATATAGCTGATAAATGACTTTTCAAGTCTTAGTAATATTTGATTGTCCTTCTTATTAACAAAGCTTGTCTTATCATCAACATCTACTAAGTCTCTCAAAGAAACGTCAAGGGCATTGGCAATACTCTTCAATGATACTATTGTCATTGATGAGATACCTCTTTCAACTTGTGACAGAAAACTAACCGATAAATTAGTTTTTTCGCTTAACTCCTTTAATGTCATATTTTTTTCTAATCTACGTTTTCTGATTTCTTTACTAATATTATCCACTGTCTTTTGTTCCACTTCGCCCTCTCCTTTTTCATATTACTTCATTTTTTCACTGTCACTTAAATTTTATAATTTTCAGTGAATTTTGTCAACTATTATTTAAATATTACACTATTAAAAATTTCACTACTTTTTTATTTGTTTCTGCATTGAATTCACACTAGAAATTATATTGGGTATAGTATGAATCCAATAACAATTAAGGAAACATTTACACTAAATTTGAATAAGATCAGATACAAAAAAATACGGCTCTCGTATATTTGATACGTGAGCCGGACAAGTGTTACTAATATTTGACTTATAGTCCTAATATTTGATCAATATTCTTAATCAGTTCCTTTACTTCATCTAGTGTGTAATCACCCATGTGGGATATTCTGAAGGTTACATCCTTAAGGTCTCCATAACCGTTGGAGATTTCAAAGCCTCTTTCACCCAGCTGTTTATTGAGGTCGCTTACGTTGATGCCTTTTGTGTTCTTAATAGTTGTAAGAGTATTTGAAAGATACTTGGGATCTTCAACAAATATCGCAAAGTTCTTCTTAGCCCATGTACGCACATATTCAGCCATCTCAATGTGTCTTGCAAATCTCTTTTCGATACCTTCAGCAAGTATCTTATCCAGCTGATAGTCCATTGCAAACATATGTGCCAGTGAAGGAGTCGATGGATACTGGTGGTCTTTCTTCTGTATAGTGTCATAAAGCTCAACAAGGTCAAAGTACAGTCCTCTGTTTTCTACCTGTCTGGCAGCTTCAATAGATCTTTGTGTAACTGAGCATATTGACATACCGGCAGGCAAGCCCATACATTTCTGTGTTGAAGTTATACAAACATCTATTCCCCATTTGTCAACCTTAATGTCTGCTCCACCCATTGAACTTACAGTGTCGACAAGATAGAGTACCTCTGGATATTTTGATTTAAGAAGCTCTCCGATTTCACCGCAAGGATTCATTATACCTGCCGATGTCTCATTGTGCGTCACTGTTATAGCATCATATTTACCTGTTGCAAGTGCTTCATCTACCATGGCTACAGTTGTTGGTTTGCCAGGTGCTGATGAAATCTTGTCTGCTGGCACTCCATTTGATTTAGCCATTTTGTACCATCTGTCACCAAAGGCTCCTACTGAGAATACAGCAACTCTTTTTCTTGTACAGCAGCGGATAGCAGCTTCCATAAGCCCGCTTCCTGATGAAGTTGAAAGTATCATTGTGTTATTTGTCTGGAATACCTTTTGAAGTTTTTCGGAAATGCCTCTCTGTAATGCAGAAGCAGCTTTTGAACGATGGCTGATCTGAGGTGTAGCCATTTTCTGAAGAACATCCTCACGTACGTCAATTGGGCCGGGGATAAATAGTTTCTTGTGCATTTTTATTCCTCCTTTTGAATTTACATCTTTTTCAACTATTATTTTAATGATTGTGTATTTTTTGTTATATACTAAAGATAATAATAACATTTGCAGGAATAACCCTCAACAGGTAAATTCAAAAATAGTGCATAACGCGTTATTCATAATCTTCCGACAATGTTACATTACTTTTCATTCCACTTTTTATTATGTGATTCTAAAGGCTCTACGATTCTGATATACTGGAATTGTGAACAATTATCATATAATATATACATAGTTCTCACAACATTGATTATTATGCAAAGGGGCAGCTATGAAAATTGATTTGGAAAAGCTTAAGAATAGAAAGATAAATATATGCAATAAGGATATTTGCAAAGAGTTCTCTGTACTTGTGCCTATAGTAGAAAGAGCCGGAGAACATTCTCTTCTATTTGAAGTGAGATCTGAGAACCTCAATAATCAGCCTAATGAAATATGCTTTCCCGGAGGCAAAATTGAAAGCATGGAGGAAAGCGTGAAAGCTGCTGTCAGAGAAACCTCCGAAGAACTGCTGATACCTGAGAATAGTATAAGGGTAATAGGCCAGCTGGATACGCTGGTCACACCTTTCAATACTGTGATTTATCCCTTTGTCGGCCTATTACATGATTACCATGGGAAATACAATATCGACGAGGTAAAGGAGACCTTCTACATACCAATGTCCTTCCTAATGGAAACAGAGCCTCTGTGCCGCTATATAGATATTGAGATGAAGCCCAAGGAGGGCTTCCCCTATGAAATGATTCAAAAGGGCAGGAACTATCCTTGGGCAAAAGGCAAGTATCCGGTATACTTTTATACCTATGAGGATAGGATTGTATGGGGTATTACAGCAAGGATCACATATAACTTTATACAGCTGCTAAGGGCTGATATGCCTTAACTCCTTATGATGTTTTCAAGCTCCTTCAGATCTGTCACAGGAGCCCTGCAAGAGAAATTCTCACATACATAAGCCGTAGCCTTGTCTTCTATCATTATTTGACCTTCGGTATAGGCCGCAATGCTTGTTATCCCAGCTGCTACAGCTTCTTCATCCTTGAACACGACTACAGTAAAAGGAAGAAAGTGGTCATTGACCATGGAAAACATCCTTCCAGCACTCTGATCCTCCCGATTTCCTACTATGACTATTTCGCTTGCTTTGCTATTTACAAAGAGCAGTGCCATGAGCATATGAGTGTATCCCATAGGATACCCTTCTATCAGGCCTCCAAAAGTGCTGAGCTGTTCATATGCTTTATCCTCCAGGTCAGAGTCCCCTGTGAGCCTTCCCAATCTCAGCAAGTTCACCGCAGCTACTGAGTTTCCAGAAGGAGTTGCACCGTCGTACACATCCTTAGGCCTTACAATAAGCTTTTCGCTGTCGCTTCCATACAGGAAAAGACCTCCATTGTCCTCATCATAGAAATACTTCAGCATATCCTTGTTCAAAGCTAGGGCAAATTTCAGATATTCTGCCTTAAAGGTTGCTTCATAAAGCTCAATCAGCCCCCAAGTCAAAAATGCATAATCATCCAGATAGCCTGAATAGGCAGCTTCGCCCTCTCTATATCTGGCAAGCAGCCTGCCATCCTCCCGTACAAGCTTTGATTTTATAAAAGCTACTGCCTTTTCTGCTGCTTCAGCATATTTTCTATTATTCAGCACTCTTGCTCCCATTGCCAGTGCAGCTATCATTAAACCGTTCCATGAGGTAAGTATTTTATCATCCTTATATGGATGCACTCGTTTTTCTCTTGCTTCAAATACTTTTTTTCTATAATCCTCTACCGAATTTGCAGTTATTCTATCAAAGGCTTCCTCATTGTGCAATAAATTGGGTATGCTCTTCTCCTCAAAATTGCCCTTCTCGTTTATTCCATAGTAGCCATTGAATTCCACTGCTGCGTCCTCGCCCAGTATCTCTGTAATTTCCTTTGGACTCCACACATAGAACTTCCCCTCGACTCCCTCCGAGTCAGCATCCTCTGCCGAATAAAAACCGCCCTCATCCGATGTCATATCCCTTAATACATATTCGAATATTTGTCTGGCAACTTCCCCGTATTGTTTTTTTCCTGTGGCCTGATAGGCTTCTAGATATATAATAGCCAACTCGGCGTTGTCATAAAGCATTTTTTCAAAATGTGGCACCAGCCATTTACGATCTGTAGAATACCTGGAAAATCCATATCCCACATGATCGTATATACCTCCCCTGTACATTGAAACCAGGGTCTTTTCCACCATTTTCAACGCATCTGAATCATTTGTGACTTTCCAATATCTCAGTAAGAATTGCAGGTTATGAGGCGTAGGAAATTTAGGTGCTCTTGCGAAGCCGCCATATTCACTGTCAAAGCTTGATTTGAAGCCTTTGAATGCCTTGTTTGCCTCTTCTAAGCTAAGTTCCCCCTCAGAACCAGCTCCTGAGTCCGATCTTATATGCTCCAGTATACTCTCTGAAGTCTCTAGCAGACTATCTTTCTGAGTGTTCCAAGAGTACATGGTTTTCTCCAGTATCTCAAGCACTCCGGGATAGCCCATCCTTGCCTTCTTAGGGAAATAGGTACCTGCGAAAAAAGGCTTTTTGTCAGGCGTCATAATGATGGTCAGTGGCCATCCTCCGCTTCCCGTAAGCGCTTGACAAACATTCATATAAATATGGTCGATATCAGGCCTCTCCTCCCTGTCGACTTTTATGGCTATGAAGCTACCGTTCAAAGCCTTTGCTACTTCCTCATCCTCAAAGGATTCCCTCTCCATTACATGACACCAATGGCAGGTGCTATACCCTATACTAAGGAATATTGGCTTATCTTCTGCTACAGCCCGTGAAAAAGCTTCACCACTCCATGGATACCAATCCACAGGATTGTGGGCATGTTGGAGCAGATATGGGGATTTTTCTTGTATCAGCTTATTTGTATATTTGTGTTTATTCTCAGTTGACATGTTCTCACTTCCATTCAATAAATTCGAAAGTAGTTTTTGTCATATGCATAATACATATTCAACAATATTTAATAATAAGGTTAAGTGTGTGAACCGAACCGTGTTCAGTGAGCGTCAAATAGAATTCACTGTTGACGTATAAAAAACATAATGATAGTATGAAATTGGTTAAATTTAGAAGAAAGGAGTTGGTTTTATGTTCTTAAAAATTATAGAGGTGAGAAGAGGTTAAAGGATATCTTTGACGATTGACCTAATGTCAATTATATCTTATCTTTTTATCCTCAAATATGAGGTGACTATTATGAAGATATCAGATTCTTTTGAAACGAAAAGGATGAAATTCCGTTTATTAAACACTAAGGATATAGAAGTAATCTACAAGCAATTTTCCGACCCAGATATGTGTAAATATTTTAGCGAGCCCCCATGTGATTTGGAAGAAGCCAAAGGCATCATTGAGCATTATCAAAATCCAGAGGAAAAAGGTTACCTTCGTTATGGTATGTTTGATAAAAATACTGATTTATTTATCGGAACATGCGGTTATCATTACTGGGATAATGAACTTAAACAAGTAGAGATTGGTTATGACATTTGGAAGGATTATTGGGGAAAGGGTTATGTATCTGAAGCATTACCATTACTCATTAACAAATGCTTTGAGTATCTAAATGTCAATTGTATTTATATTCTTACGCATCCGCAAAATAAAGCATCTATAGCAAGTGTCAGTAAGTTTGGTTTTAAAGAGTGTGAACCTTGCCGAAAGCTTGATGTAGAGCCACAATTATGTATGAAATTGATGAGAACAGAATTATATAGTAAAAATTAGTTTTATGTCGCTTGTTCCCTATACAGGAATGAGCGACTTTTTATATGAATTGCAGTTAATAGGTTACATGACACCAATGACAGGATGCATTTATACCTATGAGTACCCAATAGACAGGAAGATTGGCTTATCCTCAGCCTTCGCCTTCTCAAATGCTTCCGGCTCCCATGTGAACCAGTTTATAGGGTTGAAGGCATGAGCTAATAAATAAGGCGACTTCTGCGTTATCAGTCTATTAGGTACTTTTTCATTAGGCATTAAATCATCTCCTTTCAAATATATTTGATTTAGTTTACCCTAAAAATAAAAAGGTTACTAACCTAAGTTCAACGAGTTCCGTTTTGAGGTGCAAAACTTAAAATAACAGTGATTTTCACAGGTAAAAACACATATAAAATCGCAGATGAAATCACAAGCATTTTAGCACAGAAAAACCCCTGCATATCATAAGTATGCAAGGATCACTTGTTGCACTTTATAATAATATTGTCTATTTGAACAATTAGCTGTTTTGTAATATTTTTGAAATCTCATTAAATCTTTCATTACTGATACCAAGTTTTTTCTTAAATCTTTCATCATTCATTCTTGCAGCTATTATCTTGTCTGGAGATAATTCATTAATAATATTTTTAACCTTATTAATAGTTTTCTCTGTATCATTATATCCCTTGATAATTGTCACTTCTAATATGAATTTACCTTTATATTGCTTATTAAAAGTAATCATATTTGAAATATATTCTTCGAGTGTATACCCCTCAATTGGTCTTTGGATTTTTTGAAAATCTTCTTCTGTTACTGCTTTTATTTCTCCAATAACTTCATCACACATATTTGCTATTTCTTTATATTCATTCCTACCAAGTAAGTAACCATTAGAAAGCAATCTTACAGGCAATCCTTTACTTTTGATGAGTTCTATAATATCTCTAATTTTTTCATTTACTAGAGCTTCGCCTTTAGAGTTAATAAAAACTAAATCTACTTTATTTTTTTCTAATTTACTCTCTAGCTCTCTTAATGAATTATCCATTTCCGCAAATGACTGCGGTGTATCCACCTTATTGTATGACCTTCCAATAGGACAAAAAATACAGTCAAAGTTGCAATATTTTTCAGGCAATATATTTATTTCTAGTACCCTTTGACCATCCTCAATATAAATATCCTTATAGCTAAAACCACCCATTCCTTCATCCCCCTAAAATTACTCGATTGAAACTTTCTTATTATTAATATCTAGAATTGAAACTCTGTTTGTTCCTCCTAGATTATCTTGCACTATTTTTGCTAAATCCTTCAAAGCATTTTCAAATTCTATTAGTCTTTTTTCATCAGTTAACTCAATACATAGTAGAGCGTTATTTGTACTTTCAGTAAGCATTGTTCTTACTGCCTCACGCCAATTTAAGCATCTGCAAATTGCTCCATTATTATCTTTGTAGACTATTTCGCCTTCATATGGAGGTGCATTTTCATCTGTACCTAATGGAATAAACTCCTCATTTCCAACTGCCTTCGTCAATCTAATATCGCCAACGAATTTGTCTATATCCTCACCACCGCAAGGCAATGCATATCTTAACGAAATAGAATTATAAATATCCACCAGAGGGTTAATAGTTCCTATATGATTTCCATTATAAACTCGTTTTAATAATGCTTCAATTGATGACCTTGCACCTTTCTTTGTTTTAAATTTTTGAAATGCTTCTCTCCATGTTTTTATTACCTCATTATTGCTAAATTCCGAATCCCGTAAATAATTTAATGCTTCTTGTTCTGCCTTTAAAAGCATTTCATTATATTTTTCTTCATCTTTTATTGAATTATCTATACCATGACAAATAACAACTCCAATCTTTGCATTAGGGAATACGCTCCAAAAATCATCCTCGATAATAAAGTTTTTCATTAAAATACCTCCTCAATAGATATTAATTTCAAACCAATGATTCCACTAACTATAAATACTATACAAACTATACGCACGATATTTATGGGTTCCTTAAACAGAATAATACCTAACAATACTGTACCAATAGTGCCTATTCCTGTCCAGATTGCATATGCAGTACCTATTGGTAGACTTTTTAAAGACAATGATAAAAAATAGAAACTTGCAACTATTCCTATAATAGTTAGTATGTTAGGCAGTGTTTTTGTAAACCCCTGGGAATACTTTAAACCGATTGCCCAACCAATTTCCAAAATTCCTGCTACCACCAAATAAAACCACTCCATAATTACTCCTTCCAAAATCAATATTTGCGTTCACCATAAGAATATTTCATAGCAATATTCTAAAATAAGTAAAATAAAAAAGCCCAAGGAAATATTTTCAAAATATCTCCCAGGCTTTTATCCTTCCGTGTACACAGTTACCTGTGCGTCTTCTCTTGGACCAGCCAGTTATAAACTGCGGAACCCTAGAAGACTAAACTATATTAAATATTTTACGATTTATAATTTGCAATTTATAGATGAATATTAGCATAATACAAAATCTAAGTCAACTTACATTTTTGCAAAATCAAACAATTATTCATTACTATGATACCAAATTCACAGTAGAAATCACATGCGATTTTCATTGCGAAAATACATCTGACTTATAGTGTGATTTAGGTGCTTCGCACCTCAAAACGGAACCTTTTGCCATCAAAGTAGTGCTCTTAATAATATGCGTATAAGATAAATAAAAAGAAGTATATTTCATCAATAGTAACTGAAGGTATGCGATAACTATACAGATAAGAAAGTATGCTTACTCTTATTTAACCCCACTATTGTACATTTTATAAATGATGCGTCTTAAGCAACGGGGAACGGGTACCACGGTTTTCCTTCGGAAAAATACTGAAATCCACTAAACACACGGTGGGAAAAAATATTCTGAAACATAAGTAATAATCGATAAAGAGTAAGTATCAAAACTCTCTAATGTCGCTATATATTATATAAAATTAACCGTGCAATTCCGTAGGAATCCGTGGAACATCCGTGTGTTCAGTGGTATCCGCTCCTCCGTTCCCCTGTGTCACATTATTCTACAAATGTGTAATCCACTAGATAAATCATTTCAAAAAATATCTCATTAATATTACCTAATAATGGCTATAATAATATAAAAAGCTGAAAGCCACTAAGTCTCCAGCTTGCTAAACACTATATATAACTTGACCATGCTTTAAAATCTCATTAAGAAATCCGCTTCCATCATTTTTTTCCTCCAACAGAACTGGTTCGATTCTATCATCTACGTTTCTTCTTAATTTATAAAGCATAGCTTCTGTTTCCAGAAAGTCATCATCAACTGCAACAACTATCACAGCTATATCAATATCACTTTCCTCTTTCCAGTTTCCTTTTGCATAAGAACCATATAAAACTATCTTTTGCGGCTTTATTTTCTCACTGACTAAAATTGCATATTGCATTGCCTTTTCTAAAACCTGGCTTTTATCCATATAAATAAAGCCTCCGTTTCCTCAATTATTCTATTGCATTTCTCTTTTGTCAATGATTTTAAAAGCTTATCCTTAACAGTTGGATATCTTGCTTCAATATTCAATGGTTCAAGTAAATCAATTGTATCCCTTTAGAGCCTTTTCTATTACTTGATGGCACATAAAGCCTACATATAAATACCGTTCTCCCAAAAGCATGACTTTAGCTGTTTCCATGTCATACTCTGCTAACTCAAGCCAGTATTTTTTCCTTTCTTGATTATCCATCATATCACTTCCCTATATATGTAAATCCTAATTTAATTGTACCATGTGTGCGTGTTAAATGAAATAGACAGAATTGTGGTTAATAGGAATGTGGCACCAAAGACAGATTGTCCTTTATCTTATTTTGTTAAAACTCGCCAAAAAATACCAAATTATGTTCAATCAAGGAGTGGTTAAACTATATATAAAGGATTTCAAAAGGAGTGTAATAAGAATGAAGCATTTTAAGCTTCCATTTATGATTTTTGTACCGCTTCTTGCTCTTACTATGTTTTCAATCAGCTTAAATAAAGTCAATGCCTATTCATATGATTTAAAAAACATTAAAACTTTAAGTATAGACACAACCGGAGATAACGTAGAAGAGCATATAAAAATACTTGCAGATGAAGAAAATAAAGGCTATATAGTGAAAATAGTACATGGTGATAATAAAGTTTATGAATTAAAACCTGATAAAGAGTTCGAGTTTTTAGCTCCTTATACAACATTTTGGAAACTAAATATTATAGTTGCTGATATAAATGCTGATTCTGTCCCTGAAATTATTACTTGGGGCAGCATGACGCACGAAAATCCAATTCATATTTTTAGATGGAATGGAACTGACTATGGAATCATCTTTAGTGGCTTTTATCAAGGGTTCGAATTCGAAGATATAACTGGAGATGACATTTTAGAATTTGTTATTGAAAATAGACTTTATGGAACAGGCTATGAAAGCATATATTATCAATGGCAAGACAATAAATATAGTAAGATTTTTTATGAATTTGATGGTTTTAGAGGCTTTCCGATAATAAATCAATTATTTGCCATTTTGCCTGTAACCCAACCATATTTATATACCAAAGACGTATTAGATAATATTTTTACAGACGAGTGGATCAGCAATAAAAATAACCTTAAATTATTGGAGGAATTCAACAAAGACTTATTAAATATTCAAATTGTTGAGTATGTAGATGCTAAAATAGAATATAAAAATAAAGTTCCAATTAAAGAAACATGGAAATTCAGAGTTAATACCTATAGGATAGTTGATACCACAGTATCCGTAAAAGTAGTGGCTATGATTGTTGATATGAAAATTATCAGTAGTATTGATGGTAAAGATATTTGGAGAATAGATAATATAAAGTTTGTAGAATGAAAAATGGTTTGTATTTCTATGGCAAATAACCTTCTTAAAGCATTGCTACGAGAGGGTTACTTCTTATTCAAAACAAAAGAGACAGTCCCTCTGCCTACAGAAAAATTCTATAGCAAAAAGAACCGTCCCCAACGCTTTCTTGGTACTTATGTTAGGTTTAACCCACTATCTATTATCTATCTTTTCCGGATACATATCATGGTAGCATAACCTTTTTGATGCTACTTCCACCCACTTTGTGTTTGGCTTCCCATAATTGCAAAACGGATCTATAGATATCCCACCTCTGGGTGTGAATTTCCCCCAGACTTCAATATATTTCGGTTCAAGCAGCTTTATTAAGTCCTTCATAATTATATTGATACAGTCTTCATGAAAATCCCCATGATTTCTAAAACTCAGCAAGTAGAACTTAAGTGATTTACTCTCCACTAACAGGTTATCCGGTACATAGGATATATATATCGTTGCAAAATCAGGCTGTCCGGTTTTCGGACACAGGCTGGTGAACTCAGGGCAATTAAACTTTACAAAATAGTCATTTCCCGGGTGTTTATTCACGAAGCACTCCAGTACGGCAGGATTATAATCATAATTATATTTTGTATCTTGATTGCCAAGTAAAGTAACACCTTGCAATTCTACATCATTTCTTCCACTCATTAGTTATCCTCCCTTTTACTTACTTTAATAATCTTAATTTTTTTAGATAGCCCGAACGATTCAATTTACCTAACTTTCCCCCTCAATTGCTTTACAAGAATAACTCCGACTATTCCAGGAATGATTTGCCCTATAATTAAGCTGACAGCAAGAATCATATATGGAACATGTATTAAGTAAGACAACCATATTGGAACAATCAAGCCCGGGATTAATATAATAGGAAGTGCAATTAACCAATCATTCAACTTATATTTTTTTATTATATATACAAGCAAAGAGGTTAAAATTCCTACAAACAATCCTCCAATCATATCAAAAATCCCCAGACCTCCCATCAGAGTGTTGCTCAAGAGGTTGCTAAGTCCCAATGGTACAATTAAGAAAGGGTAAATTGCACTTAATGCATAGATCGAAGTTGCCATTCTAATTTGAAATTGACCAAAAGCAAATCCTTGTGTAAGAATCATTATTGTTATGTACAGAGCCATAACGATTCCTGAAATTGTGATTTTTCTAACTGCAGAAACATTCATTTCTTACCTCCACATTTAAATACTTTTACTGTTTTGGAAAATAAAAAAGGACAGATTCTGTCCATAAACTCACACAACCAAGTATTAATAACTTACATTTGTATTTCTGAAGGTTTGCAAATAAAAAAAGGGTTATCCAACCCTAAACGCACAAACATACTATTAATACTTAATAGTTTTCCTAGTTTTGTTTACAGACAGGATGGTTACGAACTGTCTTATTCAATTTCATGGGTATTATATCATTATTTCAGCGCTAATACAATACGTCTCAGATATTCCCATTATTAATTGCAGTCAATAGGTTATTTCACCCAGATAACCCAATCTTAATTCCGAAATATCCCTATTGAACATTATGCAAAAGTAGTATTTTATAATTACAATTTATATTCTATTTATAAGGAGGCGGATATTCCTTGGCAGAACGTTATAATAAGATTCCATGCCAGCTAGGTAGGAGGGATTACAGCCTCAATTGTCTTGCCTTGATATTCAAACAATGCCAGGCTTTTGCGTTGTGGAGCTGCAATCACTATCACCGATTTTGTGTTTTCCAGCGTGCTTTCGCAGTCATAGTTGAAGTCCGTAATTGGAGCTGGTTTATGGCTGAAGTGGCGGCATCCTTCGCCAGGCTCTGTTCCTCAGAAGCTGTAAGGCGTCTGAAAACATGCCAGAATCCCGAATGCGGATGGTTTTTTTTAGATGAGAGTAAAAGCGGGAACAGAAAATGGTGCGATGAGACTTGTGCCACCCTTATGAAGGTAAGAAGATTCCGGCAAAAGCAAAAAGAAAATGATTAGGCCTGAGACTGTTAACCTAACTATCTTCAATATGGCGGCTATTTAGTAGTCAAGCTATCGAGAGGTCCCTGGTATTTCGTAAATATTGCTTACGCTTATTCAGTGCAGTTGTTTGGAATTTTACTTTCCGCTTTGTCCCAAGCCACTATATAGCTATGACCTTTGAGCAAAAAACCGAAGATGAGGGCAGGCTGAATAACCATCCTCAGCCTTGCTTTACCCACGTTCTAAAGATGGTAAAATCCTCATTATCGCATTCAGTGCACTTCCTCTGGATTCCTTCTCCATATATTATACTGTCTCCCTCCCGCCCCAGAATATTCCTGCCACTTTTCTCAAGTATATATATGGAGCCGCATTTACCACAGGTTAGCTTAAACATCCCCAAAGCTAATTACCCCCTTTGGCTTGCGAAGTCAGCTTTTTCTTCTCACCAGATATTAAATTCAAACCTGTTGAAAGAAGCTTAACAATGTCAATATCAGTTCTATATACCAAAGTTCTTAGTCCTGGAGTTTTCATCAACGTCATTAGTAGGTCAAAATCCTTGTTGGTAGCTGCATTCAATAATGGTCTGAGTGTTTTCAACTCCTCGCTCTTTTTATTAGAATCCTTCATTAGCAGATTAATGTCTGAGCCTTGAGCAATACTCCTGCCTGTCATTACACCAGACAATACTGCATTGAACTGTCCAAAACCCAGGAATGGCTCAGCTCCGCCCCCTGCAGCGCCTGCAAAGTAGATTTTCCCCACCTTGTTGGTGGTTACCGTTCCCGCATGGTGAGGCAATTCCCAGGATTCCAGCATGTTATATTTTTTTAAAATATCACGTGACTCCAGAAATCGATGCCAATAATTATTTAGCTCCTCATGTTCAATATTTTGAACCACATGCGCAATAACCGCTTTGTTTTTACTATAAGGAGCAGAGTATACGTAAACCCCCTTGGTAAGCTCATTATCCAGCCACATTTGTAAAGTACGGTCTTCAAAGTCTCCTTCAAAAATACCCCCCTTTACCCATGTTCGCATTATCTCCTGCCAAATTCCATATCGTGTGGGGGTTGACCAGTGACCGTCAGCCACAACGATATAATCAAACTCATTTTCCAAATCTTCAGGCTGCACAAAGCTGTTAAAGATAACCTGTGACTTGACTTGTGCACGAAGCTGGGTTTTTACATCGTTCTCTCCCATCCCACGAATCATAAAGCAGCCTAAATGCCCAGTAACAGTGACTTGATTATTGGGTGAGTAATGTATGACTTTTCGGAACTGATTCAGCGGTTTTAGCTTAATCCCTAATTTTTTATCCATATACTTAATAGGGTCTGAAGCCGGACGTGTAATCAGTCCTAAAAAAGCTGATACATGGGGTTGATTCTCACCAATAAAGCCATTCCGTTCAAAAATTACCGGATATATTCCATTCCTCTCCAATTCTATTGCACACGACAACCCAGCGGTTCCCGCTCCTATTATAGCGACTTTCATATCAAACACCTATATATTTCGCGAAAAACATTTTCATTCTTCATTCAAATTTCGCGTAAATATTCCCTTTATTATTATTGAATTCGCACTTTACCCAATAGGAATACTGAACTGCGTTCAATGTTCCTAATATTATTTATATTATTACCCAATTTGAAAAATAAAAGTAAAAAAGCCTTGAGTTTTCTCCTGAATATTTAACAAACCCAAGTAAAGAATAATACCTGATAAGTAACATTTATAATAGGAGCTTTTGAACATGTAGGATAAGATGTTACAAATTATATATGAGGATTTTAGAGGTGCAATATGTCAAGTTTATTCTGGTATATTTGCCTGACTGTCATCGGTGTGGGAATCGCCGCCTTTGCAATATATACGAAAAGACACGCTTTTAAAATATCAACACTTGCTGTATTCTATTTATTTACAGCAAGCGTTACTTGGATTGGCGAATTTACCGTACTTGGTATTTTTGATTCCTATGCATACAAGCCCGGTATATCTACAGACCCTTGGGCTGAAAACCTTGTAGGGCACCTTTTCCTCAATGTGTCTATGTTTCCTGCCGCTGCACTTCTGATGGTGACTTACTCTTTGGGCTATTTGGGGGTCTCCTTGATTACAGCGGCCTTCATCCTTATAGAGTATTTGTTTGTGAAACTGGGAATATATGAGCATCATTGGTGGAAATACTATATGTCGGGTATTAATACCGTTGTCTTTCTGGTAATAGTCACGAAATGGTTTGCTAAAATAAAACATGCACAATATAATATCCCACGATTATTTACATTCTACTTTGTTGGGTTTCTCATTATTCATACCCCCGCTCCCTTGCTCTTGCTTTTGGGAAAACAATATTATAGCTTGGGCTTGATTGATAAAATAGTTGGCAACATGTACAGATCCAGTATAATATTTATTTTTAGTTATCATCTGATTGAAATTGCCTTTTTAGTATTTTTTGTATGTGTCCTGGATAAGTGGTATTGGAAGCTGGTGCCGTTTATCATAGCCATTGTGGGGCAAAGAATACTAGCTAAAATGAACATATTGATTTTTATGGAAGGATGGAAGTTGATTTACACAATTATTATTTATACTGTATGTCTAGCAGCTTTTATTCTTATTGAAAAACATACGTTGAAACCAGATTAGCAATATGCAATTAATAAGCAAAAGGGACAAGGTATGTCCCCTTGTCCCTCTAAAAAGTATCAAATGTTACATATTCCCCAACCGGCTTTCTATAACCACGCATTCTCCTGTTTTTTGTATCTTCTTTTCCCATTGTAATCAGCAGCGCAGGTTCTAAGTTTTCAGGTATATTAAATATCTCACGCACCTTATCTGTTTCAAACCCTATCATTGGACAGGTATCCCATCCGAAATCCTTGGCGATAAGCACAAAAAGCATAGCTGATAAAGAAGCATTTCTAATCGCCTCATCACGCTGAAACTCTTTACCTCTGCCTTCATATAAGCCGGTTATACCTTGAATCAGTTGATTATACTCAAATTCTTGATATACTCCCAAATGCAGCATGCCAGAATAAATTTGTTCTGCATTCTTGTATGCTTCCTTATCTCCCAAAACAATTATAGCTGCGGATGCAGTATGTATTTTATATTGATTAAATGCTGCTGTTCTTAATTTCTCCTTTTTATCTGCGTCAGTTATAACAAGATAGTGTGCATGCTGCAGGTTATGGCATGATGGTACAAGCCTTAGCTGCTCAAATATCTCATTAAAATCCTCCGAAGGGATCTTAACACCTTCAATGAAATTATTGGCTGAACGTCTTTCGTTGATAATTGATTTTAAGTCTTTCATAATTAACTCTCCTATCATATTTAAGTATATTTTTGTTACTATTTGTAACCAACTTACTATATGTAATTATTGTACAATAAGGTACTTACTTTTGTCAAGTAAGTATGATAAAATAACTATGGGAGTTGATTATATGGGAAAACATGAATTATGTCCAAGGTATGAAATAGCTTTTGAATTATTGGGGAAGAAATGGACGGGACTTATTATCCGTTCTTTATTAAGCGGTCCAAAAAGATTCTCAGATATTTCCGGAATGATACCCAGCCTTAGTGCCAAAGTACTGACAGAGCGCTTTAAGGAGCTCGAGAGAGAAGGCATTCTTATTCGAAATGTTTATCCGGAAACGCCTGTGCGTATCGAGTATAAACTGACAGAGAAGGGAAAGTGCTTGGAATCCGCACTTGACGAAATCCAAAAATGGGCTGAGCAATGGGTGAGCTTATAAAACTATTAAAAGCTGCAGTTTTCAAACTGCAGCTTTCGTTTTTTCTTATTCTATCCTATTTGAAGCTTCTTATTGGATTGGCAATTCTGATTTTAGCATATCGCTATAATTGATTGAGTTCTCAGGTGTGACAACTGGCATTTCAATAGTCATATCCTTATTTATGTCATATGTCAGCATGCTGAAATCAAGACCTACATTATAAATGCCAGCACTTACATATTTGCTGTCTTTTAAGGTTTCTATGCTGTTTAGCTTAGCAACGTCAATAGCAAAATCTATGCTCCCTGACTGGCTTACTATATAACCACTTTCATCTACAGCATATTCCAGTGTTATACCTTTTTCCCCAAATATCTGTATGTTCTCAATCTGGTCCATTGCCTTGTTGAACTCTGCAAGCATTGCTGGTTTTTCCTTTTCATAATCAGCCATCAGTTTGTCAAAATCAGCTGTAGGACTCTTTACTCCCGGTGCAGATGCGGAAAACTTTTCAATAAGCTTAATGTAGTCAACTGCGAAGGCCATCGCATCCTTATTGTTTGCAAAATTGTTTACAGTGTACCTTATAAGCTTTTTAGCAGCCTTATCATCAAGCTTAACCTGATAAGCCTGAGCTTTTATCGTGCGGCCTGGTATTATTATATCTTTTGTACCTGCAGCAGTTATGAATTTGAAGCCGGGATCATACTGCGCCAGGTATTTTCCCATAAATGCAAGGGTCTTTTCTTGTAATTCCTTTGTAAGCTTCATTGTTTCTGCATAATCTGCCCCTGGCACCTGTCCAGTAAGCTCAGGAGTTTTCATCATCTCGCTTAAATCCATTACCATATATTCCATACCCGCCATTGATGGATCAGAAGCTGTAATTATTGCTGGAAGTTTTATGATCTCTTTTAGCCTGGGTGAACTGCCATTCAAATCCATATCTACCCAGACACCCATATCTATTGACATTCCAGCCATGAACATATTTACACCAGCCTGTGCTTTGGCTATAGTGTTATCAGCATTTGCACTCTGCTTCATTTTCATAGAAATCTTAGCACCATTAAGCATTGCTTTCGCCTGCGCAAAGCTTGCTTGTTCCTCTTCGCTTAGGCCTGTGGCATCCAATCTTAAAGTTAATTGCATATCATTCTGACTTGACTTTATGGATTGACTCTTCACCATTGCATCATAAAGCGCCTTGCCTTCAGCAGTAGATGTACAGCCCGAAAGCAAACTCACTACCATACACATTGTCATGATTAGTGCTGCTATTTTTTTAATATTTTTCATTAATACACCTCCATATACAATTTATTATATCACTTGCATGTTTCTATCTCAACTGACTAATTCTTACATTATTATTACATTTTACGCCTTTACTTATGCTTTTACCTATATACTAAATAGTGTGTGGAAATAGTAAAGGGACAGTCCATCCATGATCTGTCCCTTTTTCCCTATTGTGATATTTGTGAAGTAAGATTGTTTACTGCGGCATTGGCATTTGATGATGCCTGTACCTGAAGCTCCGATAGACCGTTCAAATTCTCAGCCACAGTTTCAACATTTCTTATCTCCAGCGCAAGCTGTGTAAGTATTTTGGTTATCTCCTTTGCAAAATCCTGACTGCTGGCAGCCATCTTCTGCACCTCATTTGCTACTACAGAGAAACCCCTCCCTTGCTCCCCAGCCCTGGCAGCTTCAATTGTAGCATTAATGCCCAATATTTTGGTTTGCTTTGATATATTGTTTACATATTGAATAATCCTGTCAGTCTCTTCTATATAATTAATAGAAGTTTTAGCTATTTCATTCAGTTTTTTATTAATAGCATAGGTACTGTCAATTGAATCTGTTATATTTTTTAGATGATTCTGCACTTGTTCTGAAGTTTCCTTAATAGCTGCAATCTGCTTATTCAGTTTCTCCAGCACTTCAATGTCCCTTCTGACAAGGCTCATAATAAGCAGTGCCCCAGAGGAATCGATTATTGTACATATGCTTCCGAACTTCTCATTCAATTCCTGCTTAACATTTTCATTGCCGGTTGCCTCTAAAATCAAATCCAGACCTGCAGTTTTAATATCTCCTATGGATTTTGAGTATTTGATGCCTAATTTCCTTGCAAGTATTATTCCCGGTGCGTCATCTCTGTTGTCTATTACCTGTACAATCGTAATTTCATCATTCTTTGAAAAAGACTCAATTATATTTTTTCCGCCAGTACCTGCTCCTACTATTGCAATATTCATAGGTCTATCCCCCCCTGTGATGATTTCCATCATAGTATCATGTGTCTTTTATAGAATATCAATTCTACTCCATTATGTAAATCATTTTATACCATTCTTGATCCTTGTTTACAAAAAATTGCAGCATCTCAGATGTTTGCGGTCAATTGTACCATCTACATCCAGGCGTCTCATCGAAGTGCCATAATATATGTCAGCCAGGCGCTTAAAACCCAGACGTGTAGCAGAGCCCATCAAGTATGCAGATTCCTTTGCATCACTTTTCCTACGTCTATTCAAGGCTTCGATAATTCCTTCAGCGTTTCTGATACCTATACCATGGCCATAATACATTCCTTTGCTAAGATCTATTGCATTCTCGCCCTGCCATTCAGGTGTGAGAGGGTTAACGTCAGGGTTTTTAAAATACCGACAGTCTCCCGGCAATATATCTGAAACACTTTGATAATGTCTGATTCCAAGATCACTGTCGAGATACCCCCAATTCATCAGATAAATACCTTGGAAAAGATCATTGAACTGTTTTTCAGAAAATATTCCGACAAGAGCTTTATAATAGATAATGACTATTGCTGTAGCGCATTCTGTCCCATATTTAATACTGTTATTATATATGTCTCTAATCGCATCAGAGGGCTTGATTCCATTCTTTAGCAGAAAGCCCCCTTCATCGGTACGCTCCCAGTAATCCGCATTACACATGGATTTTCGGAAGGTTCTAAAGGCGAATTTGCTTTTGCCAAGTTCTATAGCTGCATCAACTATATTCGCACGAAGATCCAACTCAAACTTTAATTGATCAAGGGTCGCATACTTATAAACCACACTGCTTAAAGACAGCTTATCAAGTGTTGTTCTTTGGACACTGCCCACCATGTAATGGAATCCCATGCTCCCTGAAGTAATATCACTACCTGAGATTTTAATCATACTACTTCCCCCATCCATAAGCTGGCGATTTCCACTTGCTCTGCAATCGGACGATGTATCCACGTATTCCAACGATGAATATCGTTATTATGTATCATATGTGAATACCCAGAAAGCATTATTTTAATATCATCATCCAATCCAATGAATTTTTCCAGCATCTTATGCTCATATTCAGTGAGAGGTTCTATGGTTCTACCGGTGTCTATAGAAACAGCTTTGCACAGATATTTGGCATACAGTATTACACGGTAAGGCTTAGGATTGATGGATTGTTGAAAGCTTTCCCCAGTAAAATACAGGTACGGATAGTTTCTTTCCAGCCAGTTCAAAACAATTGAATGCTGCCTTTCATAAGCTGCTGGCCTCTTTGTGTCTATGCCCGGAATGAAGCCCAATAGCTTTTGTGCAAGCCTGACATCCTCCGGTTGTTCGGATAACAGATGGGCGGCAATCAATATCAAGCCATAGGGATATCGGGATTCAAAAAAGGCCCAGATCAACTCATTATAGAAGTATCCTCTTCTATTTCTTTCAAATATCAGATCCGACATAACCTTCAGGACCGTTCTATCGCCATATACCTTAACAAGGAGTGCCGAGGAGGCATCCAAAACCTTATCATAATCATCCTCAAGCCCGTCATCAATAAATCCGGATATCAGAATCCACTTCAGAACTGAGCAAACTGTCTGTATATATTCACTTGATGAACATTTCATAGGCGGTATGCCCTTATTACCTAACAGAACTTCGTCTATAACACTGATGGCAATTTTATTCCGCAGGCTCAGATAATCAGAAAGGTTTAATGCCTCTATTTCAGGCCTGAGTATATACAAGCTGCCGAAATGCAAGTTTTCTTCATTGACTAAGCTGATTGCCGCCTTATAATCTTTTTTGCTCAATTCGCTAAAAAAAGCCTTTAATCCAGTCACACCCTGTTCAAACCTTATAGTGTCCAGAGTGTCTGGGGTATCTGTGTTGGATGCCATTCTAAATACATCTCCATATCAAAATAATACATTATATGAGATCCGGTTTATAATGTTACTCCGGCTATATAAATCGAAATATATATTTTAAATAATTAAAACCTCAGCAAAACTGTAAGCCGAAACCCCTCATCATAACATAAACTACAGAAAAATGTTTAAACTATTGTAGTCTGAATAAATATTCCATTTAAGTTAAACAGCATAGGATGTGATAATTTGTCTCCAAATGCCAAGAACAATACACCGGAATCCGAATTCCAAACGGAAGATAAGCTTTATAATACATCAACTGAAGTAACAAGTGATAATATACGCTCAATGCTTGGCAGCAATGCCGATTTCACAAGCCGGACATTCTTAATAAGAGATAATTCTAAGATACCTGCTACTCTGGCTTATATTGACGGCTTAGTTAACAGCAAATTAGTAAATGACAACATCTTGAAGCCCCTTGCTCAAGAGAAGCAATTTGACACCTGCAAGACAGCCGCAGATGCCATAGGGCTAATAAGTATGGGTATAGTATATTCATCCGCAATGAAGTTAAGGACAAACCTGAAGGACCTTATTGATGATATCCTCGAGGGCAGCATTGCAATAATATTCAACGATGCAAAAACAGCCTTCACCTTCGAGGCCAAGAGTGATCTTAAGCGTGCTATCTCTGAACCTGCGGCGGAAACTGTCATCAAGGGCTCGAAGGACTCCTTCGTTGAAGAATTAAGGACAAATACCGCATTATGCAGGAAAAAAATCAAATCCCCCTATTTGAGTGTAGAAGAGATTAGTGTAGGAAAACAAACAAAAACTACCATAGCGATAGTATATATGAAAAACATTGCCAATAGAAAGCTAGTAGACGAAGTGAAGCAAAGGCTCGAAGCCTTTGACATAAGTGCAACTCTTACGCCGGGTGTAATAGAGGAGCTGCTCGTTGATGATAAGTATTCAACATTTCCCCAGGTACAGTATACAGAAAGACCTGACAGATTTTGTATAAACATTGTCGAAGGACGCGTAGGAATCATGATTGAAAGCGTGCCCACTACTTATATAGTCCCGGGCACTCTGCTTCAGTTTATTCAAGCACTTGATGACTACTCATTTCATTTCATTGTCGGATCCGCCCTTCGATTCTTAAGATTTCTGGCCATGTTCGTCACACTGGTGTTTCCTGGCTTCTTTATAACCATTACTACCTTCCACCCTGAGATGATACCCACAGAGCTGACCTTCTCGATAGTAGCATCCAGGGAAGGTGTGCCTTTTCCAATGTTTGTGGAAGTCATGATCCTGCTGATTGCTTTTGAATTCCTGGTGGAAGCAGGCTTAAGGCTGCCAAAAGCCATAGGCCAAACGGTATCTATTGTCGGGGCTTTGGTGGTAGGCCAAGCTGCAGTTGAGGCTAAGCTGGTGTCCCCTGCCACCGTAATCGTAGTAGCAATTACCGCTATTGCAGGCTTCACAATGCCCAACCAGGATTTCAGCAATGCTCTGAGACTCTGGCGCTTCATCTTTGTAATATTAAGCAGCATTATAGGGATATTCGGTCTTACTTTCGGGTTGATATTTCTTCTTTACCATTGGTGTAAGATGGAGACCTACGGAGTCCCATACCTGGATCCCTTTGTGGCTAATGAGGATGAACAGCTTCATGACACTCTTTTCAGGTTTCCCTTTAGCACTATGAAAAAGCGGCCGAGTAGTCTGAACACTAAGAATAAGAAAAGGATGGAGTGAGGACCTGATATGCGAAAATTTGCAGTTATATCAGCTCTATTAGTAATAGTCACAGCTCTATCCGGCTGTGCGCAGATTGCTCGAGGAAGGGCAGAGATTGACAAGCTCTTTATCACAAGGATACTATCCATAGATAAGACGCCCGATGGAAAGGTTATGTTGACACTTACGACAAAGAGCCTCCAAATCGGCGGGAATGGCGGCGGCGGACAGACACAGAAAGGGGAAAGTGTCGTCTCTGAGGGAGATACTGTATTTGAGGCAGCCAGGAATCTTTTGATATACGCAGACAGAAGACCCCATTACGGACATACGGAATACATATTGTTTGGCGAGGAAATCGCCAAGGAAGGTTTGCTGCCGTATCTGGATTTTATCAGCAGGCAGTATGAGTTCCGTTATAATGCAAAGGTTTATATAGTCAGGGGAGCTACTGCAAATTCATTGGTAAAAAAGACGAATACACAGAAAATGTTTGTAGGCGACAGGATTGCGAGTATAGAAGAGAGTGCCCAGAACACAACCTTGTCCACTACTGTTACACTGAATGAAGCTTTGCTGATATTTGACAATAAGAACCTTGCCACTTTCCTCCCTTTTATTGAGGAAAAGAAAGCCATTATAAAGGAAGGAGAGGAGGAGAAATCCGATGTACTACTGAGAGGTTATGCAATATTCAAGCGTGATAAGCTTTTCACCTTCACTTCGGAAGAACAGGCGAGGGGGATAAGCTGGATAATGAACCGGTCCGGTTCAGGCATCATCATAGTCAAAAGCAAGGCAGGGGAAAAGGTATCCCTTGAGATTATTGCTAATAAAGCTAAGCAAATACCCCGAATCGAGGGCAACGAGCTGCGCTGCACTATAGAGATGTCTATTACATCAAATATTGGAGAAATTATGGGAACTGAAACTCTGCTTAACCCGGAAAGCGTCAAATATCTAAAAACAGAGCAGGAAAAAATAGTGAAACAGATACTTGAGAAAACGGTAAGATTGTCCCAGGAAAACAACTTAGACCAATTTAGCACTATAACCAAGTTTATTTTCAAATATCCAATGATGCGTGACTATTTTGAAAAGAATTGGAAGGACTTGTATCCCGATGTTAAATTTGATTTCAAGGTTGATTCCAATATCAAGGGAACCTACCTGCTTAATGATCCAACCGGAAGCACTGAGAAGGTCATGGGTGAATGAGTATGCTAATACTTGTTTTTATTGTTATAGTAATAGAAATAATACCAATGATAAAAAAGAAGCAGGGCAAGGAGGCTGTAGTCCTCCTTATACTAGGTGCCATTACACTGGCATACGGCTATTATTACAATACTCATAAGTATACTGCCAGCTTGGTAAATATGATGTTTGAATTATTCAATGTGAGATAAATCGCGCAAAGAAGTTTACATTGAATAGATGCGATTTATAACATCAATGAAACGTTTCGCACTATTGAACTATTATGTAAAGGATTTAGTGCTAAACATATAGATAAGGAGTACTTTTATGAAAGCCAGCAAAGACAAGATATCAGTGAGACAGCTCCTTTTTGTATTCACAATAATTGTATCCTCCCCTGCTACCAGGTTTCTTCCAAAGTATGCAGCAGCAAAAGCTGCCCAGGCCGGCTGGTTATCTCCGGTTGTGTGCATTGTACCTTTTATTGCGCTAATATTCATGATTGACTCAATACTGAAGAAATACAAAGGGCAAAGCATGTCTGAGGTAATAAACATTTTATTGGGGAAATACTTGGGGAAGCTTGTGCTGGTGATATACTTGCTGTGGGCAGTCTGGCTTTCGGCAATGTATATGCGTTACTACGCAGAGCGGCTTACCAGTTCAATATATCCCAATATCAATAATAATGTGCTGATAATATTAACACTCATACCAATAGCTTATATACTGCGTTCCGGCTTTACGGTAATAGCAAGAATGTGTGAAATTCTGCTGCCTTTTATCGGTGCAATGCTTGTAATGCTGGCGGCCTTTCTGCTGCCCAGTATAAGGGTTGACAATGTATTGCCCATATCTTTCAATGATGTAGTGCCAATAGTAGAAGCGAGCTTGGGATCAACTGCAATATTGTCCTACTTATTTCTTCTATTCTTTTTAAGTGGCAAGGTTGTGAACATGAAAAGCTTTAAAACCTTCGGGTATATCGCCACCTATATAAATGTATCCAGTTTAATGCTGGTAATCTTCATTACAATCGGGGTGCTGGGCAATTCAGTTGCTCAAAGGGCCCCAATGCCTGTATTGATTACTGTTAAACAAGTATCGCTAATGGACACAATCGAAAACATAGAAGCAATAATAATTGCAATATGGATTTTTGCCGATTTTACTCTGATTTCCACTTTGTTTGTTATAACACTTAATCTAATTAAGTCAATATTCAAGCTGTCAGATACAAGGTCTCTGATAAATATATTCGCTGTTCTGGTATATTTTCTCACCATGGGTCTCTGCTCCAACAAATTTGAGCTTGAGGAATTCTCCAATAAACTTTTCATACCTCTAAGCCTGTTATTTGGCTATGGCTTTCCGGTTATTTTATTTACTTTATCCAAGCTTAGGAAAGGTAGTAAAAACACCGAAAAATCAAATTAACCCTTCTCTGTTGAATGAGAAGGGTTAATAATTTGCTATGCAATAAAATGTTATTGAGGATTGTACAAACCTTTGCTTTCCATGTATTTGAAGACGCTTTCCCCATGCTGCTGCTCTTCCTTCTGTATATGGTTTAAGGCCTGACGTATATTCGTATCCCTAAATTCATATATTGCATTATCGTAAGCACCGGATACATACTTTTCCGTCATAAGCATGTCATTGCACAGGTCTGCATCATTCTTGCTTCCGCTCCCTGTACTCATGGACTGTGTACTCTGCGTGCCTTGGGCTTGGGTGTTGCTCTGTCCCTGCTGCTGTTGATTCTGATTCATGTTTGGCACCTGTCCGTTCATTATCTGGTTGATGGTATCCAGGTGCTGCTGCTCCGATTTTGCATTGGCGCTGAATACCTGCTTCAATTGCGGATCTTGAGCCTGATTTGCATAATCATTATATTTCTTTATGCATACTTCCTCATGGGTCTTCTGGTCTTGCAAAAGTGTCTTTTCCTTCTGCGTTAAATTGTTCATAAAATCACCTCTTGCTTTAGTATTTTTGTTTCTACAACAAAATATACAAAAAGCTGGTGAGTAGGATTGATTCCTATTTATATGAAATTTTAGCTCTTATAACTGCTGCATCAAGCTGACTAGTGCATTTGAGACCTATAGCCGCGCACCTATCGGATTTTAGAGCATATATCAGCATCAGGTCACCCTGGCATAAATTGTATGCTTGGTCATTATTTAGAGTGATATCAATATTTCCTGCTGCACAATAGAATACATCAGCAGAGTTCTTTAAGTCGGTATCAGGCAAATAAGTCATAGCCTCAATGCTCAAGCCCTTACTGATGAACATAGCCTCTAATTTCCCCGTGCATTCTTCTGACAGCATAAGATTAAAATCCTTTGCACGTCCTATGCTCCTCGTGGTCCAACCGCCGCTGAAGCTATCCTGCTCATAAGGTTTAAGCAGCGTACTGTGATGTCCTTCATGCTGAAGTGACATTTCACCTTCAATTATCATAATATGTCTCCATATCCCAGGCAGACTCGTGAAGGTTGACTCTTCTATATCGACACAGGCAGAGCTCAGTCTCCACTTAAAATTACGTTCTTTATATTCTGAATCCTTTGGATAAATAGCAAGCTGTGTGGTTGTCCCTCCTGACCAGGTGCTGATGCTTTGTTCCTCTTTGCGTATTATTTCAACTGAATATGGCATTGTTATCTTCTCCTTTGATAATGATTTTTGCTTCACATCCTCCCATAGTTGTATTCTATACCAACTGCCTAAATAACTAAAGCCTCCCTTAGGAGGCTTTAGTTATTTTTCTTTTTCAAGAAGCTCTCTCACTTCCTGCTGACCTTCTTCAAAAAATTCGGCTTCTTTAGGATCGAGAATCCTTAGAAGTGCCATGAGCTCTCCCACGTGAGCCTTCTCTTCATCCCTAATATCTCCTATAACCTTCTTTGCTACAGTGTCCTCAGTGGCTTGCACATGAGAGTCATATGTGAATATTGCTTCGATTTCCCCGGCAATATCAAGACGAATTGCTTGTATAAGCTCTTCCTTGGAAATCTTGCGGTCCACGTTTCCGCTGAATGGGCTCCCAAAATTGGGCATATTCAATACCTCCTCTTAAGTGAAAATACTCTCCTCCTAAATATGCCCAAGTTATCTATCCTTATTCTTTGTGTAAAGATAATTCAGGTGTGCAGCATGCTCACTTTCATCAGTCAATGCTTCAAAAAACACATCCCTGACAATCGGATTATTATTGGCCAGATATATGTCTCTATAGAATTCATAGGCCTCCAGCTCATCAAGAATGGCCTGTTCCAACCCCTCAATATAATTGCTGAAGTCAGGTGACTTTACATCACTGATCTCAGGTTCCTTTCCTGTTATCATTTTGAAGAGCATTCTAAACTTTGAGAAATGCTTTGTTTCATCTTCAAAAAAATGTTCGATTATATCCGTCTCCTTTTCATTTGGCACCATATCCATAAGCCTCTTATAATATTTCCCAGCCTCCGTTTCTCCCTTCATAGCCTTCATTAGCTGTGCGGGAGCCACATTATAGGTCATATAGCTATACATTAAAACACTTCCTTATAAAATGTAAGTCAGTATAGTCTATGCCCAGCCATCTTATTTGTTTACCAAAACTGTGTATCCTGTTGTAGAACCATCATGCGCAGTTATAACATATTTCACGATTTCATTGAAATTATTTGCAGTTATGCCACTATATTGAGCCGTCTCCCTAACTTGAACAGACTTTCCAATATAAGTGAAGGAAGCGACCAGGTTTGTCAAATCTGTTCCTTCAGGAGCAGATAGCTTAATGGTACTGCTGGCCTCATCAATTATACCCTTAACTGTAGGATTCAAGCCTTCAAATGCGTACTCCGCCATAGAACTTATATTCAAGTCCGTCAACGGTGATTTCATATCTTACATCTCTTAGCAGCGGCTTTTTAGATATGATTTTATGCACATTATCACTGACTCTCGATGTACTTTCAATGAGGTTTCCTCCGAGGCTATCTCCGTCTTCATCTAGCTCATACAGGGAATTTATCTTGTATATTGTGCTGCTCTTGCTCACCTTCAGGGTATCTTCATTCAATATTTCTACACCCTGAATAAAATCACTGCTCATAATATTGGTGCCGGCAAACTCAATCTCCAGATCGTCTATATCCAACCTGTTCCCTGCAATATCTGCTGCAGCAGATTGTGGTTCAAGAATGTAAATATACTCGTCACTCATCTCATCCTCTGTGAATATGTTTACTCTGGTCTTATCCTTGGAATCTATCTCAACTATGCCTATGTCTATATGCTTCACTCTATTATCATCATCCTCGTAGGTTATATCGTAGCTCCCAGCCGCCCTAATTGCCTCGCTGAACACTATCTGCGCTTTGTTGCGGGTTATAGCTTCAACATATTCTATATAAGGCTCCTCGTCATCCTCCATAAAAGACTCGAGTATTGTGCTGTTTGAATCTCCATTATCATCATCTTCATCGTATGCACCTAATTCCACATAGTCAGATACCATGGCTGTAAAATTGAATTTAAACTCCTTATCTGCAGGTATATCTTTGTTAGCTTCATAATCTACAGTACTGTATGCTTCATTGGTATCCTCCTCGTCGGGATTCTTTACAGCTTTCCAGTCTATGCTTACTCCGCTGGGCTTATCAATTCCTGATACGCCTTCTTTTATAAGCAATACAGGCTCTGTAAACACTACACGGAATCTCCTTACATCCATCTGATCCCAATAATCCACTTCCGGCGGCTCATTTTCAATATCAGTTCCAAAGAAATCCAGACTGCTTTCCAGTTCATAAGCGTTGTTTCTTAAATCCCATACCCCTGTTAACCTGGTTACTTCATATTCTTCGTCATCATCCATCGATTCATCAGCTATCATTACAACTGTAGTTCCATCATCCAGCACGCTTCCTGCCTGTTCAAAATCAATGTTTGAAGCCTCCATCCTGGCATTTTCTGCATATACCTCTTCTTCAAAATGTATCCAAACCTCTTTCTCATTTACAGCATCAATATATGCCACTTCCGGTGGATCATCATCATACAGATTACCGTTATAAAGCACACTTACGCTTACATTGGAAAGAGCATTCCCTGATAAGTCCTTAATATTATTCAAAAGTACGGTATGACTCTTATCTGACGACAGTGAGCTTACTGTCAGCCTGACTGTCTTGCCATCCTCCTGCAATACTGCTTTTGTAGTCAGTGCCAAGCTGTCTATCCTATAGTTGGTTGTATTCTCTGCGGATTCCTCCTCAAGTACATTGTCGAAGTTAAGCTCTATTGTTTTGCTGTCTATACATTCGACAGAGGTTATATATGGAGGTGTCCTATCATCTGCTACTCCTTTGAATCTGTATGTTTTGTAGCCCGAGCTGCTGGAAGTCTTCATTTCATTTCCAAATTCATCAATTATACCCCTTATTACAAGAGTATATGACTCTGACTTCTCCATTTCGCTGGTAATAAGAAGTACTGTCCTGCCCTCCGAAGAGTAAAGTTCGTTTGGATTTTTGATCCTTATTTCCTTGATCTCCAAGTCTTCATCAATATCATAGTTATCCATGTCATATGCTGATTGTATGTCTAGAGCATTGGCATCCTCAAACTCTATTTCCACCATTGTATCCGTTACTGCTTTGGGATTGTGCGCAACTGACGGTGCTGTCCTGTCTTTGGACTTTCCTCTGAATTCCTTCTTTATTTCCCTGGCTATTTTATTCCTGAGCACTGAGCCATCTGAAATACCTTCTATAATCAAAGTATATGCCTTACCCGGCTCCTGACTCTCAGTCACAAGCTCCACGGAATCCCACAAGCCGTCCTCATCCCGATCCTTTACCTGTACTGCTTCCACATCCAGACTTCCGCCGCCTTGAGTTATTCTATAGTTGTCTTTCTCCTGAGCGGTTTCTTTATCCAATCCGTTGGTGTCAGAGAACTCCAACAGCAGCTTGATATTGTTCAATACTGTCAGCTTGTTGAGCTTCGGAGCGCTTGTATCCTTTTTACCTGTGAATCTTTTTGTAATCAGTTTGGTTGTTACTCCATCCCCATTCTTAATACTGTGTATTTTCAGTTCATAGGAACGTCCAGCCTGAATACCGCTGGTCACAAGCTTTACCTTGGTATTGGTGCTATCTAGTGCCGCTGACTGCACAGTCGCACCTTCAATAGAATAAGTGTCACTATCTTGAGCAGCCTCATTATCAAGTACTCTGTCAAAAGTAAGCTCTACCAGGTCTGTATCCTTGCACTCAGCAGTAATTAGCTTTGGGGCATAGCTGTCCTTTCTTAAACCTTTGAAGCTATAGCTCTTATCATTGAAAACCATTGTGTAAGTGGTGCTTTCATTCATCGCCGAGGTGTCGATTATTACAGCACCTGCATTCTTCATACTTACCTCTTTGATATCCAACTGCTTTATGCTGTACAGGTCCTCGTCAGCAGCCTCCGAACCATCTACCAGCTCCTCAAATACTACCTCCACCTTACTGTTGGAAATTGCCCTCACAGTTTTCACTGCTGCTTCCATTTCCTTGGAATACAAATCAAGGTCTATTGCATCTCCCTTATTCACATCCCCATTATCAACCAAGTGCTCTATAAGTTTTTTATCCGAGTTCTTCATTTTTGAATTCAGTGCCTCCACTGTAGCTATTGCAAGGTTCCTTACAGTAAAGTTTTTTGTATCCGCTACCTTCTTCAAGCCTTTTTCTGATGCGAAATCAAGAACCGAGCTCCAGTCAAAGTCCCCAGCCCCGTCAATTTTTTGCTTATAGCCCAAGCTTTCCAGAAGCACTTTATAATACTCTTTTGAGCTGATAGGGTTATAAGGCAGGAAGTTTATCCCGTCGCCTATCCAGCCATACTCCGGGTGATTCTTCAAATAGCTCAGCACATTTCTGCCTTCTTTCCATGCGATAGCATTGGCATCTTTAAAATTGCTGCCTCCGGTGTAAGATAAGGCATCCTGTTCCAAGCCCTTAAGCCTCAAAAACATTATCGCAGCTTGAAGCCTGCTGGGGTGTGTCTCGAGATAGGCATTGTCAACTACTCCAGCGTCTCCCTTTAGTATTCCCAGGTCTCTGCAAATACGTCCCTCGTAACCGATGTCAGCATCGCTGTACGCCTGTAAAGGCAGTACCGTACCAATTACTAGAATAAGAATTGTGAGTGTTGTTACAAATTTTCTTAGCATTAAACGTACCTCCTTGTTTCTTTCCTAGTAATTAGATATGATGCATATTCCTCAAACTGTACTAATTCGGTGATTTGTAATAATCTCTTAATGGCTTTGTAATATAACACCGAAAAAGTTTAGGTTTGCTTTTTTCGGTTATACTATCTTTATATTGAACGCACTTGAGAATAGATATAGGAGGTAGTAAAAATGCGTCTAATTGCGAGATTCCCAGATCAAAGACAGGTCGGTGCATTAGTAGACTCATTGAGAAATGCCGGTTTCGATAGAAAAGACATGATAATAAGTGACCTTGCAGACAGACAAGTCTTCACAACTATTGAAGAAGCAGCTCAGGAGATTTCATTTGTAAAGACCGAGAGAAACGGACTGGGTGAAATAGAAAGCTTTTCAAGCGGTATAGAAGGCCTCGAGGGCAAAAGCGGCATTATCGTGGCGGTAGAAACTCCAAAACATGAAAGCACAATAGTAAGATCCATTATGGAACAGTCCGGTGCTGTTGAAATTATTAGAGACTAAAAATTCAAACACCCTTAAATCTATCCGCAGTTGATTGATAATTATACTACATATGGCTATTGTACTTGTATTTACTGGCTATTTATTATACAATCTCATTGTTACTAATAAAATATTAATGGTAGAGTAGGCATTCATGCGTAAAGTGCTGGTTGTACGGGAAGTTGACACCAGACGAAAAGTCCTTTGGACTTGCGGTATGTTTGCTGCATTCCGCTGCCACTTAAGAGCCAAATCTCTTTAAGTGGTATATTTCCCATTTAAAGAGAGGAGGTGATTGTATGAGTAAGACAAAGACAATTGCTTTTGTCGGGCTGCTCGTAGCAATAGAAATCATTTTTACTCGTTTCCTGTCCTTTCAGACTCCAATAATAAGAATAGGCTTCGGGTTCATACCTATTGCATTTTCAGCAATAATGTTTGGTCCTGCAATAGGTGGATTGACTGCTGCTATTGCTGATGTAGTAGGAATGATAGTTTTCCCAAAGTCGGCATATTTCCCCGGGTTTACTTTAAGTGCATTTCTGAGTGGTGCTATATATGGGCTCTTTCTATATAGAAAGCCCGTAACTGTACTAAATGTATCAAAGAGTGTACTATTGATAACTATACTTGTTGACCTTGGACTGAATACGCTTTGGCTATCCATGATTACCGGTAAAGCTGCATTGGTACTGCTGATACCAAGAGTATACAAGAGCTTGATTATGCTCCCGGTACAAATTGCTGCAATACAAGTATTATGGAAATACATAGGCAGCCATATTGATAAAGCAAGCTATGCAAAGAGCAATTAAATAAAAGGGGATTATCTCAAACTGGAATGTCATTCTAGTTTTGAGATAATCCTTTTTTCATGCATCAAACTGGAAAAATACTGTGAAATCTTTATTTTCCATTTATTACATTTTTTTAAAGGCAACAAATGTGGTAAAATGTAATAAAAGTCTAATCCACCCAAAATGGGGGAGCGGGGGAACATATTCTTTGGGGTGAAGCCGTTAGGAACGGCAGGGTGTACTCTTTTACCTAACCCGTCAACTAACCTCGCAGACTAAAAAAGGGAGTCTCATATGCTACAATTTAAAAGGTTGTTGTTTTTTTCCACTGTATTTATTTTATTGCTCGGTTTGTTTACAGTCACTGTAAATGCCGATGATAATAAAATAACTACAGTCGCTGCTTCAAGCTTAAATCTGCGCAGCGGTCCCAGTACAGCTAATGCTGTTATAGTCACTTTGAAACAAGGTTATAAATTAACGATCCTCGAAACCTCTAAGGGCTGGTATAAAGTAAAAACGCCTGCTCGTACTGTAGGTTGGGTACATAGTGACTATGTCACAAAAACAGATACAATTGCTTCCCGTGGAGCTGTCACAAGAACCCAATCGAAAGCTGCCTCTGAGCTTTCCACAGAAATCGTAAGCTATGCGAAAAAGTTTCTTGGTGTAAAGTATGTTTGGGGTGGAAATACACCGTCCGGCTTCGATTGCTCAGGCTTTGTAAAATATGTCTATAATCATTTTGATTTAAGCATTGAACGTACCGCTTCAAGTCAAGCAAAGCAGGGTACAGCCGTCAAAAAAGCAGATTTAAGAGCAGGTGACCTTGTATTCTTTGACACCAACGGTGGACACAACAAAGTAAATCATGTGGGAATATATATCGGTGATGGGAATTTTATTCAGTCCTCATCCGGAAGCTCTGCACACAAAGTCGTCATTTCCAACTTGGAGTCAGGCTTCTATAATAATTCTTACATGACGGCAAGGCGCTTTTTTTAATAAAAAAATATAGGACAGGCGTCATATAAAATGGACTGTCTCGAAGTAGGGAGAATTCCCTATTTCGTGGCAGTCCATTTTATATTTTCATCAAGCATATGATATTCTATTTCTTCCGGCTTTCTTTGATTTATATAACCTCATATCTGCAATATTCATCAATTCATTGGCATCTTTTGCTTCACTTAAAGCAGCTGCCCCGCCGCTGATTGTTACTCTGGTCTCAGAATTCCCTAAAGGAACAGGGGTTCTTGCAACTACTTCCAACAGCTTGTCCGCAGCTTCTTTTGCTCCCTCCATGCCAGTGCCGCTAAATAGCACTATAAACTCATCTCCGCCGTATCTGAAAACATAATCAGATTCTCTTATGCTATCCTTTAGCAAATTAGCAACATGCCTTATTGAAAAGTCTCCTGCCATATGTCCTAAGGAATCATTCAGATACTTGAAGTTGTCTATGTCCATAAGCACTATTACGGAATCTGTTGAGCCGTTGCGGTTCCGTCTAGCCATTTCCTTCTGAAGTATGTCGTAAAAATATCTATGGTTGTATAAGCCCGAAAGAGAATCAGTTACAGAAAGCACTTCAAGCTTCCGGTTTGCCTCCATCAGCTCTTTATTCACTCTCTCCAACTCCTCCTCAGCATTTTTAAGCTCTGTGATATTCCTGGATACCCCCCAGGTTCCTATTATATTCCCACTGCTGTCCAAAAGCGGGTATTTCGATGTAGATACCCAAGTCACTGACCCATCCAGCCATAGTTCCATCTCTACTTTGCCCAGTATGGGCTTACCGGTTCTTATAATAGATTGCTCATCCTGGTAAGCTTTTGCAGCATGAGGTTCCTTGAACAAATCAAAATCAGTCTTTCCAATGACAGAATCAGGATTATCAATCCCGAGCCGTGAGGCCACAACCTTGCTAATAAAAAGAAATCTTGAATCCTTATCCTTGAAATAGAAGGTATCCTGGGAATGTTCCATGATTGTCTCGATAATGAACTTCTTATTAATTATATTTGTGCCGGTCAGCATCGAAATGTTGTCGTTGTTATCAAACTCTTGATTGTTCATAATGTTGCTCCAATCAATAAATATTTCATGAGGACCGAAAGCGAAAAAAACTTATCCTATATTTTCGTTCACTAATGCTTTCATAAGTTTCGCATCCAAGTTACCACCCGTAATGATGAACGCAGTCTTCCTGTTCTTAAAAATCTCTGGATTGCTCATAAATGCTGCAACTCCGACTGCCCCCGAGGGTTCGCTTACAACCTTTTCCTTATCTAGTAAATATACGACAGCCTTCCTTATTTCTCCTTCATCTACTTCAATGATTTGATCTATACACTGCGCAGACATTTCATAGGGGATTTCACCAACTCCGCCGACCAAGGCTTCACATATAGACGGCTCATTAGGATAGACCTCATAACATTTTTTATCCCTCATTGAATGAACCATTGCAGGGCAAGCAGAAGTCTGCACTCCTATAACCTTAATGCCGGGCTTTAAGCTCTTTGCAGCTACCCCAACTCCGGTAATCAAACCTCCTCCTCCAATAGGAACAACAATAGTATCTATATCAGGATTCTGCTCAAGTATTTCCAAAGCAACTGTACCAGCCCCTGCTATGACATCAGCATCCGAGCATGGGTCCACAAAGGTAAGTTCTTCCTTTTTCAAAGCCTTCAGAGCTGCTTCATGTGCTTCGTCGTAGTTATCCCCTTCCAATATCACTTCAGCTCCATAATATCTCATCTTATCAAGCTTTGCGCCGGGAGTAGTCCTGGGCACATATATTTTTGCCCTTATGCCGCCCAGTATATAGGAGGAATAGCTGACCCCAGCGCCATGATTTCCGGAGGAAACAGCCAGTATCCCTTTTTTCTTCTCTTCTTCACTCAGCAGCGTCATTTTGCTTAATGCCCCTCTTGCCTTAAAGCTTTTAAGCTTCTGCTGGCATTCCAGCTTTAGGTATACTTTGCAGTTTTCACTGCTGAGCCCCATTGAAAGCTCCAGGGGTGTCCTGTAAATGTATTCTTTGATACGCTCTCTTGCTGCAACTATGTCTTGAAAAGTAATCATAACACGCCTCCACATATTTTTTATGCTACTAATATTTTATCATTTATTGTAGCTTCTTTACAATACATGTAAAAATGGTAAACTCCAATCCTTGTTTACCGCTTTAATTTTGATAAAGTTATTAATACAGTCTGCATTCAATTATTTTTCCTTAATACTTGAATATACTATACTACCGAACAAATTGCTTTAATAATCTATCAAAGAGGTGGTTGCGATGTTACATCCATATTTAAATCAATGCCCGGAAGACAACAGCTATGTAGTACAGACAGGGGATACACTTTATGCAATATCAAGGTTCTACAATGTTACACTTGATGATCTGATAGCGGCCAATCCTGATGTTGACCCTGAGCTTATAACCCAAGGACAGGTTATCTGCATACCCCTGAGTGCACCGCCAGTGAACTGCCCCACTGGAGCTACAACCTATGTAGTGCAAAAAGGTGATAGTTTTTATTCTATTGCTAATAAAAATAAAATGCGTTTATCCGCATTGCTGAAAGCAAATCCGAATATCAACCCGGACGCATTACTTATAGGTCAAAGCATCTGCATACCTGTAATATCCAGCACCTACACTAATGAAGCCTATAAAGTCAGGTTCATTTACCCATATCGCTGGAGTAAAATCGACAGTGAGAGATATGCAGGTATAGACGGTTTCTTCAATATATCTGTAATTTCCGGCGATGTATCTGTTGAAGAGGTCTGCCACATCGAAGCGCATCATAAGCTAAAACCTTACGGAACTAATCCAACTATAAGCAGTGCAACAGTAGCTGGCCATGAAGCCTGCTTCATAATACCATCTACTGATCAGCCCATGGAGATGCGCGGTCAATCAGCCTTGATTGCTAAATATGTCAAGCCGCTGGAGATCGAGGACACCAGTTATCAGTACCTGATTATCTGGACTGATAAGAACCATCTGCGGGATATAGCAAATTCACTGGAGTTTTTGAATGACTAACATGAAGGGCACACAGCAATCCTAGCCCAAACAAACTATTATGTATGATAATAGTTTGCTCAGTCATATAAAATACCTACACGACTGTATATCAAGCCCATACAGTCTAAGGTCTAAGACCCTCGGTATCTCATACGATTTTGGCAGCAATGCTGTGTGCCCGATATTATTCTAACCCTTTTTTTACGGTTTATTCATCCAAATAAGAACAGCCATGTCATAGCCACATATGAGTATACAAAAATTGATGGCACTAATTCTCTCCGCCTAAGAAAAGTCTAACGCCTTCCAATATCCATCCGTGGACGTGGA